>Ga0073899_10000231_pt1 | contig 51162 bp, 39 predicted proteins | sample KloWWTmetaKNB5Ph_FD_88975 | JGI IMG/M metagenome (GOLD analysis project Ga0073899, IMG submission 88975) | Active sludge microbial communities from Klosterneuburg, Austria, studying microevolution and ecology of nitrifiers - Klosterneuburg... | ecosystem: Engineered > WWTP > Aerobic digester >... | reverse complement strand
GCTAGTACAGGTGGGCGTAATTCTGCCCGTAAATTTGGTAGGGACAGGCCCCCGTGCCTGTCCGGTTTCCGGGCGCACACAGGGGTGCGCCCCTACCAGGAAACCAATGAGGTATTTTAGCCCGTGTGTACTAGTCCAGGGGGGCGTAATTCTGTCCGTAAATTTGGTAGGGACAGGCCCCCGTGCCTGTCCGGCTTCCGGGCGCACACGGGGGTGCGCCCCTACCAGGCAGCCAATGAGGTATTTTAGCCCGTGTGTACTAGTACAATGAGTGCAACCATCGAAAGGATCGTTTTATGCACGATGAGCGTCTAACCGCACAACTTACCTTTCTGATCGAGCTTGACCGCCTCAAGCGCATTTTGCGCCGCACTAGCCTGGTGGGCGGCGACCGCCGCGAAAACAGCGCCGAACACTCCTGGCACCTGGCCGTGATGGCGATGGTGCTGGCCGAACACGCCAATGAAACGATCAATGTGCTCCACACGCTGAAGCTGCTCCTTGTGCACGACATCGTCGAGATCGACGCCGGCGACACCTTTGCTTACGATGTCGAGGCCAACCTGGACAAAGAGGAGCGCGAGCGCGCCGCCGCCGACCGCATCTTTGGGCTGCTGCCCGACGACCAGCGCGACGAGTTGCGTGCGCTGTGGGAGGAGTTCGACGCCCGCCAGACCCCCGAAGCCCGCTTTGCCAACGCGCTGGATCGCCTGATGCCTTCGCTGCAAAACTACCAGAATGGCGGCGGCACGTGGCGCGCAGCCGGCGTCACTCAAGCAGCTGTCTATCATCGCCTCCACCCCATCGAGGAAGGCTCACACGCGCTCTGGAGCTATGTCGAGGCGATGCTCGTCGACGCCGCCGCGCGTGGGCTGATCCGCGCCTGACGCCGCCGCCATGATGCACTACGAAATTCGCCAATGCACCGCAACATCTTGCGCCTTTCGCTTTCCCGCCGCGGAAGATCAACGCAGTGGCGACCGCTGCCCGTGGTGTGGCGCGCCTACGCAAGTCGTGCATCGGCTGCCCATCGTTGCGCAAACCGCAGAGACTCACCTGTCCGAGGGGGGGAGGATGCCGCTGGCCGGCCTGCTGGACAACGTGCGCAGTCTGTTCAATGTCGGGTCGATCTTCCGCAGCGCGGACGGCGCCGGGTTGAGTCATCTCTATCTGGGCGGCGTCACGCCCACGCCTGACCATCGCAAGCTCGCCAAAACTGCCCTGGGCGCGGAGCAACATCTTTCCTGGAGCCATCACCGCAATAGTGTGGCGCTTGCCGAAACGCTGCGCGCCTCCGGCCATGTGCTTTGGGCGCTGGAGACGGGCGGCGCTGCTGTCTCGATCTTTGACATCGAGGCGCCGCCGCTGCCGCTGGTGCTTGTCGTGGGCAACGAAGTGACCGGCGTCGACCCCGACCTGCTGGCGCTGTGCGCTCGCTGCGTCTCGATCCCGATGGCTGGGCGCAAGCAGTCGCTCAACGTCGCCACCGCCTTTGGCATCGCCGCGGTGATTTTGCGTCATCGGTGCGATGGGGCGCTGGGCGCTCAGCCAAGCGGTTCGCTGGAGTCGCAGGTTCCACTTTAGAGGCTGTTTGAAAAATTTCCCATTTTGACGCAGCGGCGCGGAGATGCAGAGAAAACGCAGAGAAAGGCTGGTGGCAAGCTTTTGCTTTTCCTCTGCGAATCTCTGCCACTCCGCGCCGCTGCGTCGAGTTCACCCTTGCCCAAACACTCTCTTAGGTTTGAGGTGACTATTACACACGGGCTAAAACACTTCATTGGTTGCCTGGTAGGGGCGCACCCCCGTGTGCGCCCGGAAGCCGGATAGACACGGGGGCCTGTCCCTACCAAATCTACGGGCAGAATTACGCCCACCTGTACTATACAGCTTTGGCAAGAATCGACCACACCGCGACCTTGCGTCACGACGGGCGGATTGTCGTCGTCGGCTATCCGTCATGATGAGGTGAAAGCCAGCACAGCTTTGCGATCGATCTTGCCGGTCGGCGTCTCGGCAAAGCGTGGGGAATAAACAAGTTGCCGGGGCGCGTGGTGGCGAGGCAAAGCCTGGCTCAGCGCCCAGCCCAGTTGCTGCGCTTGATCGTCGTTCAGCGCGTCCCCTTCGACCACCAATGTGACGACCTGGCCGAGCCGTGCGTCGGGCAAGCCCGCGACGAAAAAGCGCCGTCGCACCAGACCCAGCTCCGGCTGTTCGGCGGCCACCGCGGCAATGGTCGCCTCGACGCTTTCCACCTGCACCTTGACCCCGCCGCTGTTGATCACATTGTCCCACCGTCCCAGCCACAGGAACGAACCGTCGGGTTGCAGCTCCACCAGGTCGTTGGTCTGGAGCAGGACGTCGTTCGTCATCGGGCCGCGCAGATGCAGACAGCCGCGCGTGTCGATGCCGGTGGCGACGCCCGGCAGGGGGACGAACGCCGGCGACGCGTCCGCGCCATTGAGCCGGCGCAGCGCGACATGCGTGGCGCTTTCTGTCATGCCATAAGTGTGATAGACCGGCGCGGTCAGGTGGCGAATCTGCGTTTCCAGCGCGGGGGAAATCGGCCCGCCGCCGACCAGGATGGCGCGCGGCGCGTCGAGGCGGCGGCGATAAGAGGCAGCCCGTGGCGTGTCGTCAGGAAAGCAGGAGCCGTAGTGGGCGAGCAGCGCAATATCCAGCAACGTCTGTATCTGGAGCGGGACGAACGCGGCCAGATCGATGGCGATGTCGGGCGGCAGCGTTGCCAGCGGGTCAGCGGCCGGCGCGACGACGATCAGCTTCAGTCCCAGCACAAAGCCGCGCACCAACATCATGCGCCCGGCGATGTAGTGCACCGGCAGGCAGACCAGCGCGCTCATGCCTGCCGTCAGCCCGAGTGCGGCGCCTGTGGCGCGTGCGCTGGCTTCCATCTGGCCGCGCAGAAGCTGAATCGGCTTGGGTGCGCCGGTCGAGCCGGAGGTTTGCACCTCGAAGGTTTCGTCGCCACGGAGCCAGGCGCGGCTGAAGCTGAAGACTGCGCCGGTCTGGGCGTCGGTGTTGGCAGGCGTCACGCCGGCGCGCAACGCATCTTCATCCCACCAGCGGTCATCGAGCCAGAGCATGAGCTTTCCTTCAACTATGCTATGCGGCGTCGCGTTCGCGCACGGCGGCTAACGACGGTGTGGGCGCCCACGGCAGATCCTCGGCGCGGCGGTTGCAGAACCCCGCCAAAAACGCCCCCAATTGATAAACATCCGCAAAGTTGGAAGCCAGCCCCAGCGAGACGCGAATCGTGCTCGGGGTCTTGCCGCTAGCGACGTGCAGCAGGTCGTAGAATTCGTAGAAGGAGGTGGGCGCCGCACCGGTGAAGTAGCACGCCATTTCCTCGCGGCCAAGCTGGTGCGCGATTTCGCCGTCGCCAGGGTTGCAGAAACAGCCAGTGCGCAACGAGATGTTGCGTGCGGCCGCTGCGGCCTCGACGCGACGAAAATCGAAATCCTCGCCGTGCGGGTCGCGCAGGGTGAAGGCAATCGTCCCGCCGCGTGCCGTGGGGACGGTCGGCCCGTAGATGTGCACGAGGGGCGCGCCGTTGCTGTGCGTCAGCGCGGTCAGCATCTCCAGCAGCCAGCCTGTCAGCGCCATCACGCGCGCATGGATCGCCTGGACGCCGATTCGCTCAATGTGCCGCAGCCCGATCTCGATGGCGGGCAAATTGAGGTAGTTGACGGTGCCATCCTCAAAGCCGGCCGCGCCTGGGATCAGCGCGTGCCAGCCCTCGCCTTGCACCGACGTGATGGTGATCGTGCCGCCGGCAAACCAGGGCCGGCGCAACTTGGCCAGCGCGCGCCGGCGCACGATCAGCGCGCCGACGCCAGTCGGGTAGCCGAAAATCTTGTAGAAAGAGAGCGGCACAAAGTCGGGATGTACGTCGCTGAGATCGAGGCGATTGGTGGGAGCAAAAGCCGCACAGTCGAGCAGCACATCCCAGCCGCGTTGCTGCGCCTGCTCCACCCAGGCGAGCGGATGGTGCACGCCGCTGAAGTTCGATTGGGCAGGATAGGCGAACAGGTTGTGGTGGGCCGGGTCGGCCGCGTCAAGCGCGCCGAGCACGCGTGCAGCAGGTGCGCGCAAGTCGGGCAGATCGACCGGCACATAGTTCACCGCGGCCCCGCGCGCCCTGGCAAACTCGCGAATGCCGTTGATCGAGTTGTGATTGTCGTACAGCAGCGCGTAACGTCCACCCGGCGCAAAGGGATAGGCTTCGCCCACAAGCTTGAGCGCGCCGCTGGCATTGGCGGTGAAGATAACGGTGTACTCGTCCGGTGAGGCGTGAAAAAACGCCAGCACATGGTCGCGCGCCTGCTCGACCAGATGCGTCATCGCCAAAGATGTTGGATTTTGCGAGTGGGGATTGCCAAAAACATTGGCGGAGAGCAAGTCAAAGTGCTGGCGCAATTGCGACTCTGCATAGAGACCGCCGCCTGTGTAGTCCAGATAAATGTGGCCGCTGCGGTCGAGACGGGCGTAATCCGCGGCGCGCACATCATCGAGATGAGCGTTGGCCTGGTAGGCAGGGAATCGCTGGACAAAGTCTTCAAAAGCGCTCGCTTGATTGACAAACGTTCCATCAACAGTACTGCGGCCATGCATGGCTTATCTCCTACGGCATTACATTTGAATGAATAGCTTGCATTTTATCATGGACGCCGATGCTGGCGGCAACACACTGGCAAATCGTAGGCGCTGCCTGTCGCCGCGCATGTCTGGTCACGAACGGCAAACATGTGGTCACATGTCCCACCTGCACCGCCATCCACCACTGATGGCCCTGGTTCGTCCGGTCTTTTGACATATACGGTATAATAGCCTCATGTCCTGATGGATTCAGGTTCAGATAAAGTAGGGGAGTTGTCCCATGAAATATGTGTGGTGGATCGCGCTGCTCACACTTCTATTGGCAGCGTGTGGCGGTGAATCGAACCCAGGTCTGCCTGCCGGTGCGCAGCGCGTGGCGTTGAATACCTTTCCCAGCGGCATCGGGCGCGGCTATCCACAAGGGTTGCTCGATGAAGCAGGGCCGCCGCAACTGCTCAGGGCAGGTGATACGCCGCCCAACTTTACCCTGCTTTTACCTGACGGGCGCCATACCACGCTGGCGGATTTGAAGGGTCGTCCCGTATTGATCAACTTCTGGGCGACGTGGTGCCCGCCGTGTCGCGCCGAAATGCCGGAGTTGTTGCAAGCCGCGCGCGACTATCCGGATCTGGCATTGCTGGCCGTCAATGTCAGCGAGGCGCCGACGGCAGTCAGTGACTTCGCCGAGCAGTTCCGCATGGATGCGCCAGTCGTCATCGATCCGCAGGGAACCATCAGCGACCGCTACAACATCAGCGGATTGCCGACCAGCATCTTTCTGGGCGCGGATGGCACGATCGTCGAGGTGCGGCCAGGTGCGATCGACCGCACGGTGATCGATGCTGTGTTGGAGCAATAGTCGAAAGAGAATTCTGACAACCAATGGCAGATAAGTCCACTCAATCGCTGCGCATCGCTTCCGAAGCCACTCATGCGCAACAAGATCAGGCGCACCACGGTCGTGCGACCGCGATTGTCAGCCGCTATCGTCTGCAGCCTGAAGACCTGCCCGGCGGCCAGTGGGCAGGGCGCGTCAATAGCATCAACACGCAAGGCGTGGAGGCGCTCACGTCGTTGGCGTTTGTCGAAGGCTTGGCAAAGCCGTTGGCAGTAGGCGAAGAAGATGTCCAAACATTGGTGCGCATGACGAACAGCCCCTTTGCGGGGGACTGGATCGGCTGCAAGGTGGAGCTGCGTGCGGTGCGGGTCAGCGGTGCGCGCTTGGTGCGGCTTTATGCGCCGGGCGCGGCCGGACTACCGGTGGATGCGCCAGCACCGCCGGTTGCCACGCACCGCAGGCGACCCTGGCGTGCGCTGATGCTATTTCTGCTGGCAGTTGCCCTGATTGCGGGGCTTGTCTACGCGGTGGAACAGGGGCCGCTGGTGTGGGCGTTGGTTGAAGAGACAATTTTATCGTCTCCGCCACCCTGACAGTCGCTTTTCAGGGTGACGTTCAGTGGCCGGTGGAGATTTACTGCACTACAAGTTCGCATTGTCAGAAATGGAAAAGGTGAAACGTCGTGGCAAATCCCGAAGATTTTGAAATTATACCCGATATGGGTTCGCCCCTTCCCCCACCACAGCAGAACCGGTGGTGGCTCTGGTTAGCCGGCGCCGCCATCCTGTTTGTCTTTGCATTTGCCGTCGGCGTCGGCTGGACGACGCTTTCCGACCGCGTAGGAACCGGCACGGCAACGGAAGCGCCCATCGCCGCGGTGACGTCGCAGCCGGTGGCGACCTTTACGGCCACCAGCTCGACTTCTCCCGCTGCACAACAGACCGCCACGGCGCAGGCTGGCGCGGCGGTCACGCCGGCGGCTACACTAGTGACGCCACCGGCTGCCGCCACGCTCACGTCCTTGCCCACGCCGCCCCCCACACGCGTCTGTGACGTGCCACTGGATCCGCAGTTCGCCGCCCTGTTCGATCCTGGCGCGCTAGGCTGTCCCGCCGCGCCGACCTCCATTGTCTGGGCGGCGTATGAAGGCTTCGAGCGCGGGGCCATGCTGTGGCGCAGCGACGACAATCTTTCCTATGTGCTGTACGGCGACGGGACGTGGACGCCATCTAATGAAACGTGGGATGGGCAGGAAGCGTCTTTACGCGGAGAAGCGCCGAGCGGTCTCTATCGGCCGGAGCGCGGCTTTGGCTATATTTGGGGCGTGCGCGATGACGTTTTTGCGCGGCTGGGATGGGCCACCATGCCGGAAAAAGGTTTCTGCGCCGCGATTCAGCCCTTCGAGCAGGGCTTCGCCCTCGCCAGCGCGCCGGTGGCAAGCTGCACTGCGGAAAACCTGTATAACAATGCTGCTGACGCAAGCTGGCGACCGTTGGTAATGGTGTTTGACAACAGTGGCCGCTGGCGCAGCGGTGCGATCTCTGGCGTCCCCGTGGTGAATACGCCGGTTGCCGCAGCGCCGGCGGCAACGTCCACCGCGTCGCCGGTAGCTGACGGCGCGGCGCGGCCCGCGCAGAACGGCGTCTTCCCCGCGCGGCGCGGGCAGCCGGTGACGCTCGACGGGCGCTTCGAGGATTGGCCGGGGCCGTGGCTACCCATCGATGCCGTCATCCAGGGGCGCGACCAGTGGGGCGGCCCCGCGGATCTTTCCGCCGCGTTTCAAGTAATGTGGGCGCCGGAAGGTCTCTATCTCGCGGTGCAGGTCAATGACGACGTGCTGCGCGCCGGGCCAGATGGCAGCGATCAATGGCAGGGTGACGGGGTCGAGCTGCAGTTTGACCGCCGTCTCGCCGACGATTTCGCCGATACGCGCGCCAACGACGACGACACGCAGCTTGGCCTGGCGCCGGACCCCGAATTCCTTTTCGTGCGTGGATACCGTTGGCTGCCGTTGGCCGCGGAAAGCAGCTTCCTCCCTCCCAGCGTGGTGGCGACTTCCCCTGGCGAATATGCTATAGAAGTGCTCATTCCCTGGCTTTACTTTGACCTCAGCGCCAGCGAACTTTATCCAGGCTTGCAGATGGGCTTCAACTTCAGCATCAGCGACAACGACGGTGACGTCCCCGCGCAACAGACGGTCATCTCCGCCTCGCCTGCCCGGACTACGCACGACAATCCAACCGAATGGGGTGCGTTAGTGTTAGGCAATTGAAATAACGGGCAGAATTTTGCTTGACAAGCATTCCTTTCTGCATTAAAATCGAAACTAAATGAAAGTTAGTGAAAATATCCAGAAGCAAATGGAGCTCCCGCCTGATCTCTATTTAGCGGAACGCCGGCGGGCCATCGCTGAACTTGTGCAGGCGCAAGGCCGCGCCACCGTGGCCGAACTTCGCCAGCGCTTTGGCGTTTCCGAAGTGACGATCCGGGCGGATCTGCAGGCGTTGGCAGAGCAGAAGCTGCTGGTGCGTACGCATGGCGGCGCGGTGGCGACTGGCAGCAACGCCGGCGAGCTGGCATTGGCGTTGCGTCGCCAGCGCCAGGTCAAAGAAAAAAGCCGCATCGGTCAGGCCGGCGCCGCGCAGATCGTCGATGGCGACGCGGTCTTTCTGGATTCGAGCAGCACCTCGCTGGCGATTGCCTACCATCTCAAGCAACGGCGGTTTGTCACGGTCGTCACCAACAGCTTGGAGATCGTCCACGAATTGCTGGACGCGCCCGCGGTGGATGTGGTGATGGTAGGCGGTGCGTTGCAGCGCGAGACGGCTTCGCTGGTTGGCGCCTATGGGCTGGAAGAGTTGCAGAGCTTCAACTTGCAGAAGGGGTTCTTTGGCGCGCATGGCATCGACGCCACCGCAGGGCTGACGGATGTCAGCGCGGATGAGGCGGCTGTCAAACGTCCGCTCGCCGCGCTCTGCCGGCAAGTGATCGCCGTGCTTGACGCCACTAAATGGGGACGTGTTGGCGTCGCCTCCTTTGCAAGCCTGGAACAACTCAACGTGATCATCACCGACGCCGGCGCGCCCGCGTCTAGTGTAGCGCACATGCGGGCATCCGGCATCAAGGTCGTCATCGTCTAAAACAGAGTCACTTACCTTTTCGCCGAAACGGGAAAAATGCCATAACGTGAAGTTAATCAACTGCTGATACACTTGAACAAATCATGAGTTTGTTCAAACGCTTCACGGAGGAAGTTATGAAACAATATAAAAATTACTTGATGGATATGGACGGCGTGTTGGTGCGCGGCAAAACCGCGATCCCCGGCGCACAAGATTTTATCGATGGTTTGAATGAACGCGGCATCCAATATCTGGTGCTTACCAATAATCCAATGTACACCCCGCGCGACCTGGCGCATCGTTTGCAGACTGCCGGTCTGCAGGTGCCCATCGACCGCATCTTTACCTCAGCGATCGCGACGGCGCGTTTTCTCCAGCGCCAGCGCCCGAACGGTAAGGCGTTTGTCATCGGCGAAAGTGGCCTGACCGACGCCATCCACAGCACAGGCTATGTGATGACTGAGACCGAGCCGGATTATGTAGTGCTGGGTGAAACCCACGGCTACAACGTCGCGCAAATTACCAAGGCGATTCGGTTGATTGCCGCAGGCGCGCGCTTCGTGGCGACCAACCCGGATCCTTCCGGCCCGACGGAAGATGGCCTGGCGCCCGCTTGTGGAGCAATGGCGGCCTTGATCAAGGAGGCGACCGGCGTGGCGCCGTATTTCATCGGCAAGCCAAACCCCTACATGATGCGCAGCGCGCTCAATTTTTTGGGCGCACATTCGGAAGAGACCATCATGATCGGCGACCGCATGGACACTGACATCGTCGGCGCGGTGAGCAGTGGTCTCGACACGGCGCTGGTGCTTACCGGCGTCACCAAACGTGAAGAAATCAGCCGCTTTCCCTATCAACCGACCTACGTGTTGGAGTCGATTGGGGATGTGGAAATCTAGGTAAAACCCTTGCTTCGGCTGAGAATGCGGCGCGCCCGTTCCAGCAGGAGATGTCTGAACATTCTATCAACGGGAAGAGGAGCAAGTTTTCGGCCATGGCAACACCCATCGTTATGCCTAAACAGGGCAATACTGTCGAGAGCGTCATTATCGTCGATTGGAAGAAGCAGATCGGTGAGGCCGTGGCGGTCGATGATGTACTGTGCGAAGTTGAAACCGACAAGGCCACCATGGAAGTGCCCAGCACCGCGGCCGGTGTGCTGTTGGCGACGCTTTTCGCCGCCGGCGACGAGGCGCCGGTGATGGAGACGATCGCATGGGTTGGCGAAGCAGGGGAGAAAGCGCCGGGGAGCGGTGAGCAAGATAGACAGGGAGACAGGGAGACAGGGAGACAAGGAGAGGGGGAGACAGGGAGAGGGGGAGACGCTGCACCGAGAACCGTTGGCGAAGACGTGCAATCTTCAATCTCCAATCTCTCAATCTCCAATCTCTCAATCTCACAATCTCCAATCTCTCAATCTCCAATCTCCAATTTCCAATCTCCAGTCTCTCCTCGCGCCCGCCATCTTGCCGAGCGCAAGGGAGTCGATGCGGCTGCGCTGGCCGGCTCCGGCCCTGGCGGCCGCGTGATCGAGCGCGATGTGCAGGCCGCCATCTCCGCGCAGCCCAAGCTCACGCCGGTGGCAAAGGCGATGGTGGCCGAGGGCGGCTTTGCCGTGCCAGCGCAGGGCAGCGGGCCGGGCGGGCGCGTGACATCGCGAGATTTGCGCAAAGAAGAAGAGACACGGAGACAAGGAGAAACACTTGGCGCCACCATGCCTGCCGATGCAGCCGCACAATCTCACAATCTCACAATCTCCCAATCTCCAATCTCCAATCTTACTCCTCCCGAAATCGAGATCATCCCCGTCAAAGGCGTGCGCAAGGTGATCGCCGAGCGCATGTTGCAGTCCCTGCAGACGACGGCGCAACTGACGCTCAATGCCTCGGCGGACGCACGCGCGCTGCAAGCGCTGCGCAAGCGGCTCAAGGAAAGCCCGGAGGCCATGGAACTGCGCGGCGTCACGATCAACGACCTGCTGCTCTTTGCGGTGGCGCGCACGCTGCCGGTTTTCCCCAACCTCAACGCCCTCTTTACCGGCGCCGAGATCCACCAGCACCGCAGCGTCAACCTGGGCGTGGCGGTCGATACGCCCAAGGGGCTGATGGTTCCGGTCGTGCGCGGCGCTGATGTGCTCAGCCTGCGCCAGCTTTCCGGCGAAGCCAAGCGGCTGGCCGCGGCGTGCATCGGCGGCAAGATCACGCCCGACGAGCTGAACGGCGGCACTTTTACGGTGACGAATCTCGGCGCGTTTGGCGTCGAGAGCTTTACGCCGGTGCTCAACGCGCCGCAGGTCGCCATCCTGGGCGTCTGCGCCATTCAGCCCAAAGCGGTGCAGCGTGGCGAGAAGGTGAAATTCGCGCCCCATATCGGCCTGTCGCTGACCATCAACCACCAGGTGGTGGACGGCGCGCCGGCCGCGCGCTTCTTGCAGGCGCTCAGCCAGGCCGTGGCTTCAATTGATCTGCTGATGGCAGGATAAACAAATGGAAGTAGTAAAAAAGTTTGCCGAGACGGTTCAACCTTACTGGGCAGTCATGGAACCGGTGCTGACAGTGCGCACCGAAGCCGATTACGATCGCGCGGTGGTAAGGCTTAACGAACTGCTCGACGAAGTGGGGGACGACGCGGCGCACCCGCTCTACGGGCTGCTGGACACGCTCGGCGCGTTAGTCTACGCCTACGAGAGCGAACACGTGGCGATGCCGATGGCGACCGGCATCGAGGCGCTGCAATATCTCATGGAAGAACATGGTCTGGCGCAATCTGACTTGCCGGAAGTGGGGTCACAAGGCGTCGTTTCGGAGATTCTGCGCGGCAGGCGCAAGCTGAATCTGCGCCAGGTAAGGGTGCTGGCCGAACGCTTTCATGTTTCACCCGCCGCGTTTATTTGAAAACGACCCTTACGCAGGATAAGGCCAAGATGCGCGTAGACGAAGTAGAGATCAGCACCGACCGTAGCCGGCTTGATGTTGGCTATATTCACCGCTACCTCAGCGAGCAGAGTTACTGGGCGCAGGGTCGCAGCCGCGCAGTAGTGGAGAAGTCGATTGCCAATTCGCTCTGCTTTGGCGTGTACGCTGGCGAACAACAGGTTGGTTTTGCGCGCGTCGTGACGGATTACGCCACCTTCGCCTGGCTGTGCGATGTCTTTATCGACGCGACGTATCAAGGACAAGGGCTGGGCAAGCGGCTGATCGAGGCGGTGGTGGCGCACCCAGAGTTGCAAGGGCTGCGCAACTTCATCCTGGCGACGCGCGACGCGCATGAGTTGTATCGCCGCTACGGTGGCTTTGATGCGCTGGCTTCGCCTGCCAACTGGATGGCGCGGCCGCGTCAATAGGAAGGTTATTTTGACGAAGAAGCGCAGAGATACAGAGAAAGTTCAGAGAAGTAGACCATGAAATTACTTTTCTCTGCGAACCTCTGCCCCTTTGCGTCTCTGCGTCAAATCATGTGTGAAAAAGATAAGGATGTAGGAAACGCGCGATGACAAAAACAATTCTGATCGACCCGGTGGAAATGCGCAAGGCTGCGGTGCTGACTGCGCCGGAGCTTCCGCTCAACCAGTACACGCCCGACCCCGCGGCGGAGGAAGCCCGCTATGGCCGTGAGACGCTCGTGCGCGTCTACCGCGACATGGTCGTAATCCGCGAGTTTGAGACGATGCTTGACCGCATCAAGAAGGAGGGCGCCTACCAGGGCATCGAATATCAGCACAAGGGGCCGGCGCATCTCTCGATCGGCCAGGAGGCTTCATCGGTCGGGCAGGCGCTGGTGCTGACGCCCGACGACTTCATCTTTGGCTCGCACCGCTCGCACGGCGAGATTCTGGCCAAGAGCCTGTCGGCGATTGCCAAGCTCGACAACGCCGCGCTCGAACAGATCATGACTACCTACAACGAGGGCGACACACTCAGAATCGTCGAGCGTTTTCACGGCAGCAGCAGCGGCGCTGGCGGCGTCAAGGCGCTGGCGCTCGACTACGTGCTTTTTGGCACGCTGGCCGAGATTTTTGGGCGCTACGCAGGCTTCAACCGCGGCATGGGCGGTTCGATGCACGCCTTCTTCCCGCCCTTTGGCGTGATGCCCAACAACGCCATCGTCGGCGGCTCCGCGGACATCGCCACCGGCGCGGCGCTATTCAAGCGCGTCAACCGCCGGCCTGGCATCGTGATCGCCAACATCGGCGACGCGTCGATGGGCTGTGGGCCGGTCTGGGAAGCGATGATGTTTGCGGCGATGGATCAATATCGCAAGCTGTGGCCGGAGGAAGCGGGCGGCGCGCCGCCGATGCTGTTCAACTTTATGAACAACTTCTACGGCATGGGTGGCCAGCCCTACGGCGAGACCATGGGCTTCGAGGTGCTGGCGCGCGTCGGGCTGGGCGTCAACCAGGAGGCGATGCACGCCGAGCGCGTCGACGGCTACAATCCGCTGGCCGTGGCCGACGCAGTGACGCGCAAAAAGGAGTTGCTGCTGGCGGGCCGCGGCCCCGTGCTGCTCGACACCGTCACCTACCGCTTCACAGGTCACTCGCCGTCAGATGCCTCCGCCTACCGCACCAAAGAGGAGATGGATCTGTGGCGGCAGCACGATTCGTTGATCGGCTATCGTGACTATCTGCTCGCCAACGGTCATGCCAGTGATGCTGAACTGGATGCCATCAACGAGGAGGTAATCGAGCGGCTGGTCAAGGTGCTGGCCGCGGCGGCCAACGACGACCTGGCCCCGCGCGTGGCGCTCGACTCCGAGTACGTTGGCGAGATCATGTTCACCAACCGCAAGCGTGAAAGATATGGCGAGGGTGAACCCTGGGTGCTCCAGAAAAAAGAGGAAAGCCGGCTGGCGCAGACGCAGGCCAAGTTCCGCTATGCCTACGACGAGAACGGCAAGCCCCATCCCAAACTCAAGACCCTGACCTACGCCGAAGCGCTCTACGAGGCGATGGTGGAGGGTTTCTACCGCGACCCGACGATGGTGGCCTTTGGCGAGGAGAATCGCGACTGGGGCGGCGCGTTCGGCGTCTACCGTGGGCTAACTGAGGCGCTGCCTTACCCGCGGCTCTTTAACTCGCCGATCTCCGAAGGTGCGATCGTCGGCGCGGGCGTCGGCTACGCGCTGAGCGGCGGCCGCGCCGTCGCCGAGTTGATGTATTGCGACTTCATGGGGCGCGCCGGCGACGAGATCTTCAACCAGATGGCGAAGTGGCAGGCGATGTCAGGCAACGTGCTGGAGATGCCGCTGGTGCTGCGCGTCTCGGTCGGCGCTAAATATGGGGCGCAGCACTCGCAGGACTGGAGCGCAATGGTGGCCCACATTCCAGGGCTGAAGGCGTATTTCCCGGCCACAGCTTACGACGCCAAGGGGATGCTCGCCCTCGCGCTGCGCGGCAGCGATCCGGTCGTCTTCTTTGAGAGCCAGCGCCTCTATCCCGATGCCGAAACGCTGGTCGAAGGCGGCGTGCCGGTCGAGGATTACACCGTGCCGGAAGGCGAACCCGCGCTGCGCCGGAGCGGCCGCGACCTGACGATCATCACCGTCGGTGCGACGCTCTACCGCGCGCTGGAGGCGGCCCAGGTGCTGGAAGATCAGTACGGCGTCTCGACCGAGGTAATCGACGCACGCTTTATCAACCCGCTCAACTACAGCCCGCTGGTCGAGTCAGTCAAGAAGACGGGCAAGGTGCTGCTGGCAACGGATGCTTGCGAGCGCGGCTCCTTCCTGCATACGCTGGCTTCCAACCTGACGCAGCTTGCCTTTGACTACCTGGATGGGCCGCCGGTCGTCGTCGGTGCGCGCAACTGGATCACGCCGCCCGCCGAACTGGAGGATATGTTCTTCCCGACCAAGGAGTGGTTCATTGATGCGGTGCACGAGCGCATCCTGCCGCTGCCGGGTCATCAGCCCTCGACGCGCCAGGGAACGGCGGAGATTCTGCGTCGCAACCGGCTGGGGGTGTAAAGCATAGACCACGGTCTATGCTTGATGGAAACTAGGGCTTGAAAGCGCAGTACGAAGCGGGGGAATCGATTCGATTCCCCCGCTTCGTACTGTTTACCAATATCAGTCTAACTGTCTGCCGCCGGAGGCTCCACGGGCGGTATCGATCCACCACCGGGTGCTTCGGTGGGCGTCGGCTCCGGCGTCGCCGTAGCAGGAGGCGTCGCAGTGGGCGGCTCCGGTGTTACGGTGGAAGTAGGCGTCGCCGTGTCGGTCGGTGTCACCGTGGACGGCTCCGAGGTCGGCACGTCAGTCGGAGGCAGAAGCGTAGCCGTGCCTGTCGCCGTCGGCGGGGCGACGGTTGCTGTGGGCGATGGAATCTCATCGCCTGCGGATGCGACCTGTTGATAGCTGAAAGTTGTACTGGCTTCTACTGCGAAAGTGTCTGGCGCAACCAAAATCACCAGCCGTTGCGTGGCGATGGCTGCGCCGTTCGGCCAGGTCGCTGGCATGACGAACACCATGACATAGTTGCCCGCGCCGTCGGTCGCAGCCGAAGCAAAGCGTGCATAGCTGCCGCCGCTGCCCGATCCGCCTTCAAGCCGCGCCAGGTGGGCGTAAAGCACCGTGTTGGGCGGGAAGCCACCGCCGCTGACCGTGACCGTGGTCCCGGCGGCGCCCGAACCAGGGCTGACCTGCGCGTAGGGATTGAGCGTTGGCGTCGGCGCGACAGGCGGCGTGCTTGTCGGCAGCGGCGTTGGGGTTGGCGTAGCTGTCGGCCCCACAACGAGATAGGCAAAGACGCTGCTGACCGAGACGCTGAAATCTGGCGTCGCCACGGTCACGACAATTCGATCCTGCGTGATCTGTCCACCGTCGGGCCAGACGCCCGGCATGGTGAACGTAAGTGAATAGCGCCCGCTGCCATCGGTCACGCTGGCCACGTATTGTTGGAGTGCACCTGTGCCTGGCGCAGCATCGAGCGGCGCCAGGTAGACGGCCACCGCGGTGTTGGCGGGGAAGCCAGCGCCTGCCGCCGTGACGCGCGTGCCCGCGCCGCCTGACGTTGGCGCCAGGCTGATCGATGGATTCGGCGGCGTTACGAAGAAGTCGAAAGTGGCGCTGTTCTGCACCGCGAAGTCACTGGTCGCGGCCAGCACCACCAACTTGCCCGTGGTGATCCTGCTGCCGTCGGGCCAGGTCGCCGGCAGCAGGATCAAGGTGCTGAAGTTGCCGTTGGCATCGCTGCTTGTCGTTACGATAGGCGCAGCGTCAGCTTCGCTGGCGCGCACCACACCGCCGAGATAGATATTGATCGCCCGGCTGGCGGGATAGCCGCCGCCGCGCACTGTGACCTGTGTTCCCGGCCCGCCCGACCCTGGATTGACCTCCACATACGGGTTAGGCGCCACGGTGGGGCGCGGGGCCCGAACATCGAAATCGGTCGCAGCCGTAACCCTGAGGTCGCTGGTGGCGACCAGCAGCGACAGCTTGCCCGGCTGGATAGGGCTGCCGTCAGACCACGCCGCCGGCAAGGTGAAGCTCAGGCTGCCGGCGCCGAAGCGATCGCTGCTTCCGCTGGCATAGATGGGATTGGCTGCCGCGTCTGCCGCACGCACATAGGCGCCCAGGTAGAGATTGACCGCCGTGTTGGCCGGGAAGCCGCCAAAGCTCACGATGATCTGCGCTCCAGTAGAACCAGACGATGGATTGGCATCGGCATAGGGATTGCGGGCAGATGGCGTGGGCGTCGGCGTTCTGGTGGGCGTCGGTGTGGCATGGATGCGCTCCCACCAGAAGTGAACGAAGGCCGGCCCGGTGTGCTGATAATACTCGACCACCACATGATGGTTGCCACTCAGATAGCGGTCGGCCGTGAAGGTCGTGTTGCCGCCCATATCCCGCCATTCGTCGATGATGCGATTGCCGTCTACAAAAACCCGGCTGCCGTCATCCGAGCGGATATGGAAGCGATAATCGCCGGAGGAGAAGCCGATGGTCCGCGCCCAGCGCACTGAATAATTCTCCGTGCCGAGACCGGGCGCCGGCGAGAGCCAACTCCAGTTGAAGTCGATGTCGCGGTCGTTGCGCACATAAACGGGATTGCCCGCCAGATCGCGATTGTTGAAATATTCGCCGCGCCATTCTGGGAAGCCAGGCGACGGGGTCGGGCCGGCAAGCTCCCACCAGAACGACATGGTGGCGGGTTGGCGGCGCTGGCCGTAATCTACAAAGAAGGTGTGCGAGCCCTGGCTCAGCCAGACATCAGTGCTGTACGCGCCGTTGACGCCGCTCCACTGGTCGAGCACGAGCCGGTTATCCACCCAGAGCCGCACACCGCCGTCGCTTTGTCCGTACAGGCGATAAGTCCCTTCGGAGAAGTAGAGTGTGCGGAACCAGCGCACGGAAAAGCCGGTGCTGGGCAGGCTTGGCGCCGGTGCGTTGAAGCCCCAGTTAAAGTTGATCGCAGCGTCTTCGCGCACGACTCTGGGCGTTCCTTGCAGGGAAGGATTGGCGTAATACTCGCCTTGCCAGCCCAAGCCAGGGCCGGCGGTTGGGAAAGGCGTCGCCGTGGTTGTTGGACGATAAACCGGGGTCGGCGGCGCAGGAACCACGGGCGGTGAACCGATGTAATTCGTATAGGCACGCGCCACCCACCCATCTGTGCGATCCGCCAACCGTCCATAAAGCCACAAGCTTGATGCGTCTTGGCCGAGCACTGTGATCTGCGTCCCGCGCACTAGCGAGCGAATGATGGCATAGACCGTGCCCGGCCCGCTGCGCATATTCAGCCCGCGACTTGAGACCGTCGCGATCCCGTAGCCCGCGCCTGTCGATGCGCTGGTGGGAGGGGGCGTCAGCGTTGGCGGCATCGTCGGCGTGGTAGGCGTCAGCGCAAGGGTAGCGGTCGGCGCTGGTGTTTCATCCCCCGTAAGCAGGCCAAAGGGCACGGCTGCCGATTGCCCGCTCTGGAGCGAATAGGCGACGATCTGAAGATCGACCACCTCCTGCCAGAAGAAGTCCAGCGGCGCCACGAACGCCAGGTAGAAGCGGCCTTCGGCATCGGCCGCGCCGGTTGCCAGCGTCGCCTGCACCGCCTCTTCGTCCCGTAGACCTTCCAGGTTGATGAAAATTACTTCTTCCGGCTGCCAGCCTGCTCCGGAAACGGAAACCGTCTCTCCCGAAGCAGCGGCAATCGGCGCGATAGCGATGATCGGCCCCTGATCGGTGGGGAGGGGGGCCTGGCGCAATGGCCCGGCCAGGATCGGCTGCATAGTGCACCCGCTGAGCGCCACTGTCAGGAGCATCAGCCCCAACAGAAGCCACAAGCGCGGGCGCGGCGAATTGCTGGTCATCTTGAAAAGACCAGACAAAGAGGTAAGGTGTGCGCTGTTCATAGTCTCACCGTTCTTTGAAAAATGGCAAACGCTGTCAATGAGAAGACGCCGCGTTGAAGAGTTTGGTTCCTTGATCTTACCACGTTGTTTGGTAAAGTTGCAGATTTATCGATAGAAATCAACCCAACGCAGCGACAAAACGGGGCGCCGGGCGTCGATGAGTGTGGCGGGCAACGTGATGGCAATCTGTCCAGAGTGAAGCGGGATTGTCGCTGGCGCGCCTTCTGCTGAGGCCAATGTAACATCCGCACGGAGCGCGTCATCTTTGTCTAGCGATCTTGCCCCGTTCGAGGTGATCACTGTCTGGGAAACAAGATAGGGCGGATGGCTGGAAATCCCTATCTCCAATTGCATATCCCCGTTGTCGAGGAGCGCCTGTTCCAGCCCTTTCAGGTAAAAACGCAGTTGGATGGGGCCGGCAGCCTGCGCAGGAGTAAATTGCACCTGTGCACTGCCGATGCCGCGCGGGCTGGTGATATCTACGAAAGTCGTGCCAGTTTGCGCGTACACTGCCACGGCGTCGTCGGCATTGGCGACTTTGATGACAGCGGCGGCTTGTGATTGGTCATGCGCAACGGGCGACGGGGTGACGGGTTGGCACCCAGCCAGCAAAGCCAGTGCACCCAATAGGAAGAACATGGAGGGAAACAGATGATGGCGCAAGATTCACCCCCGAATCGCAAAATTGCTGAACTCGCCGGTGGCGTCCAGCCACATCAGATCGACAAAATCAACGTGCGCGGCGGGCGGCCCTGTGTGGAGCCAATCCGCCAGCGCGGCCAGGTCGCGTTCCGCACCTTCCGCTACAACGCGCACGCTGCCGTCAGGACGGTTGATCACCCACCCGGTGAGGTGTAGTTGTTTGGCCCGATTGTTCGTATAGTAACGAAAGGAAACGTTTTGTACACGTCCATGAACCGTTGCTTCGATGCGTTTGTTCAAGTTTCACCTCGTGCGCTGCGCGTCGAATTTCATGATATCTCCAGGGGCGTGGCTGCACCCAGCGGAGATAATTGATAACGACCGAGCACTTCGTCGAGCCTGACAGGGCGGCCGGTCAGGCTCGATTCCTCCATCGCTTGGAGGAGCGCCACGGTGACGATGCCTTTGCTGGCGTCCGGCTTGGGCGTCTCGCCGCGCGCCAGACAGCGCGCAAAGTACTCGATGTAATTCTGATATTCGCCGGCGTGATGACTGTTGCCGCCAAATCGGAAGTAATATGCCCGCTTTGCCTCAAACGACTCGATGACCGCTTCTTCGCCGATCTTCCAGGCATAGCGCAGTTCATGGTAGTCCGCTTGACTGGCGCCCAGGTCGCAGCGCAGGATACAGGTCATGGAACTGTCGCGCTCACCGGGCACGATCGGGCAGGAGTAGACGCCGCTGATGCGCGCGATCTTGCCGCTGGCCGCCTTGAGCACGAAGTGGTAGGTGTCGGGGTTGACCAGACCACCGGCGCGGCCATTGGCACTCAGATAGGAATAGCCCATGACCTCGACGATGTCGGGCAGATACCAGCGGACCAGATCGGCCGGATGGCTGATGCCGCCATAGAGCCACTTGAAAGTAGGCTGCTTTGCCCACGACTTGTCCAGGAACCAGCGGTGATCGGCGCTGTAGCTGGCCTCGATCGTGACAAGTTCACCTAGCGCGCGGCTCTCGTAATGCTGGCGCTGGCGAAGGAAGGGGGCAAAGAAGCGCGTGCTCTGGCCGACCATGACCTGCTTGCCGCTGCGCTGTTGCGCCGCAAGGATCTCTGTGGCGCGGCTGAGATCGTCAATAAACGGTTTGGTGCAGATGACGTGTTTGCCGGCATCCAGCGCCCGCAGGATGTGGTCTGCGTGCAGGTGGTCGGGGGTGTAGACGCCGACGACATCAATGTTTGCATCGGCAAGCATCGCGTCGTAGTCGGTGGTAAATCGGCTTAAGCCAAATTCTGCGCAGCGTTTCCTGGCAAGCGCCTCGTTTGTGTCACACAGGCAGACGACATTCCACAACGTGCTGTGAACGCCTGCCGAGATGATGCTGCGACCCTCGCCAAGCCCCAAAACACCCAATCCGAGCGGTTTTGTCATCGATTTACTACCTGTTCAGCCAGAAAAATCATGATTCTACTCCACCCCATTGTACTCAGCATGATTCACCAGGCATGGTTTTCTACGCCCATTGTCGTGCGCACCGGGCCAGTGCTGCCGCGCACACAAAGCTTCGGGCGCACCAGGATTTGCTGCGGGCTGGCTTCGGCGTCGTTGAGGCGTGCAATCAACAGATCGGCCGCGGTGAAGCCTAGGTCGCGTGAAGAAAAACTGAGCGCGGTCAACGGCGGCGTCACCACTTCGGCAAACGACTCGTCGAGCAGTCCCACTATCGAAATGTCTTCGGGTATGCGCAGTCCTTGTGCGGTGATGGCCTTCAGCACACCCGGCACGCCAGCATCCTGCGGCGTCACAAGTGCGGTGATGTGCGGGTGTTGGTCTAGCAATTCGATCGTGGCCGCAGCGACGCTTTCTGTGGTCAGGTTAGCGCTGCAAGTGTAGCCTGGCAGATCGTGCTGCCGGCAAGCCGTTTCATACCCGTGACGCGCCCACGCTGTAAAGCCATATTCCTTTTCCTGGGTAATGCGCCCCAGTGTGATGAAGCCGATATGCCGATGTCCAAGTTCGACCAAATGCGCGACAGCATCGATCACGCCTGTGCTGATGTCGGAGTCAACATAACTTAGGCCATTGGTGTTGGCGCAGCGGCCGATCATGACGAAGTTGGTCGTATGTTGGCGAAGCAGTTCGACACGCCAGTCGTTGACCAACATCTCCACCAGAATGATGCCATCGGCCTGCCCACTGCGGAAGATGCCGAGCAAGTCATTTTCGCTAAGCGCGCCGACGATCAAGTTGAGCGTAAAACCAAATTGCTCGCAGCGCAGCGCGGCGTTGGTGATGATGCCCTGCGAAAGCGGGTTGAAATCCTGCGGAAAATGCAAGGCGATAAAACGGCTCTTGCCGGAGCGCAACTGTTGCCAGGCCAGATGTGGCGCAAAGCGCTGCTCCTCGATGATCTGCAGGACGCGTTGGCGCGTATCCTCAGCGACATCAGGTTTGTTGTTCAGGATGCGCGAAACTGTAGAAACGGACACACCCGCCGTCTTGGCAATATCGACAATCGTGGTCTTTTTGATCACAATGTTCCTTCCTGGGCAAGCGTATGACATTTTGCGGGGAGCGTCTTCACCACCCTTGCGCCTGCTGCATCTAACTCATCCCTCAACAACGAGTTGGTCTCCTTCATAATTGATCAACGGGTGGGCGTCGCCTTCCTGGCGATGGGGTCGCTGTCGTTGTCCGTGCAGCACCAGGCGAAACTGGCGCCGAGTTGCCATGCCGGGAAAACTGCCCGACCGCTGGCCGATCGTGAGCTGCCCGGACGCCTCTTGCCAGGCCATGTCGATCGTCGAGAAAGCGCCGTGCTCGTAATCATAGCCGTCGCCTGCATCTTCGTACAACTGGAAGCGCCCGTCGCGCCCCGGATAGATGTGCAACTCGACGACGGCGTCCGCCTGCTCGTCGACATACTGCATCGGTGCGACCATCGGCACGATCGAACCAGCGCGCACAAAGAGTGGCAGCGTCTCCAGATCCGCGGCGGCCGTGATGGTCTGTCCGCCGGCCAGGCGTTCGTCGCTCCAGAAATTCCACCATTCACTGCCGGCAGGGAGGTAAACGCTGCGCGTCTTGTCCGCGTGCGCGACGGGCGTGGAGCCTGCCGTGTAGTGCATTGGCTGCGTCACCGGACTGACCAAGAGCGCCGGCCCAAACATAAACTGGTCGCGAATATCGTAGGTATTGGGATCGCTCCTGAAATCAAAGGCCAGCAGGCGGAGCATGGTGTAGTCGTGGTGTGTAATCCAGCCAGACAGTGAGTAAATATAAGGCATCAGCCGGTAGCGCAGACGCAGGAACTTCACGAGCGTGTCATACATCGGCTCGCCCGCATCGCCAAAGCGCCAGAGCTCGCGCGGGGTGTCGGCGCCGTGGGCGCGCAACATGGGCAGGAACGTCGCGTACTGGAACCAGCGCACGAACAGTTCGCGGTAGCCCAGGTCATCGACGCCACCCTCATAGTCGCCGTTCCAAAACCAGAGGTCAGGCCTGTTTTTGACGAAGAAGGCGCCGACATCCACCGTCCAATAGGGCGAACCGGTCACGCAGAAGTTGAGACCCTCGGCGATCTGTTTGTGCAACGTTTCCCAGGTCGCGGCAATATCGCCAGACCAGGTGATGGCGCCGTAGCGTTGTTGGCCCATATAGGCCGAGCGGGTCAGGTTGAGCACCCGCTTCTCCTCGGTGACAGCGCGCTGGCCTGCGTAGATGCCTTGGGAATGCACGAGTGAATACGCGTTGATAAACTCTGGATCGAGATAACGCCTGGCTTCTTCAGTGTTGATGCGCAGGCGCTCCTCCGGCTCTGGCTTGACCGCGCCATTCCAGTCAGCCTCGAAGGGTTCCGTACAATCACACCACCAGGCGTCGATGCCATGCGCAAACAATCCAGCATTAGCCTGCTGCCAATAAAGCGCACGCGCCGCTTCGTCGAAGGCGTTGTAGGTGGCCTGGTTGCCAAGCAGGAAGCCGCGATCTTTCATCTCCTGCCAGTTGCCGCCGCCGGGCCGCATGATCGGCCAGATTGAGACCATCAGCCGGGCGTGCAGTGCATGGAGGTCGTGCATCATCTGTTGCGGATCGGGGAAGCGTGCCGGGTCGAGCGTTTTCTCTCCCCAGAGATCGCCGGTCCACGACATCCAGTCCAGCACGATGCAGTCGAGCGGCAGGCCGCGCCGCCGATATTCTTGGACGATCTCAATCAGCTCGGCCTGTGTTTTGTAGCGCTCTTTTGACTGGATGTATCCGAACGCCCACTTCGGAAGCATGGGCGCCTTGCCGGTCAAGCTGCGCAGTTCGTGAACGATCTGGTCGAACTCCGGCCCGTGGACAAAATAGTAATCCATCTCATCATCGACGTCACTCCATAGATAGGAGCCGAACGCGTCGTCATGAAACGTCATCAACGCGTAGCTGTCGAGCAGGATGCCATAGCCGCGCGTGGAAACGAGCACCGGCACGACCGCCTTCATGTTTTGCTGGTACAGATATTGGTGCTGGCCGCGCAGATTCAACATGCCTTCTTCGTGCGAGCCAAGCCCGTACAGCGCCTCGCCCCGCGCCCACTCGAAGGCCAGCTTGGTATGATAGGCCTGGCGGTCGATGCGCTTGTGCACATTGCGGGCTTCGATACGCACGCCATCTGCGCTCAAACCTGCTTCGGCCACGGTTGATGCGCCAAAGTCAGAGACAAGCACATCGATCGGCGCCAGTGTTTTGCCGCCGCCGGCCGGTTCGCGTGCAAGCAACGCGCCTTGACCGTCATAATAAGTGAAAGCAGCCGTCTGTTTGTCGATGGCAATCCTGACTGCCGCCGTCGAGAAGAGCAGGCTGTCCGCTGTTTCATCCACGGTGAAGGGTGTATTCTGGTCAGGCGCTGCCACGACCATCAGGCTGGCCTGGTCGTTGAACTCGGCCCTGAGCGTGTAGCGCACCCGGATCGTGTGCGCGGTGTAGGGCGTCAGCGCTAGCAACCCCTGGTCCATGTGGAGAACAAGCCCATCCGGTCGAATTTCGTAGGTCAGTGTGGACATCAGAATTTCCTAAGACAGTTCAAACGGCGATGTGTGGTTACGTGCCGGGGACGGGCTGCAAGCCGCCTGGTTGAGCGGAATCTTGGCAGCCCGTCCCCGGCACGTAGAGCCGAACCACCTGAATTCCGGTTAAAGCTCAGATTTTTGTGTCAGCGATACTGCGCCGCGATCTCCAGCGCACGGTCGATCTCCTGCTCGTCATTGAAGTGCATCAGGATGTTGACTCCTTCCGCTCCAACGGCGTCGAGCAAGGGCTGGAGTTCGTCTACCTCGACCCACGCCGGCATGATCGACTTGCCGCCGGCCAAAATTCGTTTGTACAGGTCGTACCAGCCAGGATCACCGCCCTGCGGCTGGCCGACGCCCGGCGTCCACTGAATCGCGTCCAACTCCTCGATCTCCAGCAGCGCGTCGAGGTGGCGGAGGGCGCCGATGCCGTCCAGGTGATAGAGCGAGTAGTCGAGCCATTGGCACTGCTGGCGGATGTAAGGCTGGACAAACTGGCGGAAGCTTGGGGGAGACATCATGATCGAAATGTCGCTCTGAAGTTTGGCCACGCGTCCCGGTCCCCAGATCGAAAAGTAGCAGAAGGCCATTTCGCCGCTCTCGTTGATCTCGGCGTAGATGCGGTCGAAGACCTCGAACCAGAGATCGTTGACCGTCTGCAACTCCTGGGCAAGCGCTTCAGGGCGATCGACCGTGTCTAATAGCACGGCCTGTGTCCCGCGCAGCCCAGCCAGCGTGTCGAGACCCTCGATCAGATCGGGACAGCCGACAAAATAGCGTCCCTGTGCAAGCTGTTTGCACGCCTTTACCAGATCGAGATGAAGTTGAAACCAGCGATTGTTTTCATCGAGCGTGATGGAGTTGCCTCCATCTGCGCGCGGATGAATCCAGATCGTATCCTCACGACCTTCCAGCTCGGCGCCGAGGATGGCCGCCAGCGAGCCGGGGCCAAGGTGCGTGCTTGCCACCGGCAGGATGTCGGCCTTGAACGAACTGTGCGCTAAGCGATAATGCAGATTGGCGGCGCGCCATGCCGGGTCAAACCAGTACTGTGTCCAATCCCTGGCCGGCGCCGGACGAGGGACATCCGCATGTGGCGGGCCAGCTTTTTCCAGATGCTCCCACATGGTGATGACCAGCCCTTTGCGATCCCACCAGTCCAGGTAATGCTGCCTGGATTCGTCCCAGTTTGTTTTCCAGAAGGCGCTGTTCATGGATTGGCGACCGTTACCCCTTCACTGATCCCGCCGTCATCCCTGCCAGGATGAAGCGTTGCGCAAACAAATAGATGATGATCACGGGCAGAATGGTCAGCACGATGTCCGCCGAGACCAGGCTCCAGTCGGCCTGGAACTGCCCGAAGAAGTTGTAGACGGCCAGCGTCATCGGCCAGTACGCGCTGCTGTTGAGATAGTAGAGCGGCAGCAAAAATTCGTTCCAGATGCCCAGCAGATTCAGCACGCCCGCGGTGACCAGCACCGGCGTCAGCAACGGATAGATCACGGAGAAAAAGAGACGAAAGGGATTACAGCCGTCGATGATCGCGGCCTCGTCCAGTTCACGCGGGATCGTGCTGATAAAAGCGTAGATCAAGAAGACGCTAAACGGGATCGACGACGCGGCATAGAGCAGAATGATGCCCAGTTGCGTGTTGATCAGGTGCGTCATCTGCATCACCTTCATCAACGTGACAAAGTTGGTCGGCATGGCGATGCCCATGATCAGAAAAAAGTATACAAAGCGGTTGAAGCGTGTGCGGTTGCGCGAGAGCACATAGGCGGCCAGCGCGGCCACCGTCGTGCCGATCAGCGTGGCGCCGACAGCATAGAGGACACTGTTGCCAAACGCCGTGACCAGCTTGCCCCGCTCGATGACAGTTGCGAAATTCTCCCACTGTAACAGCGTCGGCAACCCGGCGCTCATGGAGCTTGCCTCCGCCTTTGTTTTTAGCGAATTGACGATCACCAGATAGATCGGGATGAACATGATCAAACTGACGGCGGCAGCCAGCGTGTGGTTGATGAGGGTTTGCATTCTGCGCAGTGGCATGGACGTTACTCCTCCGCTTCTTGGTGCATGAGCCGGATCACGAAATAACCGAGAATGATCATGATCAGAAACAGGAGCGTCGATAAGGTCGTCGCAACGCCGTAGCGCCCCTTGGAAAACTCATCGAAGATCGCGGTGTAGACGGTGTCGGTGGCGCGACCGGGGCCGCCGTTGGTCAGCACAAAGACAATGTCAAATACCTTGAGGCCATAGAGCAGATTCAGCACGGTCGTCACGGTCAGCACGGGCATCATCAACGGCAACGTAATGCGCCGGAACGATGCAAACGCGCTCGCGCCATCGATGGCCGCCGCTTCATAATAGTCCTTGGGGATCGCCTGAAGACCTGCGATCATGATGACCATGATGTAGCCGATCCCACGCCAGGTATCCACCCCGATCACGGAGGGCAGCGCCCAGTTGACATCGACCAGCCAGCGCTGCGCCATGAAATCCAGCCCCACGCTGCGCAGAAAGGTGTTGAGCAAGCCGGTTGCCGGATTCAGGATCGATTTGAAGACGAGGCTGACGACCAGCATCGGCAGCACCGCCGGCAGATACATCACCACACGATGAAAATAGGCGAGGTGACGAATCCCATTGGTCAACAGCACGGCCAGGCCAAGCGCAATCGCCGTTTTCAGCAGAATGGTGGCTACGGTGAAGATAACTGTGTTTCTGACAAAGTGCATGTAATTCTGACCGGCGCCGGAGGTAAAGATCAACTTGAAGTTCTCCAGCCCGATAAAGTTCACTTCGCTCGAATAACTGTTCCAATCGGTGAAGGCATAATAAAAGCCCATGACACTGGGGAGCACATAAAAGAGCAGATAAAGCGCCAGCGCGCCGCCGGCAAAGTAGAGTGGATAGGCCCTGCTTTTCATGCTGCTTTTCATGCGTCTTTTCCTGATCCTGTCTGGTCTAGCCGGCGCCCCTGAAGCACCGTAGGTGCAGTCTCTGACTGCACGTTGTTGGCTGATGATTGACCCAGTGGAGCGCAGAGGTGCAGAGCAAAACCAAAGGGGAGTCGCGCTTGAGCTATTCCCTCGTCTCCCGCTCAGCGTTTACTCTGCGCTCCTCTGCATCAAATCCTGGCCCGTCTATTCAGCCCAGGCCGGATCGTTGGCGGTCTTCGCCATATCGGCGCGGCGCTGATCGATGCTCTTGAGCACATCCTCGGGCGTCATCGCGCCGGTGAACATCGCCACCATGTCCTTGCCGATGTCCATCCACTGCGGGTTGAGATAGTTGACCGCGTCCTGGTAGACGATCGACTTGGCAGGATAGGCATCCAGGAATTCCTGCTGCTCGGGCGTCCACTTGGCTTGCAGCCCCGAGAAGTTGAGCGCCGCAAAGTCCGGCGTGTTGTCCAGCAGATATTGCAGGTTTTCCGGCGTGGTCAGGAAGGTCAGATATTGCCTGGCTTCTTCGATATGCGGCGAGCCGGAATAGATGAACTTGCTTGGCCCAGCGGGATGGGCAGGGGCCAGCATGTTGTCCGCCAGCGGCATCGGGAAGAAACCAAAGGTCTGCGCCGGTGTGTCGGGATAGTCCGCTTCGACACTCACCGGCGTGGTCAGGGTCGTGACGGCCATGGCAAACTCACCGCTTGCCAGCTTGGCATTGGCATCGGAGAACGCATCGGAGAGCGCGTTGTCGCCAAAGCAGCCCAGATCATAAAGTTCCTTGAGTTGTGTCATCGCCTCAACCATGACCGGAACGTCGGCGAAGGCGACCTCATTCTTATTCAACTGCTCGGCAAGACCCGGATTGAGTTCTTCAAAGCGCGGGCCGACCATGGGGAACCACAGCACGTGATGCCAGCCATCGGCAACCGGTTCGTAGAGCGGGCTGATCCCCGCGTCCTTGAGCGCAAGACAGACATCCTTGAACTCGGCATAGGTAGTGGGAACGCTCAGCCCCTGCTGCGCAAAGATATCCTTGTTATAGACGACGATAAAGTAATTCGAGGCAATCGTATCCCAGATTTCGGCGCCGTAGACCTTGCCGTTCAGACTCACCATCTCCAGCGAAAGCGGGTCGTGACGCGAGACCCATTCTTCGCCCGACAGATCGACGGCGTTCTTCTCGACATCGTACTGGACTTGCAGATCGGTCTTGCCGCTCTGCCCGCCAAAGATGTCCGTCGCTTCGCCTGAATTGAGCTTGGTCTTGAGCACACTGAAATACTGGTCAGCCGGGATGATCTGGTAATCGACGTGAATCCCAGTTTCCGCCTCGAATTTTTTAGCCAACTCCAGCTCAGCATCCTTGATCCAACCCTGGCTCGCCATATACGTGAGCGTCACGTCCCCCGCGGCTGATGGGGCGCCCGCGTCGGCCGCCGGAGCAGCCGGCTGTGCGACCGCGCAGCCGGCGAGCAGTAACGCACTCAGGACGAGCAGACTAAGTAGATACACAACCTTCTTCATTTGTTTCATCCTCCTGGAAATGATGTGGAAAACGAGTACGACAACCTCACTGGGCGCAAACGATACTTGCCGATAGGCGCCTCCAGACTGTGCCAACAGCACACTAAACTTGGCGATCATCGCCACAAAAACCATTCTGCAATTGCCGACTTGGGAGAAACGGGCATTCCGGTAACATTGCCGGTAATGTTACCGATAGTATGCGACAAAAAAAACGCGATGTCAATAGGATATCTAACACACGCACGCCCCTCAGAAGTTGCTACACATCCAAAGGCCGACGTACAATAGCAGATCGTGAAGTAGGAAAGCCAGACAAGCTCGGCCACACACGCCGGGCTTTTTTGTGCCACGAGAACGCGCCGGGCGGCGCAGACGCTGCCCAAAGTTGGGAGAATATGATCAGTACACAAATGCAGAGCAATCCGAAGCCGGCCGCCATAACCACGGTCGCCCGCTCCGACATTCGCAATATCGCGATTATCGCCCACGTCGATCACGGCAAAACTACGCTCGTCGATGGGATGCTGCGCCAGACCAAGGTTTTTCGCGACAATCAGACCGTGATCGAACGCATTATGGACTCTAACGACCTCGAACGTGAGCGCGGCATTACGATCCTGGCCAAGAACACCAGCGTGGAATATCGAGGCGTCACCATCAACATCGTCGACACGCCGGGGCACGCCGATTTTGGCGGCGAGGTGGAGCGCATCATGCACATGGTCGACGGCGTACTGCTGCTGGTGGATGCGGTCGAAGGGCCGATGCCCCAGACGCGCTTTGTGCTGCGCCAGGCGCTCGAACGCGGCCTACCTGCCATCGTCGTCGTCAACAAGATCGACCGGCCGGCCGCGCGGCCTGATTTCGTCGTCAACGCCACCTTTGATCTGTTTATTGACCTGGGCGCCAGTGACGCACAGGCTGAGTTTCCGGTCGTCTATACGCGTGCGCTCGAACAGCGCGCCGGCTTCCAGCCCGACGAGCTGGCGCCGAGCCTGGAACCGCTCTTCGACACGATCCTCGACTATTTGCCGCCGCCGCAAGTTGACCCCGCCGGCCCGACCCAACTCCTGGTGGCGACTATCGAGTACAGCAACTATGTGGGCAAGATCGCAGTCGGTCGCCTGCAGAGCGGGTCGATCCGCACCGGCCAGCAGATTGTGCGCATCGACCCGCATGGCGCTATGGAAACCTCCAAGGTGACGCAGGTCTATGTGTTTCGCAATTTGCAACGGGTTGCGCTCGACTCAGTCGATGCCGGCAATATTGTGGCGGTCGCTGGCATCGAGGCGGTGGGGATCGGCGACACGCTGGCCGACCCAGCCGACCCGCGCCCGTTGCCGCCGATCACGGTCGAGGAGCCGACGGTGCGGATGACCTTTGCCGTCAACGACAGCCCCTTTGTCGGGCGTGAAGGACAATATCTTACCAGTCGCCAGGTACGCGCCCGTCTTTTCAGCGAATTGGAGCGCAACGTTGCCTTGCGCGTCGATGAGACGGAACGCGCCAACGAGTTCATCGTCTCCGGTCGCGGCGAGTTGCACCTTGCGATCCTGATCGAGACGATGCGCCGCGAAGGCTACGAGTTTTCCGTCAGCCGGCCCGAGGTCATCTTCAAAGAAAACGACGAAGGCTTGATGGAGCCGATCGAGCAGGTCTTTGTCGAAGTGGCGCAGGAGTACCTCGGCTCCGTGCAAGAGATGTTGGGACGCCGTCGCGCCATCATGCAGAACATTCACTATGGCGAGGACGGCACGGTCTACGGCACCTACTTGGCGCCGACGCGCGGGCTGCTGGGCTTTCGCCAGCCCTTTTTGACCTCTACGCGCGGCACCGGCATCTTTCACACGCTTTTTCACGGCTATGCAGCGTACACAGGCGACATCGAAATTCAGCAGAACGGCAAGTTGGTGGCGTTGGAAACCGGCGCAGTCAGCAGCTATGCGTTGACCAATTTGCAGCAGCGTGGCGATTTCATCGTCAAGCCGGGCGATGCGGTGTATGCCGGGCAGGTGGTCGGCAAGCACATCCGCGAAGAGGAATTGGTGATCAACGTTTGCAAAGCCAAACAACTCACCAACTTTCGTGAGAAGCCCTCCGGCCTCAATGAAATGCTCAACGTCTCGCGCGAATTGACGCTGGATGACGCCATCCAATTTCTGGACAATGACGATTTGCTCGAAGTGACGCCGGTCTCGCTGCGCATTCGCAAGAAAACGCTCAATCACGACCAACGGACGCGGACGCGACGGGCGCAGAAGGGATGATTTTACGTAATGCGTAAATGCGTAATACTAAAAATCACGCATTTACGCATCACGCATTTACGCATCACGCATTTACAAACGGAGCTACCCCATGCGAATTCTCATTATAGGCGCCGGCGACGTCGGTTTCCAGCTTGGGCGTCGCCTCTCGCGCGATCAACATGACATCACCATTGTGGACGAAGATCCGGCCAAGGTGCGGCGCGCGGCGGAGCAACTCGACGGGCTGGCGATCGAAGGCTCCGGCGACAGCTACCAGGTTCTACTCCAGGCCGGCTTGCGCGACGCCGATGTGGTGGCCGCGGTCACCGACAACGACGACGCCAACCTGATGGCCTGCCGCCTGGCAAAGGCTTGCGGCGTTGACGTTACCATTGCCCGCGTGCGCAACGCCGAGTTTACCCAACCCGGTTTCCCGCTGACGACCGCGCAATTGGGCGCCGACCATATCATCCACCCCGAACGCGAGGCTGGCAACGCGATCTTGCGGTTGTTGCAAGAATCCTCCGCCACCCACGTGATCGACTTGGAAAACGGCCAGATCGAAGTGATCGGGCTGATTCTGGAAGCGGACTCGCCGCTGGTGGGGCTGCCACTGGCCGAGTTGGGCGTACGCTACCATCGTCCGCCCGTGCAGATCGTCGCGATTGAACGCAACCATGAGACCATCATCCCCAAGGGCAACGATCTCCTTCATGCTGGCGATCTGCTCTTTGCAGTCTGCGCACCTGAATATGCAAAAGAGTTCTTCGGGCTGGCCGGCAAGCGCAAGAAACCGCGCATGGATAACATCATGATCATGGGGGGCGGCATGATCGCGCGCTTTATCGCTGAGGAGTTGGCAGGCGCGGCAAGCATCAAAATTATTGAGCACGATCTGGCGCGCGCCGAACGCCTGGCCGACTGTCTTCCGCGTGCGCTGGTCATTCATGGCGACGGCACCGAGCTTGAACTGCTCCAGGCCGAAGACCTCGACCAGATGGATGCGTTTGTCGCTGTCACCGGCGATGACGAGAACAATATCATCGCCACGCTGTTGGCCCGGCAGCACGAGGTGCCGCGCCCGATTGCTTTGGTGAACCGGGTGGCCTACCTCCCCATTCTGCCTACTATCGGCCTCAACGCCGTGATCAGCAAACAGATTTTGACGGTCAATGCCGTCCAGCAATTTATCCAACACCGACAGGTGGCGGCGATCGCCAGTCTTCCCGGCATCGAGGGGCAGATGATCGAATACATTGCTCGCGAGCGTTCGCGTATCACCCAACGCCCCCTGCGTGATGTGAAATTCCCACATTCGGCGATCGTCGGCGCGGTGTTGCGCAAGGATTCGCTGCTGATCCCTGGCGGTGAAACCGTGATTCAACCGGGAGATCGCACCGTGGTTTTTGCGTTGCCGGCTGCCATGAACGAGTTGGATCGTCTCTTCGGGTAAATCACGATGCACCTACGCAGCGTCCTTCATCTTCAAGGCTATCTGCTGACCTTTTGCGCCGCCTTTATGCTGACGGCGCTGCCGTGGTCGTTCTACTACGGCGAAAGCGATTGGCCATACATTTTACTGAGCGCCGGCATCACGGCCGGCGCGGGTTTTCTCCTGTTGCGCTTCACACGGCTGGCGCATGAGCTGCGCGTGCGCGAGGGCTTTGCCATCGTCTCGTTTGCCTGGATCCTCTTTTCCCTTTTTGGCGCGCTGCCTTTTCTGCTGACCGGTGCGATTCCCAATTTCACCGATGCATTTTTCGAGACCATGTCCGGTTTCACGACGACCGGCGCCTCGATCTTGACCGACATCGAGGCGCTGCCGCACGGCGTGCTTTTCTGGCGCAGCATGACCCACTGGCTCGGCGGCATGGGCATCATCGTACTTTCGCTTGCCGTGCTGCCGATGCTGGGCGTCGGCGGGATGCAATTGTACAAGGCCGAAGTGGCTGGCCCAACCGCTGACAAACTGACGCCGCGTGTTACCCAGACCGCCAAGATTTTGTGGGGCGTCTATGCCGCGATGACTCTGCTCCAGACCGTGTTGTTGCTCTTTGGCGGCATGAGCCTGTTTGACGCCCTGTGCACTTCCTTCGGCACCGTGGCAAGCGGTGGGTTTTCCCCGCGCAACGCCAGCATCGCCTATTACGCCAGCAGCTACATCGATTGGGTGGTCGTTATTTTTATGGTGGCGGCAGGTACAAATTTCGCTCTGCACTACCGCTTTGCTACGGGCCAGTTGCGCGCCTACTGGAAGGACCGCGAGTTCCACGTTTTTATGGGGAGTCTGGTCGTTGCCAGCGTGCTGGTGCTGCTTGGCGCGTGGGGCGCGTATGCGGATAAAGCTGCCGCCGTACGCGATTCCATTTTTGTGGTCGTCACGATGCACACCAGCACCGGCTTTGGCCTGGCCAACTATGAACTGTGGTCGCCCGGCGCCCAATTCGTGCTGCTGGCGGTGATGATTATTGGCGGGTCGGCCGGCTCCACCTCAGGTGGGTTGAAAGTCGTGCGCGTCTATCTGCTTTTCAAATATATTTTGAGCGAATTTACGCGGCTGCTCCATCCACAGGCCGTCGTGCCGGCGCGCATCCACGGTGCGGCCGTGCCGCGTGAGGTCATGACCAATGTGCTCGGCTATGTTGGCGTCTATTGGATTGCCATTATGATTGGCGTCTATCTCGTCACGGCTACAGGGGCGGACTGGATCACCAGCCTCAGCGCGGTGGTGTCCTGTCTGGGCGGCGTCGGGCCTGGCATGGGCGGGGTTGGCCCCTACGACAATTATGCGTGGATGGCGCCGTTTGCCAAGTGGGTGCTGGCGGCGTGCATGTTGCTTGGCCGTCTCGAATTCTTCAGCCTGTTGATTCTGTTCTCGCCAGCCTATTGGCGCCGGTAGCCACTACAGCCATTAGCGCCACGCTGCCTGCGCGGCGCTAATGGCTGGCGCAACACGTCGGACTACTCGCTCGATCTGAGAATGGCGATCCTCGCGCCAGTGCCCCACTAGCCATCATAGAGGTCGAGTGCGGTTATTTCCAGACAGGCAACGGCCCAGGTGTGGTGCGATACGTTTCCGGCCAAATCACCGTTAGGGTGGTGGGGTCCTGCAATTTTTCGGTGTGCAGCAAATAGAGCAGCGGCGGCGTCATCCATTGATGCCAGGCATAGGCTGGCGTCTCACCGTCCGGCGGGTTGGATGAACCATAAGGAAAGGTATAACGTCCGGCCGCGAGTTCGATATCACTCTCGGCAAGGGCCTTGAGCAGATCGGCGCCGCTCAACGAGGGCGCTCGCTGCATTGCATCCGCCAGCAACCAGACTGCGTCGTAGGCCAGAAAGGTGGAGAATTCCGGCCACTGCATCGCGCTTTGCCGATACCGGTCGAAGATCGCACGGCCCATCTCGGTTGCCATCGAGGGCCATGGCCCCCGGCGCGCCGTAATGACGCCAATATCCGGGGAGCGGCGTTGATAATATACCGATGGATCGAGCACGCGTCGATTGTGATTGACGATGAGCGTGCCTTTATCGGGTCGAATGCCGGCGTCAAACAACTGCTCTTGCAGGTCAAGCGCGTTGTCCGAACCGATCGCGATAAAGACTGCATCGGGTATCGTAGGCAGTGACAACAAGCGGGCGATTTCTGGGGAGAAGTCGGTCATCGGCAGATCGACCCGGCGAATCTCGACGTTGATGCCGCTGCGCGGAAACCACTCGTTCGCCTGCTCAACAAATATATCGCCCCCTGGGGAGTTTTCGGCAATGACCACGGCCTGCAGCACACCATCGCCATTGTAATCGCCAACTTCCGCCAGCCACTGCGCGGGCATCGACGCCATCATGGGCAGCGTCGGCGCCAACCGGAAAGTTGCCTCTGGTTGGTTTGCAGTAAGTGCAGGATCGGAGGCGTCGATGAGCAAAGTTGGCTTGCGAAAGCGCTCGGCAACCTCGACCACGGCCTGGCTGCGGCATCCCCCAGCCCGACAATCAAGCCGACAGCGCAATCGCGCGCGATCAACTGTTCGGCCATCTGCGCCGAACGCGCCGGGTCGTCGCCCGTATCGTAGAGGACAAGCCGGGCGGGAACGCCGGCGACGCCGCCCATATTCAGCCGCTCCAGCGCAAGGTTGAGCCCCGACTGCATGTTGGCGGAGCGCATCCACGCCCCCGGCGTCGAGAGCGGGAGCAGCGCGCCAATGACGACTTCTGCACTATCGGTCAATCTCTCAGGGCTGCAAGGAACAAGCGGAGCAGGCGTCGGCGTCACCAGAGTTTCGCGATAAACGACGCGCGTCACCTCAACTTCAATGGTTTGCACCAACGCCGTCTGAGGCGGGAGCGCCTGGGCAACCGGCGATGCTGTCGCTTGGGCGCACGCCCCCAATAGGGTGGCGGCAACCCAAAAGCTAACCGCCAAAACATATCGTGAGGTATAACGCAGGCGAATCAAGCGCTCTTGTCTCTCTATCTTTGGTCAGTCAATGCATCGGGGGCGAGACGACTTCTGGATATCCAATTGGATGGTAAATTCGGACGGGGAAACCCATTGGTTAAAAATGTCGGTGCAACTGTATGCGCAACTGCCGGCGCAATCGGTCAGTATTTGTGTGGAAACGTCACGTTTTACCTACAATCATTATGCGCGCAGTATAGCATGGCCTTTCCTTTCCCGCCAAACATCTCCCGTGTCAAGGTAACGCCTTTTGCCCAAGTGTGAATGTGACAATATGCCCTGCGGTTTGCGCCCCCCTACAGAATAATGGCACAATGCGAGCTTGGATTGCTAACTCCCTCCACACGTCGCCAGTGCTAAAGCGGCGACCATCATGTCAAAGGATCGCATCGTGCACGAGCAAATTTCAGAGCGGGTCAGCCCGGACGCATCATCGGCCGAGCGCCGTCAGCGGCTTTTCATCCCCGGCCCCACCGATGTTGCCCCCGCAGTATTGGCCGCCCAAACTGCGCCGATGATCGGCCATCGCAGCGACGAGTTCGAGGCGCTCTTTGCCAAATGTGAAGCACAGTTGCGCACACTCTTCTACACCGCGGCGCGCGTCTACATCGTCGCGGCGTCGGGCACCGGGCTGCAAGAAGCGGCGATACGAAACCTCGCACCGGGCCGCGTGGTGGCCTTTGTCAACGGCGCCTTCAGCCAGCGCTGGCATGACGTGGCGGTTGGCTGCGACAAGCAGGTCGTGCGCGTGGATATACCCTGGAACACCGCGGTCAAACCCGCGCAGGTCGAGGCCGCACTCAGCCAGGCGTTGGCCGCCGGCCCGGTCGATGCCATCACCGTGGTGCACAATGAAACCAGCACGGGCGTAATGAGCCCGGTGCAGGAGATCGCCGCGGTCGTGCGCCGCCTCAGCCCGGCGACTCTGCTCCTGGTCGATGCCGTCTCTTCGTTCAGCGGCGTGCGCATCGAGACGGACGCGTGGGGGCTGGACGTGCTGCTAACGTCGTCGCAGAAGGCGCTGGCGCTGCCGCCGGGTCTGTCGTTCTGTGCGGTCAGCGATCGCGCCTTGGCGAAGGCCGCGACCGTGAAGGGGCGCGGCTGGTATTTTGATTTTCTGACGCTGGAGAAGGCGCTCCAGAAGAACACCACGCCCGCCACGCCGGCCATTTCGCTGATGCGCAGCCTGAGCGTGCAACTGGATCGCATCTTCGAGGAAGGGGTGGAGGCGCGCTTTGCCCGTCACGCACGCCTGGCCGAGCGCGCGCGGGGGTGGGCGCTTGCCAACGGCTTCGACCTGATGGCGGAAGCTGGCTACGCGTCGCCGACCGTCACGACGGTCACCAACACGCGCGGGGTCAGCGTAAAGTTGCTCAACGCTTATCTAGCGCGCCACGACATGGAAATCTCCAATGGCTATGGCGATTATAAGGACAAAGCCTTTCGCATTGCGCACATGGGCGAAGTGCAGGACAGCGATCTGGAGCGGCTGTTTGCGGCCATGGAAGCATATTTAGCAGGACAGAACTGAGGAACTTATGCATTCAACCATTGATCTGCCCACTGCTTTTCCCATTGATCTGCGCAGCGACACCGTGACGCAGCCGACGCCGGCGATGCGCCAGGCGATGGCTGCGGCCCTGGTCGGCGATGATGTCTATGGCGAAGATCCCACCATCAACCGGCTGGAGGAAATGGTGGCCGCGCGCCTGGGCAAGGAAGCGGCGCTTTTTGTACCGAGCGGCACGATGGGCAATCTCATTGCCGTGCTCAGCCATTGCGGCCGCGGCGATGAAATGATCCTGGGCGATCAGTCGCACATCTTTCATTACGAGCAGGGCGGTGCAGCCGCAGTGGGGGGCGTCCACCCGCGCACCCTGCCCAATCGACCAGATGGCACGCTCGACGTGCAGCAGATCGAAGACGCCATTCGCAGCGACAACGAGCACTACCCGATCACGCGGCTGATTGCGTTGGAAAACACGCAGAATCGTTGCGGCGGCAGCGTTCTCACACCAGACTATATGGAGGCTGTGGGCGCGCTGGCGCAGGCGCACGGGCTGAAGTTGCACGTGGATGGCGCCCGCCTGTGGAACGCCGCGGTCGCGCTCGGCGTGTCACCTGCACGTCTGGTCGCAACCGCGGACAGCGTCAGCGTCTGCTTTAGCAAGGGGCTGGCCGCGCCGGTTGGCTCCGCGGTGGCCGGCTCGCAGGAGTTTATCCGGCGGGCGCGGCGGATGCGCAAGCAGGTAGGCGGCGGGATGCGGCAAGCCGGCGTGCTGGCTGCGGCCGCACTGGTCGCGCTGGAAGAAATGGTGGAGCGGCTGGCGGAGGATCACGCGCACGCCAGACGGCTGGCGCATGGCCTGGCTGCCATCGACGGCATCCGACTTGACCCGGCGAGCGTGCAGACCAACATCGTTTACTTCGACGTGGTGAAACCGGGCTGGCGTGCGGCGCAACTTTCCACTGCGCTGGCCGCGGTCGGTGTGCTGGTCAATCCCACGGCCTCACAGCGGCTGCGCGCCGTGACCCATTATCCCATCACCGCGGTTGATATCGAGCGCACCGTGGCCGCGGTGGGTGAAGCATTGCTTACAGAATTTTCCCGCTCAGCCCCGTAGGTCTGGCTATCACCCCGATACATTGCTGGGGCGCCGAATTTCTGGAACGCATTCGGGCAAGACGGCGGGGCCGGTTGACCAGTTGAATTGGATACGTATAATGCCTGTATTGTATAAATTCAGTTGGGCAGTGCGTGCTTTCTGATCTGGGGGAGACTTATGCTGACAGAGTATATTCAGGAAGCCCTTAACAGGGCCTCCTATGAAATTATTGAGGATGAAGAGCCATACTACGGTGAAATAGTTGATCTGCCGGGCGTCTGGGCTACAGGCTCCACCTTGGAAAATTGTCGGCGAAATCTGGTCAACGCCTTAGAGGACTGGCTTTTATTCAGTCTGACCCAAGGTCTTTCCATCCCACCATTAGGTGATAGGGTCATTTCTCCCTCCAAACTGTTGGCAGCTTGATGAGTCAGCGGCTTGGGCCAATTTCACGACGCGACTTTATTGAGCGGTTGCGCCTCATGGGATTTGAAGGGACGTATTCAGGCGGTCGCCACGAGTTCATGCTGCGTGACAACAGCCGGCTGATCCTGCCCAATCCACATCGTCGTATTATCAGCGTCGATCTGCTAATACGACTTCTGAAACAAGCAGGAATCTCTCGCGAAGACTGGCAACAGCCCGACTAGAATTTTGCGTATGTCCTACATCGACGTCCGGTTGTGAAGAATTTCGATGTACCGATCGGTTGGCGAGCGCTCGGCGTCGGCAATGGTTGTCTCTTCACCCTCGTAGGCGCCTGACAGGCGGGTTGGCCCCATGCCTGGCACCTCGATCATGCTCTGCGCGTCGCTCTGCGCCAGCTTGAGCACGCCGTCCGCCAGCGCCGCGCCTGCTTCTTCGCGCTGACGCACCGCGGCGCCGTCGAGGAAGTTGCGCAGACCCGCAAAGATGCCGATTCCATCGTGGATCGGCTTGGCCAGCACCCCCACTACCATCCCCGACAGCACCACATCCCAGTTGGCTGGAATTGGCCCGATAAAGCCGAGCGCCCACGGCTGCAGCGCCGCCAACAGATGCAGCGTAAAAAGTCCGGCAATGCCCACGCCGGCGATGGCGCCAAGCAGCACACAAGTCCCGCTCTTGAACTTGACATAGGCGGAGGACTTGAGATCGGTGGCGTGCAGCCGTTTGGTGTTGAGCAGAATCCACTCCAGATAATTCCAGAGCAGCTCCATCAAGCGTTCCACCACGAAGGCCGCCGCCAGCAACGTCAACAGCAGCGGCCAGAGGCTGGGCGTGGCTGCCGTCTCCTGTTGCGCCGCGGCTGCCTGCACTGAGAGCGGGGTCAGCGCCATCACACCTGCCGTCAAGAGAGTGATGGCGCGCCCCAGATAAAACCGTTTCGGCGTTGTGCTGCGCAGATGCATCGGCGTTTCCCCCCGGTTGCTGCTCAATACGCCTCGGCCAGATCGACCAACAAGCGCACGCCAAACCCGGTGGCGCCTTTAGGCGTCAGCGCGTCGCGCTCGGTCGTCGCCCAGGCGACATTGGCGATGTCGAGATGCGCCCACGGATACTCCTCGATGAAGTGCTCGATAAATTTGGCGCTGGTCGAAACGCCGCCCGCGCGCCCGCCGGAATTCTTGACCTCGCCCATGTCGCCCTTGATCGCGTCTTTGTATTCATCCCACATCGGCATGGGCCACAGCCGTTCGCCGCTTTCGTTCGAGGCGGCCATCAGCGCGTTCTGGAGATCGTCGTTGTTGCTGAAGAGACCCGCGGCTTGCTGCCCCAGCGCTACACCGATGGCGCCGGTGAGCGTCGCCAGATCGACGACGGCTTTAGGGCTGAAGCGGGCCACGTACGCCAACGCATCGGCCAGGATCAGGCGGCCCTCGGCGTCGGTGCTGAGGATTTCGGTGCTCTTGCCGGTCATGCCGGTCAGGATGTCGCCGGGACGGAAAGCGTTGCCGTCCGGCATGTTTTCGACGCACGCGGCCACGCCGATCACGCGGCGCGCCATGCCGAGCCGGGCGATGGCCTGCATGGCGCCGACCACGGCGGCCGCACCGCTCATGTCGTGCTTCATCTCTTCCATGCGCTCGGATGGCTTAATGCTGATGCCGCCGGTGTCGAAGGTGATGCCTTTGCCGACCAGCACCAGCGGCGCCTCTGTTTCGCTGCCGGCCGGAGCATGTTCGAGCACGACCAGTTGCGCTTCGTTGACGCTGCCGCGGCTGACGGCCAGCAGGATATTCATCTCCAGCTCGCGCATGGCGTCCTCGCCGAGGATAGTGCAGTGCAAACCGGCGTCGGCGGCCATCGTCTGCGCACGCCGCGCCATTGCCACCGGATAGAGCACATTCGGCGGTTCGTTCGAGAGGTCGCGCGCCAGGTTGACGCCCGCGGCGATGCTCTCGCCACGCCGCACGCCGGCCTCGATGTTGGCCAGGCGGCTTGCGTCTTGCTCCACCACAGTGCACAGGGCGGGGCCGTTTTCGGGCGCTTCACGCTTATAATTCGGCGCGCGATAGCTTGCCAGCAACGTGCCTTCCGCCAACACCTGCGCGGCGTCGGTGGCGTTATGTCCGCCTATCCCCGCGCCGTGCACGATGGTGGCGTAGTGCTTGACGCCCTTGATCTTCGCCAGCGCTTTGTAGGCGGTCGCCGCGGCTTTGCGCGCCGCACGCGCGTCGAATGCATCCGCCTTGCCCAGCCCGACGATCAACACGCGGCTGGCCGGGAGCTTGCCATCTGTGTAGAGCAGCGCGGTCGCGCCCGCTTTGCCGTCGAAATCGCCAGACGCGATCAGCCTGGCGATCGCGCCGCCTAACGCAGCGTCGACCGCGCCTGTCGCGCCGCCTGGCATGGTGACTCCTTCAAATAAATTGACGATGATGCAATCTGCCGTCTGCTCAGCGATGTTGCCTTGTGTTACTAAGAGTTTCATGATGAAGCTTCCGATCTTTTTGTCAGTGTTGATCGCACGGTTTGTCGCACAGTTTATCGCACGCGTTTGATGGTTTGGAGCCGTCTGGCGGCTTCTGCCAGCATTTCATCGGTCTTGCAAAAGGTGAAGCGCGCCAGGTTGTCCGTCAGGTGCTGATGGGCCTCGCTGTAGAACGGGCTGGGCGGGATGGCGGCGACGCCGATGGTCTGAGTCAGCCAGCGACATACGGCAACGTCGCGGCGTTCGCCCGGCGTCACCGGCACAGGAAGCGCCCGTGTATCGACGATGATGAAATAGGAGCCGTCAGGCGTCATCGGGGCCAGTCCCACCTCTTCCAGCACACTGATGAGCCGGTCGCGCTTCGCCAGATACATATCGCTCAGCCAGCGGAAGTAGTCGCGCGGTGCGGCATCTTCCAGCGCTACGGCAACGGCTTCCTGCAGCGGGGTGCTGACGGCAAAAGGAATCCACTGATGCGCCATGAGGATGGCCGCGGCCAGCGGGCGCGGTGCAATGGCCCAGCCGATCTTCCAGCCGGTGACCGAGAAGGTTTTGCCCGCGCTGCCCAACGTCACCGTGCGCTCCCACATGCCAGGCAGGGTGGCGATGCGCACGTGCTCGACAGGCGGATAGACCATCCACTCGTAAACCTCGTCGCTCAGCACGGTCAGGTTGAGACGACAGACAACTTCGGCCAGCTTGGCAAGTTCGGCGCGATGGAAGACCTTGCCTAGCGGATTGGACGGCGTGTTCAGAATCAGGAGCTTGGTGCGCGGCGTGATGGCTGCCACCAACTCGTCGATGTCGAGCGTCCAGTCCGCCGCGCGGCGACTGCCGGCCGGCGCGCGCAGCGGCACGTAAACCGGGACGCCGCCCGCCATCGTCACCGCCGCCGGGTAGCTGTCGTAGAAGGGTTCGAGCAGAATGACCTCGTCGCCCGGATCGACCAGCGCCTGCACCGTGGCGAAGATGCCTTCGGTGGCGCCGACGGTGACGACGATTTCCGTCATGGGATCGAGTGTGCGCCCAAAATGCGCGCCGTAAACCTGCGCCAGCGCCTGCACCAGGCGTGGATGGCCCGCGCTGCGTGCGTATTGGTTGAAGTCGCCGGCAATGGCCGCACGCGCCGCCTCTTTGACAAAGTCCGGCGCGCTGAAATTAGGAAATCCCTGGCCCAGATTGACGGCGCCGGTGGCGTTGGCCAGCGCTGTGAACTCGGCAAAGACCGTCGCGCCAAAGCCACGCACGCGCGCCGCGACAGGATCGTAGGTGGAGGGGACAGGCAGGTTGGATCGTGGCGCAGACAGTGGCGAAGGCATAAGCTGGCTAAACTCGCTGGATAGTCCGGCGGCGCAATTTCGCGCAATCGGATGCAAGCCGTTACAAACAATAGACCAGCATTATAGTGCAGATGGAGATGTTTGCATAAAGCCGATGCCAGCGAATGGAGGAGGCGGGAAGGTGCGCGCTTTGCCGTCTCTCTCCCTCAAAATAGGCTCATCTGGCGCGCCGCCATTTTGCCGTCGAGTAGCAGGTAGGGTGTGGCTTTGCCGACGTCGCGTAGACCCAACGCACGCAAATGACCCGGCTCGCGGATGCGCTGGCGGCGACGGGTCGCTACGATGGCGTCGGCGGTTTTGGGGCCGATACCAGGCACGCGCAGCAGTTCGCCACGGTCAGCCCGGTTGACTTCGACCGGCGTCTCAGTGAGGTTTTCCTTTGCCCATGCCAGTTTGGGGTCGATGTCGAGTGGCAGATTGCCGTCGCGCAGGAACGGCATATCCTCCAGATTCCAGCCGTAGTCGCGCAACAGGAAGCTGGCCTGATAGAGACGAAACTCACGCTGCTGTGAAACGGGCGTCAGCGACTCGAAGGGCGTCTGGCTGACCGGGTGGAAGGCCATAAAGTAGGTGCGGCGCAGCCCTAACTGGTTGTAAAGATGATCGCTGGTGTGCAGCAACTCCAGGTCGGTGTCGCCGACCGCGCCGACGACGAACTGAGTCACGACGCTGGCGCGCAGCCCCTCCTTGCGTCGCAGTTCGCTGATCCATTGCAGGCGCGGGAAGAGTTCGTTCCAGAAATCCTTCTTGGGCGCCAGCGCGGCCAGCCGCTCCGCAGTGGCGCCTTCAAGGTTGATCGAGACGCGGTCGGCAAGCTGCATGGCGCGGCGCACCTGGTCGTACTCGGCGCCGGGCATCACCTTGAGATGAATAAAGCCGCGGTAGTTGTAATGCTTGCGGAGGATCTCGGCGGCGTCGAGAATTTTATCCTGCGTGGTGACGCCGCCCTTGATGATGCCTGACGAGAGGAAAAGACCTTCCACCAAACCCGCGCGCTGGATGGTATCATAGGTCTTAGCCATTTCATCCGGCGTGTAGGTGATGCGTGGCGTCTTGCTGCGTCCGGCGCGAAAAGGACAGTAAAAGCAGTTGCGCTCACACGCGGTCGTCATCATCGCTTTGAGCATCGGTTTCTTGCCAGTAGGCGTGGACACCTCAGAGATGCAAGGCAGCGGTTTAGGGGGGCGCGATGCCGCGGCTGCGCGTTCGGCGACAGGTTGATCGCCCGCAGGCTCGAAGCGCGTGGCGTCGTCGAGCAGCGAAAGCTTCTGAATCGGGTCTGGCACGGTCCGGAAATTCATTCATTCATTATACGAACGTCTGTTCTGTTTGTAAAGTCGGCAAAAGGACGGGACGGGGGCGGAACGCACGCAAGATATTTTCTCAAGGAAAGGAAGCAATCCTATGCGGGCAGTAATTCAACGGGTGAGTTCGGCGCAGGTAACGGTTGACGGCCAGGTCGCCGGGCAGATCGGACGCGGGTTTTTGGTGCTTGTCGGCATTACGCACAGCGACGGCGAGGCAGAGGCTCACTATCTGGCGCGCAAGATCGTGGGGCTGCGCGTCTTCGAAGACGGTGATGGTAAAATGAACCTTGCCTTGCCCGACATTGGCGGCGCCATCCTTGCCGTGAGCCAGTTTACGCTCTATAGTGATATGCGCAAAGGCCGCCGCCCAAGCTTTATCGAGGCGGCTCGGCCCGAACAAGCCGAGCCGCTCTATCACCATTTCTGTCAGGCGCTGGCGGCTGCGGGGGTGGCAGTTGAGCAGGGCGTTTTTCAGGCGCACATGGAAGTTGCGCTGGTCAACGACGGCCCGGTCACGATCTGGATGGACACGGCGGAGTTGATGTAGCTGCGGCGTACAATTTTCGAGCCGAGCAAGCATTATGCATTCCTGCTTCACAATTCACAATTCATAAGTCACCATTCACAATTCAAGACTTAAGAGGTTGCCATGAAATACCGACCACTGGGTAAGACTGGGATGAATGTCGCCGAAGTCAGCTTTGGTGCATGGGCGATCGGCGGCAGTTGGGGTGAAGTCGACGACGAGCAGTCGATGGCCGCGCTCCATAAAGCGGTCGATGAAGGTGTAAACTTTATCGACACGGCGGATGTTTACGGCGACGGGCGCAGCGAGCGCTTGATCGCCCAACTCAAGCGCGAACGACCCACGGACCAGATTTTTGTGGCGACCAAGGCCGGACGCCGGCTCAACCCGCATGTTGCCGCCGGCTATACTTACGAAAACCTGCGCGGTTTTGTGGAGCGCAGCCTGCAAAATTTGGAGACAGACGGTCTCGACCTTCTCCAACTGCATTGCCCGCCCAGCGAAGTCTATGATCAGCCCGAAGTCTTTGCCGCGCTCGACCGCCTGGTGCAAGAGGGCAAAGTGCGCAACTACGGCGTCAGCGTCGAAACCGTTGATGAAGCGGTGAGGGCGGTCGAGCATCCCAACGTAAAGACGGTGCAGATCATCTTCAATATCTTTCGCCAGAAGCCGGCCGACGCATTCTTCCGCACCGCGGTGGGCAAGCAGATCGGGGTTCTGGCGCGTGTGCCGCTGGCGAGCGGTTTGTTGACGGGCAAGATCACGCCCGCCACCACCTTTGCCGCGGATGATCATCGCAATTTCAATCGTCACGGCGAAGCGTTCGATGTCGGCGAGACCTTTAGCGGCGTGCCGCTCAATGCCGCCTTCGACGCGCTGGAAGGGTTGAAGCCATTGGTTCCACCAGGCGCCACGATGGCGCAGTTTGCGTTGCGCTGGATTTTGATGTTCGACGCCGTCACTTGCACGATCCCTGGCGCCAAGCGCCCTGATCAGGTGGCTGACAACTGCGCCGCCTCCGAACTTGGGCCGATTGAACGCAGCGAAATGGAGGTGATTCGCGTCCTCTACGACACCTACGTGCGACCCCACGTACACCATAAATGGTGAAAGGAGCATCTAAATGTCACAAGGAAGCCATGTTCTGCCTGAATCACCGGCGATCGATCTGGCGGTGTTGGCCGCGGAAGTCGAGGAGCTGGAAGATTATATCGTAAAAGGGGAAGTCTATCGCACCTTGCGCGTGGCGACGCCATCCGGGGTGCAGCAGGTGCAGATGTCTGGCGGCGATCTGCTCACGCGCATCTTCCGTCTGGAGGGCGAGGGGGAAGAGTTGCCGGTCGAGCAGCGGTCGCGCGCCAAAGACCTGGCGTTGCAGGCGCGCACCACCGCGTACAGCCTGCGTACGCGCTTTCATGACCTGCTCACACGTGAGATCAAGGCGCGTATTGATAGCCTCAATTGGTTTCTCGACGACGTGGCCGGCGATCCCAAGCGGGCGCGCGCCGAATATCCCTATGAGATTCGGAATCGCCAGCGCATTGCGGTGATGGTCGATGAGCTGGCTGAGGATTTCACGCCTGAATTAAAGGGGCAACTCAAGCGCGTCGATGACCGCATTCGCCTGATCGTGCAGTCTGCGTCGTTTGTGTGGGACAGCCGGCTGGAGCCGATCTTCCCGCGCGAGCACTTCTGGTATCTGTACGTCAGCCCGTGAGCCGGCCGGTTGTGGCGTCTGGTGGGCTTATGGTGCAACGCTGACTGCGGCGTGGGTAAGTTGCTGCGGACGCGCGCCGCGGTGAACACGGAGGAATTCCCGTGCTCACCGCGGCTTTTCGTGGCTTTATTCGTAGCGCAGCGCATCCGCCGGATAGATGCGTGACGCCTGCCACGCCGGCGCGATGGTCGTCAGCAGCGAGAAGAGATAGGCGGCCAGCACGACCAGGCCAATCTGCAGCCAGGGGGTGCTGACCGCAGCCTCGCCGATCTGCGGGAAGAAGGCCAGCACCAGGTTGTCGCCCAGCACAACACCGGTGATGGCGCCGATCAGCAACCCGGTGATCGAAACAAAGCTCGACTCAATCAGGAAACTTACGCCCACCATGCTGCGTTGATAACCGAGCGCCCGCAACATGCCGATTTGCTGGCGACGCTCGTAAACCGAGCGCGTCGAGATGACGCCCAGCGCAGCAATGCCGACGAGCAGCCCCAGCGCCATGAAGCCTTGCAGAAGCTGCAACGCGCCGCCGGTCAGCCGCTGGCGTTGGGCGTAGCTATCCGCCAGCACCACCGCATCCAGTCCGCTCGACACAAAGGTGCGCTCGATCTCGCCTGCCACCGCGCGCACATCCAGCCCTTCGTTCACCTTGACATAGATGTTGTCGCCGATCACCGGGATGCTGCGCAGGCTGGCCAGCGTGGCTTCGCTGCCGATCAAGGTTGAATCGACGAGGTTGGCTTCCTCTTCCAGCACGCCGATAACCTGCACGCGCTGCGTCCGCCGCACGCCATCCGCGCCATCCGCGGCCAGGGTCAGATAGAGTTCAGGCAAAGCGCTGCCCTGGCTGTGCTCCTCAATGGAGAGGCGCGGGCCGCGAAACTCGTCACGCCGGCTGCGCGGCCCCTGCCTGGCCGTGGCGTCTCCGCCGATAATGATGGGGCCGCCATCTGCTTCTTCATCCGGCGGCGGGCCAAAGAGCGGCGACGGCGGCGCACGGAAAAGCTCCGGACGGGCAATCACGACATCGTCGCGCGTCAGGAGCGCCTCCCACACCGCGGCGTCGTCGGCAAAGCCGGGCGCACGGCTGCGCAGATGATAGACTGTCTGCGCAGCTTCGACGTAGCCAGCGTTGACGCCGGCCAGGCTGGCGCGTGCGAAGTCGCCGGTGCCGCCGTCGAGCCGCCCTTCCAGCGCCTGCTCGGTCACCAAGCCGACCGCGGCGACTTGCGCTGCCACCGAGTCGGCGGGTAGATCAGCCAGCGCGACCGGGAAATTTTCCACCGGATTGAAGAAGCTGAGCAGCGTTGACGACACCTCGATCTCGAAACCCGCGGTCTGGCGGTCGTCGAGCCGCGTCAGCGATTGCGTGGTGTTGATGACCACCGCCATCACCACCACCGTCGCCATGATCATGGCAAAGAGCACCATCGTCATGCCGGTGCGGAAGCGGCTGCTGAGCGGGTAGGCAATGGCCGTGCGCAGCACCGGGCGCAACGACGGCACAAAGCCCAGAATCGCGCTCAGGACTGCGCTGAGCAGGTTGGCGTTGAACATGACCACCAAGATGGCGCCGACGATGATCATCGGGCCGCCGATGGTGAAGACCGTGGGCGCCTGCGTCGGATCCCAGGTGAAGCGATCCGGGAACCACTGCGGCGCCAGCGCGTACCAGGGCGGCGTCCAGATGCCCAGCAGCCCCAGCCCCAACAGCGTGTAGACGATGCGGTAGCCGGTCTCGTTGCGGATCGGCGTCAACTCCAGCACACGGCCGACGAGCACGGTAAGGCCGTAGAGCAGCATCGTCGCCGCGATCATGATCAGGCTGAGCGAGTTGGTCGCCAACGCCTGCGTGAGTAGATAGCCGCCCGCGCCCAGCACCACGAGCGGCCACAGCCAGCTCACGGCATTGGCAAACCACGAACGCCGTTTCGCCTCAGCTTCATCCGACAGGCCGCGGATGGCCGTGGCGATATTCATGCGCGTCACGCGCCACGAGGAGAGCGTCATCGCCAGCCAGGTGATCAGCACGCCGGTGCAATAGGCCATCACCACCGACTCCCACGAGATGTTGAAACTCACGCCAAAGATGCCGCCGGCCTGGGCGTTGATCGTCCCGGTCAGGTCGTTGAAGAGGCGGCCGATAAACTGCGTCATGGCAAAGGTAATGCCGATGCCGAGCAGCACCCCCAACGCCGCGGCCAGCAGGTTGTAGACCATGCCTTCCGCCATGAAGGACTGTACGATCTGGCTGCGTTGCACGCCGACCGCACGGGAAATGCCGATCTCGATGCGCCGCTCCGCGGCCAGCATCACGAAGATCAGCACGATCAGCAGAATGGCGGCCAGGATCGAGAAGACGCCGAAGATGCTGAAGATCGTGGAGAAAATACCGCCGCCCACATTGGCTGCCGAGACAATGGTCGTCTTGTTGAGCGGCTCGATCTGCTCGAACTGGTTGAGATTGGCGACGGCCGTGGCAAATTCGCGGCTGACCGCGTCCGGCGCTTCCAGCATGAGCAGCCATTCGCGCACGGTGGGCCGCGCCAGCAACTCACGCAGCGCGGGCGTATCAACGCCAGCCGCGCTCGCGGCCAGCAACCCTTCGGCATCCTGTCGCGACATCTGTTCGATGTTGAACGCGCTCAGCACATTCTCGATGATGCCGGCCAGCATCGGCGGCACGTCCTCCTCGTCATCGAGGCGCACCTCGCCGGCGTCGGGCAGGTCGACGCTGAGCGCCTGCAACGTTGCCTGCATATCGGGCCGCGCCAGGATGCCGGCCAGCGTCGCCACCGCCGCGTCGTCAAGCGCCAGCACGCGCAGCCGCTTGCTCACCGCGGCGGTGTGCTCCATGCTGCTCATCTCATCGCCCAGGTTGGAGATCAGCACCGAGTTCACCTTATCCGGCATAAAGAGCAGTTGCTGCGCCTCGTCCAGCCGCAACATCACCACCGGCGTCAGCGCACTGAGCGGGCCGGCCTGATCCACGACCGCGCGCACGCGGAAACGCACCGGCAACGGGCCGATATAGATCTCGACCAGGTCGCCGGTGCTGGCGTTGAGTCGTTCCGCGCCCAAGCGATTGAGGTAGAGGTCGCCCTGGCGCAGTTGCAGCCCGAAGCGACCCAACGTGTTGTCCAGCTCGTAGCCCAGCGTGTTCAGGTTGATCACACGCAGCAGGTCGGTGGAAAGGCTGCCCAGCGAACCGGCCGCGCCCGCCACATTCAATTGGGTGGGGTCGATCTGCAAAGCCGCGGCTGCGCTGGTGGCGGGCTGCGTGCCGGTGATGACGCCCGTCAGCGGGATCGACACCGTGTCCGTCATGGGAGTCGACGGATCGACCGACTGCAAGAGCGCGGCGATCTCCTGGAGCGTCAAGCTATCCTTGCCCAGCGCACGTAACGGCGCGGTATTGACGCCCAAGCCGTCGAGCGTGTCGAGGCTGATGGCGACGTCGGGCAGCGCGGCGGGGTTTACGGTGGTGAAGAGCGCGCCCAGCCCTGCCAACGCCTGCACCGCGTCCAGGCTGCTCACGCTGCCTGTCCCCGGCAGCGCCGCTTGCAGTTGGCCGAATTGTTCTGTCAGCGCGGGCACGACGGCAAAGAGATTGCTCGCCTGGACAAAGATATTGCCGACGCCAGGTTGGAGCGCGTCCATCGTCAGGGGCTTGCCGTCGACGCTGGTCAGGCCAAAGTCGGTGGCGTAGGCGTCGTCCACGGCAAAAATAAAGCCGAGCGGTTCGCTCTGCCCTGTGCTGACGTTGCGGATTATCGTTGGAAAGACAATCGAGCCGGCGACGCCATCGATCAGCGGCTCCTCAGCCGCGGCGGTGCGCAGATGCGCCAGCCGATCCGCACCGATGCTGGGCAGGCCGCCCTGCACCAGCGCGAGCACGCTGTCCAACCCGCCTTCCATCAGGTTGTCCATCGTTGTCTGCGCCTGCTCTGCCTGTGCGGGGTCGACGTTGGGATTTGCCATGCCCGCCAGCAGCGAGAGCAACGGCGGCGCAATGATCTCGTCCACCTTGCCGTACGCGGAGACGGCCTGCTTCTGCACGGAGTAGCGCAGCGTGTCGCCCACGCCCAGCGAGCTGATAACAATGATCGTGCTCAACGTCAAGCCGATGGTAATGAGCACCGACTGGCCGGGACGCCGCGTCAAATTGCGCAGCCCGATCTTCATCAGCACCGGGTTGCGCCACCACAGAAAGAGCAGATAAAGCAGAATGGCAGTGACCGCGCCCACTAAAAAGGCAATGGCGCCCACCGATAAATTATCAAGCATAGACAATTTGCCCATCCTTCATCTGAATGACGCGGGCGCAGGCCGCGGCAATGTCGGGGTCGTGCGTCACGATGACGAAGGTCTGCCCGTGCTCCTCATTGAGCGCACGCATCAGCGCCAGCACGTCGTCGGCGGATTTACTGTCGAGCGAGCCGGTCGGTTCGTCGGCCCAGACGATGGCCGGGTTGTTGACCAGCGCCCGCGCAATGGTCACGCGCTGGCGCTGCCCGCCCGACAGTTCCGCAGGGCGATGCTCGGCGCGGTCGGCCAGGCCAACCTGGTCGAGCACTTCCAGCGCACGCCGGCGCGCCACACTGGGCCGCGTGCCGGCCACCAGCAGCGGCAATTCGACATTTTCGACCGCAGAAATCACCGGTAGCAGATTGAACGTTTGAAAGATGAAACCCATGCGCTGGGCGCGATAGCTCGTGCGTTTCTTATCGCTCATCGTGCGCAGCCGTGCGCCCTCGATGTACACCTCGCCCTGGTCGAAATCATCCAGCCCGGAAAGACAGTTGAGCAAGGTCGTCTTGCCACAGCCGGACGGCCCCATAATTGCCACCATCTCGCCGGCAGGCACAGAGACATCGACGCCGCGCAGCGCGTGCACCTCGATCTTGCCGGTGCGAAACCATTTCTGCACGCTTTCCGCCGCGATAATCGGTTGATCCATAGAAAAGCTCCTCATCAAAACTTTAGTTTTCTCACACGAAGACGCAAAGATCACAGAGGAAAAGCCTTGCATTTCTTTGTGTCCTCCGTGTCTTGGTGTGAGCCAAGATTTGGTTTTCTCACACGAAGGCGCAAAGATCACAGAGGAAAAGCCCTGCATTTCTTTGTGTCCTTCGTGTCTTAGTGTGAGCCAAGATTTGGTTTTCTCACACGCTGGTAGCGTGACCTACGTAAAAGGACTACTACACACGGGCTAAAATACCTCATTGGTTGCCTGGTAGGGGCGCGCCCCCGTGTGCGCCCGGAAGCCGGACAGGCACGGGGGCCTGTCCCTACCAAATTTGCTGGTAGAATTACGCCCACCTGTACTACGATCAGAACAAGGAAAAAGGAGTGCGCGCCATGATTCGTCTGCTAGACGCCACTGAACCCATTACGCCGGAACAGCTAAAAGGTTTCTTTGTGGGGTGGCCCGCCCCACCCACGCCGGAGACGCATCTGCGTCTGTTGCAGCAGAGTGACGCCGTGGTGCTGGCGGTTGACGACGCCACGCAGCAGGTCGTCGGCTTCATCACGGCGATCAGCGACGGTGTGCTGAGCGCCTACATCCCGCTGCTGGAGGTGCTGCCTGCCTGGCAAGGGCAAGGCATTGGCCGGCAGTTGGTGGAGCGAATGCTGGCGAGGCTGGCAAGCCTCTACATGGTCGACCTGCTCTGCGACGCTGAGTTGCAGCCCTTTTACGCCACGCTCGGCATGCGCCCGGCCGCCGGGATGATGGTGAGGAACTACGCAAAGCAACGCGGAGAGTAACCTTGTTTCATGCGCGATTGTAGCACAGGTGGGGCAACAACCAACACTACAGCGGATTCAAGGAAGCAACAAATTTTGGCTCCTCATTCAGGAAGGAGTCAGGGTGCTAACCAGCCGATTAAATCTGTGCCTGCCCGAAATCCGTTGTAAGTTTGTCCCTCATGGATTGCGCCCGGCAGGAGGG
>Ga0073899_10000230_pt1 | contig 51246 bp, 49 predicted proteins | sample KloWWTmetaKNB5Ph_FD_88975 | JGI IMG/M metagenome (GOLD analysis project Ga0073899, IMG submission 88975) | Active sludge microbial communities from Klosterneuburg, Austria, studying microevolution and ecology of nitrifiers - Klosterneuburg... | ecosystem: Engineered > WWTP > Aerobic digester >... | reverse complement strand
CGTGGGCAACTACATGGTGGCCCAGACCGGGGTAATGATCGGCGATGCCGTATGGGCGGCCAGCGGTGCCTACCCGGCCAACAAATTCCGGGGCCCCGGCACCATCAGCGCACAAAAAAGCGTATGGTCCGGCAACAGCCTCCTGAGCGACTATGTATTCGACCTCTACTACGACGGCAACGCCAAGCCTGAGGATGCCAAAGGCGCCGGGCAGTATGTGCGCACCCCGCTGAAGGACCTGCCCAACTACGTGGAGCGCGAACGCCACCTGCCCACCGTGGACGGCCGCGACACCTGGAACAAGACCGGCACCTTCAGCGTGGACAAGCTGGGCAACCAGCTCTGGGTCACCGTGGAAGACCAGAGCCTTTACATCCAGGAGCTCAACGCCCGCATGGACGCCCTACAGAAGTTCCTGGTGGTGAAGAAGCTGAAGGAGCTGGAGCAGAAGTGAGCGGGACGGCAAGCCCGGAATGACACTCGTTCTTGGAGAGGCTGCTTAAAAAGCCGCGCTGGGCGCGGCTTTTTAAGCAGCCTCTCATCGTGGTTGTCACCCCGGCCCCTGAGCCGGTCGCGAAAGTGTTGCTGCAGTGGTCGCTGTGGACGGATGCACGAAAAAGGGCCACCTGATCAGGCGGCCCTTGAAGGTTACAAAGTGGTGCTCGGCTTACTTGCGACCGAGGGGCTCGTCGCTCACGGTGAGCTTGTGGCGGCCTTGTGCGCGGCGGCGTGCCAGTACGGCGCGGCCGGCGGGGGTGCTCATGCGCTCGCGGAAGCCGTGGGTGTTCACACGTTTGCGCTTGCTGGGCTGGTAGGTACGCTTCATAGCCGTTCGTTTTTCTTCAAAGGGAGCGCAAAGATAGGTTTTCGAGTGATCTGTGCAACCGCTCTGGTTTTTTACCACGGAGGACGCAGAGAAATGCGGCGGCGGGGAGAGGGACTACCACGAAGAACGCTAAGAACACGAAGGAATGTGAAGAAGGACTACCGCAACGGTCGAAACGAGCGCAACGAAATGCAGGGCGGGCTGGGACTACCACGAAGGGCACGAAGGACACAAAAGAATGCGGAGCGGGGCTATCGGAACACTGAGAGACTCACGTTGCGTTCGTTGCGTGCGTTGCGGTTAAAAACCTTCAGACACTTGGGAATTCCCTCTGCGGTCTCCGCGCCCTTGGCTGTCGAAGGCACGCCTCCGCGGTTAAAAACCCTTTGAACGGTAAAACCTAACACCACTGAGAAATCCCCTTGTGTCCTTTGTGTTCTTTGTGGTCCTCTCTTCTTGAGCGGGGTCACCGTCGGAAACGCAGCCGCTCCAGCCCGTACGCCGCCACGCGGCCCTCCTCGTCTTCCACGATCAGCCGCCCTGAACCGTCCACGTCCAAGGGGCGTGCGGTGAATTCCGCGCCGTCCAAGGTGAAGGTGGAGAACCGGCCCTTGGCCCAGAGGCGATCGGCATAGGCATGGGCGACCGCTTCGGGCGACCCTTCGAGCACGGTCCACCAATGCTGCATGCGTCCGCACAGCTCCGTAAGCACGGTGCGGAGGGGGTGAACGGCCCGGGTCTCCTGCAGCAGACTGGTGGCCGCCAATTCACTGGGCAGCCCCGTACTGTTCACATTGATGCCGATGCCCACGACGGAGGACGCCACGTAAGGTCCCTTCAGCTCGTTGACGATGAGGATCCCCGCGACCTTGTTACGGCCGATGAGCACATCGTTGGGCCATTTGATGCGGGCTTCCTGATCGTCGTTGCCGGCTTCCCGGATCGCGCCGGACACAACGTCATGCACGGCCAGCGCTGTGGCCTTCGCCAGGTTGAACTGCCCCGCGGCCGGGAAACGTTCGGGCAATAACACCAGACTGGCGGTGAGGTCCAGACCCGGAGCTGCGATCCACTCCCGCCCCCGCTGCCCCCGGCCGGCGGTCTGCTCCATGGCCATGATGACAGAGCCGTGGCGCAATTCCTGACGGGAAAGCGCCGTGGCAGCATAGTTGTTGGTGCTGTCCACGGTATCCAGCACGATCACCTCTTCCCCGATGGCCGACATGTTCCGTATTGAATTGAAAGGTGCTCCTGTCCGGAACGCCCCGCCCATTGTGTACCTTTGAACGCGCCACAAGTATAGACCGCATGAAGGAAGCCCAACGACCCTCCACCACCAATCCCTTGGTGGACGCCGTGGTCCAAGGCATGCAGGAAGTGAAAGCAAAGGACATCGTACACCTCGACCTGCGCGAAGTGCCCAACACGGTGTGCGACCACTTCATCATCTGCCATGGTGATTCCAGCACGCAGGTGGCGGCGATCGCCCGGAGCGTGGAGAAGTTCACCCTGCAACATGCGCATGAGAGACCGTGGCACGCGGAAGGCAAGGAGAACGCGGGATGGATCTTGCTGGATTACGTGGACGTGGTGGTCCACATCTTCCTGAGGGACGTGCGCACCTTCTATGGACTGGACCAACTTTGGGCGGACGCCATCCGCAATACTTACGAGAACGTAGCTTGACAGAACGCCGTGGAAAACAACGAAAAGCCTAAGAAGGACAGCCAAGGGCAGCGCCCCAAGCGCTCGTTCAACTTTTATTGGATCTACGGGATCATCGTGGTGATGATCCTGGCCATGGGGTTGTTCAACTTCAATTCGCACGTGGTGCGGATCGACATCTCGGAATATGACAACTACCTCGCCAATGGCGATGTGCAGGGCATCGAGGTGAAGGGGGACGCCGTGCTGGTGACCATCATGAAGGACAGCCTGATAAAGGAGGTCCATGAGAAGAAGTTGGCAGGCACCAGTCCGGAGGCCGGAGCGGCACAATACACCTTCTACATCGGCAATACCCCGCAGATGCAGCAGCAGGTGATCGAAGAGGCCCGCGCCAAGAAGGTGGACGTGCGCATCGATCCCCAGAACGACATGGGCAAGGAGATCTTGAACTGGGTGCTGTTCTTCGGTGCCATCGCTCTGGTGTGGATGTTCATGATGCGCCGCATGGGCGGGCCGAGCGGGCCGGGCGGCCAGATCTTCAACATCGGCAAGAGCCGCGCCCAAGTGTTCGAGGGCGGCAAGAGCACCGACATCACCTTCAATGACGTGGCCGGTCTGGAGGAGGCCAAGGAGGAACTCCAGGAGATCGTGGACTTCCTGAAGACGCCGAAGAAGTACACCGACCTCGGCGCGAAGATCCCCAAGGGCGCCTTGCTGGTGGGCCCTCCCGGAACGGGAAAGACGCTGCTGGCCAAGGCCATAGCGGGCGAGGCAGAGGTACCCTTCTTCTCGCTCAGCGGCTCGGACTTCGTGGAGATGTTCGTGGGCGTGGGCGCAAGCCGCGTACGCGACCTCTTCAAACAGGCCAAGGAAAAAGCGCCCAGCATCATCTTCATTGATGAGATCGACGCCATTGGCCGTGCCCGGGGCCGCAACGTGAACATGGGCTCGAACGATGAGCGCGAGAACACCCTCAACCAGCTCCTGACCGAAATGGACGGCTTCGGCACCAACACCGGGGTGATCCTGATCGGGGCCACCAACCGTGCCGACGTGCTGGACCGTGCCCTGTTGCGTCCCGGCCGCTTCGACCGGCAGATCTTCGTGGACATGCCCGACCTGAACGAGCGCATCGCCATTTTCAAGGTCCACCTCAAGCCCCTGAAAATGGACATCGCCGTGGACGTGGAGTTCCTCGCCCGCCAGACGCCCGGCTTCAGCGGCGCGGACATCGCCAACATCTGCAACGAGGCCGCCCTGATCGCTGCGCGGCGCAAGAAGACCTCCGTGGAGAAGCAGGACTTCCTTGATGCAGTGGACCGTGTGATCGGCGGGCTGGAGAAGAAGAACAAGATCATCACCACCGAGGAGAAGCGCGCCATCGCCTACCACGAGGCCGGCCATGCCACTGTGAGCTGGTTGGTGGAACACGCCTCACCCTTGGTGAAGGTGACCATCGTGCCCCGCGGGCGCTCATTGGGCGCCGCTTGGTACTTGCCCGATGAACGGCACCTTACCACCACCGAACAGATGCTGGACGAGATCTGCGCGGCCATGGGCGGAAGGGCCGCTGAGGACCTCATTTACGGCAAAGTGAGCACCGGTGCCCTCAGCGACCTGGAGAAGGTGACCAAGCAGGCCACCGCCATGGTGACCGTGTATGCCTGAACGATAAGATCGGCAACATCAGCTTCTACGACAGCACCGGCCAGAGCGAATACAGCTTTGGTAAGCCCTACAGCGAGCACACCGCTAGGATGATCGATGAGGAGGTGCGCAATATCGTGGAGGTACAGTATGTACGCGCCAAGCGGATCCTCACCGAGAACAAGGACAAGCTCACTGCACTGGCCACGCAACTGCTGGAGAAGGAAGTCATCTTCAAGGAGGACCTCGAAAAGATCTTCGGGAACCGGCCCTTCGCCCCCCAGGAGCAAGTGGCCCTGACCCAGCCACAGAACGGGAACGGGGGAAAGACCGCTCCGGAACCGGGATCCCTCGGCACCAAGGAGGACAACACCTCGGTGGCCTAACCGAGCTTTCCGCCCATGACCGAAACGGCAACGCGGGCACTGACCGGAGCGGCCTACGTGGCGCTCACTTTGGGCGCGGCCCTCGCAGGACCGCTCACCACCACTTTGCTCTTCCTGCCCGTGAGCCTTCTGGCGGCCCGCGAAATGCACCGGTTGAGCCATGCGACCAAGGAGGAAACACCTCCGGTGACCATTCCCCTGCTCGTGACGGCGGCCACCTTTCTCACCATCGCGTTTCTGGGTACCGGCCTGCTCTCCCTGCGATCGTCGGCCGTGGTGCTACTAGCGGCGTTCACGGTCGGGGTGGTCGACATCGTGCTGAACAACGCGAAGGAACCGGTCCGAGGGGTCGGCACCCTGCTGATCATGATCGCCTACATCGCCATGCCCTTCGGGCTGATCACCTCGCTGCTTACGGACGGACCGCACTTGTTCATCGGCTTCATGATCATCCTTTGGACCAACGATACCGGTGCCTACTTGGTAGGCCGGGCGATCGGCCGTACCAAGCTGATGCCGCGGGTAAGCCCGAAGAAGACCGTGGAAGGCTTCGGGGGCGGGCTGGTGCTGGCCATGATGGCCGGTGTGGTGCTGGCCTTGGCGTGGCCCGACCTCACGTTGGCGCAGTGGGTGATCTGCGCCGCCGTGGTGGCGGTGACCTCCACCATCGGCGACCTGTTGGAATCCTCCTTCAAACGGGAGGCCGGTGTGAAGGATTCCGGACACGTCCTGCCGGGGCACGGTGGAATTCTGGACCGATTCGATGGCTTTTTATTGGCCCTGCCCGCCATGCTGGCCTGCGCGAAGTTGATGGGCGCTTGAACGGAACCGCCCACCCCGGAACCGGGGTATTCCCGCATACCCTCCCCTATATTTGGCCGCCCCGTGCAAGCATGCGTCTACACCGCGAAGGAACCCTCACCATCCTGCTCATCCTTGTAGTGAGCTGCCTCACTATCTATGCCGCTTGGCACTGGTTGCCGAGCGTAGTGGTGTGGCCCATCGCATCGGCCATGGTGGCACTGCTTGGCGTGGTGATCTGGTTCTTCCGTGTGCCTCCCCGTTACCCCGGCGGCGAGGATGCCTTGGTGCTGTCACCCTGCGACGGCAAGGTCGTGGTGGTGGAAGAGGTAATGGAGAATGAATACTTCAAAGACCGGCGGATACAGGTCTCCATCTTCATGAGCCCGTTGAACGTGCACGTGAACTACCACCCCGTGAACGGGAACGTGACCTTCCGACAATACCACAAGGGCAAATACTTGGTGGCCTGGCATCCCAAAAGCAGCACCGAGAACGAGCGCTGCACGGTGGTGGTGAAGCACCCCCTGCATGGCGAAGTGCTGGTCCGCCAGATCGCCGGTGCCTTGGCACGGCGCATCTGCACCTATCCCCGGCCTGGGGACGCGGCGGTGCAAGGCTCCGAGCTCGGCTTTATTAAATTCGGCTCCCGCGTGGACCTATTCCTGCCCTTGAACGCCACTGTAGCCGTTCAGATCGGTGAGGTGGTGAAAGGTGCCACCTCGGTGATCGCACACTACGAACCATGAACATGCGCAACTCCCTCCTCCTCCTCGCGATTTTTACTTTCGCCGCCTGCTCCAACGAAGAGACCGCTCCGGATCAGTCGACCCTGACAACGCCCGTAACTGCTCCTTCCGAACCTGCGGATGTCCCAGCCAAACCAGACAGCGGCGGCGTACAGTTGCACTCCTTGGAAGGTAGTGGCCTGAAGTTCCATGGGGTTTACGATTCGCCCACTTCCGGCAACGTTCACTACTTCATGCGGTTCTTCGAACGCGGCAATGTGGCCTTGGTGGCCGGTCGGCAAGAACCGAACGACCCCACGGACCTCCGATCCTTGCTCACGGAGAATGTCCAAAGCGGGAAGAACAACATCCATAATGTGCCGGTAACGCGCCGTGGCGACAGCCTCTTCTTCTCCACCATGGCCAACCGGGGCGCGATCAACTACGCCGGCGTGTTGGACGGCGATTCGTTGCGCTTCCTCAAGCACAGTAAGGCCACCGGAAAGAAGGCCGTCGTGAGCTATGGCTTCCTGCCTGACGGGGCCTCCCTCAAATAGGGTGAACAAAGTTCAAAGGAGCACGGCCCGCAATTCGTCCAAACGCGTGATCCGGTAGGTGGCCTGGGGATCCCCGGACTCCAAGGGTGCCAGATGGGCTTGATCCATTCCCGCCCTGCGTGCCCCGCCGATATCGGCAACGGCGTTATCCCCGATCATCAGGCTTTCCTGCAGCTTGGCCCCTGCGGACCGCATGGCATGGCGAAAGATCCGCGTGGAGGGCTTGGAGGCCCCGGCCATCTCACTTGTAAGCACCACATCGAAGAACCCCCGTATTCCTGAAGCGTCCATCTTAACGCCCTGCACCTCGGTGAAGCCATTGGTGATGATGTGCATACGGTAGTCCTTCCGAAGGTCCTCCAAAAGATCCAGCGCTCCGGGAAGCAGTGTGGACCTCCTTGGGCAGCGCTCCATGTAGGTCTCCTCCAGTCGCTTGGCCAGGCCGGCGTTCCGCAGACCGAACTGTTCCAAGGCCTGGTTGAAGCGCAATGCCCGGATCACCTCCTTGGGTATGGTCCCGGCCTCCATGCGTGCCCATAGGGCGACATTCACTTCCTCATAAGCCGGGATGAAAGCGTCACCGTCCACGCCCATTTCCGCCAGACCGAATTCCGCATGCAGCTCGGCCAGCACGGCGCGTGAGTTTGCCTCAAAGTCCCACAACGTGTGGTCCAGGTCGAAAAAGAGGTGGCGATAGTGTTTCACCCTGTGAATTTCCATGCCGCGCTAAGAACGAACGACCAGAGCACCACCGACACTAGCAGCAATGGCAGCATGCGGCGGTCGTGCCGAAAATACTTTGCCGCGAGCAACGCCGTGAGCGGGATGGACAAGATCGGCGGTGAAATGAGCGCCAGTCCATAGATGCCATACCCGTGTTTCAAACGGACGATGAACCTGTTCGTGCGTGTGAAGATGCGCCTCGGCGATACCCCGCGGGCGATGGCATGGGCGCGTTTGCGCAAACGGCGGAGCCGGAACCATTCCAAGACTCTCGCCCCGCCCAAGAAGAAAACGATCATGCCAATGCATCCCCCGGCAGCGATCAGCAGCACCGTTTGCCAGAAGTTGTTCCCGAACTGGTGGTAGGAAAGGGGGGCGGAGAAGAAAAATTTCACCACGGCCGCCGTCATCACCGCAATGGCATGCAGCAGCGTCTTCATGGTTACACCTTGTTACCGTAGGCCAGGTCGCCCGCATCGCCAAGGCCCGGCACGATGTAGGCCTCGGCGGTCATCTCCTCATCGATCGCTCCGAGCCAGTACTTGGTGTTGGCGGGGAAATGCTTCTTCACGAACTCCACACCCTCGGTGCTGGCGATGACGGAGACGACATGCACCGCTTTGGGCTTGCCCATCCGTAACATGGCTTTGTAGACCAAGGCCATGCTGCGGCCGCTGGCCATCATCGGATCGCTGATCACCAGCACACGGCCGTCAATGGAGGGACTGCTGAGGTATTCCACCTCCACGTCGAAGCCGTCCTCGCCCTTGCGGTGTTTCCGGTAGGCGCTCACGAATGCATTGTCTGCGCGGTCGAAATAGTTGAGCATCCCTTGGTGTAAGGGCAGGCCTGCGCGGAGAATGGTACAGAGCACGGGCTGGTCAACCGGAAGGGAAACACGCGCCACGCCGAGCGGTGACACCACTTCGGACTCCGCGTACTCAAGTGTCCGGCTCAGCTCATAGGCCATCACCTCCCCCATCCGTTCGAGGTTCCGACGGAACCGGAGCGGGTCTTTCTGCACCTCCACGTCCCGCAGTTCCGCAAGAAAGCGGTTCGCTATGGAGTTCGTCTTGTTCAGTTCCACCACCATGGTCAAGGTTTCATTAGCCGGATCAACGGCGGAAGCCGGTTCATCAAAGCTCGCAAATAAAGCACGGGAGCCGCGCCGAAGCCGGAATAAAACCGCGCCAGTTGAGGATCATTACCCCCGGCGAAGTCCAAGAGCATGCCGCTGGAGGCGTGTTCCGATATCACATCATCGATCAAGGCGTGCATGGCGCGAAGATCGCGACCATTCGCCGAAGCCATGCCCTTGAGGAAGATGATACTGCCACCGCTCCGCACGAACCACGCGGCGGCAACGGGTCCCCCATCGCCGGTCACCATGCGCCCGAATCCCGTGCCCGTTTCCTCGGAGGCGACCAGCACGCGCCGCATGGTCGCACGCTGGACGGCATCGATGCCCCAGCGCGTGAATTGCTCAGAACCCTCAAGAAAATCGATCACACGGCCACTGCCAACACCACGCTCCACCACCACGCCGAGCTGCTCCACTTTCCGCAAACTTCGCCGATGATTGAGGCTGTAGCCCGCACGCAGGGCCTCCACCGGCCCTTCTAAGCGGAGCACATGGTCGGTCCGTTCTTCGGTACGAAGATCTGCTGATCCGGATATAGCAGCACCGAGCATGTAGATATCCGCATACCGGAAACGCTTCGGTAACGCATGCAGGAAACGCGCGGCATCATCCTCTCCGGGTTCCCGAGAGAACGGTCCCAAATGCTGGATGAGAAAGGGCTGGTAGAGGTAGCGGATGCCATATTTCATCCGCCATGGCAAAGGCATCTGGGCACCCGTGGCCTCGTCCACCAAGGCATCCCATCCCGGAGCCGCAGCCTCCAAGGTGGCACTAAGGCCATACCAGGATCCATTGGTGCAAGCGGCCATACGCCTGTCCCAAGCAGCGAGGTCGATATCCGCGTGGCGCAAATAGCTGATCATGGCCGCGCATATTGAAGGACTTCCTCCGCCACGCCTCCCCACCCGGCCTCATCGCCATAGCCGCTCAGGAAGCGTTCGTGCCACACGGAGATGAAATGGCCCTGTACCTCCCGCACGGCGTCCACTAGGCGCTTGGCCTCAGCGACCGCCTCCCGAGGCGACAGATGCATCTTGTAGCACATGGCGCTGTCCATCATCGCGAATGGATGGATCATCAAGGTGGTCTCCCGTTCGGCGGCCAGATCATAGAAGGGAAAGGCGGTGCAGGGGCCCGCACGGAAACCGGTGTGGTCGGCGAGGCCCATACTGTGATCTTCGAGAATGCCAATGCCTTCCAGATAGTGATAGGTCCCCGGAAGGCGCAGGCGCAGGAAATGTTGGCGCGAGTGCGTGACCGGTCGGCCGACCACGGCTTCCAAACGCTCCTTTTCCTCGGAAATACGGAACGCGTTCTCCGAGCTTTCGTAACCCGGATGCAGGCCCACTTCCGCGCGTTGCGCCATGCGCTTGACCAAGGCTTGCATGAAAGGCACCTCCGGCCCGATGGCATGGTCATGCTTCCCGATCGGTGCCGTGAGGAAATTGACGATCGCATGTCCGCCGGAGCGTTCCACAAGGTCTAGAAAAGTTTCATGGACGGCGTACGGGTCCGATCTGGACCCCGTCAGTACGGCCAAACGGTCCATCACCCGGCGCGGATGCCCTTTCAGCAGGTCGCGTGCGCCGCCGCCGATGGAACGCCACCACGGACGCCCGCGATACATGGCCCCGTTGTCCACGTCCAAGGTGGCGGTATGCGCGTATTCCCTCCGGAGCATAGGAAGCCGCGGGTCTTTCTTCCGCCAACTTTCCACGAACGTGAGCAACCATTCATCCACGACGGGCCGGTCCAAGTATCCGTGCCTTGCGGCATGGAGCGCATCGGTCTTGGGCCTTCCGTGTTCATCGCGTTCCACGGGACCGTATTCCTCATAGCGTGAAAGCTGGAAGAACGTGGCTGCGAACAGATCGAAGGGAAGATCACCGCTTTCGGATGGGAAAAGGACCGGCATACCGAGGGAAAGTCCCACCTCGGGCTCCAGGTGCTCAATGCGTTCCTGCTCAAGCAAGCCATGTGGCACCACCTGAAATGCCCCTTCCATTGCAGTATGTCCGTAAACGAGCTTAGGCCCCATCACCTTTCGCAGGTCGGACATCTCCTGGACCTCCACCGCGTCCCAACCGGCCATGGGACCGAGCAGGTGCGCCACGCTGTATCGCGACCGCGGACCGGGCCGCTCGATGTGATAATGAATGTCGGCCATGGGGGCTTGCGCAAGTTAACCCAGCGACGCCCCTCAGCCGTGCCCTTCGAGCAACACCTCGCAGATCGCCTCCGCGGCATGGCCATCGCCAAAGATCGGCGGGCAATCGGGTACGCCGTCGTGCAGGAACATCGCCGCGACCTCAGCGATCCGTGAGGGGTCCGCATCCGCCAGTACGGCCTGGCCGTTCGCAACAAGTTCCACCCATTCAGTCTCCGGGCGCAGCACCACCACGGGCTTGCCGAAGAAGTACGCTTCCTTCTGCACACCCCCGCTGTCCGTGACCACCAGCTTGGCGTTCCGCTCCAAGGCGATCATGTCCAGAAAGCCCACCGGTGGCACGAGATGAAAATACGGTGCCTCCTCGATGGCCGCTTGCAGGTGGCCATGGAGCAAGCTGTCCATCATTTTCCGCGTGCGCGGATGCACGGGCAGCACCACGGGAAGGTCATGCAGGCGGTGCAGGTCCAGTAACGCGGTGAAAATGGCGTTGATGCGCACCGGATCGTCCGTGTTATGGTCGCGATGAACGGTGGCAAGCACAAAGTCCTTCCCCTCCAAGTGCAGCTCCTTCAACAGCCGGGAGCGGCTCTCCGCCAACTCCGCGAAACGCATGCTGTTGTCGTACATCACGTCGCCCGTGGCCGCCACACGGGGCCGGTCCACAGTGGGCGATGCCTCGTTGGCCTGTTTGAAGCCCTCGCGCAGAAGATTCTCCACCGCGGTGTCCGTGGGGCAGAACAGCCATGTGCTGCAATGGTCGCAAACGATCCGGTTCACCTCTTCGGGCATGGCCTTGTTGAAGGAGCGAAGACCCGCTTCCACATGGGCCACGGGTATGTGCAATTTGGCGGCGGCCACGGCGCCGGCCAGCGTGCTGTTGGTATCCCCGTACAGCAGCACCACGTCGTGCTTGCCGGTCTGAAGCTCTTTCTCGATGCCCTCGATCATTCGTGCCGTCATGGCCCCGTGCGCGCCACTGCCCACGCCCAAGGCGATGTCCGCTCCAGGGATGCCCAGTTCATCGAAGAACACCTGGGACATGTTGGCATCGTAGTGTTGCCCGGTGTGGAGCAAGGTCTCCACGAGGCGGCCTTGGAACCGGCCACGCACGGCATGACTGATGGCGGCGGCCTTGATGATCTGGGGGCGCGCCCCGATGACGGTGAGGATCCGCAAGGGCTTTGGCATATCAGCTCATTTGTCCATTGTCCGCAAAGCTGTAGTAGCCCCCAGCGGTGATGATGATGTGATCCTGTACGATGATGTCGAGCATACGGCCGCCCTCCACCAGTTTCCGTGTGAGACGAACGTCCTCCTCGCTCGGCCGCAACTGGCCGCTTGGATGGTTGTGGGCCACCACCATGCAGGAGGCGCCACGTTCCAAGGCGCAGCGAAAGATGACCTTGGGGTCCGCCACGGTGCCGTGCAGGCCACCTACGCTCACCCGGCGCACCTCGATCAGGCGCAGGCCCCTGTCCAGTAATAGCACCCAGAATTCCTCATGCGGAAGGTCGGCCAGCTTCGCGCGAAGTTCCTCATGCACCTGCGCACTGGTGCTGATCCGTGGCCGCTCCCGTTGTTCCCCGGTCCGGCGCCGCAGGCCCAGCTCAAGCGCCGCCACGATGCTCAGGGCCTTGGCCTCCCCCACGCCTTTGCGCTTCATCAGGTCCGCCGGGGTGAGGGCCGCCAGCGCGTTCAGGTCGTTCCCTGTCTGCTTCAGCACCTGTTTAGCCAGTTCAAGCGCACTTTGGTCCGGTGTGCCGGAGCGGATGAGGATGGCCACCAGTTCAGCGTCCGACAAGGCCTTCGCGCCCTGCGCCAGTAAACGCTCGCGTGGACGGTCCCCTTTGTCCCATTCAGGAATGCTGAGCCGTGGTTTAGGGGTAGGGCCTTCCGTTTCCATGTATGAGCCAAAGATGCCATGAAATCCGGAACCTACGGTGCGCAAGAACGCTGACCAAGGGCCTGAAATGCGAACAGGTCCCCGAAGGACCTGTTGCGGAAGAAAAATGATTGCGGGGCCTACTTCAGTTCGGCCACGTGCTTCTGAAGGCTGCTCTTGAGGTTGGCGGCCTTGTTCTTGTGGATGATGTTGCGCTTGGCCAGTTTGTCCAGCATGCTGTTCACCTTGGGCAGCAGCTCTTCGGCCTCCTTCTTTTCGGTGCTGGCGCGGATGTCCCGCACAACATTGCGGGTGGTCTTGTGCTGGTAGCGGTTCCGTTCGTTGCGGCTCTCGCTTTGGCGGATGCGCTTGATGGAGGACTTATGATTGGCCATGTTCCTTTTCCGGATAGGGGCGGCAAATATAAGCTGCTTCGCGGTTCCAGCAAACTTCCGGTTGAAATCAATGGGCACGACCCTCTTTTTTCGCCTTGGGAGGGCCGCCTCAGAAGGCCATGTCGTCCTTACCGAACATGTTGGTCACGGTCTTCACCACGATCTTCAGGTCCATAAGGAATGACCAGTTCTCCAAGTACCACACGTCGAGGTCCACCCGCTTCTCCATAAGCTCCGGCGTACGGGTCTCCCCACGGAAACCGTTCACCTGGGCCCAACCCGTGATGCCTGGGCGGACGAAATGGCGCACCATGTACTTATCAATGATGTCGCGGAACTGGTCGTTCAGCTTCAGGGGGTGCGGGCGTGGCCCCACCACGCTCATCTGGCCCAAGAGTACATTGAAGAACTGGGGCATCTCGTCCAAATTGCTCTTGCGTAGGAATGCGCCCACCTTGGTGATCCGCGGGTCGTTCCGCGTGGCCTGCTTGCTGTCGGCCTCCTCATTCATCTGCATGCTCCGGAATTTGTAGCATGAGAATTTCTTCTTGCGCTCACCCAACCGGGTCTGCTTGAAGAACACGGGACCTTTGGAGGAGAGCTTCACCAAGATCGCGAGGATCGGGAATAGCCAGCTGAAGATGAGCGCGATCACCAAAAAAGAGAATACAATGTCGAAGCCGCGCTTGAGCAGCCGATTACCCTTTCTGTCCAAAGGCTCGTTGCGCAGGCGGCTCACCGGTACGGCACCATGAAAAGTGAGGTCGGTGGTCTTCACCACGGGGATGAAGCTGTCCACGCTCGGTATCACCCGGAAACGGATGGTGTTGCGCTCACAGAATTCCATGAGCTCAGTGATCTCCTCCCTGTATGCCCCGGGCAGTGCACAGTACAGGATATCGATGCGGTTCTGGACCGCGAAGGCCTTTGCGGCCTCGATACCGCCCAACTGGCGTGAGGCTAGCGGCCCGGTGATGGGGCGCTCGTGAAATACACCGCGGAACCGATATCCGCGTACCGTCTGGTCCTCGCAGTATTGAAAGATCTCGTCAGCCGCAGGCCCATCACCGACAATGATCAGGTCCTTGACGGAGGTGAGCGGTTTGAAGGTCATTACGCGGTTCAAACCGTGTTGTACGTTATGGAGCTGCTGTCGGCTGGACCGCAGCAGGGTGGCCAACTCGTGGTTGAGCTCGGTACGGCTCGCACGTGAACCCCGTCCGATGGCGGATGCGGGGTGGACCATGGACCCGGGGTCAATGTTTTCCATGGTGGTTCATTTCTGAGTGGAGCGTTGAAGTGGAGCGAGAGCCAAAAGTATGAATTCGTCGATAGAAAAGTCAGGTTTGTCGATATTTCTTGTTGTTTCGGTTGTTTGACCGCATAGTCGTCGGAATTTTTACCTAACGCTGAAATGATCGTTTGGCATACAGCAACATGAATGCCGTATTGGTGACCAAGTAACGTTTCCACAGCCGTCCGGGTTCGAGCCAGAGCCTGTAAAGCCATTCCAGAGATGCGTTGCGCATCCAATGCGGTGCCCTTTTATCCAACCCGGCATAGAGCAGGAAAGCTCCGCCAACACCAAGCATCACGGCGGGCACCTTACCCTTCATGGCGGCCATCCAGCGTTCCTGTCTGGGGCAGCCCAAGCTGACCATGACGATGTTCGCACCACTGGCAGTGATCCGGTCCACTTCCGCAGCGCGTTCCTCATCGGTGGCTTTCCTGAAGGGCGGAGACCAAGTCCCTGCGATCTGCAAGCCGGGAAACTCTTTCGCAGCACGACCGACGATGGTGTCCAGCACATGTTGTTCCCCGCCATGGAGGAAGATGCTCAATCCTTGGCTTTCAGCCTCCGCCATCACTGCTGGCATCAGGTCGTTCCCGGCCACCCGCACCTGCACCGCTCCGGTGAACTTATTGAGGCTGTTGACGATGGGCATGCCATCCACAGTGGCGAGGTCGGCCCCGTTGACCACAGCAGCGAACGAGGGATCTCCTTGTGCCTCCATACACATATGCACATTCACACAGCAGACATAGGCTGAGCGGTGCTCCTTCCCCATCGCGGCAATGGCCGACACATGGTCTTGAAAGGACCCTATGGATAAGCCCAAACCGAAAATGCTTGCTTTCGGAAGTCCGTTCATGGCCGCGTCTCTCCTTCCTTTTGGCGGGTATCGATCAATTCAGGGCTTTTAGCCGGGGCGCTCTCATTGTCATACCATTTCACCATGGCCTGCACACCCTCTTTCAACGAGTAGGGCGCGGGGCCCAAGGCTTTCGTGGTCCGGTCCATCGGCGTGATGTAATCGCTGGTCATGCTCCGGAAACGGCCGCTGGTGATGGGGAACGGGATCCGTACGGCTTTGAGCACGTCCCCGCCGAACGCCAGTGCCCTCACCATCCATGTCGGGATATAGCGCACCGGCCTGCCTACAAGTTCTTTCGAGACCGCTTCCACCCAGGTCCGCAGGTCTGTCGGTTCGTCTCCGACGTAGAATACCTTCCCATTCACAATTTCCGCAGGAGCGATCAAGATCCGCTCGATCTGCCATACCACATTGCCCACGTAACCATACGACCGGATGACCTTGTTCCGGCCGGGATGGAAGTAAAGCCCCTTGCGCATCACCTTGAACAGGACGTCCCGGTACCGTAGGCTCCAGGGACCCCAGATGGTGGTGGGCCGAATGATGCTCCAGACACAGGAAAGGTCCGCTTCACGAGTGGCCAGTTCGCTGAGGCGCTTGCTCTCACCATAAAGCGTGAAGGGCTTGTAATCCTGGTCGTCCTTGGGCTGATAGCCGGCCTCGCAAACGAACTGTGTGCTGGTGACAATGAGGCGTTCGATGCCGGGAGACGCCTTTACGGCCTCCAGCAGGATGGCCGTACCTTCATGGTTTTGCCCGTAAGCGTCGATATCGTCCTGTACGTCGGTGTCCGTACGGGCAGCCAGATGCACCACGTGCGTAGGCCTGAATTCCGCAAAATGCTTGTCCGTCGCCTGCCGGTCCATGATGTCCCAACCCCGCCACCATGGTGCGTGGGCCGGTTTCAAGGGCGGGTTCCAGTCCAAGTTCAGCACCTCGACGCCTTTGTCCAAGGCACTTTGCACCAAGTTGGTGCCGATAAATCCGGATCCACCGGTGACGAGCAATCGCATCCGTTCAGTTCTGTTTTGCGGCGATCACCAAAGCCTCTTCCATGTTCTCTTGGAACCGTTCCAACGTGAACCGCTCCGCAAAGATGCGCCGCCCCTCTTCGCCCATCCGCTTCCGCAACGGCTCGTCACGGATGAGCAACAGCAACTTGGCCGCAAGCGCGGAAGGATCTTCCACCGGCACCACAAAGCCGTTCACGCCGTCCGCAGCCACCGAGGGAATGCCGCGCCAACGAGTGGTGACCACCGGCTTGGCGAACTGCATGGCCTCCAGCAGCACCAGCCCGAAACTTTCCGCCTCGAAATGGCTCGGGAAGCAGAAGATGTCGCATCCGGCAAAGCGCTCGAATTTTTCCATGTCGCGCATCACGCCGAGGAAAGTGACCTTCTCGCCCAGCCCATGATCGGCCACGTAGGTCAGGCATTCCTCCTCGAACGTCCGATCACCCCATCGGCCCATCAGCTCGAGCCGGACATCGGCATCTTGGGCCACCACTTCACAGAACGCCTCAAGCAGTACCCGCACGCCCTTGGAACGGATGAGCACACCGGTAAAGAGGATGACGACCGGCTCACCCGGCGCGGCCGAATGTTCCTGCACGGTCCCGCGCATGTCAGGAATGCCGTTGGGGACCACTTCATCCTGCTTCGCGCCCAAGAGCTTGCCGTCCTCGGGATTCTGCGGCGCGGTCCTTATGGCCATGGCGGCGTTCCGGTAAGCCAGGCGGAAAAAAGGTCGCACCCACCCGGGCAAATGCTGCTCAAATCCGGAAACCCCGCCGGCGTGATAGTGGAAAACCGTCCATTTGAACAGCCAACGCGTGGCGCAGAGGAAAACCACATCCCGCAGCACCGGCACCATGTTTGGGCCGCTGGGCGGATAATAAAGCATCGGCGTTCGGTGACGCAGCCGCGCCCCCCACACGTGAAGGACGGTCGTGAAGAGCACCCAGACTTTGCGCAGGGCGAATTTCCCCACACTGTCCATGTCATCCGAGTAGTTCAGCCGCACATGGAACAGTTTCACACGGACGGGATCCGCTCGCAACAAGGCCTCGATCATGATGGCCTGCCCACCGAAAGGAGGCGGTGTCTGCCCCACCACAAGCACGCGCAAGGGAGCGGTCGTTGGCACGTGTCGGGATTCCATTCGGATCAACGGTCTGGAGGGTTCACCAGTAGCAACCACCTTCCACCTGCTTGGCGAGCGAAGGGGTCTCGTCCGCAGAGGGCCGCACCCAGTGCTCGTTGATCAGAGGATGGCCGTCCCATCTTTTGCCGGTGATGCCGAACATGAACTGGGTGGAGCCGCCGAGATGCACGGCTTTTTTCCCCTGCCTTTTGATGTGCGCCGCTAACGGAAGTCCATAGGCCCCGCAGCCGATGATGGCAATATCGTAGTCCGTGCGGTCGATCTGTTCCTTCATGTGGTCCAACGCATGGAACCAAGTGGGGAAAGGCGAAGGTGTGTTCGCGACGGTCTGGACGGCCTTCACGGTCTTCAGTTCGAAATCCGGCAGCAGTCTCCGGTCCTTGAAGAGCAACGTACGTTTTTCGTACTGGCCGCGAATGGACTTCTCATACGGATGGACCACGAGCACCTTCTTGCCTTCCAACATGCTGCTCCACGGGTCGTTGTGAACGTGCGGCTCCAAGTCAGGCAGCGGCACCTTGACGGCATTCCTCAATTCCTCGGCCACGAACCATTCGTCGCGATGGCAAGTGCCTAGGATGTCGATCAGGGGAATATCAGCCATCATGCGCTCCGCAAATCCTCCCAATGCCTCCTCAGTGGCCGGAAAGAAGCCGGCATTCCGGGGCATGCTCTCGAAGGTATCCGGTTCCCAACCATAGGAGTGGAACCGCCCCGTAATGAACCCTAAATGGTTGAGCAACGAAGGCTTCCTGCCCGTGAGCGCGCAGTAATGGTTCATCACCGCGTTCAATTCCACAATGCCGATACGGGAGATCATGCTGGGCTTGGACGCGAGAAGCTCTTTGCGGATCAGGTCCGATGCCGCTTGGCCAAATACTTCGGCCCCCGCATACGTGTAGCCGAAATGAGATCGCGCAGGCAGCAACCTGGACCACACTTTCCTTCCGAAATGCAACTGCTTCAATGTTGCAGGGCTTGGCCCTGCCTGTCCGTTTCTGTTCATCCCCTTCGCTCGTTCATCGCAAAAATAGCCCGTTGGCATGAGCTGGTCCGCTTTATGACTTCTGGCCCTGTTCGGCACATTCCTACGAAAGAGACCGGAAAAGGGTTGATCGTACCCGTAAAATCCGCATTCGTCGAACTTCTGAAACCATGCCCGGGGATGTTGGTTAAAGGCAGCTGACCAACCTCTTGAACATGCGAGCAGATCTCCTCATCCACACCTGCGCCAAGGCATTCACCTCGGCCCTGCTATTGGCATGCAGCCTCACCGCATCAGCCACAGTCTATTACGTTTCACCGTCTGGCGACGATTCCAACAACGGGACATCCCAATCCACGGCGTGGCAGTCCATCGACCGGGTGAATCAATTGTCATTCAGCTTTCAACCCGGCGACCAGATCCTGTTCAAGCGTGGAGGCGTATTCCGCGGCGAGCTGATCATCGGGAGCAACGGGACATCCGCTCAACCGGTCACCGTCGGGGCTTACGGCAGCGGGGACCTGCCGGTCATCAAAGGAAGTGAGCTCGTCACCGGATGGTCCGTGTACCAAGGCAACGTGTATGTGGCCAACGTGACCGGGCCTGTGGCCCAAGTGTATGTCGGTGGCCAACGCATGATCCCCGCACGGTTCCCAAATAGTGGTTGGCTGCGCAACAGCCAGGGCGGGGGCACGCAGCTCCAAAGTGCCGACCTGGTCCAGCCCGGCGGGTATTGGACCGGGGCCACCGCAGTGGTCCGCAGCTCCAGCAGCTCCTTCGATACGCTTCACGTTTCCAGCTATAACAACGGAACGCTCCACTTCACCAGTTCCACGCTCAACATGGGCAACGATCCCTGGGGATTTTATATGACCGGAAAGCTCGGTGAACTGGACGCTGCCATGGAATGGTACTTCGATAAGTCTGCCCAGAAGCTCTACCTCTGGGCGCCCGGCGGGGCCGACCCGAACAGCCTCACGGTGGAGGCCGCAGTACACCGCACCGGTGTGAACTGCTATTGGCAGCGGCACAACATGGCCGTGGAGGACATCGCCTTCCGCCACCAGTACCTGGCCGGTGTGTTGAACGACGGCGCCTCGTATGTTTCCGTTACCGGTTGCAATTTCCAATGGTTGTACCACGGCATCCGCAGTGCCGGGAGCAACAGCACATACTCGGATAATATCTATAAAAACACCTACGGCACAGCAGCACTGGTCTTCGACGACAACACCGAGATCGCCAACAGCACGTTCACGAACATCGCCACTACCGACGGGCAAGGCGAAAGTACCTGGGGCTATTTCGGTATCCGTACGACCGGCACCGGCATGACCATCAGGAACAACCGCCTGGACACCATCGGATATATCGGCATCATCTCCGATGGCACCGCGCTGATCGAGAAAAACGTGGTACGGCATCCCTTGGCCACCATGAACGACGGCGGTGGCATAGCCATCGACCATGCGGACGGAATAATCATACAAGACAATATCGTGAGCGACCCCATCGGCTCATTCGCCAATGGGGCCCCCTTGGTCGCACCGCACAATGAGCACATGGGCATCGGTATCTACTTCGGGAACACCTCCATCAAGAACACCATCGCGCGGCGCAACACGGTGTACAACTGCCCCCAGGCCGGCATCCATGTGGACCATACGATGGTGACCACGGGCATCCAGATCAAGAACAACGTGCTCTTCAACAACGGCATCCAGATCGTGGTCTCCGACTATTCCAATGCCACCGGAGCAGGCGCCACCCCGCCCTACTATGTGCCCAACTACAACGACGTGTACAGCGGCAACGTGATGTACTGCCTCACCAAGGACCAGCTCTGCATGCTGCAGTACAATACGCACGGCGCAAATCCGGTGGACTTCGGCACCTACACCAACAACCGCTACTTCAACCCCTACAATGAACTGAGCATCAAAGTGATCAATTTCGTTTCCGGGGCACCGCGCTACTATGCGCTGGAGCGCTGGCAGGCGGAGAAGACCGAGGATGCCGGAAGTACGCGGAGCACCGAGCGGCTCGTGCCGTTCACCACCACACAGGAACTCAGCGGCAACTTGGTCCAGAACGGTGCTTTTACCAGCAATGTGAGCGGGTGGACCGGCTGGCCGAACAATGCGCAAGTGACCCGTGTGACCAGCCACTTGGACAACGGTGCGCTGAAGGCCTACCTGCCTGACGACAGCCAGTACCCGAACTTCACGCTGCACAACCCGGACCTGTTCCCCATCGTGGATCAAGCCTGGTACCGTGTGCGCTGCAGCCTGCAGAGCAACACCGAAGGTGACGTGGTGCTCGGCATCAAGGGACAATCCACGTTCTCCAACCCCTACACCACATGGCAACAGGACCTCCCGTTCGATGGTGAGCGCCGCGACCTGGAGATGTACTTCCAAAGCGACCTGACGGACCAGGCGCAGATCCAGTTCATTAACCAGTGGACCGAGCCGATGTATTTCCTGGACAACGTGGAAGTGACCAAAGTGAGCGTGCAGGCGGTCGATCCCGCGCTGCGGAACCAATTGATCGTGAACGACCAGTCCACCGCGCAAAGCTTCAACCTGCCCGACGGATGCTGGGCCGATGTGGACGGCAATGTGCTCAACGGTCCGATCAGCATACCCGCGCTCAGTTCCGTCGCGATCTACCAGTTGCCCGATGATGCTTGCTCCATCACCACCGGCATCACGGACGACGACGCTTCCGCCCATGCCGGGACCATGTATCCCAACCCGGTAATGCGTGGTGCCCCCTTGTATTTCGCACCGGTGACGAACGGCCGATTGACGCTTACTGACCTGCGTGGATCCCTGGTGATGGATACAGCGATCCTCCCTGGAACGGACAGCACCACCTTACCTGCTGGTATCGCTCCCGGACTTTATGTGGCCCGTATGCACGGCGACGACCGATCTGAAATGCAGAAGCTCATTGTCCGTTGAGCAAACATCCAAGAACCGAAAAAGAAAGGCCCGGGCAGATCCGGGCCTTTCTTTTTTATGCGGACCTCGCAAAAACGGGTCGGGAGCGGGGGACCGTGCCTTAGGCACCGAGCAGCGGCAAGGATCGACCGGATCGAACCTGAACCTGTCGATCTACCCCTTCGGGATGATCCGGGCCGGATTACCGATGGCCACATGGCCGGAAGGCACGTCGCGAAGTACTACCGCGGCGGCCCCGATGGCCACGTCATCGCCGATGGTGATGGGGCCGATGATCACGGCGTTTGCGCCGATGTCCACACGGTCACCGAAGATGGGCGCCCGCGTGTAACCGCCCTCCTTGGCCCGTTTGTTCCCGATCGTCGTGCTGTTCCGGACAGTACACCCGGCACCGAAAACAGTGCCGTCGTTGATGACCAGCGCCTGCCCATGATCAATGCGGAAGCCAGGGCCGATGCGCGTTTTCCAAGGCAGTTCAATGCAGAGCATCCATTCGACCATCAGCCTGTACAGCACGAAGAGCGGCAGGAAGAGGATGAAGGTGACGAGGCTCTGCCTCAGCAGATGCATGGTCCGGAACAGGATCATCACAAAGCGACCCTTGGGGTTGCCCTTGTTCGCGCGCCAATCCTGGAATATGCCGTACCGTACAACCATCGGTCTCACTTCTTCCGCAAAGGTGCCACCATCTGATTGAACCACAGCTTGGCCATGCCGGGGAGATATAAACCGGTGCGGACCGATCGGGCCATTACCCTTTCACAGGCGTTGAAGCCGAGCGCCCTGCCCATGCGGTCGCTCTCGCGCAATACAGTCCCCAGTGGATTGGTCATGCTGGCACCGCCCGCGGTGAAGAGCGCCAACACCTTGGGGACATACAGGAACTGGCGCGGGTCCTCGCGCCAGGCCCGCAATGTCCAATGATGGTCACCGCTCACGCGGAACCCCGTGTTGAACGGCCGGCCCTGATAGTAGGAACGGCGGACGAAAAAGCTCGGATGGTTCAACACCATTTCCCAATACTTCAACAAAAAGCCGGAGCGCTTGGCATGTTTCACCTTGCTACTTCCATTGGGATAATTGATAAGGATGTCACCATGCACGATGTTCGTCCCCGTCCGCCCTTCAACAGCCTCCATGGCGCTGCGAACAGCCCCGTCGGCATAGGCATCGTCCGCATTGATCAAGCCCACCCATTCACCGGTGCAAAGGGATACGCCTTTGTTCATGGCATCATAGATCCCTTGGTCCTTTTCACTGATCCAGTAGGTCAACCGGTCCTCATACCTGCGAATGATGTCAAGCGTGCCATCGTTGCTCCCTCCGTCCACAATGATGTATTCGATGTCCGGGAGATCCTGGGCCAGCACGCTCTGAATGGTGCGCTCCAACGTGGCGGCGCCGTTATAAACCACGGTCACGACACTGACCTTAAAACAAGCAGTGCCGCTTTTCCCCGTAGTACGTCTTCCTCCCTCTATCATCTCCTCGCGCTGTCGGTCAACATGTTCATTGCCTTGCTCTCATGGGTCTTCATCACCACCGGCCCCATCATTATGAACACCATGAGAAAGCCGCTGTAAAAGGCGTAGCCGACAATATCGATCTGCCAGGCGAACATCATATATATGAACCCGGCATAGAGCGGTGCCATGGGGCCGTTGGTGAGGTACTGCTTTTGATAGAACTTATATCCGGTCCAGTACACGCCGTACATCAGAAGGATGCCCACGATGCCTTGGTCCACGAGCATCTCCAGAAAGGCGCTGTGGCAATGCAACCGGTATGACCCGGGCTCGCCCCAGAGCTTGGCCACGCTCTCCAAGAGGCGCAAGTGGTATTGGCCATTGTATCCGTTGCCGAAGATCAGACCGCGCCGGTCGTCGCGGAGCCAGTCCGCGATCGCGGTCCAGATATAGGTGCGCCCGTTGAAGGTGGTGATGTCCGTCTTGTCCACCCGCTCCATGATCGCCGCGAACATTGGCAAAGACAAGATCTCATAGATCAACAGGGCGAAGCTCATCATTAGCGGCATGGTGAATAGCGAAACCGTGAACAGGCCCCGCAGGGCTTTCATGGCTTGGGTGAGGAACAGCACGGTGAACACGAGGAAGATCATGAACGACAAGCGGCTGTTTATGCTAAGGATGATGCCGAGGTCGATCACGTACACGCCTGCAAGTGTGAACCATCGCATGGGGTCGGCCTTGAAATTCCGCAGATGGGAGAGCAGCATCAGGTTCACGATGGAGAGCAGGTGGGCCGCATCGTAAATACCCATGGCGAACGGCGGGCTGGCCCTACCGGGGAAGAAGTGGAGCAGGTTGCGCATGCCCAGCCATGCCCAACAGGTTGAAGGCCAAATAGGCGAAGAAACCCTTGAGCACCAGCCAGGCCATGTTGAAGTCCGGATCGTTCCGATTGTATGTCTGAACGATCACGGAACTCAGGAAAGGCACATAGAACAGCACGATGAGCAGCATGCCGTTGGCCTGATTGATCACCGGGCTCTTGTAGTGCAAACCGACCAGCACAGAAACACTGATGGAGGTCAATGCGGCCAAGACCAGATAGAACTTACCGTTCACCGCAGGCAGTACGGTCTGGCGGTAGAGCAGATCCAGCACATAAAAGCCCAGTATGAGCAGGAACGGCATCGCACAGATGAAGATCCCGATGGCGAAGCCCCGGTCCATCAGCGCATACGCCCCGTACCCGTACCACGGGAAGGACAGGATGAACAAGGTGTTTATGAGCTTCCTCTTGCTGAGCACGGGCGGAACGGATATTACCGCTGGCCAAGGTAGCCGCTTAGTTGATGCCCAGCTTCCGTTGCACCTTGGAAACAAGCGGGGTGAGCGCCTCGTCCACACGGGAGGGCAACATGTTCTTTACCAGATCCTTGAACCGTTGGTATTGCGTGGGCTGGATGTAACGCTCGAAGTACGCCAAGTCCCGCCTGTGGTCCACAAGCATGTGCTTGGGGTGGTGCATGGGAAAGGTGATCTCGGTCTGGTCGGTCTTGTTCCTCCGGTCGTGTTCGCTCACCGTATGGGTGCCATCGGCCCCGAAGCCGATATTGCCCACGAGGTTCACATTGGGTATGCAGGTGACCCCCCGGTTGAGGATCCGAGCGAGATCCATCTGATAATCCCAGGACCGCACGGCACCAACATACTGACCTTCGAAAAGCTTACAGGCCTCGGCCAGCTCGGCCTTGGTTAGGAAATGGCTGTTCAACAACTGCCGGTCGCGGCATTCCGGCCATTCCTTCATCTCCACGTCATACTTGCGCCACACCCTTCGCCACCCTGCCCAACCCCAGTAGGCGCCATAGCCGTGCGCTGAAAAGTAGTAGTCCTCCTCCTCCTTGTGCTCCCATTCGATCATGAGGTTATTGCCCATGATGCACCATACCCTGTCGTCCGTGCGGTACCGCTCCAAAAGTTCTTGGCAATACCAGAAGAAACTTTGCACGGGCATCGTATCATCTTCCAGGATGATACCCTCCTCCTCATGCTCGAAGAACCAGTCCATGGCAGTGGACTCCCCCATCATCACGCCGAGGTTCACGTCGCTGAACTTCGTGTGCAGCTCGCATTCCCAATCCACCATGCTCACCAAGGCCCGCACTGTTTCACAGCGTTCCTTTTCCTCTTCGTTCCGCGGGCCGTCACAAGCGAAGTAGAGCCGCGGCGGACGGGCCTGCCGGATGGCCTCCATCACCATGCGGGCCGGCTTCTCCCGGTTGAAGGCGATGAAGAGCACGGGGGTGGTCAACGGGACCGGTGCGGTGAATGAGCTCATTCCGATCGAAAGATATTCACTTGGTTGTCGAGGCGGTACACTTCATGGTCCTTGAACATGGACACGATATGCCGAGCCACGTCGCGCGGGGGTGCGAATTCGTCGGTGAACCTGTACATGAAAAGCTGCATGCGGTCCGCGTAGCGCACGGAAATGTCCTGTACGATATTGCCGTAGCGGTCATAGGGTAGGATCTCCACGCATCCGGCAGCATGGGCGGTGGGAAGGATCATGTTGCTGCCATGTACGCCGACGGCGATCTGACTCTTGGCATAGGCCCGGCACCAGCCGAGTTCGGTCTCCAGATCCATGTTCATGGTGCGCAGATCCTCCACTCCGTCCGGCATTCCGCCGGGCTTGGCCAATCCGACCACGGTGAACCTTGCTTGCGGTATTTGCTTGCGGACCTTGCGGATCGCGCTGGCCACCATGCGGTCCTGCCACCAAACGGCGATGTCCGCGAAAAGGCCGATCTTCTTGAGCATGCGGTGGGCCAACTTGGTGAACGGTGAGGAATACCACAGTCGGTCCCGGCGGGCCACGAAGGTGATGTGGGGAGGTTTTACAAGGAATTCCTCCGGCTTGAACGGAGCGATACGGCTGAACCGTTCGATGTCGATCTTGCTGAACTCAGGGTGGCTGTAGCCGGGTGCCAAGTAGATCTCATCATAACGGTCCCACTGCTCTTGCACGAAGGCATCGACCCCGGCGTTCCATCCCCACGCCTGTTTCAGCTTGATGTCGAACACCCAGCTTTCGGCCACCCCTTCAGGCACCAGCCACTCGAACATCCGGGGCACGATCACCACCAGGCCAATATCCGGATGTTTATCCAGATAGTGCTGGGCGTTGAACAGCTTCAGCAGCACGTGGCCATACAAATGGTCGATGGTGTTGAGGACCACGATCCGCTTGTATTCCTTGAAAATCTTGCGCTGCACGTCATATCGTTCGGTGCGGGGCACTTGGTAATCGGGATAGGCAGCCCAGTCCTCGGCGATGCCATTGGGCGGATGGTATGGATGCTTATCGCTTAGGCGCCATGCGATGGGCAGGTCGATGGTGAATCCGGTGGGAAGATCACGTACGAAGGCCAGCCCGCAGGCATGGCACTTGTATTCCGCGGCGGTCTGCTTTCCGAGCACCATCGCTCTTATACCCTCGGGTCCTTCAGCCCCGCATTCCGGGCATGCGAAGTGGTTGTACAACTCCGGCTTCAAGGGGATCAAATGGCGGTCCTTCAACATGGCTCAATTCACGTTCCGCACTTTCCAAAAGGTGAAGATCCCCTTCATCATCCACCCGAAATTAGGTCGTGCCTCTTTGAAGAAGAGGTCCACAAGGAAGATGCTGACGAAGAACGAACCGATCATTGCCCAGATCGCTCCGATGGACTGGTACGTGGGGATCAGCAGATAGTTCAATGTGATGTTCAACGTGGCACCCACCACGGCAGTTACCAGCGAGTACTTGAACATGCTCTCGTTGGTGATGAAACTGCTCTTGGCCACACCCATGTTGGTAAAGAACAGCCGGATCGCAAAAAGGGAGAGCAGATAGCCCGCCATCCGGAACTTCTCCCCGAAAAGAAGCACCATGACCGGCTCCGCAATAAAGAACAAGGGAACGGAGACCAAGAGAAAAAGGATGAACATAAGTCGGTACTGGTTCACCAAGCGGTCTTCGTACAACTTTCGGTCCGTGGCGCGGGCCCTTGTGATCGCCGGGGCCAAGGAGGCCACAACAATGCCCGGAACGAACCCCAAGGCCTCGATCATTTTCAACGCGGCGGAGTACTGGCCCACTTCCTCCAAAGCGCCTTTCTCCCCCAACGTATGCTTCAGGATGTCGCCGATCATCACCTGGTCGATCTTCGCCTGTACGTAGAGAGCGAGGCCGTAGATCACCAATGGCCAGGATTGGCGCAGGAGATAGAGCGCGGTCTCCTTGCTGTAGCGCCAATTTTTCCATGTGGAACCCTCCCTCCGATAAGCGATGAGGAAGCCGATCGCGCTCGCGCCCATTTCGATGATATAAGCCCATGCGAACCACACCAAGGGCGCATGCACCACGATCAATCCCAAACGGAACAGCGAGGCGATGATCACCGTGATCATGTTGACCTGCGCCGCCGTACGCCCCTTCACTTGGGAGTAGAAGTACTGCTCCACGACCACCAGCGGCTTGAGGAACTCCGCCGAAGCGATCAAGAACACCATCATGATCGTGGTGGTGTCCATGTTCTTGGCAAAGGCCAATGTCATCACGGTGATGAAGAGCACCACGGCGCCGCCAAGTTTGATGGCCGCAGCGGTGCCCATGAGCTGATCCCGCCTATCCGGCCTGCGCACGATGTCGCGGATGAGGATATCGTCCAACCCCATCGCCGTCAGGGCGAAGAAGATGCCAACGAAAGCACTGGCGTAATTGAGCTGGCCGAAAAGCTCCGGCCCGAGGTAACGGGTGACGAAAATGCTCGTGATGAGCACAGCGCCGAGCCGCACCACCTTGTCCACGAACAGCCAAGAGGTGTTCCGGAAGTATTTCAGGAACCCCTCCGAACGCTCTTTTCTTGCCGGCTTCCCGCTACTTGGACTCATACACGTAACCGTAGCCGTCACCCGCCTTCACGTCGTTGAGCAGCAGGTCAATGCGCTTGAGCTTGTCCGTCCGATAGAGTTCGTTCACCGGCCTTAACATGGCGCGGCGGGTGAATCCTTGGCGCACCACGTACAACGTGATGTCCAGCTGATGCACTAGTACCTTGAACTCACTGACCACGCCCATGGGAGAGGCATCGATGATCACCTGGTCATAGCGGGAACGCAATTGCTGGACAAGCTCGGCCAAGCGCGGGCTTTCGAACAATTCCAGCGGGTTCGGCGGTACGGGACCAGCGGTGATCACGTCCATGCCGGGGATGTCCGACTTGCGGACGATCTCATCGATCCCGGCTTCGCCGATCAGGTAAGTACTCAGGCCGGTACCCAACTCCAGGCCCAGCCGTTCATGCACTTTCGGCTTTCGCATGTCCGCGTCCACTAACACTGTGCGCTTGCTTCCCAAAGCCATCACCGTGGCCAGGTTCACCGAGCAGAAAGTCTTGCCCTCGCCGCTGGAACTACTAGTGATGCCAACGACCTGCCTGTCCACGTTCGCATTGAGGTATTGAAGGTTGATGCGCGCCGTACGGAAGCCCTCGGCCAGCACGGACCTGTCCTCGTTCACTTTGATGCGTTGTTGTTTGGAGGTCGGCACCGTGCTCAGGACCGGGATCGGGCTCAAGCGCTTGAGCTCGTCAAGATCCATGATCCGGTCATTGAAGAAGTCCAGCACAAGGACAAGGATCAGCGGTAGCAAGAGGCCGACGGCCAGGGCCATGCCCAGTGCCTTCTTTTTACTGGGTGATACTGCTCCTCCGTCCTTCACCCGTGCCGGGTCGATGATGTACTTGTCCACTTGGTCCGAGTTCACCGCGATCTCCGCCTCGTAGCGCTTTTCCATCAAGTACGTGTTGATGCTGGCGTTGAGGTCATACTTGCGGGTAGCGATACTGACCTGCCGGCTGCTCTGTGGCAATTGATTTAGCTGATACTCCAGTTGGTTCACGCGTGCCGTGATCTGGTCCAGATCAAGCTGTGCACCACGCCGGGCGTCCTGGGCGCTTTGAATGATCTGGTTCCGCTCAGTCTGCACTTTCCGCGCCAAGGCAATGGTCGGTGCCGATTGCTGTCGTTCCGTAAGGCGCTTTGTAGCCAGTTCGTTGACGTCCTGATTATACTTATCGATCAAGTTGCTCAGTGAAGGTGCCCCCACATTGGCGGCGGAGATGGTCGAAGGTGTGCCGCCATCGTCCGTGCCCATGTGTGTGATCAATTCGCTGAGGTACTCCAGCTTGGACCGGGCCTTGCCTTGGTCGTCCTTGAGGCGTGACAGATCATTGAAGACGGCCGCGCCCCGATCACTCGCACTGCCCACCAGAGAGCCGGCCGTGGTTTGCACGTTCTGAAGGTTCCCTTCCGCCGTTTCCAGATTCTGGGTGGACTTGTCCAACTGGCTATCGATGAACGCGATGGTCTTTTTGCCCTTCTCGTTCTGTTTGTCCTGTTCGCTCTTGATGTAGGTCTGCATCAACGTATTGACGAAGTCCTTTTCCTTTTTCGTGTCCTGCCCCGTGGTAGTGATGGTGATGATGTTGCTCTCGTCACCCAAGGGAGTTGTGCCGGTCTTCGCCCTGTAATAGGCGGCGACGTCCGGATTGCTGGCCGGAATGAACATGTACTTCGCATCCTTTGGGATGACGTATCCACGGTTGAACTCGATCGCGAAATTCAGGTGGTCGCTCCGGAACGGTTCGCCGATCCGTTCCGTCTTGTCCAGTTCATAGTCCTTCACGAAATTGTCAACGGGCTTTTGAAGGCCCGCGCTGAACATGTTCGCGAACTTTTCCTTCGCCCATACCCGATAGGTCCCCGCCTCATAGTCCGGTTCCACATGCACCTTCGCGCCGGAGACCTGTAGCCCCGTGTCCAGCCGGATGACAAATGGCTTGTCCTCATAGATCTCATGCTCGAGGAAATTCTTCTCCTCGTAGTACGTGATCCCGAAGTCCAACTGTTGGATGGTGTTCAATATATTGGTGAAGGACATCAACACGCTGACCTCATCCTCCAGCCCCCCGCTACTGCTGAGGTAGGAGGACCCCTTCAGGAACTCTTCGCTGCTACCGCCGAAGTTGTTCCTCTTTTTGTCGCTCATGAGCATCACGCCGTTCACCTCGTAGGTCTTGGCCGTGGTCTTGACATGCCACGCGGCAGCGGCTACCGAGATCACGGTGACGATCAGGAACAGCCACCACTTCCCGACGATCTTTCGGAAGATCGCCTTCAGGTCGATCGAATCGTTGTGCCCGCTGCTCATTTCTGGTTCTGCACCACGGTGATCACCACGGCGGTCGCGCTGATAGCGGCGAACAGGATGCTCATCAGCTCCAGGTTCATCCGTTGTGGACGTGCGCGAAGGGCCGGCACATAGATCACGTCGTTCGGGAGTAAATAGTAGTACTCGCTGCTGAGCACATCGGTCTTCCCAATGTCCAGATAAAGGGCCTGGGTCCCTTGATCGCTCTGGCGCATCAGCGTGACGTGCCGCTTATCCCCCATCTCCGAGGGCCCGCCGGCCTGTGCCAGTGCCTCAAGCAACGTGATCTGGTTGTTGTAAACGAAGTAGGTGCCCGGCCGCTGCACCTCACCGAGCACACTGACGCGGAAGCTTACCAGCTTCAGTATCACCGTGGCATTGGCGAAGTAGTCATTGATCTTCTTCTGAAGCAGTTCCTGAGCTTCGCCCACTGTGAGCCCTTGCACCTTGACCCGTCCCACGGAGGGGAGCTGGATATTACCGGCCTTGTCCACCGAGAATCCGTTCACATACAGGGAGGCATCGTTCAAGGACAGGCTGGCACCAACGGTCTCCACGTTGAACAACCGTGAATTGGCGTCATCAAGGCCCAGCACCCGCATGCTGAGCACGTCGTTCACTTGGATGCGATACTCGAACTTCCGGTTCGGGAAGAGCTTGCTGGTATTGCTCAAGGAGCCGTCATGCAAGTAGTTGATGTTTCGCTTGCCCACGCAGGATGCCAACAGGGCCATCACGGCGAAGGCGATCACGGTCTTCGTCAACTTCATTCAACGTTCTTTTATGAGGGAATGGCCGCTATGGTGAAATGAATGATCGGGAATACGCCGCTCATGCCCGCGTTCCGGGAAGGCCAAATATACGTGCAGCATCGCACCGGGGTTGCATCCGGACCCATGGTAAGACGTGGTGAGCGGGCCGTTGGAACCAGTCTCTTTACGATCCCTTATCAGCTAACGTGACCGGGGAGCCATGCATGCGCACACCATGGGTGCGCCGGACGCCCCTTTGCCAGAGTCCGCCGTAAAAACGGACCAGGGGATGGACCGGAAAACAAAAAACCGCCGGGAACTCTCGCTATTGCTAAAGTTCCGGCGGTCCTTGCGTAGCCCGTAGGGGAATCGAACCCCTGTTTCATCCGTGAAAGGGACGCGTCCTAACCCCTAGACGAACGGGCCATGATGTCAATCCCGAAGAGCTTGTTCAATTCTTAGGGGGCGCAAAAATAGCCAGTTTAACGATCCGGCCAAATCCGGATATCAAGTCACGTCGTCCACGTCCGCCTGAAAGCGGAAGCCCAAGCGCTTGCCGGTACTGAGCATGGAATGCGCGTCCATCTGCTTCATCTCCTCCACCGTCACTTGGCTTACTTGGTCGTAGGGTGGCGCCAGCAGGTCGAAGTCCAGCACGTAAAGGACCACCGAGCAGAGCAGGGCCTTCATCCGGTCGCGGTCCAGGACATTGTCCGCCAGGTCGTTGTACAGAAAGCCGAGCTGCTTTTTGCCCTGCACGAAAAAATGGCCCTCCTTGTTGAGGAAAACGCGGGCCACTAAATAGCCGAGGTCGCGTTCCCGGTCATAGACGAACGAGTCACTGAGGAAGTTGTAGATGTTGATCACGCCGAAGTAACCGCGCGTGTTGTCGTCGGTGAGGTAGCTCGTCTTCCACAGGCTGTTGCTTTGGTCCAGCAGGAACACGTTGCTGTGCATGGTGAAGATCACCGTGTCCCCCGCCGCTTTCAGCCGGGCTGAAAGCGCGCCTTGGTCGGTGTATTCCACAACTAACCGGGGATCTTTCTTCGTGACAGCCTCCCCCAGCTCGCCCGCCAGCTCCTGCAGTACCTCCTTCAGTTGGGTGAAGGCCTCCATGGTCTTCCCATAGACATCCTGCTTCATGCCGGATTTCCCGGCCATGACCTCGATGATCAGCGTTTTCGGGTCCTTCCCCTTCTTTTTCGCTTCTTCCGCCATCAATACGCCTTTGCGAATATGACCCGTTGTGCGCTCGGATTTCCGGTGACCATGCACTTCCCCGGCTTTTTGTCCCCGGTGAGGGGGATGCAGCGGATAGTGGCCTTGGTCTCGTTCTTCACCTTTTCTTCCGTTCCGGGGGTGCCGTCCCAATGCGCCAGGAAGAAGCCGCCCTGCCCGATGCGGTCCTTGAATTCTTCGTAGCTGTCCACCACGTGCATGTTCTCTTCGCGCATGGTGAGTGCCTTGCGATAGAGATTATCCTGGATGGCCTGCAGCAAGTGTTCCACTTTTTCAGCGATGTCGGCCGCCTGCATCACTTGTTTTTCCATGGTGTCGCGGCGGGCCACCTCCACGGTACCATTCTCCATGTCGCGTGGCCCAACAGCGATCCGCACTGGATAGCCCTTGAACTCGTACTCGGCGAATTTCCAGCCCGGCTTGCGTATATCGTCGTTGTCGTATTTCACGGTGATGCCCTTGGCACGCAGGCTGTCAAGCATGGGTTTCACGTAGGCATCAATGGCGGCGAGCTGTTCGCCGTTCTTGGCGATGGGCACGATGGCCACCTGCACCGGAGCCAGCTTCGGTGGGAGCACCAGACCATGGTCGTCGCTGTGGGTCATGATCAAGGCGCCCATCAGGCGGGTGCTCACGCCCCAACTGCTGGCCCACACGTATTCCTGCTTGTTGTCCTTGTTGGTGAACAGCACGTCGAAGGCCTTGGCGAAATTCTGGCCGAGGAAATGCGAGGTGCCCGCTTGGAGCGCTTTGCCGTCCTGCATCAAGGCTTCGATGCAATAGGTGTCGATCGCGCCTGCAAATCGCTCGCTCGGTGTTTTCACACCCTTGATCACGGGCATGGCGAGCCATTCCTCGGCAAAGGTGGCGTAGACGTCCAGCATCCGGCGCGCTTCCTCCTCGGCCTCCTGCTGGGTGGCATGGGCGGTGTGGCCTTCCTGCCACAGGAACTCGGCCGTGCGCAGGAAAAGCCGCGTGCGCAACTCCCAGCGCACCACGTTGGCCCATTGGTTGATCAACAACGGCAGGTCGCGGTAGCTCTTGATCCAACCGCGGTAGGTGTTCCAGATGATGGTCTCGCTGGTGGGACGAACGATCAGCTCTTCCTCCAATTTCGCCTCCGGATCCACGATGATGCCGTGCACCGGGTCGCTTTTCAGGCGGTAATGCGTCACAACGGCACACTCTTTGGCGAAGCCTTCCACATGACTGGCTTCCTTGGCGAGATAACTCTTGGGGATGAACAGCGGGAAGTAGGCGTTCACGTGGCCCGTGGCCTTGAACATGGCGTCCAACGCGCCCTGCATCTTCTCCCAGATGGCATAGCCGTGCGGCTTGATCACCATGCAGCCGCGCACGTCGCTGTGCTCGGCGAGGTCCGCCTTCAGCACCAGGTCGTTATACCATTGTGCATAGTCCGTTTCACGTTTGGTGAGTTGATCGCTCATGCGAGGCGCTTTTGTGGTATTATTTTTGTTCCTTGTTGAGGAGCGGCGAAAGTAAGGTCTCTGCTCCCCCTTGAACCAACGCCTCCATTGCCATGAAGACCATCACCTCCCTACTCCCGTTGCTCCTGCTGCTCTCCGCATGCGGATCGTTGCGCGAAACCGCATCCTCCAGGGACGACGTGTATGACATTCCTGACCGGCAGGCCATGGTGGCCAAGGCTGCAGAGGAACGTTCTGCCCAGGACCGGAGCAGTTCGGATGATTACTACAACCCCTCCGAGTCACACAATGCAAATAGCGCTGATCGCGACTACTATGACATGACCTACAACGACCCGTACTACTACAACTATGGGCGCTTCGGCTTCGGGACGGGCATCGGCAGCTACGGACCGAGTTATGGCATGGGCCTCAGCTATGGCTGGCCGACAACGTTCGGAAGCATGAGCATCGGGTACAGTACCGGATATGGCACCGGATACGGTTATAACCCATACTGGGGCAATAGCTGGATGAGCGGCTACGATCCATACGGATACTACGGCTATGGCAATTACGGCTACGGATATGGTGGCTACGGTTCCGGCTACGGCCCCTACCAAAGCCCATGGGGCGGCTGCTACGGCTGTTATGAACCCACCGGATATGGCAACGTGACGTATTCCCACCGTCCGTCCACTACCTCCGGATCCTATAGCATCAACGCGCCCAATGCACCGCGTATGATGCGAAATCCGGCCGGACTACTTGATTCCAACCCATCGCGGAGTTCTTCATACAACAACGACCGGTCCACTCCTGCCAGGTCAGGGCGCACCGTCGCACCCCGTACAAATTCCAGTATAATCAACAAGGAGAATGACAGCCGGCCTTCCCGCAATTGGGACTCCGGGATCAGCAGCCCTTCCCGCTCCGGTGGCGGCTCTAACGGCGGTGGTGGCGGCACCATTGCCAGCCCCCGACCCCGTTAAGAATTCTCAGCATGTACATGTCCCAGCTCCGTTCCTTTCTTTTGACCGGCATCCTTCTTTTCTGTGGAGGACAGGGGGTCTTTGGCCAGAATGAGGAGGATGCGCTACGCTTCTCCAACCTGCTCCCAGGGGGGACCGCGCGCAGTTGGGCCTTGGGCGGGGCCATCGGTGCCGTGGGAGCGGACCCGGGCAGTGCCTCTACCAACCCGGCCGGCTTCGGATTATACAACACCAGTGAGATCTCCTTGACACCTCAGTTCGAGGTGAACAACGCCAAAGCGAACTATTACGGAACGAGTGCTTCCGACAACGACAACCGCTTCAGCTTGAACAACATCTCCCTCATCCTCAGCTATCCCGACAAGAAGGGCGGGGACTGGCGTGGTGGCGTGTTCGGGATCTCCTTCGACCGGCAGGCCAGCTACCACTGGAACGAACATGCCGCGGGCGAACAGGTGCCGAGCACCATTCTCCAGCGTTTCGTGAACGAGGCCAATGGAACGCCATCCAATAAATTGGCGGATGCTTATGGTTGGACCAGTAACCTTGCGTGGGAAACCTATGGTATCAACCCGCTGGATCCGAACGATTCATTGCCCAGCTCATATACCAGTGCGATCCCGTTCGGAAGCGATACCCGTCAGGAGCATTCCATCAGAACTGCGGGGCGCCTCAATACCACGAACTTCTTCTATGCCGCCAACTACATGGACCGGCTCTACATCGGCGCAACGCTGGGCTTGGTAGGTGTGCGTTATGAGCGGGAGACCTCACACTCGGAAACCACCTTGGACACTGCACTGGACCTGAAGGACCTGAACTACACCCAAAGGCTCTTGACCACCGGGAGCGGTCTGGACCTGAAGTTGGGCGTGATCGGCCGGGTGGGCGGCCACCTGCGCTTGGGCCTCGCCTTCCACAGTCCCAAATGGCTACAGCTCAGCGATGCGTACTCCTATACCATGACCACCAATTTCCGAACGCCCGATACCAATGGTGATTCTCGATATATCAAGGACTCACCGGACGGCGCTTTCAACTACAGGGTGCGCACGCCTTGGAACGTCCTGGCCTCCGCCGCCTACATCGTTGGCCAACATGGACTGGTGAGCATCGACTACGGATTCACGAATTTCCGGCAAGCCCGGCTGAACAAAAGCATCGACGGGCTCAGCTCCTATGATTTCAGCTCGGAGAACGACGCGATCCATGACGACTTCCGTTCGACCCATAGCGTGCGCGTGGGGACGGAATGGCGTTCAGGTTCTTGGTATTTCCGCGGAGGTTGGGGCATTTGGCCCGATGCCTATGCGGATAATGATGCCCGGCAAGGCACTTCCTATATGCGCTACACGGCCGGCCTGGGCTTCCGCACGAAACACGTGAGCATCGACCTCACCGGTATCTATGGCACCCGGGACATCAACTACTACCCGTACGACCCGGCATTGGTGGCCCCCGTGCTTGAACGTCTGACGGACAGCCGCGGGATGCTCACGTTCGCCTTCCGGCCTTAAGCGACGATAGAGCTTGGTGCGGACCCCGGATATTGAAAAAGCCTCCTTGTCGGGAGGCTTTTTCAATGTTATCGGAGTATGATCACTTGGTCCCGTTGACCTCGTCCACGATGGACTCGTCAACAAGGATGCGGCCACAGTGCTCACAAACGATGATCTTCTTGTGGCTGGCGATGTCCAATTGGCGCTGGGGCGGGATGGCATTGAAACAGCCCCCGCAGGAACCGCGCTCCATGTGTACGACCGACAAGCCATTGCGGGCATTGCCACGGATGCGGCGATATGCCTTCAGCAGGCGCTCTTCTATCGCTTTGGCAGCAGCCTCGCTCTTCTTGGTCAGGTCCTTCTCCTCCTTCTCGGTCTCAGCGATTATGTCGTCCAGTTCCTTTTTTTTCAGGTCCAGGTCCTTCTTCCGCTCCTTGTAGAGTTTCTTGCTTTCTTCCACCACGGTGCCCTTGGTCTCAATGGCGTACTTGCCCTCCTTGATGCGCTTTTCGGCAAGTTGGATCTCCAGGTTCTGGAACTCGATCTCCTTGCTCAGGGAATCGTACTCCCTGTTGTTCCGCACCTTGGCCTGTTGGGCCTCGTACTTCTTGATGCTCGCCTTGGCATCCTTGATGAAGTTGTTCTTGTCGCTCACCGCGGTCTCGGCTTCCTTGAGATCCTCGGTCAGCTTGTTCATACGGGTCTCAAGACCGGCCACCTCATCCTCCAGGTCCTGCACCTCCAAGGGCAGTTCACCACGCTGGGTCTGGATCTTGTCCACCAGCGAATCGAAATGCTGGAGCCGGTAGAGGTCGATGAGTTTCCCCGCGACGGCATTCTCGGCCTTGGTTGCGGCCTTTGGTGCCTTCACCTCCTTCTCAGCGGTCTTCGTTGCGCTTTTTGCCATGGTCAAAAAAAGTGGATGGGATTGGTGCCCGTTTTTGATAAACGGGTCGCAAAGGTAGGCAGAATTCCGGCCAACCTGCTCTGGATCAGGTGGGGGGTGAATTGTTCGCTCTCGAAGTGCCCGATGTCGGCCAGCAGCATCCGGCCTTCCGGCAGGAAAAACTCGTGGTACTTCACGTCCCCTGTCACATAGGCGTCCGCCCCGGCGGCCATGGCCTTGCCGATGAGAAAGGCCCCTGAGCCGCCGCAAAGGGCCACCCGCTTCACGGGCTTCCCGGTGAGGGTGGTGTGTCGTATGGCCGGTGGCCCGCAAACTGCCTTCAGCTTTTCCAGGAACGCCACTTCCTCCAACGGCTCGTCCCATTCCCCAAGCAAACCGCTTCCGATGCCCTGATGCAGGTTGGCCAACGGATACAGGTCATAGGCCACTTCTTCGTATGGATGGGCTGCCCGCAAGGCCTCCACCACGGCCTGCTCCCTAGTGGCCGGGCACAACACCTCCACGCGCACTTCCGCTTCGCCATGCCGCTCCCCTTTCGTCCCTACGAAAGGCCTAGCGCTCTCCCCCGCCCTGAACGTGCCCGTTCCTTCCACGTTGAAGCTGCACTCATCGTAGGCGCCGACATGCCCGGCTCCAACGGCGAACATGGCGTCACGCACGGTATCGGCATGTTCACGGGGCACGAAAACCGCCAGTTTGCACAGTTGCCCCGGCTTGGGATCCAACACATGCAACGGTTTCAGGCCGAGGCGGTCTGCGATCTCGCCGTTCACCCCGTCGATCACATTGTCCAAGTTGGTGTGGATGGCATAGATGGCCACGTTAGCGCGGATCGCGGCGAGCAGCGTGCGTTCCACATCATTACGGCCCGTCAAGGACTTGATCCCCTTGAAGATCACCGGATGGTGCGCGATTATGAGCCCGCACTTGTTCCGGACGGCCTCGGCCACCACTTCTTCCGTGCAATCCAAGGTGAGGAGCGCCTCGCCCACCTCTGCCTCCGGATCGCCCGTTTGCAGGCCGCAGTTGTCATATTCCTCTTGGAGGACAGGCGGTGCCCATTGCTCCAGTGCCCGAATTATTTCTTTGATCCTCATGCGCGTTGTTCCGGTCGGCAAGGTACCAAGCCACAGGGCACTTGGCTTTGCATGGGAGATCCTGAACTCCCCTGTCTTCAACAGACAACCCTCATCTTTGGGCGCCATGTCCGCTCTCCGCCTGTTATTGCTCCCCTTTTCATGGCTCTATGCCTTGGTGTTGCATGCACGGCACGGTCTGTTCGATAGCGGGACATGCAGGTCCACCATTTCGGAAATTCCCACCATCGTGATCGGCAACATCGCCTTGGGCGGCACCGGCAAGACCCCGCACGTGGAACTGGTGCTGCGCACATTGCTGGACCAACACAAGGATGCACCATCAATGCCATTGGCCACACTGAGCCGTGGTTATGGAAGGACCGGCACGGGCTTCGCCGAAGTGGAACGCATGGATGATGCCCGTGCCGTGGGCGATGAACCCTTGATGCTGAAACGCAAGTTCAGCGGCGTGCACGTGTTCGTGGGGGCGGACCGCGTGGCCAGCGTGAAGGAGATCGTGCAACGGGTGCCCGATGTCCGTGCTGTTGTTCTCGATGACGCACTGCAACACCGGGCCCTCAAGGCCGGACTGAACATCGTGCTGACCACTTGGCAGCGCCCTTGGAGCAAGGACCATCTGCTGCCCGCCGGAAACTTGCGCGACCTGCCCCATCGCGCACGACAGGCCGATGCGGTGATCGTGACGAAATGCCCGACGTTGCCAACGCCGGACGAACAATTCCGCTGGCGGAAGGAATTGGGGCTGCGGGACGAGCAACAGCTCTTCTTCAGTGGCTTGGAACATGAAGATCCACGATCACTGATCGATAGCACGATGACCGTGCCGACCGGCCCCAGTGCGGCCGCGCTGTTGGTCACGGGCATCGCGGACGCCACGCCGTTAGAAACGCATGTCAGATCGCTCTTCGGGACCGTTCGGCACATGGCCTTTGGAGACCATCATGCCTTCACCGCCGGGGACGAGGCCAAGGTGGCGCGGGTTTTCAGTAGCTTCGCGACCGGCCAAAAAACGTTGATCACCACGGAAAAGGACTCGGCACGCTTGGGCACTGCGCTTATTTCCGGCCCGCTGGAAGACCTTCCCATCGCAGTGATCGGCATCCGCGCCGTCATCCTCAATCAACCACACGCCTTCGAGGCCTTGATCCGATCCCATGTTGCAACGCATCCAACGCATCGCTGACCACTTGAAAAAAGCCACTGCGGGCTTCACTCCGGAAACGGGCATCATCCTTGGCACTGGCCTCAGTGGACTGGGCAAGGAGATCGATGTGAAGCACAGCATCGCGTACTCCGACATCCCTGAATTCCCCGTGAGCACCGTGCAGGGCCATCCCGGCAAGCTGCTCTTCGGCCTGCTGGGCGGAAAACCGGTGGTTGCCATGCAGGGCCGATTCCACTACTACGAGGGTTGGACCATGCCCGAGGTGATCCTACCCGTGCGGGTGATGAAGCTGCTGGGCATCAAGCGGCTGTTCGTCAGCAACGCCTGCGGCGGCGTGAACGCCGGATTCGAGACCGGCGACCTGATGATCCTGAACGACCATATCTGCCTCTTCCCGAACCCGCTGATCGGTGCCAACATCGACGAGTTCGGGCCACGCTTCCCGGACATGAGCGAGCCCTACGACCATGCCATGATCGCCCGCGCACAAGGCATCGCCAAGGCCAACAACATCCTTGTGCGCACCGGCACCTACGTCGGGCTCACCGGTCCCACTTTGGAGACGCCTGCGGAATACCGTTACGTGCGGATCATCGGCGGTGATGCCGTGGGTATGAGCACCGTCCCGGAGGTGATCGCCGCGCGGCAAATGGGCCTGCCATGCTTCGCCATGAGCGTGATCACCGACATGGGCGTGGAGGGCCGGATCGAGAAGACCACCCACGAGATGGTACAGCGCGTGGCGGAGAAGGCCGAGCCGAGCTTGACGCTGATCATGCGGGAGATGGTAGCGGGGAGCTGAAGCCGAATGGAACGCAGATGACGCTGAAAGGGCTGATGGCCGCTGATCTGAAATATGGGTCTGAAGTGGTCTCGACCGTGTTGGTCCGGACCGATGAAGTCACCGAACCTGTCGCACCTTTGTGGCCCTAATACCGGACCGAAAAGAGACGGTGGATGATGAAGCCTGAAAACAAGGAAGCCGTGATCAACGCCCCGCATTGGAGCGAAAAATGGGAGCTGGTGGTGGGCCTGGAGGTCCATGCGCAGCTGCTCACCAAGAGCAAGGCGTATTCCAGCGACCCCAATGCGTACGGCGACCGCCCCAATACCTTGGTGGGTCCGGTGACGCTCGGACTGCCCGGAACCTTACCGGTGCCGAATGCTGCCGTGATCGACCATGCGATCAAGCTGGGGCTGGCCTGTGGATGCACCATCGCGCCGCGCATGCACTATGCCCGCAAGAACTACTTCTACCCCGATCTGCCCAAGGGCTACCAGATCACTCAGGATACCACACCGATCTGCACCGGTGGAACCATCACCATCACCATGTCCGATGGCAGTGAGAAAGCCATTGAGCTAACGCGCATCCACATGGAGGAGGACGCGGGTAAGAGCATTCACGACGTGGACCCCTTCAACACCTTGATCGACCTGAACCGCGCCGGCGTGCCGCTGGTGGAGATCGTGAGCGAGCCGGTGATGCGCTCTTCCCAGGAAGCCTACGACTACTTAGTGGAAGTGCGCCGTCTCGTGCGCTACTTAGACATCTGCGACGGCAATATGGAAGAAGGCAGCCTGCGCTGCGACGCCAACATCAGCCTCCGGCCCAAGGGTTCCAAGGAATTCGGCACGCGCACCGAGGTGAAGAACATGAACAGCTTCAAGAACGTGCAGCGCGCGATCGAATTCGAGGCGCAGCGGCAGTCCGAAGTGTTGGACGCGGGCGGTACGATCAGCATGGAGACGCGCAATTTCGATGCGGCCAAAGGCATTACCACCTCGTTGCGCAGCAAGGAGATGGCCCATGATTATCGTTACTTCCCCGAACCGGACATCCAGCCATTGACAGTGAGCGAGGCGAAGAAAGAAGCGGTACGAAAAACCATGCCGCCGCTGCCGCGCGAACTGCGGGCGAAGTACACGAAGGAATTCGGGCTGAGCAGTTATGATGCAGAGATCCTCACGGATGACAAGGGTACTGCGCTCTACTATGAGGATGTAACTGCACATCTCGCCAGCAACGCGAGTGCGAAGCCGTACAAGCAAGCCGCCAACTGGGTGATGGGCGATGTCCGTTCCTGGGTGAACGAGAAAGGACTTTCGATCACCGAGCTGCCGATATCCGCGGAACGCCTTGCCGGGCTTGTCAGCTTGGTCGAGGGCGGCAAGATCAGCCACTCGCTGGCCTCGCAGAAGCTCTTCCCGTTGATGCTGGAGAAGCCCGGCACCGCAGAAGAGCTGGCCCAGGCAAACGGCTTGCTCACCAATGCCGGTGCCGACGTGATCGAAGAAGCCGTACGTGGTGCCATGGCCCGCTTTCCGGACAAGGTGGAGGCCTTCCGCGCCGGCAACAAAGGACTGCTCGGCCTGTTCATGGGCGAGGTGATGAAGGCCACCAAAGGGAAGGCCGACCCGCGCACCGCGAACGAGACCGTAAAACGCATGCTTGAACAAGAATGAACATGAAGATCTTCGCACCGCTCGTACTTCTGGCCGGATTAATGGCCGGCTGCACCGCCACATCGCAATCGCGCTCCATTACCGCACAGGTCGATGGTGGCGCGGGCAAGACGCTTTACCTGGACAAGTTCGTCTCCAACCAGCCGGTGCATGTGGACAGCGTGCTACTGGACAAGGAAGGCAAGGGTGTGATGAAGGTGCCGTCCATGCCGCTCGACTTCTATTCGATCAATTTCGACGGAAAGAACATGTTGGTGGTGCTGTTGGACAGCGCCGAGAACCTGGTGTTCGAGGCCAAGACGGATTCGTTGCAGCAGCCTAAGCTCGTTGAAGGCTCGGTGAATACCAGCCTCATGCATGCGTACTTCAAGGAGTCCATGGCCTTCGACAAGGAAAACCAGCCCTTGATGGAGCGCTTGAAAGCGGACCGCAACGATTCTGCCGCGATGCAGCGTTATATGGAACTGAACAATGCGTTCACGGCGCGCTCCAAGGACTTCATCAATACGCATATGAGCTCGCCAGCGGTGCTTGCAGCGTTGAACCGGATGAACATCCAGCAGGATCTGCCGTTGTTCATGGCCGTGCGCGATTCACTCCGCAAGACCATTCCGAACAGCGAATACTTCGCAGGCTTCCGCGATGAAGTGGACCGCATGGAACAACAAGCCAAAGCCGGACAACTGCAAGAAGAGCAGCAGGCCAAGCTGGACAACCTCATCCCCGTGGGCAGCGAGGCGCCCGATTTCTCTCAGGCCTCGCCGGAAGGCAAGCAGATCGCCCTGAGCGACCTGCGCGGAAAGGTGGTGCTGATCGACTTCTGGGCCAGTTGGTGCCGCCCCTGCCGCATGGAGAACCCGAACGTAAAGAAGGTGTACGACCGCTTCCACAACAAGGGCTTCGAGATCCTCGGCGTCAGCTTGGACAAGGACAAGAGCGCATGGACGGGAGCGATCAAGCAGGACGGACTGCCATGGAAGCACGTGAGCGACCTGGCCTTCTGGAACAATGCGGTGGCCCAGCAGTACGGCGTGTCCAGCATCCCCTACACCGTGCTTGTGGACCGCGACGGCAAGGTGCTCGCGAAGAATCTGCGCGGACCCGCCTTGGAAGCAAAGCTGGCCGAGATCTTCAAATAGGTGATGCAGGCCGTGCGACCGTGGATGCTGGGCGCATTGCTCGCGGCGCCACTTTTCGCACACGCACAGGACTATTTTCAGCAGCAGGTGGACTACCGCATCACGGTGCGGCTGAACGACTCCGCTCATGAGCTTTTTGCGAATGAGGAATTCGACTACACGAACAACTCACCACAGGCGCTGGACACCTTGTGGATCCACCTCTGGCCAAACGCTTATCGCGATCGCAACACCGCGCTCTGCCGGCAGAAGGATCCGCACAACGACTTCAGCCTCCACTTCGCTAAGCCGGAGGATCGCGGCTTCATCGACAGCCTTGACTTCCGCAGCGAAGGGCAAAAGCTGGCGTGGGGACTGGCACCGGACAACCCGGACATCGCTTGGCTTGTATTGAGCGCCCCGATCGTGACAGGGGAGAAAGTCAGGATCACCACACCTTTCCATGTGAAGGTCCCCGACGCAAAATTCTCGCGACTGGGGCATACCGGACAAGCGTACTACATCACGCAGTGGTATCCCAAGCCCGCGGTCTATGACAAGACCGGTTGGCACGCCATGCCTTTCCTTGACCAAGGCGAGTTCTACTCGGAGTTCGGCTCCTTCGACGTATCGATCACCTTGCCCGCAAATTATGTCATGGGCGCCACGGGGATGCTTGTGGACAACCCCGGGGAAGAAGCTTGGATGGATTCACTCGCGGCAGTGCTAAATGCTGAACGGTCGAACGCCTTCCCTCCTTCGAGCAGCAATACAAAGACCCTTCGCTTCCGGCAGGACCATGTACATGACTTCGCCTGGTTCGCGGACAAACGCTACCAGGTCCGCAAAGGGGAGGTGACGCTGCCACGATCAGGCCGAACGGTGACCACGTGGACGCTCTTCACCCCGAGAAATGCCGAGGTGTGGTCCGATGCCATCACCTACGTGAACGAGAGCGTGCGACTGTATAGCCAATGGATCGGCGACTACCGCTACCCCAGTTGCACCGCTGTCGACGGTACCATCGCGGCGGGCGGCGGTATGGAGTATCCAATGATCACCATCATCGGCAACGCCAGTTCTACATACGAGCTCGATGATGTGATCGCGCACGAAGTGGGGCACAATTGGTTCTACGGCATGCTCGCTAGCAACGAGCGTGATCACCCGTGGATGGACGAGGGCATGAACAGCTTCTTCGAGCAGCGCTATCTGGGCGAGCGCTATCCCAATAGGAAGTCGACCGACGTGCAAGGTATCCCCTTGGGCATTCTGACCGGTGGGAAAAGTATCCCCTACCGGCAGAACGAACTGCTGTACCGGCTGAATGCCCGGCGGAATTGGGACTCCCCGACCGGGAGCAAATCCACCGCGTTCACGGAAATAGGCTACGGCGTCACGGTCTATGCCAAGACCGCGCTCATCTTCGACCAGCTCTACCATGACCTCGGAGCCGACCGTTTCGACTCCTGCACCCAAGCCTATTTCAACGAATGGGCGTGGAAGCATCCACAACCAGCCGATGTACAGGCCAGCTATGAAAAAGCCAGCGGCAAGAATCTCAATTGGTGCTTCGGGGAATTGATCGGAACTGCGGACAAGCCCAACGCGAAGGCCCGGAAGCTGAAGGGGGATCAACTCACGTATCGGTCCACCGCAGTTTCAGGATTTCCCTTTCCGGTCACGGCTTGGAACGGCACGGACAGCTTGGGCACCACTTGGATCGACAGCGAGCATGGAAAGAACACCGTCTCGCTGCCATGGTCCAATGCGGACCGTGTGCGCATCGACGTGGACGCTCGCACCATGGACATTGACCGGCGTGACGATGAGGTACGCTCCTTCGGGCTGCTGAAAAGAACACGCCTTCCTTCGGTCAAGTTCTTCGGGCGGTTGGAACGCGAAGACCGCAGAAGCATCTTCTGGTTCCCCGTGATCGGCTACAACACGCACGACGGCTTTATGGCCGGGCTGGCGCTGTACAACACGTTGTATCCCTCGCAACGTTTCGAATGGGCCGCAGCGCCTCTTTATGGCTTCTCCAGCGGAAGGCTGGCCGGAGGTGCCAGGATAATGTGGAACGAGGACCGGCTCCGAAGTGGCGTCCTGCGCAATGTGCATATCGGCATCTCCGGCTTTGCGGCATCGCTTTACAACGTGAGTGATGTGGAGCAATGGTATCAACGTGTAGTGCCCAGCATCCAGTTCGATCCGAGGCTGAAGCCCACCGGCCCCGAAGCCTACCTGCGCTACCGGAGCGTGATCTTGTGGAACCATGCCGAAGGGACCTATCGCACTCCGACCAATGATCTGCCGATCAACAGCACCAGCAGGTCCGTCTATCATGAGCTGAGCGCGAACTTCTCCAGGAAATCCGGCTTCAATCCCTTTGACATCACCGTTACATCCTTGAACAGCGAGGTCTTCAGCCGTCTTTCACTGGACGCCACCTGGAGCGCGATCTATGACGCCAAGAAGCACCGGGTCTCCTTCCGTGCTTTCGCAGGCACTTTCCTGGATAAGGACCGCTCATTGATGCGCCCCGAGATGGGCTGGCGCATGTACTGGGGCAGCAGCGACCTGCTCTACGACCACCTGTATTTCGACAGGCAATACGTTGGGCAGAATACCGCCGTGCAGTTCAACATCGACCAAGGTGGATTCCGGACACCGACGGCCCTGGGCACCTCGGACACCTGGATCGCGGCGTTGAACATGAACGTGGACTTCCCCTTTGCACTGCCGCTTACGGCTTTTGCGAATTACGGTGCCGCGCCGGTGACCTTCATTACCCAAGATGGCAAGACCACCGATTGGCGCGGCAATTGGGAAGTGGGCCTTGGCATCCGGATCTGGCGTGACATCGCCGAGATCTGGGTACCGCTGGCCTTCTCGAAGGACATCCAAAAAGAGCAGGACCTGCGCGGCTTCAACTTCGGGGACCGTATCCGTATCGTGCTGGCGTTGGAGAAATTGGATCCCACACAGGCGTTGCGTAAGTTGCCTCATTGATGGAACGCAGATGACGCTGAAAGAGGGGATCTTCGCGGATCTCAATGCGGCACAAGGCTGGAGCTTCAGCGCTCAACTCCCTCCGGCAGCGTTTCTTTGCGCCCTCCGCGTGCTCCGCGGTTAACCAATGACTACCTCCAAGATCTACTTCCTCTCCGATTTCCACCTCGGAGTGCCCGACCATGCAAGCAGCGTTGCGCGGGAGAAACGCATCGTGCGCTTTTTGGAGCAGGCAGCACTTGATGCCACGGAGATGCACATCCTCGGAGATCTCTTCGACATGTGGTTTGAGTACAAGCAGGTGGTGCCACGCGGCTTCACCCGGCTACTGGGCAAGCTGGCGGAGCTGCACGACCGCGGTATCCCCGTCCACATCCACATCGGCAACCACGACATGTGGGCCTTCGACTACTTGCCGAAGGAGACCGGCGTGACGTTGCACCAACTTCCTATCGTCCGCGAATGGAACGGCAAGCGTCTGTACATCGGTCATGGCGATGGGCTGGGTCCCGGGGATCATGGATACAAGTTCATGAAGGGGATCTTTCGGAATCCCTTCATGCAATGGTGCTTTGCGCGTTTGCACCCCAACTTGGGCTTGGGTATCGCGCATTTCTGGAGCGGGAGAAGCCGCAAGAAGAGCTATGACAACGACCGCAAATGGCTCGGCGATGATCAGGAGTGGTTAGTGCAATACTGCAGGGACCTCCTGAAGAAGGAGCATTATGACTTCTTCATCTTCGGCCATCGGCACCTACCTGTGGACATGGAGGTCGCCGCTGGTAGCCGTTACATCAACCTCGGCGATTGGATCACCTGGTTCACCTACGCCGTGTTCGATGAAAGCGGCATGCGCCTGATGAAGCGCTCAGAGACCGACCTCATGCAGGACGATCGGCAGGTGAGCGGCGGACCAGCCAAGTAGATCAGGAACTCAGCGCTTCTTTCCCACCAGCATCACCAGATCGGCGAGGCGACTGCTGAAGCCGTATTCGTTGTCGTACCAGCCCATCACCTTCACGCTGCCACCGACCACGCTGGTAAGCAGTCCGTCCAGAATGCAGCTGGCAGGGTCACCCACGATGTCCACGCTCACGATCGGGTCCTCGGTGTAACGCAGGATGCCCTTCAACTTTCCCTCGGCAAGCTCCTTGAACCGGGCATTGAGCGCTTCAGCGGTCACCACCCTATTCACATGGCAGGTGAGGTCCGTGATGGAGCCGTTAGGAACCGGCACGCGGATCCCGGCGCCGCCGAGCTTCCCTTTCAGTTCGGGGAAGATCTTGGTGATGGCTTTGGCCGCACCGGTAGTGGTAGGGATCATGGAGACGGCCGCCGCGCGCGACCGGCGCAAGTCCCGGTGCGGGGCGTCGTGCAACCGTTGATCGCTGGTATAAGCATGCACCGTGGTGATGTAGCCGCTCTCGATGTCGCACAATTCCTGGACCACCTGCACCATGGGTGCGGCACAGTTGGTGGTGCAGGAGGCGTTGGAAACGATGTCCTCGTTTCCATCAAGCTTATCCTCATTCACGCCGAGGACCACGGTGCGTATCCCTTCCTCTTTTGCAGGAGCGGAGAGCACCACCTTTCTCGCCCCGGCCTTCAAGTGCCCGGAAGCCTTCTCCCGCGTGAGGAAGAGGCCCGTGCACTCGATCACCACATCGATGCCGAGCTTGGCCCATGGCAATGCCGAAGGGTCCTTCTCGGAGAAGGCCTTAATGACGTTGCCATCGATCTGCAGCGAATCAGCGTCATGCCCTACTTCACCCTTATAGACACCATGTACTGAATCGTACTTGAAGAGGTGTGCGAGGGTCTTGGTATCGGTGAGATCGTTCACGGCAACCAGTTCCACATCGTTGCGCTCCAGGAGGATGCGGGTGGTGATGCGGCCGATCCGGCCAAAACCATTGATGGCGATGCGAAGCTTGGTCATTTCTTGTAATACTTGTTTGTGATGAGCGAACAGGTGGCGGGTGGAATGGTTCGCCCGTGTTCAGTGAACGTGCTTTTCCGCATGGTAGCTGCTGCGTACCAACGGGCCGCTTTCCACAAAGCGGAAGCCGCGCTTCAGGCCTTCCTCGCGGAAGAAGGCGAAGCGGTCCGGATGCACGAATTCCACCACCGGCAGATGATTCTTGGTGGGCTGCAGGTCCTGCCCGATAGTGACCACATCACAGCCCACGCTGTGCAGATCATCCATCGTCTCCAGCACTTCATGGTCCTCCTCACCAAGGCCGAGCATGATGCCGCTCTTGGTGCGCAGTCCGAATTTCTTGGAGCGCATCAGCACTTCAAGGCTCCGGTCATACTTGGCCTGGACGCGCACGATACGCGTTAGGCGACGCACGGTCTCCACGTTGTGGCTGAGCACTTCCGGTCGTTCCTCCAGCACGATGGTCAGGTTATGCCATTCGCCTTTGAAATCCGGGATCAGCGTTTCCAACTTGGTCTGCGGGCTGCGGCGGCGCACGGAGCGGATGGTCTTCGCCCAGATGTTGGCGCCCCCGTCCGGCATGTCGTCGCGGTCCACGGAGGTGATCACGCAGTGCTTCACGCCCATCAGCTCCACGGAGCGGGCCACGCGGGCGGGCTCGAAGGGATCCGCTTCCTCGGGCCTGCCGGTGGCCACGTTGCAAAAACCGCAGGAACGGGTGCAGATGTTCCCCAGGATCATGAAGGTGGCCGTGCCCGCGCCCCAGCACTCGCCCATGTTGGGGCAATTGCCGCTTTGGCAGATCGTGTGCAGCTTATGCTCGCTCACGATCGCCCGTACCTTCTTGAAATTCTCCCCGTTGGGCAGCTTCACCCTTAACCAATCCGGCTTGCGGCGGGGCTGTTCCACGGCCGTGCCTTCCGCGATCTCGCTCATCTTATCTTCTTCGCACCGAAGTGCACCGCTATGTACAATTCCAGAAAAAACTGCTTGTTGATGCCCTCATCCTCCAGGTCAGCCATGATCGGGAGCTTCTTCCCGTAGGCATCCATGGAAACACCCGCCTCCAAAGCGCGGATACCCGCGTTGTTACCGGCATATTCGAAATTGAAAGCGAAGCGGCCAAAGAGCCCGGGGTAGACCTTCATCTCGCCCACGCCCTTGAACCAGGAGGCGCGACCGAAAATGTTATCGGCAAAATGGACATTCGGGTCGTAACGCTCCGTAACGATGGTCTGGTAGGGGTAGTCCGGCTTTCCGATCTGCAGGTAGACCGGCTTCAGCAAACCCAGCGAAGGGCCGATGCCCCACACGTAGTTCACCTCCACGGCGCTCTTGCGGATCTTCTCCGCGATGCGGTGCTTGCGGCCGATGGTGGGCCGGATGATGATCATGCTGTTGAGCTTCCCGTAGAAATAGCCCCGCGCATCCTGGTAGTTCGGGTTGAAGCTCTTGATCTCCTTGGGGTGCTTCATCGACACGATGTCGATGCCGACCATGTTACGGTTCTTGGCCGTGACGTATTTGCCGTATTGGAAGGTGATGCCCCAGCCGTCGCCATGTACCAGCGCACCACCGTACATCTCATGGGCATAGAGCGTGCGCGAGGCATCGTCGTAGATGCTCTCCTTCTGTTGCGCCATGGCGGAGCAACCGAGGCCCAAAATGAGAGGAATCGATAGGTGGCGCAGCATGCTAAAAAGGAGTTCAAAGCTACGCAGGAAGCGGCGGTGGTGAAAATGGGGCGGGACGGTGGCTTTGCTTTTGGGAGGCCGGGAGCATGGCAAGAATAGATCGAAGCCGATCAGGGAAGAAAAGATCAATGATGACGATCCGTTGGCTCACCTCAACGTGCATGCCCCCTTATCGGAAACGCAATACGCTCGGACCTGTATATCCGTGGCACATTCCGATCAAGCACTGCTTGCTGAACACCTTCGCGGACCATAGCTTTGAGAACAAACAAAAACCGACCATGGGAAGACCAATTCATTCATCCGAACGCGATGCCACCGGCCGCGAGGTGGAGATGATCCCGATCTCCAGCACCGAAGGCCAAGCCGTGTACGACACCCGCCGCTTGGCACCGGGAACCTACACCATCGAACTGGTGAACGGCGGGAACACCGTGGGTACCGCCAAATTGGTGGTGAAGCAATGAGCCTGCGGAAGCTGACCGTGGCGGCCCTCTGGGCCGCCACGGTAGCGGCCGCGCAGCAGCCGTTCGATCTGGACCCCAATTTCCGGACGACCATACAACAACAAGGAATTGGCTCTATTCTGGAGCGACCTGACGGAGAGATCATCGTATCCGGTTCGATGTACTACCCTTCACAGTTTGATCTTCGAGGCGGCATTTTACTAACTGCCGATGGCGCCGTTAACTCAACCTTCCCAGCCTATGGGTACATGGGCGGTAAGATAGTTCCATGGGGTGCGGACCGTTTCTATGCAGGCAATGGGCAAGGCATCCGCCGCTCTTGGTTGGATGACGGTGCTTTGGACAACAACTTCAACGCATTAAACCAGCCCCTTTATTCCATCTTTCAAGGTGGTGATTTCCACGTCTTCCCGGACGGCCGGGTTTTGATCAGTGGTTTGGACCAGGTTAGGGATTCTGTGCGCGGCTTTGTGGGCTGGTACAGTCTCATTTGGCTGAACAACGATGGCTCGTTGGATACCACCCGTATCCACCGCCAGTCCGAGGGGCCGATCGTCCGCTTTAAGGAATTGCCCGATGGCAAATTCATTTGCAACGGCAGTGGGGGCATGGTCCAAGGGAGAAATGTATCCATCCTCTTCCGGGTGGATTCGGACGGTGCCTTGGACACCACCTTCAATGCCCCCTTTCTCGACTACTGTTACACGTACAGCTACCATCCCCAGTCAGACGGCAAAGTGGTGTGCGGTGGGCGGTACCACTTTGTAGGTAGCCCAGATACGCTCTCCTTGATCCGGTTGCTTCCCGATGGTCAACTTGATCCGACATTCAACAATCACCTCGCATTCAGATCCACCTATCACCACTTGGCCACTCCATCGGTACTTGGCATCCAGCCCATAGGCCCGGACAAATTGGCCATTACAGGGAGCTTTGATCAAATTGACGGTGAAACCCGCGGAGGCATTGCCATGGTGGATACCGCCGGGAACCTGCTGGATGGCTATTTCAACAGCAACGGTTGCGGTGCCTACGAGGATGGATTTCAACAATACCCTTACAAGTTCATCGTGGGCATTACCCCGGCCATGGATGAAAGCTACTACATCTATGGGGCTTACCATGGTTATGATGATGGCACTACCAACGATACTTCACAGCGTTTAATCAGTCGGCTGTATGGTTTGAACGTGGGCATACACGAACAGGAAGCCGACCAACCGCAACCGCTACAGATCGCGCCCAACCCCAGCGCGGGTTCCACGGTATTCTCGGCTCCAGCGCCGCTCTCAAACACAGAACTGTACATCCATGATGGCAGTGGGCGCTTGGTGTGGCAAGTAGAGTGGCCTGCTGGCGCGGAGCAGTATACCCTGCCCGCCGGGGCGCTGGCACCGGGGGCTTATGTGGTGCGGGTGGCGCACGCAGGTACTGTGTTAACATGCAAGTGTCCTGTCGATTTATTTTCAACTATCTTTAAACCTCCAAAGGAAGTTGCTGCAAAGCACTATCCTGTGTAGCCTGGGCATTGTTCCGGGCTACCTT
>Ga0073899_10000229_pt1 | contig 51273 bp, 43 predicted proteins | sample KloWWTmetaKNB5Ph_FD_88975 | JGI IMG/M metagenome (GOLD analysis project Ga0073899, IMG submission 88975) | Active sludge microbial communities from Klosterneuburg, Austria, studying microevolution and ecology of nitrifiers - Klosterneuburg... | ecosystem: Engineered > WWTP > Aerobic digester >... | reverse complement strand
CTGTTCGGCGCGTGGTGGTTCCCGGCACAAGCGGCGCCGATCATTGGTTCCAGCGGTGCGGTGTCGGCATTAGTGGGCGCATACGCAACCTTGTTCCCGCGCTCGCGGCTTGGGCTGATGTTGCCGCTCGGCGCGTTCTTGGAATTCGTGCGTATGCCGGCCTACGGATTGATCGGTCTATGGGTATTGGTGCAGGTCTTGATGTTCGTGCTGACGCCAGGTGGATCGCCGGTCGCTTGGCCGGTGCATCTGGCCGGGTTCGCCTGTGGCGTCGGTTACGCGCTGCTGTCCCGCGATGCAATCGCCCGCCGTCTCCGTAATTGAGCGTACCTAAGGCGACTTCGCAGCCTGTGCTTTGATCGGATCAACGCATTCGACCTGTTCGAACAAGGCATCTTTAACGACAAGCGGTTCGCGCGAGTGAACGCCTGGCGCAGCATTCGCCACATCAAAGCGCGCGCTGAAATTCCCAGAGATCACCGCCCCTGTCGTCGTCGCAATGATGGCGGTGAGCGTCGCTGCTGCATTTTTTGGGCGACCGAACGCCAGACCCGTTGTGGTGGCCATCCCTTCAACGACTGCGCGCTGACCGGGGGTGTCGTTGCCACGATCGATCCCGATCTGGATCGTGTGGGCGAGATCATCAGTGAACGTCAGCAAGAAATACGGTGAACGGCTTTTGCCATCGCCACGGATCAGGCATTCAAACGCCGCCGTACCACCGACCACTGGTTGATCGTTGACGGTCGCGGTGAAGTTGCGATCGGCCGGCGGAGCCGGTTGTGGCGGCAGCGCTTCCTCGCTGCACGCAGCAAGCATGAAGATGGACACACTCAACGGGATCGTCCGCAGCAACATGATCGACCTCAATCGCCGAGTGTAAGCAACGAAGCGTTGCCACCACTAGCCGTCGTGTTGACGGTGAGTGTGCGTTCGGTGACGAAGCGTGCCAGGTAGTGCGGGCCGCCGGCTTTGGGGCCGGTACCGGACAGCCCTTCGCCACCGAACGGCTGCACGCCGACGACCGCACCGATCTGGTTGCGATTCACATAGCAATTGCCGACCCGTAGCGTGCGCGAAATCTTCTCGATGGTGGCGTCGATACGCGAATGAATGCCGAGGGTGAGGCCGTAGCCGGTGGCATTGATTTCACCGAGCACGACGTCGAGATCTTTCGCGGCGTAGCGAATCACATGCAACACCGGCCCGAAGACCTCGCGTTCGAGCTGTTTCAGACTGCTGAGCTCGTAGGCCCGTGGTGCAAAGAAACTGCCGTGGCCGGTTCTGGCCGGATCGAGCACGAGCTGCTTGATCAGCTTCGCCTCTTTGTCCATGCGTGCGGCATGCGCCTCGAGAATGGCGCGAGCATCGTTGTCGATCACCGGGCCGATATCGGTCGAGAGTGCCGCCGGATCGCCGACCACGATTTCGTCCATCGCGCCGGCCAGCATGTGCACCACCTTGTCGGCGATATCGTCCTGCACGAACAGCACGCGCGCGGCCGAACAGCGTTGACCGGCTGAGCCGAAGGCCGAGCTGATGGCGTCCTTCACCAGTTGTTCTGGCAACGCCGACGAATCCGCGATCAAGGCATTCTGACCGCCGGTCTCGGCGATCAATACAGCGATTGATGCATCACGCGCGGCGAGACTACGGTTAATCAGGCGGGCGGTTTCGGTTGAACCAGTGAAGGCGACACCAATGACGCGTGGATCCTTGGTCAGCGCGGCACCCACGGTGGCACCGTCGCCAGGGAGCAGTTGCAGGATCGCTTCCGGCACTCCGGCCTCATGCAGCAGCTGGACTGCCGCATAGGCGATCAGGCTGGTCTGCTCGGCTGGCTTGGCGATGACCGCATTGCCGGTCACAACTGCAGCGGCCACTTGGCCCATAAAAATGGCGAGCGGAAAGTTCCACGGGCTGATGCAGACAAAGATGCCGCGGCCGTGCAGGGATAGCTGATTCAACTCACCGGTCGGCCCGTTTAGGGTTTCCGGAGCGCCCATCATCTTGCGTGTGATCGCGGCGTAATAACGACAGAAGTCCACCGCCTCGCGCACTTCGGCAATAGCATCCGACAGCGTCTTGCCCGCTTCGCGCACGGCCAGCGCCATGAACTCGGCGCGGCGTGATTCGAGCAAATCAGCGGCATGCTCGAGAATCTTGGCGCGCGCTGCAGGCGGCGTCGCGTCCCAAGCGGCCTGCGCCGCCGCTGCATTGTTGAGTGCTGCCGCGACGCCCTGTGCATCGGCGGGCGTACAGACGCCGATCTGATGGCGGCGATCCGCAGGATTGGTCACCGGTTGCGCGACTTGCGTCGCGTGATAGCCGGGCACCAATGGTGCGGCACTCCAAGGTTTCACCGCTGCATTCATCTGCTCGGCGAGTTGGCGCAGGTCATTGTCGTTTGCGAGATTGATGCCCATGGAATTCTTCCGTTGATCGCCGAACAAATGGGCCGGCGCGTCGATGCGAGGATGGTTGATGGTCTGGAACTGGGAAACGACCTCGGCCGGATCCTTGACGATGTCGGTAATGGCCTGGGTTTCGTCGACGATACGGTTGACGAAACTGGTATTCGCACCGTTCTCGAGCAAGCGGCGCACGAGATACGGCAGCAAATCTTCATGTGAGCCCACTGGCGCATAGACACGGCATGGGATATTCAGATTCTTCTCACCGACGACTTCGGCGTACAAGTCCGCACCCATGCCGTGCAGGCGCTGGTACTCGAATGGCAGACCCTTCGAAAGGTGATGGATGGCCGCGATCGTGTGTGCGTTGTGGGTCGCGAACTGCGGATAGAACAAGTCGCCATAGTCGAACAACTTGCGCGCGCAGCCGAGGTAGGCGACATCGGTATTCGGCTTACGTGTCCACACTGGGAAGCCGACATGGCCGTCGACTTGTGCGCGCTTCACTTCCGAATCCCAATACGCGCCCTTGACCAAGCGCACGCACCAGCGGCGCCCGGTGAGCCGAGCCTGTTCAGCCAGCCAGTCGATCAGCTGCGGGCAGCGTTTCTGATAGGCCTGAATGGCTAGGCCGAAACCGTTCCAGCCTTCCAGCGACGAATCGCGAAATACCGCACCAATGACCTCCAGCGACAGTTCCAGTCGGTCCGCTTCTTCGGCATCGACGGTCATGCCAATTTTGTGCGCCATCGCCAGTTGCGCGAGTTCCAGCAGCATCGGCGTCAGTTCCGCGTTGACGCGGGCGCGCTTGGCGACTTCGAAGCGTGGGTGCAGTGCCGAGAGCTTCACCGAGATCGAGGGCGCGTCCAGCACTGAGGCAAAGGGCCCGCGCGCACCGATCGCCAAGATTGCGGCTTTGTAGGCCTCGAAATAACGCGCTGCATCGGGTCGGGTGAGCGCCGCTTCGCCGAGCATGTCGAAGGAGTGGCGGTAGGCACGGCCGTCCTTGTCGCGCGAACGGTCAAGCGCTTCGTCAATGTTGCGACCGAGCACGAATTGATGCCCCATGATGCGCATCGCTTGGCGCACCGCGAGGCGCACCACTGGTTCGCCACTGCGTGCAACCAATCGTTTGATCGCGCCAAGGAAGTTCTGCTGCGTCTCCTCAGCCAGCGAGATCAGTTTGCCGGTCAACATCAGTCCCCAGGTGCCGGCATTCACGAACAGCGAAGGGCTTTTCCCGAGATGGCTGTTCCACGCAGCATCACCGAGCTTGTCGCGGATCAGCTTGTCGGCGGTGTCAGCGTCCGGGATGCGGAGCAGGGCCTCGGCGACGCACATCAGCAAAACGCCTTCCTCGGAGGACAGGTCGTATTCGCGCATGAAGCTCTCGACCGCGCTCTGCTGTTGCGCCTTTGCGCGCACCCGAGCAACCAAGTGTCCGGCGTGGGCGAGGACGCTATCGCGTTCCGCAGCGGGCAAGGTGGCGGCTTCCAGAAGCGGCTTCAAAGCGATCGCTTCTTCGACCGCATACGCCAACGTCATCGCCTGCCAGAGAGAATCTCCCGGCGCGGGTAATTCAGCAGAAAGAATTGGAAGCGGCTCGGTCATGGTCGGTTTCGGCTGCGGTTAAAGCGCCGGCTCGGCGCGCGAGGGCGCGTAGTGTAGCGAGGTAGGTCGTCAGCGAAGCAAAGGTTTGCGGGCAGTTTTCTGCTGATTCGGTTGCCCCTGGATGCGACCGGTGACTATCATGCGCATCCCCAGCGCGGCGCGCTCGATCACGCCGCTAGGCGACTCCGCCGGTGCCGGGTCCGATTGAGAGGCGTTGGCTGCGAGTTTGCAGCCGATGTGGATAGGTTTGAAGAACAGAGGCCGGCAGGTCCGGATTGGGTGACAGAATGAAGCAAATCGGCATGGGTTTGTCGCGGATTGGCATCGCCACCGCTGCAATGGCTTTCAGTCTGCCGGGCATGGCTGCGGTAGATCGCTGGAAGCTGAACATGACGCCGGGCGTCACCGACGTGTCGCAGCAGGTGTATGACCTGCACATGATCGTGCTGTGGATCTGCGTCGTGATTGGCGTGTTGGTGTTCGGCGCGATGGGTGTCGCGATGTTCCGGTTCCGCAAGTCGCGTGGTGCGATTGCTGAAAAATGGGCGCACAACGACAAGGCCGAACTGGTGCTGACCATCATTCCGGTGCTGATCCTGATTTCTATGGCGTGGCCAGCGACCAAGGTGCTGATCGAAATGGCCGACACCCGCGACGCCGAAATGACCATCGAAGTCACCGGTTACCAGTGGAAGTGGGGCTATCGTTATGTCGATTCGGGCGTGAGCTTCATCAGTTCGCTGGCCCGCGATAGCGACGACACCCGCCAACTCGGTTCCGGCTTGGACCCGCATTCGGTCAAGAACTATTTGCTCGATGTCGATCGTCCACTGGTGATCCCCGCCGACACCAAGGTGCGCTTCGTCATCACGGCCGGCGACGTGATCCACTCGTGGTGGGTGCCGGCACTTGGCTGGAAGCAGGACGCCATCCCAGGAATCATCAATGACCAATGGACGCTGGTGAAAGAACCCGGCATCTATCGCGGCCAGTGCGCCGAACTCTGCGGCAAGGATCACGGCTTCATGCCGATCGTCGTGGAAGTGAAGCCGAAGGCGGAATTCGAGCAGTGGCTAGCCGCGCAGCAGGGCGCGAATGCCGGAGCCGAACCTGTCGCCACCCTCGCCGAGCCGGTTGCAGCTGAAGCTGCGCCGAGCCAGGGCTGAACACGAAAGCATTCTGGAGATCAGTCATGGCCCATGACGCAAGCACACATCACGACGACCACGATCACAAGCCACATGGCTTCGTGAATCGCTGGCTCTATGCCACGAACCACAAGGACATCGGTACGATGTACTTGGTGTTCTCGCTGGTCATGTTCTTCCTCGGCGGTTTGATGGCGATGGTCATCCGCGGCGAGTTGATGTTCCCCGGTTTGCAGTTGATCGAGCCGGAGTTTTTCAACCAAATGACCACCATGCACGCGTTGGTGATGATCTTTGGCGCGGTCATGCCGGCCTTCGTTGGCCTCGCCAACTGGATGATCCCGATGATGGTCGGGGCGCCGGACATGGCCTTGCCGCGCATGAACAACTGGTCGTTCTGGATCATGCCGTTCGCGTTCACAACCTTGCTGTTGCCACTCGCACTCAAGGTGTTCTTTGACATCGGCGGCGGTGGCCCGGCGGGCGGCTGGACGCTCTATCCGCCGTTGTCCTTGCAAGGCGGCGATTCGGTCGCGTTCACCATCTTCGCAGTGCATATGATGGGTATCAGTTCAATCATGGGTGCGATCAACATCATCGCGACCATCCTCAACATGCGTGCCCCGGGCATGGATCTGCTGAAAATGCCGGTATTCGTTTGGTCGTGGCTGATCACCGCGTTCTTGCTGATTGCGGTGATGCCGGTACTCGCCGGTGCCGTGACCATGCTGCTGACCGACAAGTTCTTCGGCACCACATTTTTCTCCGCCACCGGCGGTGGCGATCCGGTGATGTTCCAGCACATTTTCTGGTTCTTCGGACATCCCGAGGTCTACATCATGATCCTGCCGGCGTTCGGGATCGTGTCGGAAATCATTCCGACGTTTTCACGCAAGCCGCTGTTCGGCTACAAGGCCATGGTTTATGCGATCGCTTCGATCGCGTTCCTGAGCTTCATCGTCTGGGCGCACCACATGTTCACGGTCGGTATGCCGCTCGGTGGCGAGCTGTTCTTCATGTACGCGACGATGCTGATCGCCGTGCCGACCGGCATCAAGGTGTTCAACTGGGTGTTCACCATGTGGAAGGGTTCGATGACGTTCGAGACGCCGATGTTGTTCGCGCTCGCCTTCGTCATTTTGTTCTCGATCGGCGGTTTCTCCGGGCTGATGCTTGCGATTGTGCCGGCCGATTTCCAGTACCACGACACCTATTTCGTCGTTGCGCACTTCCACTATGTGTTGGTGACCGGCGCGATCTTCTCGGTGATGGCCGCGGTCTACTACTGGCTGCCGAAGTGGACCGGTCGCATGTACAACGAACGCCTCGGCAAGATTCATTTCTGGGCCTCGGCGATTTCCGTGAACGTGCTGTTCTTCCCCCAGCACTTCCTCGGTTTGGCCGGTATGCCACGCCGTATCCCGGACTACAACGTCGCGTTCGCCGATTGGAATCTGGTGTCGTCGCTCGGCGGTTTCGCGTTCGGCCTGACACAACTCTTGTTCGCGTACATCGTCTGGGATTGTTCGCGAAACAAGTCATTGGCCAAGGCCACCGATCAGGTTTGGGAAGGTGCACACGGTTTGGAGTGGACTTTGTCCTCGCCGCCGCCGTACCACAGCTTCACAACACCGCCGGTGATCACGGACAGCATGCTCGCACACGGCAACGTGGCGCACTGAGGCGGCCGAGATGATCACGACCGATCGCTCTGAACTCGATCATCGCCGTGCCGCTGCGAAGCTTACGGCGTGGATCCTTGCGGGTGTCGTATTCGGAATCTACGGATTGTTCTGGATGAGCGGCGTTCTTGGCTCATGACCAACCCGAACCTCCAGCAACGCAATGCACGCGTGCTGCGCTGGGCGCTGGCCGCGACCGCGGCGGCGTTCGCGTTCGGCTTCGCGTTGGCACCGTTTTACGATGTGCTGTGCGAGAAGGTATTCGGCATCCGACCGACCCAGACTGCCAGCGAAGCGACCGCTTGCGCGGGTGGCGTCGTCCAAGACCGTGAGTTGTTGGTCGAGTTCGACACCAGCATCAGTCCAGAATTGCCGTGGCGCCTCGATGCCGCCAAGAAGTCAGTCAAGGTGCGTCCTTGCGAACCTGCAACAGTGACGTTCACCGCGACCAATGACGGCCGCCTCACGCTGACGGGTCGGGCAATTTTCACGGTCGCGCCGGCCGAAGCAGCGATCCATCTCAGCAAGACCGAATGTTTTTGTTTCACAGAACAAGAGCTCGAGGCGGGCCAATCACGAGAGATGCCGGTGCGCTTCGTGATCGACGACCAGCTTCCTGCGGATGTCAGTCGCCTGACCTTTCGCTACGTGTTCAACCCGGTGGCAAAACCGCTCGCGATGACGAGTGCGGTGTCGCCACCCAACAGCTAAACCATCGGGGACCATCATGGGCCAGACAGAGACGCACGATCCGAACATCTACTACGTCCCGCACGCCAGTCGCTGGCCGATCATCGCCACGCTCGCGCTGTTCACGACCATGATCGGTGCCGCACTGACCGTCAACAAGGTCGCAGTCGGGCACTACGTGTTGTATGCCGGTTTGGCGGCGCTTGTCTTCATGCTGTTCGGCTGGTTTGGCGATGTCATCCGCGAGTCGGTGAAGGGTTTTTACAATCGTCAGGTCGACGTCAGTTTCCGCATGGGGATGATCTGGTTCATCTTCTCCGAGGTGATGTTCTTCGCGGCCTTTTTTGGCGCCCTGTTCTACGCGCGTATGTTCGTAGTGCCGTGGCTGGGTGGTGAGGGTGATGGTGCGCTCACTCACGAATTCATCTGGAGTGGCTACAGCTCGGCATGGCCGACCAATGGTCCGCTCAAGGTCGGCGGAATGTTCGAGACCATCGGTGCGTGGGGCCTGCCGTTCCTGAATACGTTGATCCTGCTGACCTCTGGCATCACCGTCACCATCGCGCATCACGCGCTACGTGCGGGTGAACGCGGCAAGTTGCTGACATTTCTCGGCGTCACGGTCGCGCTTGGCATGCTGTTCCTCTACTTCCAAGCAACCGAGTACTACCACGCTTATCACGAGCTCGGCCTCACGCTGGGTTCCGGCATCTACGGCAGCACGTTCTTCATGCTCACCGGCTTCCATGGTCTGCACGTGACGCTCGGAACGATCATGCTGCTGGTGATCTGGTTCCGCTGCGCCAAAGGCCACTTCTCGCGTGACCACCACTTCGGCTTCGAGGCCGTTGCTTGGTATTGGCACTTTGTTGACGTGGTCTGGCTCGGCCTGTTCCTGTTCGTTTACGTGCTGTAAACAGCATCGAAACGCGCGGTTGCAGTTCCAGCCGCGCGTTGTCGCGCTATCCGAGAACGATAGTGGTTAGCGCACGACAACGCCGTGCGGCGCGATCCAGCCCATCCAGATGCTGATGCCGACAAGCGCGAACAACGCGATCGAAATAGCGATGCGACGGGTCAGGGCATTGACGGTGCGATTGGTCGAGCCCTTGTCGGTCATCATGAAATACAGGCCGGCACCGAGGTTGTAGACAATCGCGATGAACACGATGACGATGAACAGCTTCTGCCACATAACCCACACCTCGACTGCCGGTTCCGCAACTGCGGGCGCGCAGTATAGGGCGGGGTAACGGCGGCAATGTTGGCGTTTCGTCAACCTCGTTGGTGGCTGCTGATCCTGTTCATCGCGGCCGAAGTTGGATTCATCGCCGCCGCGCGTTGGCAGTGGCAGCGCGGCGAGTTCAAGGATCGACGCGCACACGAGTTCGTGCTTGCGCTCGCGAATGCACACCCGGATGCCGTCGCAGACTTCGCGCGCTTGCGCATGCTGCAAGGGGATTTCGCCGCCGTACAATTGCGCGGTCGCCTGATGACCGATCGGGTTTACCTGCACGACAATCGCATCGTCGATGGTGACTACGGCGTCGATGTCTATGTGCCGGTCGCGATTGACGGTGGCTACGTGCTGGTGAACATGGGTTGGATCGCTGCGGATCGTTCACGGCGCACACCGCCGCTGGTGCCGCCGTTGCTGGATCACTTCGATGCACGCGGCTTGATCGCTCCAGCGCCGGCCGCTGGTTTGGCATTGGCCGAGGGAAGTGTGCCACCACGTCTGCGCCTGAATATCGATCCGAACCAGATCGCGCTGGAGGCGCCCCAGTTGTTACCAATGGCCACGCAGGTGTTCTGGCCGGCACCTGATGTCGCATCGCCATTCCGTCGTGATTGGCAGCCATCGGGCATGCCGGCTGATCGTCACCGCGGCTATGCGCTGCAGTGGGCAAGCTTCGCAGTAGTCAGTTTGATTTTGTTCCTGATTGTCCACTTTCGCCGCAAGGAAAATCGCCCATGACCGATGTCCGTAGCGGTCGTCGCATGCTGGTATTCATCGCGCTGGTGTTTGCGGCACCGATTCTGGTCGCCAGTCTGCTCGCGTTCTCCGGTTGGCTACCGGAGGGGCGGGGCAACTACGGTGAACTGGTCGATCCACCGATGCGCCTCGAACAGTCCGGCACGCTGCGTGCGGGTGGCGTGTTCGCGTGGGTGACACCGCAGTGGCACTGGACCTTGGTCGTGCGCATCCCCAATGTGTGCGACCGCATTTGCCACGAGCACCTCGATCAGATCGGCAACCTGCGCATATCGCTCGGCCGGCACGCCGAGAAGCTGCGCATTGTCATCGATGACGATGTGCCGGCAGACGGTGTGCTGAGCACGGCGCAAGGTGTTTATTCGCTGGTCGACCTGCCAAGCGCGTTGCACGAACGATTACATCCGGCGCATACCGATGTCACCTTGGCCTTGGTCGATCCGGCCGGCTACCTGATGCTGCGATATCCTGAAAAAGCAGATCTGAAGCGCGTGCGCAAGGATCTCGGCAAGTTGATTCGTTGAAGGACTTCCCATGATTTCTCCCCTGTTCCGTCGCTTGTCCTGGTTCGCGGTCATGCTCGTCTTCGGCGTGATCTTGCTCGGTGCTTATACGCGCTTGTCTCACGCTGGGCTCGGCTGCCCGGATTGGCCGGGCTGTTATGGCGAGGCCACTTGGCCAAACCACGAAGCGGAAGTGGCGGCTGCGAATGCCGCACATCCGGATCGACCAGTCGAAGTGCGCAAGGCATGGAAGGAAATGGTGCACCGCTACTTCGCCGGTTTGTTGATGCTGACGACGTTTGTGCTGGCGGCATTGGCTTGGCGCAATCGCGCATATTTGCCGCAACCACGGCGCGCGGTGGTGTTCGCCGCGGCCTTCATCTTGTTCCAAGCGGCGCTCGGTATGTGGACGGTGACTTGGAAGCTCAAGCCCATCGTGGTCATGGGCCATCTGCTCGGCGGCATGGCGACCATGGCATTGCTGGCTTGGACAGCGCTGCGCGCGAACGGTGTGCACGGCGGCGCGACGGTAAAGCGCGGCTTGGTCGTGGTTGCCTTGGTCCTAGTGGCATTACAGATCGCTCTCGGTGGCTGGACCAGTGCGAACTACGCCGCGTTCGCCTGTGCGACGGATTACCCGACCTGCCTACAACAATGGTGGCCGCAGACCGATTTCCGCGAAGCGTTCGTGCTCTGGCGTGGCATCGGCGTCAACTATGAAGGTGGCGTGCTCGATGGTCCGGCACGAACCGCAATTCATCTGACGCACCGCTGGTTCGCCTTGCTGGTGGCCGGGCACGTGTTGATCCTCGCGGTAAAAGCGATGCGCCAACCGGCGACGCGCAATTATGGTCGCGCCATTGCTGCACTGCTGGTGGTGCAGATCACGCTTGGCATCGCAAACGTCAAATTTGGACTGCCGTTGTGGAATGCGACCGCGCACAACGGTGTCGCCGCCGCCTTGCTGTTCGCACTGATCGCGTTGCTCGCGCGCACCACGCCGGCGCCGCGTTGAGGCCGATATGCGCCTGATGCATCAGTTCGCGCAGTTCTGGGCGCTGACCAAGCCGAATGTGGTCGCCCTGATCGTGTTCACGGCGGTGGTCGGCATGTTCCTCGCTGTCCCGGGCCTGCCGCCTTGGCGTGAGGCCATCGTCGGTTGCATCGGCATCTGGCTGGCCGCGGCCTCGGCCGCTGCGATCAACCATCTGCTGGATGCGCGTATCGATGCGGTAATGGCGCGGACAGCGCATCGCCCCTTGCCGACCGGGCAATTGACCCCGCGCCAAGTGTTGTACTTCGCGCTTGCCATCGGTGCGCTGTCGATGCTGCTGCTGGTGGCCTTCGTCAATCTGCTGACTGCGGTGCTGACCTTCTGTGCGTTGATCGGCTATGCGGTGATCTACACCAGGTTTCTGAAGCGGGCGACACCACAAAATATCGTGCTCGGCGGTGCGGCCGGCGCGGCGCCGCCGGTGCTGGGCTGGGCCGCAGTGACCGGCACGGTGCACCCGTATGCGCTGCTGCTGTTCCTGATCATCTTCATCTGGACACCGCCGCATTTCTGGGCGCTGGCGATTTTCCGTCGCGAAGATTACGCACGCGCCGCGGTACCGATGTTGCCGATCACACATGGTGTTGAATACACGCGCTGGCACGTGTTGTTTTACACGATTCTGCTGGTGGTCGTGACGCTGTTGCCCTGGCTGACCGGCATGAGTGGCGTGATCTATCTTGGTGGCGCCGTCATACTTGGCGCCGGCTTCCTCTACTACGCCGTGCGTCTGATGAATCCGCCGAACGAATGGTTCGCGATGGAAACCTTTCGCTATTCGATCATCTATCTGATGGCGCTGTTCGCATTCCTGCTGGTCGACCACTATTTGGCCGAACCCATTCAGTTGCGGGTGCCTGCCTCCGTTTTCAAATTCAGCAAGGTCAATTGAATTCGGTGCTTTGTCCAGAATTGCGTGTTGGCGATACTCAAAAAGCCGGTAAATTCGAAGAAGCCCCATCGCTGCGGATCAACTTCAAGTCACGTCGCGAATCGCATGCCCTCACCGAGGATGTGCGTTACTACAACGATCTGAAAACGGCGCTTGCGGACGACGCGAATAATACCGACGCGATACGCGACGTCCGCCGTGAGATGCCTGCGAACTGATCGTTTGCGTCACGCTTTTGGATGCGTGCTCAGGGAGTGCAGCTGTGCGTCGATCTCCGGCATCAATGGATCGTTGGGCCGTAACGTCTTGAGTTGCGTCAGCAGTTGCAGGGCTTGGTCGTCTTGGCTGAGTTTTTCGATCATCAGTTTTGCCGCAAACAAATAGTTGCACGCGATGTCCTTGTGCTTTGGCCAGCGCTTGTGAAAACCGGCGATCACTTTCAGCGCGAGCGGATGTTGCCCAATTTGAGCGGCGCGTTGTGCCAAGCGATAGGTGTCGTCGGCGATGTCGGCGCTGAAGGTCGGATCCAGTGCGAAGCTCACGTGCAGGATCTCGATGCAGCGTTTGAGGTTGTCTTGCGCGAGCAGCACCGGCACGTACCCTTGCGCGTGGCGTAGTAGTTCCGACGTGTCCTGTTTCGACGCCAGTAGCTTGCGGTAGTGCTCGTGCAGCAGCACGGTTCCGCCGCGCGTCGCGATGTGTTCGCGCAAGCGCAGCGCGGCCTCGTCGGCGCGATCCGCCTTGACCAAGGCCTCGGCCTCGTCGACCAATCCTTGGTCCGGGTCGGCACGCAGCGCCTGCAACTTTTTCGGCACTTCGTCGCGCTTGATGTCGTGACCGATGCGATCGGCGTATTGGTAAACCAGATAGCCCATCAGGTGAAAGCTGGCGACCAAAACGAAGTGGGTGAAAAACCAGGCCAGCAAAAAGGTGACGATGCCCGGCACTATCGGGATCGCCTCAGCGAGCGCCTGTGCGCCGACACCGCCGAGTTGATATAGCCCGCATAACACCGCTACCGCGAAATACGGCCAGCCAAACGCGTGCATCAGCTCCAGCCAACTGGCTGGATTCAGTGCTGCCCAGATGTTGTTGGTCATCGCCAATGTAATGGTGGCGCCGGGAATCGCGATAACCACAAACAGACCCCAGAGCAGCATGCCGGGGACGCCGAGCAAGTGACCGAAGCCGAGAACGCCGAGCACCAGCATCAACCACAGCAGGAGTTGCAGCTTGATCTGGCCCCATGCCTGCGATTCGCTGATCTGCATGCTGTACTCCGGCGCATCGAGCCGGCCATGCGCGGTCTGCACCAACACTTCGGCGGCATATTTCAAAATGCCCGCCCACAGCACCAGCGACACCACGGTGCCTCCGATCCATCCCAGCGGCAACTGATCGGCTAGACGCAGCGCGGTGAACAACAATACGTTGGTGATCGCACCGGATTGCAGCGGATACGTTGAAATCGCACCTAAGCGTTGCCAGAACGGGACAATGCGAGCGACCGGCGGGTTCATGCTGTGGGCGACTGCATTCGGCTGGCCGCAGCGGATTGCGCAAGCAATGCGGCCGCATCGGGCGACAGGCTGCGCAGATGCAGGTCTTGTTGCGGAAACGGAATGGAGATGCCCGCTGCACGCAGTGTGCGCAATACCGATAGGCCCATCTGGCTGCGGATTGCGGCCCAGTCGGATTCCTCCCGGGTCCAGCCGCGTAACGTGAAATCGAGAGAACTCGGGCCGAAGCCGACGAACAGCGTGACCGGCGCGGGTTCGCTGAGTAGGCCTTCGGTCTGCGCAGCGACCTCACGCAGCAGCGTGAGTACCTGCTGTGCGTCGCTGGCATAGCCGACGCCGACATTGACCTCGATGCGGCGACTACTGTTGCTCAGCGTCCAATTAGTGAGGCGGTCAGACAGAAGCATGCCGTTGGGCACGACGACATCGGCACCTTCGAAGGTGATCAGCCGCGTTGCCCGCAGACCGATGTCACGCACACGGCCGCTGACGCCATTGATCTCGACGACATCGCCGGGCTGAATGGGTCGTTCCACCATCAGGATGAGACCACTGACGAAGTTTTTGACGACGTCCTGCAGACCGAGACCGATTCCGACACCAAGCGCGCCAAACACGATTGCGAGCTGGCTCAGTTGGAATCCGGAAAACGCTAGTGCGGCCAGCAAGCCGATGCCGATCAGCGCGTAGTAACTGAGCGTCGACACGCTGTGCGCGACACCGCGCGGCAGTGCCATGTTCGGGAGCAAGTCTTCGGCCAGCAGGTCGCGCAACGTACGTGCGATCCAGAACGCGACCCACACGCTCAGCGCGAACATCGCAACACCGCCGACCGACAGCGTGGCATCACCCAAGGCGACGTGATAGCCGAGCACGCGGGTTGCGAGCTCGTATGCTGGACGCAAGATGCGGAACGCATTCAATGTTGCGATCAACCACATCAGCGCGAGGACCAGTCCGCCAAGGGTGATCGCCGCGCGTTTCAGTGAACCTGCGCGCGCACTGATACGCGCCGGCACCACCTCGGCACCGCGGCGGAACAGCGTGTCGGACAGTGCACGTACGACCGCCGCCACCGCCGCCAGCGCGACTGCAAGATAGGTCGCGTCGAGTAGCCCATCGAGCAGTACCGTGGTCAGTGAAACATTGCCGACGCTATTTGCGACCAGGGCGACCGTCGCCAGCACCGCTGAGCCGCGCAACAGCCATACAGTTCGTGCGCTTGCCGATGACATTTCGACCGTGCGTCGATGCCGCTGTGCGAGCCACAGCAAGGTCACGATCAGCAGTACGCTCAAGGTCGCCAATGCATAGCGATAGGTCAGTGCATCGAGCGCGAAAAGTGAGGCTGCGAAGTTCAGGGCGTAAAACAGTGCGCTGATCCATGCCCAAGGCCCAAGGGCGTGGCGCACGACACTCGGTAACAGCCGCAAGACCGGCAGCCAGGCGATCAACAACGTTGCCTGTTGCTGAATGACCGGTCCGTCCCAGTGATAGATCAGAGATGCAATTGCATACAGCACGATCCACGCAGCGAACGGCCGCGACAGCACCGCCAGCGTGGCGTCAGCGACGTGCTCGCGACGTGCGCGGGCGCGCGTGCGCAGCGAAATCCAGATCAGCAGCGGCAACAGCAGGAGCATGCTCAAGGTCATCACGTTGCGCGTGCGCTGGAAGCGTTCGTCGTAGTCTTTGGCGAACGTAGTCTCGATCGCGAGGCCTTGGCGCGCGATTTCCTGCGAACTCGGATTCGCACCTCCACTGCGCGCAGCCCACAGCGACGCGGCATCCAGCCGCAACAGGTCGCGGTCGCGTAGCCCGATCTGTTGTCGCGCGCGCTCCAGTCCGGCGGCGATGTCATTGCTCACCGCCCCCGCGGATTGGCTCAGTTTGAGCAGGGCCGCACCGGGTTTCGCAATCGCGCGCTGCGCCAGTTCGAGGCGTGTCAGCACCTGGCGTGCTCGTGTTGTCCACGGCGTATCGTCGCCGGTATTGGCCGCGAGCGTTGCGGTCCAGATTCGATGTCGCGCAGCAAGCGCCTCGGCGTCGGCGGACAATGGCTTGATCGCGGCCTGAACATCACCGCGCCACCGCTCGAGATCACGCGACAGGAACTGCCAGTGTCGCTCCAGCGACTCCAGTCGGCGGATCGGCAAGGCCTCGACCTGCACGGCGCGCAACGCCTTCTTCAGTCGTTCGTGCGAAGCGCTTAACGCCTGCAGGCGCTGTTCGAACGACGCCGCGCTGATGCTTGCGAGTGCGCGACGCTGCACGCCGTCGGCGAGCTGCTCATCCACTTCGGCACGTTGCGCGATGTCGAGTACCGCAAGCGCCATCGCTGCGTTCGACTCGGTGGCGAGCTCGGTGCTTTGAGCGCGCACGTGGCCGGTTGCAACGGCGGCGGATAGCACCAGCAACACGAACAAACTTCGGCAGGCCTGCATCGTCGGGGTCTCCTTGTCTCAGCGTTTCGACTTGCTCGCCAGCGCCTCGCGCAACTCGCTCTTTTCGGCGGCTGACAGCGGAAAGCCCGACTCCTGCTTGACCAGCAGTTCATCGATGCGTTGCTGCAGAGTTTGCCGATTCAGCTGATCGCAGGCATCGACGAATTCAATGCGCCAATGTTCGGGCGTCGATGGGAAGTCGATCAAGGCTAGTTTCGCCAATGGCTCGTAATCGTCGCGGCCTTCGAATTGCTGCAAAAGCGTCGCGGTGTTCATCTCAGGCCGGGCGCGGCACAGCTCAATCAGTTCCATCAGCAGCGAAACGCCAGGCTGGCGCAAAGTTCCAAAAACGTAGGGCGGTTGCAATGCCATCGCGACATCGGGTTTTTGCACCAGCAGTGCAACAGCGGCGCGCACGACACTTCGTTGTTGCGGCGGCTTGCTGAACGTTGCGCGTGCCTGCGTCAGCGCGTGGACCTGCGCTGCCGCACTCGGCGCTGCTGGGCCGATGCGTTGCATGCCGGTGCGCTCGGAAAGGCTTTGCTGCATCAGGTCGCGGAAGGCGCCATCCGGAATGTGAGCGAGCAGTGGCTTTGCGCGCTCGGCCAAGCGCGCCTTGCCTTCCAGTCCGCGCAGGTCGACATCCTTGGCGAGCTCGGCGAAAAAGAATTCCGACAGCGGCATCGCGTCTTTCAAACGCGCCTCGAAGCCCGCCGCACCTTCCTTGCGAATCAACGTGTCCGGGTCTTCACCGTCGGGTAGGAACAGGAACAAGGCTTGGCGCCCGTCTTTCATGCGCGGCAACACCGATTCAACCGCGCGCCACGCGGCGCTGCGACCGGCCTTGTCGCCATCGAAGCAGAACACCACGTCGGCCGAGTTGCGGAACAGCAGCTCGGCGTGATCTTTGGTCGTAGCAGTGCCGAGAGTCGCCACCGCTTGGGTGATTCCGAACTGAAACAGCGAGATCACGTCCATATAGCCCTCGACCACGATCAACCGCGGGATTTTGCTGTGTGACTGCCGCACCTGGTGTAGCGCAAACAGTTCGCGGCCTTTGTGGAACAACGGCGTTTCCGGCGAGTTCAGATATTTTGGGCCATCAGCATCGCCCATCACGCGACCACCGAAGGCGATGATGCGACCGCGCCGGTCTTGGATCGGGAACATCAGCCGATCGCGGAACTTGTCGTAAATGCCACCGCGTTCGCCGGTCGACAGCATGCCGGCGACATCCAGTGCCTTGAGGCGAGCGTCGCTGGTGCCAACGGCATGCTTGACCGTGTCCCAAGCATCCGGCGCGTAGCCGATGCCGAAGCGCTGGATCATCGCTGCGTCGAGACCGCGCTTCTCAAGATATTTGCGACACTTCTCGCTATCCGGCAGATGTTTCTGGAAGCAGCGTGCCGAGGCATCCAGAACCTCGTAAAGTTCGGTGAACTGGTCCTGCGGCGCACGCGCCACACCGCCCTCGAAGGGCACAGTCATGCCGACGCGTGCCGCCAAATCTTCCACGGCATCGACGAATTCGAGGCGGTCGTAGTCCATCAGGAACTTGATCGCCGAGCCATGCGCGCCGCAGCCGAAGCAGTGATAGAACTGTTTGGCCGGACTGACCGAGAACGACGGCGAGCGCTCGTCGTGAAACGGACAGCGCGCGGTGTAATCACGCCCCGCGCGTTTCAGCGGCACGCGCGACTCGATCACCTCGACGATGTCGACACGCGCCAGCAGGTCATCAATGAATCGGTCGGGGATGCGCGCCATCGCGCAAGCCTAACGGCTCAACCTAGCGCCGCGAGCTTCTGCTTCACCAGTTCCGACAGTTTGCCCATATCGGTGCGGCCAGCGACTTTCGGCTTTACCGCCGCGATTACTTTGCCCATGTCCTTCGCGCCAGTCGCGCCGGCTTCGGCGATCGCCGCGACGACAATGGCTTCGACTTCTTCGGCAGGCATCTGCGCCGGCAGGTAGGTCTGGATCACGCTGAGCTCGTAGCGCTCGATCCGGACCAAATCCTCGCGCGCCGCAGCTTCGAACTGGGTGATCGAATCCTTGCGCTGCTTGACCATCTTTTCGAGCACCGCCAGGACTTGGGTGTCGTCGAGCTGGATGCGCTCATCAACTTCGCGCTGCTTGATCGCGGCATTGATCAGGCGGATCACCAACAGCTTGTCCTTCTCGCCACCCTTCATCGCGGCCTTCATGTCATCCGTCAGTTGCAGCTTGAGGCTCATGGCTGATCCTTGGTCCTGGGTATCAAAAAACTGGAAACGCAAAAAGCCGGCGGTGCAAGGGCAGCGCCGGCTACGGAGAGTGCAACGTGCTATCGGTTCGGGAACTTGAGTCCCCGAAACCGATCAATACATGCGCTGACGCTTGGTGACGTCGCGCATGACGCGACGCAGCGTACGCTTCACGGCCGCGGCGGCCTTGCGCTTGCGCTCCTGAGTCGGCTTTTCGTAAAACTCGCGCTTGCGGGTTTCGGCCAAAATACCGGCCTTTTCACAAGTGCGCTTGAAACGACGCAGGGCGAATTCGAAAGGTTCGTTTTCGCGGACTTTGACGCTTGGCATGATCTCTCCGTTTGAGATGCAGACCCGGGGAACAACCCCGGAAAAAAGGGCGGGCATTGTAGCCCCGGGCAAAACGAAAAACAAACGATCCGGTGACGCGAGCGTCCGGGCGGGCTATCGTGCTGCCCAGACTCTGCTGGAAAGCCACGATGCGCCTCGTATTCCTGATGTTCCTGATATTGCCTGTACTGTCATCTGCGGCAGCCGTGGACACCAGCGCACCGGCGCCGGCCGCGCCACTGGCCCAGCCGATCGAGATTCGCGCCGAGGATCTGCGCACCTTCGTCTCGGTGCTGCGTGCGGTCAAAGATGGTTATGTCGATCCGGTCGACGACACGACCCTGCTCAAGGGCGCGATCAACGGCGTGTTGTCCGACCTCGATCCGCACAGCAACTTTCTGACCGCAGACGAGTTGAAGCAGTGGGACGAGGACGTGCAGGGCGTCTACGGCGGACTTGGCATCGAAGTGATCGGCATTGACGGCGTATTGCGAGTGATCGCGCCAATCGACGAATCGCCGGCGGCACGCGCCGGCATCCGTGCCGGCGACGGCATTGTTGCGATTGACGGTGTTGCTGTGGCCGAGCGTGAGAATGAGGCGCTGGACCAGTTGCGCGGTGCCGTCGGAACTTCCGTCGAACTCTCGATCGAGCGTGCCGGCAGCGACGCATTGCTGAATTTCAAGCTGACCCGCGAGGTCATTCTGGCGCAGTCGGTGCGCACGCGTTGGCTGGAACCGGGCTATGCCTACGCGCGGCTCAGCGTGTTCCAGGAAAATACCGGCGTCGAATTTCGCGACCGATTGCGTAAGCTCAAGGCCGATCGAGGTGCGCCGCGTGGACTGGTGCTGGATTTGCGCGATAACCCGGGCGGCGTGCTGCAGGCCGCGGTCGAGGTCTGCGACGCACTGCTTGACGGTGGCCTGGTGGTAAAGACCGATGGTCGACTGGCATCGGCGGATGCGAGTTATTCCGCAGGTCCTGGCGACTTGCTCGATGGCGCGCCAGTCGTGGTGTTGATCGATGGCGGCAGTGCGTCGGCAGCGGAGATCGTTGCCGGTGCGTTGAAGGACCATCAGCGCGCCTTGATTGTCGGTCAGCGCAGCTTCGGTAAAGGCTCGGTGCAAAATATTCTGCCACTCGAATCTGGCGGCGCGATCAAACTCACCACGGCGCGCTACTACACGCCGAGCGGCCATTCGATCCAAGCGCAGGGCATCACACCCGATATCGTGTTGTCAGACGTGCAACTGGTGCACGAAGACCGCGGTCCGCAGATCATCGAGTCCGAAGCCACGCTCAGTGGTCATCTCGAAGCGGCCGAGCCGGCAAGCCCTTCTGCGACCGAGCGCGATCCCGAACTCGATAGCGACTACGCCCTGAGCGCCGCACTCAACGCACTCAAGGCGATCGTGGTCGCGCGTCGGCAGGGCGGCGCGATACAGGGGTGATTGATCGGCCCAGCCGATCATTCCAATCCGATGTTTGCGTTGGACGTCGCTGTCATCGCGACGGAACATGCACGCCTGTTCCGAACCCTAGTAGCACCATGAAATCCATTGCTGAAACAACCGGTGAAGTCGCCCCCGTTCGTGTTGGCTTGCTTGCGCGGTCGGTTGCCGCGATCGTGAAGGTCATTCCGGGCTTGGTCTTGGTCGGCGGCATCACCGCGGCCGCGTATGCGCTGCGACACGTTCCAGGCGCTAGCCTGCTCAGTCCGATGATTGTTGCGATCGGGCTCGGCATCCTCGTCCACAACACGATTTCGACGCCGATGCAGGCCAAGGCCGGCGTGCAATTTGCGATGCGTCGTCTACTGCGCCTAGCGATCATCCTGCTCGGACTACAGCTCACGATCACGCAAGTCATCGAGGTCGGTGGGCGCGGCATGCTGATCATCGCCATCACCTTGGTCGCGACATTCCAGTTCACCCGCTGGCTTGGCACGCGTCTTGGCGTTGACGCCAAACTGGCCGAACTGATTGCTGCCGGCACGTCGATTTGCGGCGCATCGGCGGTGATTGCCACCAATACGGTGACGCGCGGCAGCGATGAAGAGGTGGCCTACGCCGTCGCTTGTGTCACCGTTTTCGGATCGCTGGCGATGTTCCTGCTGCCGTTTCTCGGCGGTGTGCTGCAACTTGATGCGCATCGCTTCGGCTTGTGGAGTGGCGCCTCGATCCATGAGATTGCGCAAGTCGTCGCTGCGGCATTCCAGCGTGGCCAGCAAGCTGGTGAATTCGGCACGATTGCCAAACTCAGCCGGGTTATCTTGCTGGCGCCAATGGTGCTTGGCCTCGGCTGGCTCGCTCGTCGTGCGGCGGCAAACAACGCCAGCGACGACACCGGACAAGGGCAAGGACAGGTACCGGTGCCGTGGTTTGTCGTCGGCTTCGTGGCGTTGGTGGCGTTGAATAGCGTCGTCAGCATTCCTGATGCACTGAAGAACATCCTGATCACTGCAACCACGGTGCTGTTGACCATGGCCTTGGCGGCAATGGGTTTGGAAACCGATCTGCGCAAGTTGCGTATGAAGGGGATGCGCCCGTTCCTGCTCGGTGCGATGGCGTGGGTGTTCATCGCCAGCTTCAGCCTTGCTGCGATTGCCTTGTTTGCTTGAGTCGGCAACGACGATCAGAAGTCGAAAGATCGTAGACTCGCTACGATCTTCTACTCGTCTGCAGACGCGGAGCTCAGGTGACGCTGGAACAATTGCGGGTCTTCGTTGCGGTCGCTGAGGCCCTGCATGTGACCCGTGCCGCCGAACAATTGCACATGACCCAATCGGCGGCGAGCGCATCGGTTGCGACACTCGAAGCGCGCTACGGCACAAAGCTGTTTCATCGTGTCGGTCGCGGCATCGAATTGACCCATGAAGGCGCGTTGTTTCTGCCCGAAGCACGTGCCGTATTGCAACGCGCGCTCGCGGCGGAGTTGATGCTTGGCGAACTGTCCGGTCATCTGCGCGGTGAACTGCGCGTATCCGCCAGCCAGACCGTGGTCAACGAATGGTTGCCCGCGCGTATCGTGGCTTTTCACGCACGCTATCCAGATGTCGAGGTCAGGCTGATGTCGTGCAACACCGAGCAGGCCGCACGCGCGGTGCTCGATGGCTCAGCCGACATCGCCGTGGTCGAAGGCGCACTCGATCCTGGGCCATTTGTAGTGCATGAGGTTCCAGGCGATCGACTCGTGCTCGTGCTGCCGCCGAGACACGCACTGGTCGGACACAAACAAGTCAGCGCGACGATGCTCCGCGATTCGGTATGGGTGATGCGCGAGCGTGGCTCGGGCACGCGTCGCCAGATTGAACGCGCGCTCGAAGAACGGGGTATCGTCGCCGCGGAGTTGAACGTGTCGATCGACATGCCTTCGAATGAATCGGTGCTTGCAGCGGTCGAGGCCGGCGCCGGCATCAGCGCGGTGTCTGAACTTGCCGCCAAACGCAGCGGATTGGCGATGGTCGATCTTGATCTGCCACATCGTCGTTACACGGTGCTGCGCCACAATGAACGCACACCGAATCGTGCGCAACAGGCCTTGATCGACCTGCTCATTGCCGATCTCGGATGAACGATGCGATGCCGGCCGAGAGCGGCCTTCAGTGCACCGCCGTTGGTGGTGCGCGATCAAGCGCGGCGATGAGTGCGGGATCGCGCTGATAGAGGTCGTCGACAAAGCGCACGCCACCGTTGCCGTCGGAGACTGCGGTCAGATAGAGCAGGTGCACGGCGACCGGTTCGGACAGCATGACGGTCTGTTCCTTGCCGGCAGCGGCGGCGCTGTCTATACGCGCACGCGTCCATTCCGGCATCGATGCCAACAGCCACTGCGCAAGATCAAGCGCGGACTCGACACGGATGCAGCCGGAAGAAAAGCTACGTCGAACGCGACTGAAAAGTGCCGGCGCCGAGGTATCGTGCAGATAGACATTGTGCTTGTTCGGAAACATGAATTTGACCGCACCCAGCGCATTTTTCGGCCCCGGGCGCTGCCGTAGCCGATATGGAAAATTGCCCGGCGACAGCGATTTCCAATTGATACCCGTCGGATCGACGGTGTCGCCGTTGCGATCCACCACGACATAGCCGAGCCGCGTCACCGCGTCGGGATCACGCTTGAACAGTGGCAGCTTGTCGCGCACCGCCAGTGAATGCGGGACTTCCCACCACGGACTGAAAACGAGGTGGGTGATTGTGCCCGAGAAGCTCGGCGTACGCCGGTACAACTGGCCGACGATGACCTGTTGCACGCGCTCGACGGCACCATCGGCCCAAGCTTCAAGCTGAAAGTCGGCGATGTTGACGCGGATATTCCGGCGCCCCATTTCCTGCGGCAGCCAGCGTAGGCGTTCAAGATTGGCGCGGATCTGGTTGATGCGATCGCTGGCGCGCTGATTGAGTTGCGCCAGGGTGAGTGCGCCGACGATGCCATCGGGTTCGAGGTTGGCACGACGTTGAAACCCACGTACCGCGACCGCGAGCGCATCGTCAAAGGGCGCATCGGCTGGGACTTCCGAATCTGCGTCGAGCAGCCCGGACAACTGCAAGCGCGCGCGCAGTTGCTCGACGCGGATGCCAGTATCGCCAAGGCGCAGCGTCGATCCATGGTCGATGCCAACCCAACGACTCAGCGTCGCGTAGCCACGGAAGCGTGCCAGTGCCGTGCGCAGTTCGGCATACAGTGGATCGCGCGGTGCCAAGCGTTCCAGCGTAGCGGCGACATCGCCCTCGGTCAGCGCCTGTTCGAGTAACGCGACCGCATCGATGCTGGGCCGGGTAGCAGTCCAATTCGGTTCGACGGTAAGCGGGTCGACGCGGCCGGCGTGCAGATGCGCGGCCAGCGCAAGCCAGGCATCGGTCGCCAGCAGTTCGCGACTGGCGTCGCAATGATCAGAGCCGAGCAATTCATCGTGGTGGTAGCCACGCGCCTGTAAGCCGTGGCTTTCGGCGTCTTCGATCGCGCCGACCAAGGACTGCAGCGCCGCTTGGCAGCTTGGCCCGGTCCAAGCTGGCGCGAATTCACGGCGTTCATAGAAGCGATGCACGGCCAGCGGATCGAACAACGCGTCAGGATCGACGGATCGATGTCGCGCTCCCGAGTGTTCGAGCAGTTCGCGGACACTCGCTTCAGTCGCCTCGGCATGGCCGCAGCCCAAGGTCAGCATCACCAACAGCACGACAATGCGCACGCGCGACGCGCCGTTCACGATCCCACTGGGCGCGTCGCCTCAGCATCGCGTGGTGTGGCTTGTTGCGTCAGTCGGCGTGAACAACCGAGGTACGGCGAACGCGCAAGCCAAACCGGGTCGGGATAGTAGGCAAACAACAGTTGGTGATTCTTGAGATCGTCGATCACCGCGCGCGCCACCACCGGTCGCAGTGCCGGACAACCAAAGCTGCGCCCCAGCCGACCTTGGCGCAACGCCTGCACGGGATCGACGTAGCTGGCACCGTGCATGACGATCAGACGATCGCGAGCTTGATCATTGGTACCGGGTTCCAATCCATCGAGGCGCAAGGAATAGCCGTTGCCACCAGTATAAGTATCGTCTGTCAGAAAGAGGCCAAGGCTCGATTGGTGGCTGCCTTCAACATTCGAAAATGCGTGGGCAAGATTCTCGCCACTGCCGCGACCATGCGCGACATATTCGGCATGCAGAAGTCGTTGGGTGGGCAGATCGAACAGCCACAGTCGGCGTTCGGTCGATGGACGCGAGTAATCGACGACCGCCAAGCGTGAAGTCGGCGGTGCCGCGCCGATTTCGGCCGCACAATCGCGTGCTTCGAGTGCCAGTGTCAGCACTTGCGGCGGCACATCGGGTGCTTGTTCAAGCAAGCGATCGAGCAACGCCGAGGCGCACGCGCTGAACGGCAGGAGCGCGCATACCAAGGGCCAGCAAGTCGGGAAGCGGAGTGCCATCTGCGGGCGAGTATAGCCAGGGCCACCGGGACTTCCGCGACGATGGTCGCAACGATAACTGAACATGCCCGCCGCGCCTCAATCTGGCCTTAATCGGGGGTCAATCATCGTGCGCAGTGCGTCGACGGCGAGGTTGACGAAGATGATCGCGACACCGGCGGTGAGCGCGACGCCCATCACCAGCGTGTAGTCGCGGTTGAGTGCGCCTTGAACGAAGTAGCGGCCGATGCCGGGGATGCCGAAGACTTGTTCGACCACGACCGAGCCGGTGACCAGCGCGATCGTCGCTGGCGCGATCCAAGCGATGATCGGCGCCATTGTCGGGCGCAACGCGTGATGAATCAGCAAGTCGCGGCCCTCGATGCCGCGGGCGCGCGCCGCCAGGATGTAATCGCTGGCGAGCACGTCGATCAGGCTGGCACGGGTGAGTCGCACCACGTAGGCCAGGTTCGGGGCCGCCAAGGCGAGTACTGGCAAGATCGCATAACGCAGGTCGGTCGCATCCCAGCCACCGGCCGGCAGCACGCCGAGCCAGACCGCGAAGCACAGCACCAGCAACGGCGCCAGGACGAATTTTGGCAGCGCCAGTCCGATCAATCCGAGGCCACTGGCGACGTGGTCTGGCCAGCGTCCGGCGCGGGTGCCGGCGATCAGCCCGAGCGGCACGCCGATCACGAGCGCGAGCAGCAACGCGGCGATCCCAAGCGGCACCGACACCTTGAGCCCGCCCGCGATCAGTTCATTGACGCTGTAGTCCGGGTATTGGAACGACGGTCCGAGATCGCCGCGCGCGAGCTGGCCGAGATAGCGCAGGTATTGTGTCGGCAGTGGTTCATCGAGGTGGTAGCGCGCTTCGAGGCGGGCGCGAATTTCCGCTGTTACGTCGCGCTCGACATCGAATGGCCCACCCGGTGCGGCGCGCATCAGCACGAAACACAGCGTCACCAGCAGCCACAACGTCAGTAGCGCCTCGCCAATACGAACCAGCCAGCGCGTCATCGCGCCGACTCGCGCAGGCGCATCCAGCGCGAGGGATGGCGGTCGAGCGGATTGGCGATGAAGCCTTCGACGTCATCACGCACCAGATGCTTGGAGACATAGAAATAGATCGGCAGAATCGGCTGCGCTTGCATCAACAGCGACTCTGCCTGCGCGTAAGCCTGCAGCCGTCGCTGCGGGTCGGTCTGCACGCGTGCTTGCGCCAGTTGGCGCGAGAACGTCGAGTTCTGATAGCCGGTCCAGTTGGTCGTTCCTAAGCCATCAAAGGCTTCGAGAAAGGTGAGTGGATCATCGACATCAGCGATCCAGCCGCCGCGAAAAACTTCAGTGATACGACCGACACGACGGTTCTGTACGAATACTTTCCATTCCTCGTTGACCAGATGCGTGTGTACCCCGAGTTGTTCACGCCACATCGCCGCAACGGCGAGCGCGAGGCGACGATGTGGTGTCGACGTGTTGTAGCGCAGTTCGACATCCAGTGGCCGCGTCGCCGAGTAGCCCGCTTCAGCGTAGAGCCGTTGTGCCTCGGCGTTGCGGGCCGGTTGCGTCATTGCCGCGTCTGGCGGTTTAGGCGCGGCCACGCCGAGCATGACCGGCGGGATCAATGTGTAGGCCGGACGTTCGCCGAGGCCGGTGATATAGCGCGTTAGGATGTCGCGGTCGATCGCCAGCGACAGCGCCCGCCGCAACGCCGGTTGGTCGGCGAACGGCGCGCGGCGCAGGTTGTAGCCGAGATAGAAACTACCGAGGTAGGGACTGATGCGCAGTTGCTTGCCGAAGCGTGCACGCAGGCGTTCGAGTCTTCCGGGCGGCACGACTTCAGTAAAATCCAGATCGCCGGCAACATAGCGTTTCTGTTCGGTGTTCGCGTCTTCGGTGATATGAAAGCGCACGTGCTCGATCGCGACGTTCGCGGCATCATGGAAGCGCGGATTGCGTTCCAGCAGCAGGCTCGCTTGCGGCGTCCATTCGATCAATCGATACGGGCCGTTGCTGATCATGTTCCCCGGTCGCGTGTGTTGTGCGCCGTGGCGTTGCAGTGACGACAGATGAATCGGTGCGGCGATCGGCAACACCAGTCGTTCGAGCAATGCTGTCGGCTGCGTCAGTTCGATCACGACCGTGCGTGCATTCGGCGCACGCAGACCAAGGTCGGTCGCCGGCCGAGTACCGTGCAGTACCGCGGGTGCCTGGCGGATGGTCGCGAACAGCGAGGCCAGCGGTGCCGCAGTCTCGGGATCAAGCGCGCGTTGCATCGACGCGACGAATTGCGCGGCGGTAAGCGCTTCGCCATTCGACCAGCGCAGCTCAGCGCGCAGGTAAAAGGTCCAGGTCAGGCCATCGGCTGCGACCTCCCAGCGCTCGGCCATGCCCGGCACAATCGTGCCGTCGGCCGCGAAGGTGACCAGGCCTTCGTATAGGTCCATGAGAATATTTTGCGAACCAACTTCCGCGCCACGGTGCACGTCGAGCGTGGTGGGCTCGGGACCGTTACCGCGATCGAGCACGGCCTCGGTCGCCACCGCGCGGTGCGAACACGCGAGCGACAGGGCCAATACGAGGAGCGAACGCGTCGTGAGCATCGACGGCTTATACGCATGGCCGTACCGCAAAAGCAAACGGCCCGGGATTTCACCCGGGCCGTCGGCGGTGTCGTGCGTGATCGGCTACTTGGTGATCACGCTGACGTTGTCGACCACGAATGAGGTCGCGACTTGTGAACCTTCCACGCCGAGGAAGTAGATACGGATGGTCTGTCCCTTGTACGCCAGCAGGTTGAAGCTCTTTTGGCTGTAACCGCCGGCTGCGTTCAGATTCGAATACGTCGCGAGTGTGGCGAGCACGGTGTTCGAACTATTGCGGACCTGTGCCTTCAGCGTGTCGTAGGCGCTGGTGGTCGTGGTTTCGTCGGTCGCCACGTCCAGCCAGAACGTCAACGTCGCCTGCGTCGCCGCGCTCGGGATGGTGATGGTCTGGTAAGCCGAATCGGTATGCGTCGCGCCGTAACCGTTCAACCAGGCCTTCCATGAACCGGCGTAGGCGGCAAAGCTGGCGTCGTTGGTGATGACGCCACTGGTCGCGGTCCAGTTGGTGCTACCCGACTCGAAGCCGCCGTTCTTGATTTGCTCGATCGTGGCCGTGTTGTTGATGGTGAAATTCACCGCTGTCGAGGTCTTGGTGTTTCCCGCCGCATCGAAGGCTTTCGCAGTCAGCGCGTGCGAGGCATTGCTCAGCGTTGTCGAGTTCAGCGTCATCGAATACGGCGAGGTCGTGTCGGTACCTTTGAGCACGCTGTCGACATAGAACTCGACCTTGCTGACGCCGACGTTGTCCGACGCGGTCGCGGCCAACGTGATCGTGCCGCTGCTGCCGGTTTCGGTCGCGGTCACCGTTGGGGCGGTGGTGTCGGACGTGGTGTTGTTCACCGTGAAGCTGGCGGCGGTCGACGTCGTGCTGTTGCCGGCGGCATCGCTGGCGCGCGCAGTCAATGAATGCGAACCATTGCTCAGCGCGGTCGAGTTGAATGCGAGACTGTACGGCGCAGTGGTGTCGCTACCGCGCGAAGCGCCGTCGATGAAGAACTCGACCGAGCTCACGCCGACGTTGTCCGACGCCGTCGCATTCAACGTGATCGTGCCCGAGGTGCCGGTGACCGAAGCGCTGACGGTCGGAGCCGTGGTGTCGCCGCCGCCGCTGCCCTGAGTCACCCAGATCGGCGCCGACCACAGGATCTTGCCGTCATCCTGGGTCAGTTTCGCGTAGAAAAAATGTTCGCCGGTTGCCGGTGTGAAACTGTACGTCGCGGTTGAAGCCAGCAGCGTGACAGTGCCGCCACGTTTCGGCACGCCGCGATACCACTGCACTTGCGAGACGCTGCGGCCGGCGCTGTTGGCGAAATTCGCGACCAGGTTCAAAGCGCCGTTGTTGCTGATGCGGCTGCCCATGATGTTGCCGTTTGCGGTCGTGATCAGCTGCGAATTCTTGTCCATCGTCGCGTAGATCCGACGGGCTTTCATCGCGGCGACGAAGTTGGCTTCATTCAAGGTGCTGCCGGTCGCCAGCAGCACGCCAGTGCGATTGGTATAGCTCGCGCCCCAGTTCGCGCAATGATTGTCCTGGTTCGTTGTGGGCGCGACGTGGAAGCCGTTTTCGAGCAGTCGGTCGAACGCGCCCGAATAGGTGCTGCGGCTGGTTTCGGTCTCGGTCGTATTCGACGAAAAAGCCGAGGTGTTCATGATCTCGGCGGCGACCATGACCTCGTCGCCATCAACGTGATAACCCATCACCGTGGTGCCGATCTTGAACTGGTCGCTGGTGCTCGGGTGATTGAACTGACCGACCCAGCCGCGCGCCTTCATCGTCGTGTACAGGTTGGCGTAGTCATTTTTCGCGACGAAGACATCGCCGAGTAACTGGTTCGAGCTATTGTATTCCCAAGCAGCGAGCTTGTTGCCATTGATGACGTTGAGGTGGCCACCATTGCTGATCACGCCCCACTCCATGCCGTACAGCGCGAGGAAATTCGGGTTGGCGCTGTTCGAGTTCGCCATTGCAGTACGGCCAGCGGCGTAGCGATTGATTGCCGTCGCCGGGCTGGCTGAGGTGTTGGTGCTCGACGAGCCGTCGAAGTAATGGTTGTGTTCCGACTCCATCAGGAAGTCGAGGCCACGGCCGCGTGCATAGTTGAATGCATCGGCCGGACCGAAGGCACCGGTTTGCGCCGGCTGTGACGAGGTACAAGAGCCGATCGCGCCGCCACCGTCCGAGTCATTGCTCTGACCGTGCAGGTTGCCGAAGTAGACGGTGTAGGGCAGCGATGCGGTCGCGGCCTGTGACTTGGCCGATGTCGTCGTCGGCAGCGCATTGAAATCGGGCATCGCGATCTTCGGCATCGCACCGACACGGACCTCCCATTCCTGCACGTGCGCGTCGCTGCCGTCGTCCAGCAGCGCCTGATCGACGCGCTTGGCGAGCGAACCACTGCGTGAACGCTGCGTAGTCGGATCACCGGCAGTGGCGGTCAGGCATACTTTGTAGAAGCCATCCGCCAGCAAGCGTTTGTCGGCACCGGCACCGTCCCAAGGCAGCACCGTCTCGATTTGTTTCTGGAACAGACGTTCTTCGCCATGCCAGTGACGCAGCACGCGGCTGCCGTCTTGGGTCAGCAGTTCGACCTTCCACGCCACAGTCGATGGATCGCGGGCGTCGATGTAACTGAAGTACAGCGTGAACTCGCGCGCTACCGATTTGTCGGCCGCATAAGGCGCGTAGATCGCCGCTTCGAATTCGTGGTGGTCAGGACTGACCGGACGTGCCGACTGGACCGAAAAGGCAGCTGCCAGACACAGCGCGAGCGTAGTCGCGCGCAAACGCGTGGAACGAAGCATGGAATCCCCCGGGAAAATGTGCGCGCACGCTTGCCGCAGTGCTTCCATTCGTTGACGCGTCCCTACGGCCGGTGCCCGGCTCTGTTTGTGACGCGGTTCATGCGCGGACGCTTTTTAACGGTTAGTCACAGACAAGTCTTGCTGCGTCGCCGCAATTACTCTGGCATCGAGCGCCGAAAGCCGCGCCGGTGTGCCGACGTCTTCCCAGTCGCCCTGATGTGGTTCCGCCGAATACTGGCCAGCACGTGCCGCCGCGACCAGCAATGGTGTGATCGAGAACTTGCCGGCACGCCGGTCGCGCAGCAATTCTGGCCGATATACGCCGATACCGGAGAGCGTATGCATCCCGGCGTCGGCGCCGAGCAATGGTGAGGCCAGCGTTTCGAAATCACCGGGTGTGCGAAATGCCGGCAGCGGGATCAATACGCCATGCGCTAGTCCGGCGGGCTCATCTGGCAGCGTGGCGAGTGGGTGCGTGCTCCAGATGTCGCCATTGATCACGATAAACGGTGACTCGCCCAGCATGGGCAGCGCGGCCAGCATGCCGCCGCCGGTTTCCAGCGGCGTTTCACCTTCGTAGCTGTAATGCAGGCGCAGTCCGAAATCGCTGCCGTCGCCCAGTATCTCCGGGAAGCGATCGGCCAGCCACGACGTGTTGATCACGATGTCGCGCACGCCAATCGCGTGCAGGCGTTCGATGTGCCATGCGATCAGCGGCTTGCCGCCGACCGACAACAGCGGCTTCGGCGTCGTCAAGGTCAGCGGGCGCATGCGCTCGCCGAGGCCGGCGGCGAAAATCAGGGCCTTCATCATGCGTCGCGCGGAGCGGTCAAGTCGATGTTCGCAGTAATCGTCGCCAGCCATTCACCGAATGGCTTCAGGTCCTTGTTCGCGGTCGCGACATCAAGCGTGTACCTGAGCACCAACGGCAGGTCGTTCAAATACTGCGCTTTGCCATCGCGATACCAGAGCCGGCAAAAGATGCCGAGCACTTTCAGATGGCGTTGTACGCCCATCAGGTCAAACCAGCGTTTCCAGCGCAATTCGTTATGTGCGATCAGATTGGCGCTGACCGCGCGTTCCCGATACCCCTGCATCCACGCCAGTACGCGTTCCTTCGGCCATTCGATGTAGCAGTCGCGCAGCAGCGAGACGAGGTCGTAGGTGATCGGCCCCTTCACCGCATCCTGGAAATCGATGACGCCGGGATTGTTGAAGCTCGTGCGCATCAAGTTGCGGCTATGAAAGTCGCGATGCACGAATACCTGCGGTTGTTCGAGTGCCGACGCCGTCAGGACCGAGAACGCATCCTCGATCGTGTCCCAACCGCTGCAGTTTGGCTGCAGACCGAGATGTCGCTGCAGGAACCACTCCGGGAACAATTCCATCTCGGCGACCAGCTTGCCGTAGTGATAGGTCTCCAGCCCGGCGCTATCGACGCGCGTTTGCATCGCATACAGCGTGTTCAGCGCATCCCGGTAGAGCGTGTCAGCAGTCTGCTCGTTCAACTGCGAGAGATAGCTGTCATCGCCGAGGTCGGCCATCAGGATGAAGCCGAGGGTGCGTTCGATCGCCACCATCTCCGGCGCATTCACGTTGGCCTTGCGCAGACGTGCGTGGATGTCGAGCCACGGTGCAATGTTCTCGCGGTCGGGTGGTGCGTCCATCACGATGAAGGTGTTGTCGCGGCTCGACAACCGGTAATAGCTGCGGAAACTGGCGTCACTCGAGGCTGGGGCCAATTTGATCGTATTGTCATTCAGTACGCCACGGCACCAGTTCTCCAGCGCCATTTCGCGTTTGCGGTCCATCATCGAGTCGTTCTCCGGCAGTGGCTGCAGTCTAGTCAGCCAGCGCCGAGCATGGCGTGCGGACACTGCAAACTTTGCGGAATGTAAACGACAGCGCCCCGCAATGGGCGGGGCGTCGAAGCGGATCGGACAGTCGATCAGGTATTCGGTGATTCGCCGCTGAAGCTGATCACCTTGCCGCCAGCGAGCGGGCCATCCTGTTTGCCGTTGATCTTGGCTGATGTGTGCATGTACAGCTCGACCTCACGCTCGAACACCAAATTGCCATTGACGACGGTATTAGGGCCGAGAATCACGCGCGGGGTCTTGCTCTGCTTGCTGAGCCAGCCAAGACTGTTCGGCTTGCGCACAATGATGTCGCCGGTCACGCGTGCGGCGTTCTTGAGTTCGACGTTGCCGTTCACCAGTTCAATGCCGGCGCCGGCGTGGGCGCGTGCACCGAGTTCGACGCGGCCGTTCACGGTCTCGATCTTGTCCAAACTGCTGGCATCCGCGGCCAGCGTAATTGCGCCGTTCACGGTTTCAATCCCTTCTTGCACGATCGTATTGCTACCGACGGTGATGCTGCCGTTGACGGTTTCTAGCGATTCGGCTTGACCGTTGGCGCCGATATGCACCGAGCCGTTCACGGTTTCTGCCGACGCGACGCTGGCATTGTCGCCAATAGTGATCGAGCCATTGACCGAGTCGAGATCGCCGGCGGATTCGCCATCGCCGATATGGATGCTGCGATTGATGTGGCTCACGTCGACACGGTCGCTGCCATCGTACTCAGGGCCACCGGCAACGGCGGCGGTCGCGAACACGATGCCAGACATTACGGCGAGCGGGATGTGACGCATGGAATTCTCCTGGTGGGGTTGTCCCGGCTCAGATGCCGCGAGCGTGTCCAGGGTTTAGCTCTAGGCCATCGGTCATGGTCGATGCGCCGTTAGAATGCCGGATCGTCCTTGCGGAACCGAATCGTGGCCACGCCGAAACCCGTGCTTTTGCTCATCCTCGATGGCTGGGGCCATCGCGTTGCAACCGAATGGAATCCGATCGCGCAGGCGAACCTGCCGAATTGGCGACGCCTGCTGGCGGAATGTCCGCATCAGTTGATCGATACCCACGGACTGCATGTGGGGCTGCCGGACGGGCAGATGGGCAATTCCGAAGTCGGGCATATGAACATCGGTGCCGGTCGCGTCGTCTATCAGGAACTAACGCGTATCGACCAAGCGATCCACGATCATCGTTTCGCCGACAACGCCGCGCTGTTGCATGGCTTTGCTGCGGTCAAGGCCAGCGGCGGCACTTTGCATGTTTTTGGCCTGATGTCGCCGGGTGGCGTGCATGCGCATATTGATCATGTGCTCGCCGCCCTCGATGCCGCTGCAACAGCCGGAGTGTCTTCCATTGCCGTACACGCGTTCACCGATGGCCGTGACACGCCACCAAAGAGCGCTGCGGCATCGCTGCAAGCGCTCGCCGCCAAGTGTCGTTTGATTCCGGGTGCGCGCATCGCCACTGTCTCCGGTCGCTACTACGCGATGGATCGGGACAACCGCTGGGAACGCGTCGAACTGGCGTATCGCGCAATCACCGAAGCGCGCGCCGAGTTCATTGCGGCCGATGCACTCAGCGCACTCACCGCTGCCTACGCCCGCGGTGAAACCGACGAATTCGTCAAGCCGACGATCATCGGCGATGGCGCGCGGTTTGCCGATGGCGATGCGGTGATGTTCCTCAACTTCCGCGCCGACCGTGCGCGTGAACTGACACGGGCGTTCGTTCGTGAAGACTTCGACGGTTTCACGCGACCGCGTCCGATCCATTTGTCGGCCTACGTCAGCTTGACCGAATACGCTGCAGACTTGCCGGTGACGGCGATCGCGTATCCGCCGCAGAGCATGGCCAACACCTTGCCAGAAGTGATTGCCGCGCGCGGAATGAAGCAACTGCGCATCGCCGAGACTGAGAAGTACGCGCATGTCACCTTCTTCCTCAATGGTGGGCGCGAAGATGCGTTCCCAGGTGAAGAACGTATGCTGATCGCATCGCCGAGAGTCGCGACCTACGACCTGCAGCCGGAGATGAGTTGCCCGGAACTCACCGCCAAGCTCACTGCCGCGATCCGATCGCGCACCTTTGATTTGATCGTCTGCAACATTGCCAACCCAGACATGGTTGGCCATACCGGTATCTTCGAAGCCGCATTGAAAGCGGCCGAGGCGGTCGATCATGCCCTCGGTGAAATCCGCACCGCGATCGATGATGCTGGTGGTGCCATGATCATCACCGCCGATCATGGCAATCTCGAAATGATGCGCGACCCGGAGACGGGAGAACCACATACTCAACACACAGTCGGGCCGGTGCCGGTGGTGTTGGTGGGATATGCGGCGACGTTGCGGCATGGCGCACTCTGCGACTTGGCGCCGACGCTGTTGCAGTTGCTCGGTGTGCCGCAGCCGCCGGAAATGAGCGGGCGCTCGCTGATCGTCGGAGCCACCTGAGTGCGATGGCGCATGCTGTTCGTGCTGCTGTTCGGCGTCACGCATGCCGTCGCAGCGCCGGTACTGCCGCAAAATGCGGAGCGCGAAGCTGAGGCGCAGATCAAGCTTGATACCTTGCGTGCCGAGATTGCGACACTATCCGCCGCGCGTGCCGAGCTTGCGGCGCAGCGGAACGAAGGCGTGGCGGCACTGCGTGAAATCGAAACCCGGGTCAGCGGCAGTGCGCGCCGCCTGCGTGAACTCGAAGCCGGCATCGATACCCAGAATCGCTTGCTCGCCGAACGTGAAGCCGAGCGTATCGTGCTGCAAAAAACGCTCGGACATAGTCGTGAAACTTTAGCGAACCTGCTGCGCTCGGTTTACATGATCGGGCGCGGCGAATCGCTGAAGGCACTGTTGGCGCGTGATCGCATCAGCGACAGTAGTCGCGTGCTGGCGTATTACCGCTATTTGCAGCGCGATCGGCTGAACCGCGTGCAAGCGTTGCTGGCCGAATTATCGGACCTGCTCGCGATCGAGCAGGTCATTGCCACGACCAAAAGCACGCTTGCGGCCGAACAGCAAAAAGAACATGTGCAGTCGGCGCAACTGGCCGGCGACCGCGTGCAGCGGCAAGCGGTACTTGCCGAGTTCGATGCCAAGCTCAAGGAAGGCGGGACGCGCTTGGCGGCACTCGGTCGCGACGAACAGGATTTGCTGCGTTTGCTCGAAGAGTTGCGCGACATCTTTGCCGACATCCCCAAGCAGCTCGATGCGGCGCAGCCATTCGCGACGCTCAAGGGTCGCTTACGGCGTCCACACGCCGGCAGCGTGCGGGTTGCGTTCGGTCAGGGCATCGCCACCGGACGCTTGAGCGAGGGCTGGTTGCTCGACGCCGAGGCCGGCGATGAAGTGCATGCGGTTGCACCAGGGCGCGTCGCGTTCGCAGATTGGTTGAAAGGTTTCGGGCTGTTGTTGATTCTCGATCATGGCGATGGCTACATGAGCCTGTACGCGCAAAACGAATCCTTGTTGAAGGATGTCGGCGACTGGGTTGCGGCCGGTGATGTCATCAGTACCGTTGGCGCCAGCGGTGGCGCGGCGCAGACAGGTCTGTACATCGAACTGCGATATCAGGGTCGTCCACTTGACCCGAAACCTTGGTTTGCGCGCTGATCCCTTGCAATCGCGCCGTCACACCGCATCTGCCAGCATTCGGGTGCGCGGCCGGTCTGGTCCTGCGTCGTTCAGGAGTTAGATGTGTCGAATCCCACCGAGGGCGCGTCCGCGTCCATTCAGTCAAAACAGGATCTGATCGATTTTCTCGCCAGCGGTGAAAAGCCGATCGCGGATTGGCGTATCGGTACCGAGCACGAGAAATTTGTCTTTCAGCTTGAAGACCTGCGCGCACCGCCTTACCAAGGTGAGCGTGGCATCCAAGCCTTGCTCGAAGGCATGGCACGCGAGTTTGGCTGGACGCCGGTGCTGGAAAACGGCGATCCAATCGCCTTGACCAAAGGCTTGGCCTCGGTATCGCTGGAACCCGCCGGACAATTCGAACTGTCGGGTGCGCCGCTCGACACTGTCCACCAGACCTGCTGCGAAGTGGATACGCATTTGCGGGAATGTAAACAGATCGGCGACCAGCTCGGACTCGGCTTTCTCGGCATGGGGTACAATCCGAAGTGGCGACGCGACGAACTGCCGTGGATGCCGAAAGGTCGCTACAAGATCATGCGCGAGTACATGCCGAAGCGCGGAAACCTCGGCCTCGACATGATGCAGCGCACCTGCACGGTGCAGGTCAATCTCGACTACGGCAGCGAAGCCGACATGGTCAAGAAATTCCGCGTCTCTCTGGCGCTGCAACCGATCGCGACCGCGCTGTTCGCGGATTCGCCGTTCACCGAAGGCAAGCCTAACGGTTTTCTCAGTTTTCGATCGAATGTCTGGAGCGACACCGACCCGGACCGCACCGGCATGCTCGGCTTTGTATTCGATGACGGGTTCAGTTACGAGCGCTATGTCGACTACATCCTCGACGTGCCGATGTACTTCGTCTATTGCGATGGTCGATACATCGATGCCAGCGGCCAGAGCTTCCGCGACTTCCTTGCCGGCGACCTGCCGGCATTGCCGGGTGAAAAGCCGACGCTCAAAGACTTCAACGATCACCTGACCACCGCGTTCCCGGAAGTGCGTCTGAAAAAGTATCTGGAGATGCGCGGCGCCGATGGTGGCCCGTGGAATCGTCTGTGTGCGCTGCCAGCCTTTTTCGTCGGACTGCTTTACGATCAGACGGCGCTGGATGCCGCTTGGGATCTGGTCAAGGATTTCACGCTGGCCGAGCGCGAAGCGCTGCGCAACGGGGTTCCGAAGCTGGCACTCAAAACTCCGTTCCGGAATGGCACTGCCCGCGATCTTGCTCTCGAAGCCTTGAAGATCTCAGCCCACGGTCTCAAGCGCCGCGCGAAACTCAACAGCCGCGGCATCGACGAATCCTTGTTCCTCGAACCGCTGATCGAATTCGCCCAAGCCAACCAAACCCCGGCCGAACGCAAGCTGGAACTGTTCCATGGTGAATGGCAAGGCTCAGTGGATCCGATTTACCGAGCATTCGCTTACTGATCGTCGGCAGTGACCGATATTTCCTGAAAGCCGTCGCCATCATGCAGAATGAACAAGGCCGTCATTCCGCGTTCTCGCGCCAGTTCAATTCCCGCCGTTTCACCCAGCACCAGCAACGCGGTCGCCCAGGCATCGGCGAGCATGCAGTTCGTGGCGATAACGCTGACTGCGGCAAGTCGGTTCGATACGGGTCTGCGCAGTGCGCCGTTCATCGTGTGGGCGTGCGACTCACCGTGATGATCGACCCAATGACGGTAGTCACCCGAGGTCGCGATGGCGGCATCGTCGAGTTCCATCACACCCATCACTTCACGCAGGTGGCGAACCGGTTTTTCGATGGCAATCGCCCACGGCTGCCCATCCGGTTTCGTGTCGCGGGCGCGCATCTCGCCGTCGATACCGACCAGGTAGCGAGGAATGCCAAGCGTGTCGAGACAGCGGGCTAGTTGATCAACGCCGTAGCCCTTGGCAATGCCCGCCAGATCCAGAGTGATCGCGCCCCGTTTCCGGACCCGATGACCGACCGGATCGAGATCCAGCAACTGGGTGGCGGGCTGATGCGTCTGCGCTTTCAATGTGTTGATTCGCGCTTCGTCGAGCCGCCCTTGGCCGGGGCCAAAGCCCCAGGCACTGACGAGATCGCCAACGCCGATATCGAATGCGTCTTGCGACTGTCGGCCGACGCAAAGGGCGGCCTCCAACACCGTGAACAGTCCTTCTGGGACGGCCAACCATTGATCGACAGGTGCTTCGTTCAAGCGATTCAGATCGGAGTCGGGCCGCCAGTTCGACATCTGCTGATCCACGGCATCCACCGCAGCGAAGAGGCGCGCAGAGATGGCCGCCTCATCGGCACCTGGCGCGGCGAAGAAGACGGCGCTGTAACGGGTGCCCATCGTCTCGCCATTCAAGCTGTAGCGTTGCCAGTCGACCGCAGGCGTTCCAGACTTATCCGAATACGTCTTCACGATAGCGTCCCTGAAGTTTGAGCGCGCGAACGTCGAGGTCGATCGGCGACAGGATGCCATCCAGCGCCTGCATGATGCTGGCGGCCATGGCGCGGCTGCCGCAGACCAGAATTTGCGCGCCCTCTTCAATCAAGCCACGTATTTCCGTTGCATTGTCCAATACGCGATGTTGGACGTAGGCACCTTCCTTGACGCGAGAGAAGACCGCATGCAATTCGGTAAGCCGGCGATCGGCCAGGTATTCGCCGAGTTCCGGTTCATAAAGAAAATCGGAAGCAGGATCGCGGCCGCCCCAGTACAGATACATCGGATACTTGCCCGTGTTGTTGCGGATGAACCCGGCCAGTGGGCCGATGCCTGCGCCCGCGCCAATCAGAATGACCGGAGCCTTGCCAGATGCCGGGCGGAAGCCTGGATTGGGCTGGATAAACGCATCGATGCGTTGACCGGGTTGCAAGTCATGCAGCATTCCGGAACACAAGCCTTGCGGATGTTTGCGCACGCAAATTTCGAGAAAGCCGTCTTTTGAGCCACTGGCCAGAGAATAGAATCGTGGCACTGGACTGCCCGGTGGCACGATGCCCACGAGATCACCCGCTTCGAAACGCGGCAGACCATTGAACCCGATCCGGCGCGCGATTCGAGCGAAGCGACTCTTCGGCGCGATCGGGCCGAAGCGCAGGATGCTGGTGGGCGCCTGCACTTGTGTGCCGTAGTCAATACGGCGGATCAATTCGAGCGCTTGGGTGTGCGGAGGTTTGTGCGTGTAGGTCAGCGTCAGTTCGCGCCCGAGCAAGCGTCCGACCGCTCGCCCCCAGTGGGAAAATTCTTGCGACGACTGCCGGTCGATGGTGTCGAGATCGAGCGATTGTTGCCAACCACGTGCGAGCAGCGCAGCTTGCGTGTCCCTGGCGAACTGGCAGAACTTCGGGAACTGACGATCGCCAAAACCGAGCACGGCGAAGCTCGGCCGATGGCTCTCGGAAAACTTGTCGAGGCGCGCGAGAAATCGATTGGCTGAACTGGGAGCATCTCCATCCGCGTAGGTCGAGGTCAGGATGAACAGGTGTTTTGCCTGACGATACTGCGTCGCCAACTGATTCATCGGTGCTGTGTGCACGCGCTGTCCGGCTTCGTGCAAGGCGTCGTGTAATGCGGTCGCAAAACCCCACGTGCTGTTGCTCTCACTGCCTACCAAGATGACGCTATCGGCCGATTGCGATCCACTGTTGTTGGCGATGCGTGGCCTCAATCGACGGCGCTGCCACCACATCGTCACACCAGTAGCGCCCATCAGTGGCACGCTCAACGCGCTCAGTCCGAGCAGCAGAGCCAGCCACCACAGTCCACCTTGGCCAGTATGCAACTGATAGATCAGTTCGTGCGCCCGGTGGACACCATCATGCGCTTGCCAGGACAACAGGGCGCCGGTCGCCTGATCGACATAGCCGTCCCCGTGTGCGGTGCGCAACGAATAGACGTCGTCCGGGTTCTCGGGGCTCGGGTACACCAGTTCGCGCAGATCGTTCAGATCGGTGCGTTGCAGGGCAGGCAACGTGCCGATCGACTTGGCCGGACCGGCGGTCGTCGCGCTAGGGAAATCGGGTTCGTCTCGTGTGCCGTCGGAGATCAGGCCGAACGTCGCTGCCGACATATAGAGCCCAGTGAGCGCCGACAACAGCAAGCCGAATACGGCGATCCGTCCCAACTCGGCATGCCAGCGTTGGCTGAAGTTGCCGCGCAGAGGGTGCACGAGTTGCCGCCATCCACCCACGCGCTTGACCAACAATGCCATGCCCGACAGACACAGCACCAGCATGGTCAAGGCTGAGGTACCCGCAACCGCGCGGCCGGCGGTGCCGGCAAAAAATGATCGATGCAGGTTCTTTACCCAGCGCGTGAATGCGGACGGCGCATAGAGTCCGATACTTTGTCCATTGGTCGGATCAATGCGCTCAGCGCCGGTTTCGCCATCGCGGCTGTAGTACACAATGATCGCGCCGGATGGCGAGCGCTGGATCTGTTCTGCGCCGGGAAAATGCGGCGCCACCCGTTCGGCCAACATGGCGACACTGATCTGGCCGTTGCCAGGCACGGTGCTGCCGATGCGCTCGATCACCGGATCGACCGACAACAGAGCGCCGCTGATCGCCAGCACAACAAGCAGCAGGGTAGCGATCAGGGCGGGAAGTGAGTGAATCCGTCGCAGCATGCGTGGTCGCCTTGTGTTTGGGAGCGGTCACATGTCGTAGATGAATGACTGGACATAACCGCGTCCAGTCGCCGGCTTGCCGGCGCCCAGCGTGGTCAGCGGTGTGCGCACATCCGCAGGATTGTCGCGTCCGTCTTCCACGGCAGAGTCCACACGGATCTCGTAGCCCGCATCGATTAAGGCATCGGCGATGTCAACGGTGACTTTCAGTGCGCGCCCGCTGCCGACGCTGGCGCCACTGACGCCATCGACTTCGGCCGGCTTCAAACCACTGCCGCGCGCCCAGTCACGCAGATTCTTGTAGTGCTTGGTCTTTTTGCCTGATACCCAAAGTGTTTTTTGATATTGCCCGGTCGAATTTGTGAGGTAGATGGCCAAGTACGCGCCGTTGCCACCGTAACTTTTCAGCTGCGTGGTCAACGTAACCGGCCGCGCTTGCGCGAGTCCGGGCAGCGCAATGGCGCCGGCCAAGCACAGTGAAAGCATGATCTTATTCATCGGCGTTCTCCGAAATAGTTGGTGACGATGAGCGGTTCATTTGCTGTCGCGGGCTGGATTGCGGTCCAGATAATCGGCAGCGTCGCCGTTCCCATCGAATGTGACTTCCAGTTTGCGAATGCGTAGCGAACCCGGTTCGTAAATGGCCTTGAACGGGTTTCCGTTCTTGTCGATGCCTCTGACTTCGTAGCAGCCGTCATCAACCTTGATTCGCTGCACTTCCCAACCGTGCTGCTCCAGTTGTCGTCGCAGTACTTCGCGCGGCTGCCAGTCAGCCACCGGATCGTTGCAGTCGCTGTCGGCCAACGCCGCGCCACTGGAAATCAGGCTGGCCAGAACGGCGCCGGTGAGGGTGAAGGTGTTCATCGATGCGTCTCCTTGAGGGATGTGCAGGACCGACTATCGCGGCACATCCTTATGCCAATCTGAAGACCGCGTGCCATTGGTCCGATGCGGACGATCCGAACCGGGCTGAATTCCTCCTCGGGCGTCATGTAAACTCGCCGTCTTCGCGTGCCCGGGTTGCGGGTGTGCCCCCGGATTTCCTTGGAGCTGATGGCCATGAAGCTGCGTCTTTCTCTCGCAATGTTCGCCTTTTCGATGTCGGCGCCGATTTGGGCGCAGGAGGCTGCGACGGCGGCTGTTGCACCCGCTGCTGCTGATGTGGCACCGGTTGAAGCGGTTGTCGCTGCGCCAGTTGACCCAATGGTGGCCGTCAATGCCGCCTTCGCTGAGCTGGCCAAGGCCAAGCCGGGTGACGCTCAGGCCGGTGCCGGTAAAGCGGTGATGTGTGCCGCCTGCCACGGTCTTGATGGCAACTCCGCCGATGCGATGTACCCAAAGCTGGCGGGTCAGCATGAAGGTTACACCTCGCGTCAGTTGACGCTGTTCAAGCAAAGTGTACGCCAGAATGCGATCATGTTTGGCTTTTCGGCTGGCCTCGCGCCGCAGGATATGCGTGACATCGGTGCCTATTTTGCGACCCAAAAGATTCAGGCCGGTATCGCCGACGAGTCGTTGATCAGTAACGAATTCAGCCCGCACAAGGGCCAGCGGATCGTCGATGTCGGCGCCAAGCTGTATCGCGGTGGCGATGCCGCGCGCGGCATCCCGGCGTGCATGGCCTGCCATGGCCCCAGCGGTCACGGCATGCCCGGCCCGACTTATCCGTCGATCGGCGGCCAGCATGCCGGCTACGCGGCCGCTGCACTCAATCGATTCAAGGCCACCCCGCTCGGCGCACTTGAGCTCAAGGACCCGGTCTACGCGGTGATGGTCGACATCGCCGCGCGCTTGAGCGACGAGGAAATTCTTGCGATCTCGTCGTATCTGGAAGGTCTGCACAACCGTGCCGACGCACAGTCGACCGCGACGCAACCCTGATCGCCGGGAACTTTTTGCCCGCGCCCGGGTTCCATACCGGGCCGCGTTCCCTGCGCGACTGTCTTTTTGATGGAGTTTCCCCATGCTGACCCGCCTTCTGGCAACTGCCGCCTTCGCTCTCGTCTCGGTCTCCGCCTGTGCGCAGGTTGGCGTCGAGCCCTATCAGGCCGGAACGCAGTACTTCCTGATCGATCCGCCGCAGCCGACCAGCACCGGCGACAAGGTCGAGGTGGTCGAGGTATTCAGCTACGCCTGTATTCACTGCGCCCACTTCGAACCGCAAGTGCAGGCCTGGAAGCAGAAAATGCCGGCACAGGTCGCGTTCACCTACATGCCTGCCGTCTTCAATCCGAGCTGGGAAACGTTCGCACGCGCCTACTACGCCGGTGAAGTGCTCGGTATCGCCGACAAGGCGCATCAGGATCTGTTCGATGGCGTGCATGTGCGTCGTGACGTACGCAACCTCGAAGACATCGCCAAGATCTATACGAAGTACGGCAAGACCGAGCAACAGTTCCTCGACGCGACCAAGAGCTTCGGCGTCGAGATGAAGATCAATCGCGCCAAGCAGATCATTCCGCGTTATGGCGTCGATGGCACGCCGAGCGTCATCGTCGCTGGCAAGTACCGCGTCACGGGTGGATCTGCCGGTGGCATGGAAAAGGTCTTCGACGTGGTGAATTTCCTGATTGCCAAGGAAATCGCGGCGAAGAAACTAGCCGTTGCTGCAACACCGGCCAAGAGCTGATTAACGGCGGTATCGCCGCATACCAACGGGGCGCGCGAGCGCCCCGTCTGCGTTCCGAAGCAGGAACTTTGCCTGCTGCCGTGTCGTCTGAAGCGCTTCACCCTGCACTGGAGAACGCCCGATGCTGATTCGACTGCTTGCTCTCACCGTGTTCACGGTCATGCCTCTGGTCGCTAGTGCGCAGGGAATGGTCGAACGGTTTCAGTCCGGTACGCATTACTTCCCGATCGTTCCGGCCCAGCCGGGAAAAGTCGATGGGCGTATCGAAGTCGTCGAAGCGTTCGGCTACGCGTGCGGTGCCTGCGCCTCGTTCGAGCCGCATGCGCGTGAATGGCGCAAGCACAAGCCGGCCAACGTCCAGTTCACGCTGCTGCCGGTGCAATTCAATCCGACCTGGGAAATGTTTGCGCGTGCCTACTACGCGGCCGCGGCGCTGGGCATCGCCGAGCAAGGACACCAAGCGCTGTTCGATGCGGTGCAAGTAAAGCGTTCAGTGCGCACGCTCGCCGATGCCGCCAAGGTCTATGCCCAATACGGCAAGACCGCGGAACAGTTTCTGGCCGCGACCAACAGCTTCGGCGTTGGCGCCAAGCTCAAGCAGGCCAAGTTGATGGTGCCGCGCTATCAGGTGGAGGGTACGCCGACGCTGATCGTCGCCGGCAAGTACCGCATCACCACCAAATCAGCCGGCAGTTATGCACAAATGTTCGTCGTCGCCGACTTCCTGATCGCGAAGGAAACTGCAGCAATGGCCCAGCCCGCGGCGGCGGCCGGTTGATCTCGAACACATCACATTTCGTTTCTTTGCTTGCCAAATTGCGCAGTGGACGCATGATCGGGACATGACCGATGCGCGCGATCACGAACGTCACCTGCGTCTGCTGAGCTTCAATATTCAGGCCGGCGCGCAGACCAATGCCTATCGCGAATATTTTACGCGCGGTTGGCAGACGCTACTACCGCATCGTGGCAAGCGCGCCAATCTTGATCAGGTCGCGTCGCTGGCGCGTGGTTTCGACGTCGTCGCGCTTCAAGAAGCCGACAGCCATAGCCTGCGCAGCGGCTTCAAGCACCAAGTGCAGATGCTGGCGGAGAACGCCGACTTTCCCTATTGGAGCCATCAGCGGAATCGTGCGCTTGCGCTTGCCGAACCCGGCAATGGGCTGCTGACGCGATTCGCGCCAAGCAGCATCATCGACCACCGCTTGCCAGGGCGAATTCCTGGTCGCGGGACGCTGGAAGTGCGTTTCGGTGAGGAGGCTGCCGCCTTGCGTGTGTTCATCGTGCACTTGGCGTTGACGCCGGGAGCGCGCCTGCGCCAGGCCGAATTCATCGCTGAACTGGTCGGCGACAGCATGCATGCCGTCGTGCTCGGCGACTTCAACTGCGAACCCGACAGCCGCTCGCTGTCGCCGCTGTTCATGCACACGCGGTTGCGTCCTGCAGCGAACGCACCGAGCTTTCCGAGTTGGCAGCCGCTGCGTTCCATTGACCAAGTACTGACCACCACTGCGATCGACGTGCGCCGTTACGAAGTGCTGCCGTTGCGGGTGTCTGACCATTTGCCAATCGCGGTTGACCTGCACTTGCCCGACACCTGCGTGTTGCCAAGGACCGAACACCGGCGACCGTGACCGATGAGGCTTGGGAATTCGTATCGGATCACGGACACTTGCCAGATGCGCTGGCGTTTCATCTTCCTTGTCGTACTGATCATTGGCCTGTTGGCGGCGGTGTCGACGGTGGCTGCGCGCCCGGGCTCGGCAATTGCGCCGGGTGTGGTCGCTCTCGAGATCAACGGCCTCGACGAAGAACAGACAGCGGCCGTATTGCCGGCGCTGGAAGTGGCCAGTTACCGTAACCGCAGCAGCATTGGCGAACGCCGCCTGCAACGGTTGCTGCGCCAGATCGAAGGCGAAGTCGACGGAGCGCTGGAGGTATTCGGTTATTACGCCGCAACGACCCAAGTTCGGCTTGATCCGTTGGCGGACGGGCGCTATCGGGTGCACCTTGATGTCGCGCTCGGCGAACCGGTGCGGGTGCGCGCCATCGACGTAACCATTTCTGGTGCGGCGATGCGCAATGAACGCATCGGTGGGCTGATCAGCGACTTCGCACCGGCGATCGGCGAAGCCTTCGACCATCGTGTCTATGAAGCCAGCAAGGCTGCGATCGAGCGCGCGCTGCTGCGCCGTGGTTATTTGACGCAACGACTGGTCGAGCGTCGCGTCGAGATTGATCGCGCTGCGGCCAGTGCGCGCATCGTGCTGCGATACGAATCCGGTACGCGCCATTTTCTCGGCAAGGTGCAATTTCTAGGTGCACAATTCGACGACCGTTTGATGCAGCGCTTCGTGCCCTGGCCCGATGGCTATCGTTTCGATCAAGCGCGCGTCGAAGCGCTGCAACAGACCTTGGCAGCAAGCAACTACTTCGACCACATCGAAATCAGTCAGGGCGACATCGATCCAGCCACCCTGCGCGTGCCGCTGACTGTGCAGCTCAGCCCGAATTCACGCACACGTTATGTTGCCGGCGTGTCCTACGGCTCCGACGAAGGTGCCGGTGTGCGTGGCGGCATCGAGCGGCGTTGGGTCAATGCCCGTGGTCATCAGTTCTTCGGTGAGGCCGAACTGGCGCAACGGCGCTCTGCACTGTATGCCGAATACGCACTGCCACAGTTTGCCGCGAAGATCTCGCGCTACACCATCGCCACCCGCTGGCAAGACGAGCAGACCGACAACATCGATGCGCGCTCGTTCTTGCTCAGCGGCAATGCTGTCGCGCGCGGTGATCACTGGTACGCGCAGGCGTCATTGAATGTACTCGATGGCAGTTTTCTGGTGGGCGCGCGCAGTCCGGGTCAAGCCCGGCAAAGTGCGCGTGTCGTCTATCCCGAATTTCACTATGAGCGTGTGTTTGCCGAGGACCGCGTGCATCCGCACCGTGGCGCGTCACTCGATCTGCGTGTGCTCGCTGCGAGCGATAGTGTGTTGAGCGATATCGCGCTGCTGCAAGGGCGGGCAACCGTCAAAGGGATCATGCCGGCCGGTCTGGGTGCGCGCTTGATCGCACAGATCACGCTTGGCGCCACCGCCACTGAGGACTTCGCGCGGCTGCCGCCAGAGCTACGCTTCTTTGCCGGTGGCGATCGCAGTGTGCGTGGTTATGGCTATCAGGATCTCGGTGCTCGTGACGAGCAGGGTCTGGCCATCGGCGGGCGTTACTTGGCTACCACTTCGATGGAATACGAACGCGAGTTCATGCCCGGTTGGAGTGCTGCCGGTTTCATCGATGCCGGCGATGTCTGGTCTCGTGGCAAACCACGGTTTGAATTTGCACTCGGTACCGGTGTGCGTTGGCAATCACCGGTCGGCCCGATTCGCATCGATATCGCGCATGGTTTTGACGAGATCTCTGGCGGCTGGCAGTTGCATCTTTCGGCAGGGCCCGACCTGTGAAGCGCACGCGCCGACTGATCTGGATGCTGCTCGCGTTGTTTGCAATCGTGCTCGCGTGGCTATTGTTCTCGAACAGTGGGCTGCGCTTTATCGCCGCACGTGCGTTACCCACCGATGGCAGTATTGGCGTGATGTCGGTGCACGGCAGCATCTGGTCGGGCATCGCTGTGCAGGGCGTTCGCATCGACACGCCGGCGCTCGCGATCACGCTGCGCGAAGCGCGCGTCGATATCGCCCTGGCACCGTTGTGGCGTGGTGCATTGCGGCTGCGTTCGGTCGATGCTGCTGGCGTTGGCGTTGAACTGCGTGCGCCCGCCGCTGGTGCAAAAACCACGAACTCCGCTGCGCTGGTGTTGCCGGATGTGCAGATCGAGCGCTTGCATATTTCGGCAGTGGACATCGTCCAGGGCGAGCAGCGACAGACGGTTGATCGCATCGATGCGCGGGTCACGATGCAGGGAAATGCCGTGGCACTGGAGAACTTGCACGTTGTCTCCGCGCTGGCACGCATTGACGGCGCCATCGCGCTCGACCTGAAGCGCGATTTGCCGGTGCAATCAGCGCGTCTTGATGTCGCGATCCATCAGGCCGAGCAAGTCATCGTGGGCGCACTTGAAGCGCGCACCATTCGCGGCGTCACTAGTCTGACGCTGGCGCTGCAGCAGCCGGTGATCGCGGCGATTGCACTCGCCGAGGTGCGCGGTATCGAAGACTGGAATGCGTTCGTGCAGGTGCCTGAGCAACGCTGGCAAAGCGAAACGCCGATTGCCGCGTCACTGCAACTGCAGGCACAGCGCGGCGTGCTCCGGGTGCAGGGCGACGCGATGTACGACGGCCTGCGGCTGGCGTCGATCGAGGCGGTTGCGCGTATCGAAGACGACGCCCTGCTGATCGCGCCATCGTCGTTCGATCTTGCGGCACCGCAAGGTCGAATCACGCTACAAGGGCGCGTACCGTTCGATGCTGCGGCACCGCTGGCGCTCGATCTCGCCAGCACAGCGCTATCGCTGGCGACGGACGCTGCGCCGCCCCTGCGTATCGCCGGCAGCGTGAAGCTGTCGGGCTCTCGCGCCGCGATGAGCTTGTCGCCGGCGTTGAAGTTGGAGCGCGAGGGCTGGCCAGCGGCGGTGCTTGATGGCCACATTGCCCAGCAGGGCAGTGAATGGCGGGTCGATGATCTGCAACTCGTCTCCGGTCGCAGCAGCCTGCATCTCGACGGCGTCTTGACCGCGGTGGCGTCGACGTTGAACGTGCGCCTAGCGCAGTTCGATCCGGCCTTGTTCGCTCCGGACTGGCCGGGTGCGATCGATGCGGATCTGGTCTGGAACGGCGGCTTCGGCGAACGCGGTCTGAGCGGCGAACTGGTGATCGAGCAATTGGCCGGGATGTTGCGCGAACGCAGCTTGCACGGCACCGGCACGGTGTCTTTGCTCGAGGGCGATTTGACCACCGCCGATGTGAATCTGGCGGCGGGCGCATCGTCGCTACAGGTGGTGCGCGCATCGCTGCAACAGCCGTTGCGGGTGAAATTCGATACGCCGGATCTGGTCGACCTGATGCCCGAAGGGCATGGCCGCGTGCGCGCCGATGTCAGCATCGACGACGACTGGCAGATCGAGGTCGATGCAGCAGACATCGTGATGCCGCAGTTCACGCTGACGCAGGGCCGGGTGCAAGGTCGGGGCGGCAACGACGTCGCTGCCGCGGTAGTGATTCAAGGCACCTTGCGTGGACTTGCGCTGGGTGAGCAATCATTTGAACGAGTGCAGATCGGTGTCGATGGAACGCGCGCCGCGCATCGGGTTGATCTTGATGTGCAGGCCGGTGCGCGCCAGCTACAGATCGTGGCCGAAGGTGGCTTGAGTGCGCAAAATGCATGGCGCGGGCGGCTGCTGGGGCTTGACCTGCTCGCGCCAGAACTGCGCGCGTCACTGAATGAACCAGCGGCATTATCTTGGCATGCCGGGCGATTTTCATTGGCGCGTAGTTGCCTCGCGAACGAGGCCGGCGGTCGTGTGTGTGTGCAGTTCGTGCAGGCTGCCGAGCGCGTCGATGCCAGCGTGGAAATCGTCGCGCTCGATCTGCAACCGCTAACACATCTGTTCGCACCGAAGGCACCATTCGCTACCGAAGCACGACTGTCGGGCAGTGCCGATCTCACTCTGTCTGCTGGTGACCTGGTCGCATTGAATGCGCGTTTCGACAGCGCCGAGGGTGCGATGCGCGTTGACGAGCGCCCTGACCTTGACCTCGGCTATCGCGATTTTGCGCTCGATCTGAACGTCGATGCCGGCGTCGGCACGTGGTCAGCAAGCGCGACGCTGCGCCCGAAGGCAAGGTCTCGTCGAGCGGTCGCTTGACCCTTGCCAATGGCGAGTGGCAGTACGAAGGTGACGTGCATGCGAGTGTGCATCGCTTCGATGTCATCGAAGCCTTTACCTCGCAGTTCGCGTCGCCGCGCGGCGATATGAGTGGCGACATGCAGTTCCGTGGCCGCGGGCTGGAGCGCCCGCAGTGGAGCGGCGCCTTCGCGGTAACCGGATTCGCCGCCGAACTTCCTGAGTTGGGCTTGGAGTTGAGCAACGGTGCGCTGGCGATCGCGGCGGTGCCGACCGGCATCATCGTGCGCGGCGCGATCACTTCCGAGGGTGGGCAACTGATTCTCGACGGCGGTCGTGGCGCTGAGGCGCACGCGCCGTGGCACTTTGCATTGAGCGGCGAGAATGCGGTGTTGGCGGATACGCCGGCACTGCGTTTGGTGGTGAGTCCGGCCTTGACCTTGCAACAACGCGAGCACGATTGGTTGTTCGGCGGTCGCGTTGCGATTCCCGAAGCACGTATTGATGCCGAAGTATTGGCGCCACCGACTGCCTTGAGCAGCGATGTCGTTGTGATTGATGCCGAAGCGGTGGACGCGGCCGACGCCGAGCGTTGGAGCGCCGATGTGACGCTGGCATTTGGCGAACAGGCCAAGCTGACCGGCTACGGCTTTGATGGGCGTCTGCGCGGCGACCTGCGGCTGCTTCAACGTAGTGGTGACAACGCCTATGGGCAGGGCCAATTACAAGTAAGCGGTCGCTATGCCGCGTATGGGCAGCGCTTGACCATCCGCCGTGGTCGCGTGTTGTTCGCGAACAGTCCGCTCGACGAACCGACGCTCGATATTGAAGCCGAGCGCAAGGCTGGCAGTGCCGTTGCTGGCGTGCGTGTGACCGGCACGGCGCGCACGCCGCGGACCGAGATCTACTCGCGCCCAGCCTTGCCGGAATCAGAAGCGCTGGCCTTGCTGGTTACCGGTCGTAACCTGCGCGGTGTCAGCGGTGCGGACCGTCAGCGCCTGTCGAACGCCGCGCTCGCACTGGGCACCATCGGGGGCGATTTGCTCGCCAGCAATCTCGGTGCCGAGATCGGCATCACCGGCGACGCGGCCCGTGGCACCGAAGCCTTCACCATCGGTAAATACCTCACGCCCAAGCTGTTTATCGGCTATGGCATCGGGCTCGCGCGTCGCGGCAGCGTGCTGATCGTCCGCTATCTCATCCGTGATGACATCGAGTTCGAAGCCACCAACGGCGAACAATCGCGCGCGAGCTTGAACTACATCATCGAGAAGTGAAAAAGAACGCACCATTCACTTAAATGGCGTTGCGATTCGATAGTCGCGCCAATTGCTGGCCGGCAGATTCTGCCAGCCAGCAATTGATCAAAGTGATCTACTTGCAAACGCCGAAATTTGTCAGGCAATGGATGTAGCATTGCTCCCAAAATTTGCCGCCACAAGCGGCAATACAACTGGTGCACGACAAGCTCGTGCAGGTGAACGTGCAAATCGTTCCGGATGGTGGGCGAGCCATCACCGAGGATGCGCCGATCGCGAGACCCAGCAGTAGTGCTTTCAGACTCAAATTAATTGTCATTACCTGTCCTTCGATTTACCCCGATTGTGGGGTATTCATGTAAGCGGCCTCTGGCAGAGGATCACGACATCACCACGTTTTTTTGCCCACTAAATTGCCATAGCTCTTTTCGTCGAAGCCGACAATGGCGCTCGAATTTGTCAATAGAACCGGAACCCCATCAAACTTGAGGCGTTCTTGAAGGCGAGCGGCAGCCTTTGATTGATCGATCTCGAATACGACGTAAGGAATGCGGTTCGAGCTCAAGAACGCCTTCGCCTTTCGGCAATATGGACAGGTGGATGACGACATCAGTACGAACGGAGATTTCGCCGCGTTCAGCACCGACGAGTAGTCGCCCTTCCGAACCGATGCGCCCGCGTTAACTCGTCCGATAAGCGTTACCCCACCCCATCCAATGCCGACGCCAGCGAGCGCAATCAGTGAAAATGACAGGATCTGTGAAACGACACGATTCATGGCGATGTCCTTTGATGGGTTGACAAAACAAGCGACAAACGGCATGACCTCACGACATGAGTGGTTGCTGGTCAGTGAGCAATGCCTTACAGATTCATGCAAAGCTGACGCAGAGGCGTATGTCCAGAAAGCCAATTTCTACATCGCGAGATACAAATGCGACGCATATGGATGGTAGTTTTTCTGGCCGCGTTCTTTACAGGGTGTGAGCCGCGCTCTACGGACCTTCGGCGCGACTTCTCCCTCCCAGAAGGTTGTTCCCGACTTGGAAGCGTTGAAGAAGCATCCCTGGCACAAGACATCCGCAAGTACTTTCTTGCGGAAGTCAGCGCATCTGTAAGCGAGGTAGTCGTCGAAGGTGGTGCCGACTGTGGCGACAAGTTTGTCTTCTCGATCGAGGCTGTCGCGAAGGGCGTGCACCATCCTTGGATTTGGTTTGTATTTATCGACAAGAGTGACGGTACGAAAGAGCTCATTCGTCCAGAGTAGTGTCTCGATTTGAGCTGAGAAGCAAAGAAAAACCCCCCCCGGTCTGTTGAGGACCGGGGTTTTTTTTGGGTGCGGTGTGACCCGGGGGTCAGTCGAGGACGTTGATGGTTACGGTGGCGGTGGACTCGTTGCCGGCGGAATCGCGGATGGTCGCGGATTCTGATCCAAGTCGGTACGGCATTCCGGTTCAAGCCGGTACGGGGTTCTGATTCAAGTCGGTACGGTTATCCACAGGGGTATCCGGTGGGGACAGGAGCGGTCAGGACATTGAGCTGGATGGTGAACAGGTTCGTTTCGGCGAAGTCGTCGACGGCGAGCGGGGGCTGGTTGCTCGGGATGACGGCGGTGACGGTGCAACCCCGCGCTACTACGACAACAAT
>Ga0073899_10000228_pt1 | contig 51489 bp, 40 predicted proteins | sample KloWWTmetaKNB5Ph_FD_88975 | JGI IMG/M metagenome (GOLD analysis project Ga0073899, IMG submission 88975) | Active sludge microbial communities from Klosterneuburg, Austria, studying microevolution and ecology of nitrifiers - Klosterneuburg... | ecosystem: Engineered > WWTP > Aerobic digester >... | reverse complement strand
GGATCATGGGCAGCGTGGGGCTGTCGGGCCGCTCCTTCATCCCGCTGCTGTCGAGCTTCGCCTGCGCGATCCCCGGCATCATGGCCGCGCGCACCATCGCCAACCCGCGCGACCGGCTGGTGACCATCCTGATCGCGCCGCTGATGACCTGCTCGGCGCGCCTGCCGGTGTATGCCCTGCTGATTGGCGCCTTCGTGCCGCAGCGCGAGGTCTGGGGCGGCATCGAGTTGCAGGGGCTGGTGCTGTTCGGCCTGTATCTGGCCGGCATCGTCGGCGCGATGGCGGTGGCCTGGGTCCTGAAGCTGCTGACCTCGCGCCGCCAGGTGCGCACGCTGATGATGGAGCTGCCGAGCTACCACTGGCCGCAGGCGCGCAACATCGCCATCGGGCTGTGGCAGCGGGTGAAGATCTTCCTGAGGCGCGTGGGTGGCATCATTTTGGTGCTCACGGTGGCGCTGTGGGCGCTGGCGAGCTTCCCGGCGCCGCCCGTGGGCGCCACCGGCCCGGCGGTGGAATACAGTCTGGCCGGCACGCTCGGCCGTGCGCTGGCGGTGGTGTTCGAGCCGATCGGCTTCAACTGGCAGATCAGCATCGCGCTGGTGCCGGGCCTGGCGGCCCGCGAGGTGGCGGTCAGCGCGCTGGCGACGGTGTATTCGCTGTCCGCCACCGGCGAAGATGCCGCTGGCGTGCTGGCGCCGCTGCTGGCGCAGGGCTGGAGCCTGGCCACCGCGCTGTCGCTCCTGGCCTGGTACGTGGCGGCGCCGATGTGCCTGAGCACGCTCGCGGCCATCCGGCGCGAGACCGGCAGCTGGAAGATGGCCGGCGTGGCCGCCGCCTACCTGACGGCGCTGGCCTACGGGCTCGCCTTCGTGACCTACCGGGTGGCGTTGGCGCTGGGCGGCGGCTGATCGGCCGCCGCAAAACCGGGCGGCCTCACCGTGCCTGGGATCGCTCGGGCACGACGGGCCGGCGCATGCGGTCAAAGGCCAGGCAGGGATCCTCGCGCTGCACCGAGGGGGTGATCCAGAGGTGGGTGGCCCGGGTTTCGTGCGGCGCGCTGCCGGGTCCGCCGCTGGTATCGCTGCCGGTCTCTCCGCCGGTCTCGCCGAACACCACGTTGACGATCAGTGCGGCCGGGTCGAGCACCGCCAGCAGGTGCGGCACGCCGTGGTCGCTGCGCACGTGGCCGTTGCCCGCCAGCAGCACGGCCGGGCGGCCGGCGCTGCGGTGCAGGGCCAGCGCCATCGCCGCATCGCGGGCGCGCTGAGCCAGGCGGGTGGCGGGCAGCCTCGCGGCGCCCAGGTGGCCGCAGTGGCCGGCCAGCAGGTCGGCGTCCAGGCGGGCCTGCACCTCGGCCGGCAGCGGGGCGGCCTGGAGCAGGCTGGCGATGTCGGCCAGCTCGCCAGTCAGTGCCGCTTCACCCTCGCGGGCGATGCGCCGGGCCGTCTGCGGCGGCAGGTTGCCGCCCAACAGCGGCAGGCCGGCCTCGCGCACCGCCTCGAACAGCGGCTGGTGCAACGGCCACTGCCAGCCGCCGGGGTCGAAGCCGGCGCCCTGCAGGGCGGCGAGCAGGTCACCGTCGGCGGCGGCGTGCTGGCCGCGCGTCAGGTGCTCGGCCACCACCACCGCGGCGCTGTCGTTGAGCCGGCGCAGCAGCCCGGCACGGCGGGCATGGTGGTGGGGGTTGTCGTGCTGCTCGCCCAGCAGCAGGTAGCGGCACGACCGAGCCTGTCGCAGCAACTCGTCGACGCCGATGTCGCGGCCGCTGCGCAGGTCGATCAGCCGGTCGGCTGACAAGGGGTGGCCGACGCCGAACTGGGCGCAGCCACCCAACCCGATCGTGCCAACGGCGGACGTGCCGAGCAGGGCGGCGGGCCAGCGCAGGAGGGAGCGGCGCCTCACGCTTCGCTCGGCAGGAAGCCCTCGATCGACAGGTAGCGCTCGCCGGTGTCGTAGTTGAAGCCCAGCACCCGGGCGCCCGCCGGCAGCTCGGGCAGCTTCTGGGCGATGGCCGCCAGCGTGGCGCCGCTGGAGATGCCCACCAGCAGGCCTTCCTCGCGGGCGCAGCGGCGGGCCATCTCGCGTGCCGGCTCGGCCTCGACCTGGATCACGCCGTCGAGCAGTTGGGTGTGCAGGTTCTTCGGCACGAAGCCGGCACCAATGCCCTGGATGGGGTGGGGCGAGGGCTTGCCGCCGCTGATCACCGGCGAAGCGGCGGGCTCCACCGCGAAGACCTTCAGGTTCGGCCAAGCCGCCTTGAGCACCTGGGCGCAGCCGCTGAGGTGACCGCCGGTGCCCACGCCGGTGATGAGCGCGTCCACGCCTTCGGGGAAGTCGGCCAGGATCTCCTGCGCAGTGGTGCGCGCATGCATCGCCACATTGGCCTCGTTCTCGAACTGCTGCGGCATCCAGGCGCCCGGGGTGACGGCCACCAGCTCCTGCGCCTTCTCGATCGCACCCTTCATGCCCTTTTCGCGCGGCGTGAGCACGAACTTGGCGCCGTAGGCCAGCATCAGGCGGCGGCGCTCGACGCTCATGCTGTCGGGCATCACCAGCACCAGGGCGTAGCCCTTCACGGCCGCGACCATCGCCAGGCCGATGCCGGTGTTGCCGGAGGTGGGCTCGATGATGGTGCCGCCCGGTGGCAGTGCGCCGCTGGCCTCGGCGGCCTCGACCATGCCCAGCGCGATGCGGTCCTTGATGGAGCCGCCCGGGTTGCTGCGCTCGGACTTCACCCACACTTCATGGACCCCGCCAAACAGGCGGTTGAGACGGATGTGCGGCGTGCCACCGATGGTGGCGAGGACGTTCTGGGCTCTCATCGCGGTCTTTCCTGGTTGGGGTCGATGCACCGCCTGAGCGCGCCCGGCCAGGGCCGGTGCCAGCGGCGCCAGCCCACCCGTGCGGGTTGCCGGCGACCTCGACGGTACGCCATCATTTTGGCGCAACCCTGTCGAGGGTGGTGGCCACAAGGTTGGGGCTCGGGTCGGTGCGGGGCGGCTGCTCAGCGTGAGGCGGCGGCCGAAGCCAGTGCCGCCGCCGCAACGGGCTTGACCCGGTCCGCCCGGCGCTCATCCTTGGCTGCTGCCTTGCCAGGCGTGCAGGTCACCGGGGTGGGCACCGGTACGGCACGGTCGGTGACCCAGACCTCGACGCGGCGATTGCGCTCGCGGCCGGTGTCGCTGTCGTTCGAGGCCACCGGGGCGGCCGTGCCGAAGCCATGCACCACGGCGCTCTTGATGCCGTAGGTCGACAGCTCGGCATGCACCGCATCGGCGCGTTCCTGGGACAGGCGCTGGTTGCGGCAGCTGTCGCCACCCTGGTTGTCTGCAAAGCCCAGCAGCAGGACCTGCGTGTTCTGCCGCGCCAGGCGCGGTTCCAGGCGGGCGACGATGCGCTTCAAGTCTTGGCGGCCCTTGTTGTCCAGCTCCATCACGCCAGCGCGGAAACGCAGGTTGACCGACAGGCGGCGTGCGGTGCTGGTCAGGCGCCGGTAGTCGGCCGGCGCGGCGCCGGCCGCTTCGGCCTCGACCGCCTCGGGCAGCTGGCCGACGAAGCCGATCTTGTCGGCGATCTGCTGGCCTGCGTCCGAGAGGGCGAAGTCCGCGAAGCGCCGCGCCAGGGCCGGTGCGTTCTGGGGCACGTAGAGGAACAGGCGGCGCGACAGCGCGTAGTCCTCCGTGGCGACGGTCAGCCGGGTCGGGCGCAGCGGTGCGGCGGCGCCGTCGGCCACCGCCACCAGCTTCGCCTGGCGCACGTAGGGCAGGCCGATGAAGCCGATCGCATGGGGGTCGGCGGCCACGGCGTCGGACAACGCCGCACTGTCCTCCAGCCGGCGGGCATCCTCGGCCAGCTTGTCCTTGCCCATCACCAGGCTCTTGAAGGTATCGAAGGTGCCCGACTTTTCGTCGCGTGCCAGGCGGCGCACTGCGCCGGGCTTGCCGCCCACCTCCTTCCAATCGGCGATGCGCCCGCTGAACAGGCCGCGGATCTGCTCGATGCTCAGCTGCTTGACCAGGTTGGTGGGGTGCACCACCACGGCGACGCCGTCCAGCGCGATGACGTACTCGCTGCCCTCCGCCGCCAGGTCGCCGAGCGCCTTCAGCGACTGTGCCTCCTCCTTCTTGACCGGCCTGGAGGACATGCCGATGTCGGCCTTGCCTGCACCCAGGTCGGTGAAGGCCGTGGCGCTGCCGTGGGCGTGCAATTCCACGGTCAGCTCGCCGCCGCCCTGGCTGCGGCGAGCCGCGAAACGGTGCTCTTCGGGGATGGCGCCCGGTTGCCGCTCGACCCGGTCATAGCCCTCCTGGGCCAGGAAGGCTTCCAGCAGGGCTGGCGCGAGCCCGGCACCGACCGTGTTGGAACCATGCAGCCGCAGCACGAAGGCGGCCGTGCCAGGGCCGGCCGGTGGTGGCGTGGCCGGGCGGGCCAGCGATGCGGCCGCCGCCGGCTTCTGGGCGGAGGCCGTGGCGCCGTCGCGCAGGCTGAAGCGCCACCAGCCGAGCACGGCGGCCAGCAGCAGCAGCACGGCCAGTGCCGCGATCCAGCGCGCGCTTGGGTTCAGCCCGCCCGAGGCGCCCCCTGCTGCGCCCGCACCGCCGGGCTTGCCCGCATTGGCGGAGCGCAGCAGCGCAGCCCCGCATTCCGGGCAGCGGGCGTGCTCGTCGTCGGCCGGTAGCCGTGTACGCTGCGCGGCCTTGCTGCATTGGCTGGGCAGGTTGGTGCAGATGCCTGTGGTCATAGTGGGGCTTCCTTGCGGGCGAAACGCATGACGGCGCGGGCGGCTTCGCTCCACGCCAGAGAAACGGCGTCGACGTCGGCGGGTGCGGCAGCGGCGCGCACCGCATCCAGGTGCTGGCGCATCGCATCGCGCAGCACGTCATGGCGGGAGGGCTCGTGCACCCCCCGCTCCAGATCGGTCTCGAACACGGCTTGGCGCAGCCGGCCGAGCAGCATTCCCTGGGGCAGGCCCTGCAGCGCGTCTGCGAGGTCGCGGCCGATGGGCGTGCGCTCGAGGTCGAACCCGTCGCCGTCCTTGCGCACCAGCAGCAGCCGCGGCTCGCCGCTGGCCGGGTCCGGGCTGGGCTGGAGCAGTTGCAGCGTTGCGGCCAGCAGCAGCAGGCTGCGAGCCTGGAGCAAGGCTTCGGCCGGGTCGGGCGGCACCAGCGCGGGGGGCGGGGCGGCGCTCGCTTGGGTGTACAGCGTGTCAGCGGCCGCACCCAGCTTCAGCCGTACGCGCTCCTGCGCCGCATGCAGTCGGCGCACCCAGGGCCGATCGTCCAGCACGGCCTGCGGTGACAGGCAGACCAGTGCGGCCATGGGGGCGTCATACCCGGTTTCGGCAGCGGCCGCCGGCAGGATCCGTAACGCAGGTGCTGCCGGTTTCGCCGGTGCCACGGCGGGTTCGGCCAGGGCCTGCACCAGATCGTCGGAAAAGGCCGGCAGCGTTGCTGGAGCCGGGCCGTCCGGACCCCCATCATCGCGGACCGCGGGGGCGACCAGGAGCCAGTGGGCACCGACGCCGTCCGGTGCGCCTTCGCGTGCCTGAGTGGCCCAGTGCCTCATGGCGTGCGCGAGGCCGGCCGGGTCGCTCTGCCAGCGCTGCTCGAAGACCTCCCAGGCGTCCACTGCCGGCTCCTCGTCGAGGCGGCGCTGGACCGCCTTGGCGCAGTGCGCCAGCAGGGGATGGCGCAGGTGGTCCTCGGCCAGTTCGAGCGCAAAGGTGCGGAAGTTGGCCCGCTTGCCCAGGATGTCGAACAGCAGCCGGCGCACCTCGTCGGCGAGCGCGCGCTGGGGCGCCTCGTCGGCCAGCAACCGCTGGCGCAGTTCGTCGCAGCGCAGGCGCGGGTCGAGCGGATGGTCGCTGGTGCGCTCGGGCAGGTGTGCCAGCGATTCGGCCTCGAACTCCCCGGCCAACGCGCCTAGGGTGAGCTCGACGGCGTCGATCAGACCGATCAGATCGCTCAGCCGGGAGCTCAGTGCGCGGGCGTACTGTGCGGCGAACTGCCGCGCCGCTGCCAGTGTCTGGGCGACCGCCCGCTCGCGCAGCAGCTCGGCCAGACGGTCTGTGTCGGCTTGGCGCGCAGCAGGCCGTGGGCCGCCCAAGCGCAGGCCCATCAGACCGGCCAGCCTGCCGCGTCCGTCGGGCGCGCCGGCCGGGTGCTGCGCCTCCAGTTCCGCCAGCAGCCGGTCGTGCTCCACCGCGATGATGCGCTGGGCCTCGGCCTGCGCGGCAGCCCACTCGCCCCGCGTCGCCAGGTCGGCCATGAGTGCCGCCACACGTTGGCCACAGCCGTGCAGGCTGCGCCGGCCGGCCTGCCAGTCCTGCAGCAGGTCGGACTCGACCTGCTGGGCACGGGCATCGGCGAGCCGGAAGAGGTCGTCGCTCAACTGCGTGTAATGGCGTTCCACACCGATGCCGTGCCAGCCCCCTTCCCAGGCGGTCTCGAACAGGCTGATCCACCGGGCCTGCTGCGGTCCCGGGGCGGACTCGGCCACCAGCCGGCGGAAATGGACCTCGTATTCCTGCCACTGGGCGGCCACGGCGGCCTCTGGTGCCGAGCCGGCTTCGGGCAGCCCCTGCGTCACTGGGGCCGCGCCAGGCAGCATCAACAGCGCGGCATCGTCCAGGTGCCAGCGGGCCAGTTGGTGGGCATCCGGCGCCTCATCGTCGGCTGGGCTGCCGGCATGGTCGACGAAGCCCAGGTGGGCGCGCCAGTGGTCATGGCGCAGCTGGTAGAGCATGCGCTGCGCCGTCTCATGGGCGAGGTGCTGCAGTCGACCGGGCACGTCGACCCTTTGGCGCTGCAGGCCGACGCCGAGCAGTCCGCTTTGCCCATCGACCGCAGCGCAGAGGTCCGGGCGCTCGATCAGCAGGGCCACCCAGTCGGCCAGCCGCTCGGTCGCGTCGTCCGCCTCGCTGACGAAGCCCAGGTCGAACGGCAGCCCGGCCGGGCTGCCAGCTGCACCGAGCAGCTCCTGCAGTGCCGCGGCGGCGCGGGCTTCGACTGCATCGCCGGCCGTCTCGGCGGTGGGCGTTGACGGCAGAGCGAGGTGGACCTGCAAGCGCCATCCGGCTTCGCGCCGCGGTGCCTGCAACAGCTCCAGCAGCTCAGGCAGGGCGCCCGAGCCGAACGAGCCTCCGAGGTGGCCCAGCAGGTGCACCGTGCGTGGCAGGCCGTCGCGGACTCGCGACGCGAGCCAGGCCCGCAGCGCGGAGCGGAGGCCGGCCGCCTCGGCGGACAAGGCCTGATGCACCAGACGGCGGCGGTCCAGACCGCCAGCGAGGCACGACTCCCCCACTTCCAGCGCCAGGCGGTTCCCGCGTGGCAGCTGGAGGTCGTGACCGACCACCGTCCAGGCCGACAAGCTGGCGCGCGCCGGTGCGCCGCCCGCTTCGTCGAGCGCCAGCCAGTCGACGGCATCCAACGCGGCGGCACGCAGCCCGCCTTGCAGAAAGAGGCGCTGCCGGACACCAGTCAAGATGCGTGCGCCGGTGTCGCCCAGGCCGATGATCAGGTGCCGCCCCTGGGAGGATTCAGGAAGAGTCAATCTCGCGCTCCAGACTGGATCCGGCCGTCCCACCAAGGAACATTGAGCCAAATCAAAGAATGGGGACTGTCTTTCCGAAATATGACAGTCCTGCGACAAGGTGACCTCCGATCCGGGGGGTGAAGCGGGGTGGAGCTACCGCAGCGACAATCCCCCCATGGCCCGCCTGCCCCGTCTCGCCGTTCCCGGCCTGCCGCACTACCTGGTGCAGCGTGGCCACAACCAGCAAGCGGTGTTCTTCGACGACGAGGACCGCCGCGCCTACCTGGCTGCCCTGAGCGAAACGGTCGCGACCCAGAAGCTGCCGGTGCTGGCCTATTGCCTGCTCGACGACCAGGTCCACCTGCTGGTCGTGCCCGCCACGGCCGAGGCCATGAGCCGGATGCTGCAGTCGCTGGGGCGGCGCTACGGCGCGGCGTTCAATCGCCGGCACGGGCGCAGCGGCACCTTGTGGGACGGCCGGTTCCGCGCGACGGTGGTGGAGCCGGGGACGCACCTGCTGGACGCGATGCGCTGCGTCGAGCAGGCCCCGTTGCGCGCCGGCTGGACGGCGAGCGCCGCCGACTGGCCCTGGTCCAGCGCCGCGCACCACGCCGGGCGCACGCGGGTGGCCTGGCTCAGCGACCCGCCGCTGTACTGGTCGCTCGGCAACACGCCTTTTGAGCGCGAACTGGCCTGGCTTCGCCTGCTCGATGAGCCCCTGGCCGATCGCGTGCTTGCCCGGATGATGGATGCCGTCCACAAGGGCTGGGCGCTCGGCTCGGGCACGTTCGTTGCAAGTTTGGGGGCGGAGACCGACCGCCCGCTGGCGCCGCGGCCACGCGGGAGGCCGCGACGCGCACCAGACAAGGGCAAATCCAACCCAGATTGAACCAGTCTGGTGCATGTTCGGATGGTAGCCTCAGAAGATTGTCCCTATTTAATAGGTGATGCCGTCTTCTTTGTTTTTAAATTGAGTCTGACCCCATTTTGTTTCTGTTGAGCGCTTTGCCGCACTGCAGTAAATTGCGAGGGTTTTCCGCCATTTGCAGGAGTGCGCCATGACGCAGGCCGCCTCGGGACCGCTGTCCCAACCATCCCTCCAGGCCCAGACCGACGAAGCTCGGGCGCTGGCCGACGCCTCGGGTACCCCGGGTGCCCAGGGTCTGTACGACCCGGTCAACGAACACGACGCCTGCGGCGTGGGCTTCGTCGCCCACATCAAGGGCCAGAAGGCGCATTCCATCGTCGAGCAGGGCCTGAAGATCCTGGAGAACCTGGACCACCGCGGCGCGGTCGGCGCCGATGCGCTGATGGGCGATGGTGCGGGCATCCTGATCCAGATCCCGGACGAGTACTTCCGCGCCCAGATGGCGCTGCAGGGCGTGATGCTGCCGCCCCCGGGCGAGTACGGCGTGGGCATGATCTTCCTGCCCAAGGAACACGCCTCGCGCCTGGCCTGCGAGCAGGAGGTCGAGCGTGCCATCAAGGCCGAGGGCCAGGTGCTGCTGGGCTGGCGTGACGTGCCGGTGGACCGAGACATGCCGATGTCGCCCACGGTGCGTGCCAAGGAGCCGGTGATCCGCCAGGTCTTCATCGGCCGCGGCGCCGACGTGATCGTGCCGGACGCGCTGGAGCGCAAGCTCTACGTGATCCGCAAGACCGCCTCGGCCGCGATCCAGAAGCTCAAGCTCACCCACAGCCGCGAGTACTACGTGCCCAGCATGAGCTGCCGCACGATCATCTACAAGGGCCTGCTGCTGGCCGACCAGGTCGGCAAGTACTACCGCGACCTGCAGGACGAGGGCTGCGTCTCCGCCCTGGCGCTGGTGCACCAGCGCTTCTCGACCAACACCTTCCCCGAGTGGCCGCTGGCGCACCCGTACCGGATGGTGGCGCACAACGGCGAGATCAACACCGTCAAGGGCAACTTCAATTGGATGCGCGCTCGCCAGGGCGTCATGAAGTCGCCGGTGCTGGGCGAGGACCTGGCCAAGCTCTACCCGATCAGCTTCTTCGGCCAGTCGGACACCGCCACCTTCGACAACACGCTCGAACTGCTGACGATGGCGGGCTACCCGCTGGCGCATGCGGCGATGATGATGATCCCGGAGGCCTGGGAGCAGCACACGCTGATGGATGAGCGCCGCCGCGCCTTCTACGAGTACCACGCCGCGATGCTGGAGCCCTGGGACGGCCCGGCCGCGATGGTGTTCACCGACGGCAAGCAGATTGGCGCCACGCTGGACCGCAACGGCCTGCGCCCGGCGCGCTACATCGTCACCGACGACGACCTGGTGGTGCTCGCCTCGGAGTCCGGCACGCTGCCGATCCCCGAGAACAAGATCGTCAAGAAGTGGCGCCTGCAGCCGGGCAAGATGTTCCTGATCGACCTGGAGCAGGGCCGCATCGTCGACGACGAGGAGCTCAAGAACCAGTACGCGCAGGCCAAGCCCTACCGGCAGTGGATCAAGAACGTACGCATCAAGCTCGAATCGATCCCCGCGGGCAACGCCGCGCCCGCCGCCTCGACCGAGTCGCTGCTCGACCGCCAGCAGGCCTTCGGCTACACCCAGGAAGACATCAAGTTCCTGATGGCGCCGATGGCGGCCAACGGCGAGGAAGGCATCGGCTCGATGGGCAACGACAGCCCGCTGGCCGTGCTGTCGGACAAGAACAAGCCGCTGTACAACTACTTCAAGCAGCTGTTCGCCCAGGTCACGAACCCGCCGATCGACCCGATCCGCGAAGCCATCGTGATGTCGCTGGAGAGCTTCATCGGCCCGAAGCCGAACCTGCTCGACATCAACGCGGTCAACCCGCCGATGCGTCTCGAAGTGCAGCAGCCCATCCTCGACTTCGAGGACATGGCCCGCCTGCGCGCCATCGAGCAGCACACCAACGGCAAGTTCAAGCCCTACGAGCTGAACATCGTCTACCCGCTGGCCTGGGGCCATGAGGGTGTGGAAGCCAAGCTGGCCTCGCTGTGCGCCGAGGCCGTGGACGCGATCAAGAGCGGCCACAACATCCTGATCATCACCGACCGCTGGATGGACCGCGAGCTGGTGGCGATTCCTGCGCTGCTGGCGCTGTCGGCCATCCACCACCACCTGGTGCGCGAGGGGCTGCGCACCACCGCCGGCCTGGTGGTCGAGACCGGCTCGGCGCGCGAGGTGCACCACTTCGCGGTGCTGGCGGGCTACGGCGCGGAAGCCGTGCACCCCTATCTCGCGATGGAAACGCTCATCGAGATGCACCGCGAGCTGCCGGGCAACCTCTCGGCCGAGAAGGCGGTCTACAACTACGTCAAGGCCATTGGCAAGGGCCTGTCGAAGATCATGTCCAAGATGGGCATCAGCACGTACATGTCGTACTGCGGCGCCCAGATCTTCGAGGCCATCGGCCTGAACAAGGAGCTGGTGAAGAAGTACTTCCGCGGCACGCCCACGCAGGTCGAGGGTATCGGCGTGTTCGAGGTGGCCGAGGAGGCCATCCGCAACCACCGCGCGGCCTTCGGCAACGACCCGGTGCTGGCCGGCATGCTGGACGCGGGCGGCGAGTACGCCTGGCGCACCCGCGGTGAAGAGCACATGTGGACGCCCGACGCCATCGCCAAGCTGCAGCACAGCACGCGCTCGGGCAAGTTCGATACCTACAAGGAATACGCCCAGATCATCAACGACCAGAACAAGCGTCACCTGACACTGCGTGGCCTGTTCGAGTTCAAGATCGATCCGTCCAAGGCGATCCCGGTCGAGGAGGTCGAGCCGGCCGCCGAGATCGTCAAGCGCTTCGCCACCGGCGCGATGTCGCTGGGCTCGATCTCGACCGAGGCGCATTCGACCCTGGCCATCGCGATGAACCGCATCGGCGGCAAGTCCAACACCGGCGAGGGCGGCGAGGACCCGGCGCGTTACCGCAACGAGCTCAAGGGCATCCGGATCACCGACGGCACCAAGGTGTCCGACGTCATCGGCGCCAAGGTGATCGAGGCCGACTACGTCATGAAGGACGGTGACAGCCTGCGCTCGAAGATCAAGCAGGTGGCCTCGGGCCGCTTTGGTGTCACCACCGAGTACCTGGTCTCGGCCGACCAGATCCAGATCAAGATGGCCCAGGGCGCCAAGCCGGGCGAGGGCGGCCAGCTGCCGGGCGGCAAGGTGAGCGAGTACATCGGCTTCCTGCGCTACTCGGTGCCGGGCGTGGGCCTGATCAGCCCGCCGCCGCACCACGACATTTACTCGATCGAGGACCTGGCGCAGCTCATCCACGACCTGAAGAACGCCAATCCGCGGGCTGACATCAGCGTCAAGCTGGTGTCGGAAGTGGGCGTGGGCACGGTGGCCGCGGGCGTGGCCAAGTGCAAGGCCGACCACGTGGTGATCGCCGGCCACGACGGCGGCACGGGCGCCTCGCCCTGGTCGTCGATCAAGCACTGCGGCACGCCGTGGGAGCTGGGCCTGGCCGAGACGCAGCAGACGCTGGTGATCAACCGCCTGCGTGGACGCATCCGCGTGCAGGCCGACGGCCAGATGAAGACGGGCCGTGATGTGGTCATCGGCGGGCTGCTGGGCGCTGACGAATTCGGATTTGCCACCGCGCCGCTGGTGGTCGAAGGCTGCATCATGATGCGCAAGTGCCACCTCAACACCTGCCCGGTGGGCGTGGCCACGCAGGACCCGGTGCTGCGCGCCAAGTTCTCGGGCCGTCCCGAGCACGTGGTGAACTACTTCTTCTTCGTCGCCGAGGAAGCGCGCCAGATCATGGCGCAGCTGGGCATCCGCACCTTCGACGAGCTGATCGGCCGCTCGGACCTGCTGGACACCAAGAAGGCGATCACCCACTGGAAGGCGCGCGGCCTGGACTTCAGCAAGGTGTTCCACCAGCCGGTGGTGCCGGCCGATGTGCCGCGCCTGCACGTGGCCAACCAGGACCACGGCCTGGATCGTGCACTCGACCAGAAGCTGATCGAGAAGTGCCGTCCTGCCATCGAGCGCGGCGAAAAGGTGCAGTTCATGGAGGACGTGCGCAACGTCAACCGCTCGGTGGGCGCGATGCTCTCAGGCGAGCTGATCAAGCACCGTCCGGAAGGCCTGCCCGACCAGACCATCTTCATCCAGATGGAGGGCACGGGTGGCCAGAGCTTCGGTGCCTTCCTGGCCCCGGGCATCACCTTCTACCTGATCGGCGAGGCCAACGACTACACCGGCAAGGGCCTGTCGGGTGGGCGCATCGCGGTGCGGCCTTCCATCGAGTTCCGCGGTGACGCGGGCAAGAACATCATCGTGGGCAACACGGTGCTGTTCGGCGCCACCAGCGGCGAAGCCTTCTTCCGCGGCGTGGCGGGCGAGCGCTTCGCGGTGCGCCTGTCAGGCGCGACCACGGTGGTCGAGGGCACGGGCGACCACGGCTGCGAGTACATGACCGGCGGCACCGCGGTGGTGCTGGGCCGGACCGGGCGCAACTTCGCGGCCGGCATGTCCGGCGGCATCGCCTACGTCTATGACGAGGACGGCCAGTTCGCCGGGCGCTGCAACACGGCCCAGGTCGCCCTGGAGAAGGTGCTCAGCGCCGCCGAGCAGGAGAAGACGATCGAGCTGCCGATCTGGCACAAGGGCCAGACCGACGAGGCCCTGCTGCGCAAGCTGATCGAGGACCACCACCGCTGGACCGGCTCGCTGCGCGCGCGCGACATCCTGGACAACTGGAGCGAGGCGCGCGGCAAGTTCGTCAAGGTCTTCCCGCACGAGTACAAGCGCGCGCTGGGCGAGATGAACGCCGTCAAGGAAGCCGACGAGACCATCGCCCGTGCCAAGGGCGAGTCCGGCGACGCCAAGAAGGGCGGCAAGAAGGTCGCGGCCAAGTAAGAGGCATAGAGAAGGCCCCCGTTGCGGTGCACCGCAGCGGCCCCGAGGGGTCGGCATCCAGGCCTGGGGCGGCCTGGCGCCTGGATGCAGATCCTCCACCGAATACGCTGAATAGAGAGTCACATGGGCAAGGTCACAGGTTTCCTGGAATACGAGCGCCTCGAAGAGGGCTACGAGCCGGTCGACAAGCGCCTGAAGAACTACAAGGAATTCGTCATCGGCCTGAGCGCCGACGAGGCGAAGGTCCAGGGCGCGCGCTGCATGGACTGCGGCACGCCGTTCTGCAACAACGGCTGCCCGGTCAACAACGTCATCCCGGACTTCAACGATCTGGTGTACCGCGGCGACTGGAAGAACGCCATCGCGGTGCTGCACAGCACCAACAACTTCCCTGAGTTCACCGGCCGCATCTGCCCCGCACCCTGCGAGGCGGCCTGCGTGATCAATGTGAACGGTGATGCGGTGGGCATCAAGTCCATCGAGCACGCCATCATCGACCGGGCCTGGGAAGAGGGTTGGGTGCAGCCGCAGCCGGCTGCGGTGAAGACGGGCAAGAAGGTCGCCATCGTCGGCGGCGGCCCGGCCGGCTTGGCCGCGGCCCAGCAGCTGGCGCGTGCCGGCCATGCCGTGACGGTGTTCGAGAAGAACGACCGCGTCGGTGGCCTGCTGCGCTACGGCATCCCCGATTTCAAGCTGGACAAGGGCCACATCGACCGCCGCATGAAGCAGCTGGAGGCCGAGGGCGTGGTGTTGCGCACCAACACCCTGGTCGGCGATATGCCCAAGGGCAGCAAGGTCACCAACTGGGCCAAGGAGAAGGTCAGCGCGGCCGAGTTGCGTGCCGAGTTCGATGCGGTGCTGCTGACCGGCGGCTCCGAGCAGAGCCGTGACCTGCCGGTGCCGGGTCGCGATCTGGCGGGCATCCACTTCGCGATGGAACTGCTGCCGCAGCAGAACCGCGTGAACCACGGCGGCAAGATCAAGGACGCCATCCGCGCCGACGGCAAGCACGTCATCGTGATCGGCGGCGGCGACACCGGCAGCGACTGCGTGGGGACCTCCAACCGCCACGGCGCCGCCAGCGTCACCCAGTTCGAGGTGATGCCCATGCCGCCGGAGCAGGAGAACAAACCGCTGGTCTGGCCCTACTGGCCGATCAAGCTGCGCACCTCCTCCAGCCACGAGGAAGGCTGCCAGCGCGAGTTCGCCATCTCCACCAAGGAGTTCATCGGCGAGAACGGCCGTGTCACCGGCCTGAAGACCGCGCAGATCGAGTTCAAGGACGGCAAGATGGTCGAGGTGCCGGGTACCGAGAAGGTCTGGAAGGCCGATCTGGTGCTGCTGGCGATGGGCTTCGTCAACCCGGTGGCCACCGTGCTGGAGGCCTTCGGCGTCGACAAGGATGCGCGCGGCAACGCCCGGGCCACGACCGAGGCCGAGGGTGGCTACCGCACCAGCGTCGACAAGGTCTTCGCCGCCGGTGACATGCGCCGCGGCCAGTCGCTGGTCGTGTGGGCCATCCGCGAAGGCCGCCAGGCCGCCCGTGCGGTCGATGAGTTCCTGATGGGCTCGACCACGCTGCCGCGCTGACGCTGCGGGTCGCCGTACGCCGGTAGGCCCGGTAGGCCGGTACGCGCCGGTTTGCGGCGTCGATGCACAGGCCGCCTGCGGGCGGCCTGTGGCGTTTGCGGCCCTGCCGCCGGCAAACCGACTGCGGCGCCCTTTACCCGGCGGAATCAGTACTGACCCTGATGGTTACAGGGTACGTGCGAGAATTGTCCTCATTTCCAACTCCGGCCGGGCGAGGTCGGGTTCGGGCCACGGCCCGTACCTTTGACGCAGTCCCGGCGTGTGGCCCTTGAGTTCCGACGCCCTGATCGAGATCGACCACGTCAGTTTCGGCTATGACAGCAGCCGGTTGATCCTCAACGACCTGAGCCTGCGCTTCATGCGCGGCAAGGTGACCGCCGTGCTCGGCAACTCGGGCTGCGGCAAGACCACGCTGCTGCGCCTGATCGGCGGGGTGCACGCGGCCAACGCGGGCCGCGTCGTCTTCGACGGCGAGGTCATCGACGTGCGCGACCGTGCCCAGCTCTACCGGCTGCGCCGGCGCCTGGGCATGCTGTTCCAGTTCGGGGCGTTGTTCACCGACCTGACGGTGTACGACAACGTGGCCTTCCCGCTGCGGGAGATGACCGACCTGCCCGAGGGCATGATCCACGACATCGTGCTGATGAAGCTCAACGCGGTCGGCCTGCGCGGGGCGGCGCCGCTGAAGATCAGCGAGGTGTCGGGCGGCATGGCGCGGCGCGTCGCACTGGCGCGGGCCATCGCACTGGACCCGGAGCTGATCATGTACGACGAGCCCTTTGCCGGGCTGGACCTGATCAGCATGGGCGTGGCTGCCAAGCTGATCCGCACGCTCAACGATGTCACCGGCGCCACCTCGCTGGTGATCTCGCACGATGTGCCGGAGTGCATGGCGATTTCCGACTGGGTGGTGCTGATGGCCGGGGGCGGACGGCTCGTCGCCCAGGGCACGCCCGAGGAACTGATGAACTCCACCGATCCGGAGGTGCGCCAGTTCGTGCGCGGCGAGCCGGACGGCCCGGTCAAGTTCCACTACCCGGCGCCCGACATCGCCGCGGATTTCGGCATGACCGGCCTGGCCCGCGGCAAGGCGGCGGCAGGAGGGGGGCGATGAACTGGCTGGCTCTCATCGGCGCGCGCGCGCTGGCCATGCTGGGCGGCTGGGGCCGCGCGGCGATCTTCTTCGTCGATCTGCTGGCCGCGCTGCCGGCGTCGCTGCGTCGCTTTTCGCTGGTGGTGGTGCAGATCCACGCCATCGGCAACCGCTCGCTGCTGATCATCCTGGCCTCGGGCATGGCCGTGGGCTTCGTGCTGGCGCTGCAGCTCTACAACACGCTGATCACCTTTGGCGCGGCGGAGTCGCTCGGCCTGGTGGTCAACCTCTCGCTGGTGCGTGAGCTGGGCCCGGTGGTGACAGCGCTGCTGTTTGCCGGACGCGCCGGCACCTCGCTGACCGCCGAGATCGGCCTGATGAAGGCCGGTGAGCAGATCGCCGCGCTGGAGCTGATGGCGATCGACCCGCGCCAGCGCGTGCTGGCGCCGCGCTTCCTGGCGGGCATCATCTCGATGCCGCTGCTGGCCATCCTGTTCTCCGCCATCGGCATCCTCGGTGCCTGGCTGGTGGCCGTGGGGCTGATCGGCATCGACGCCGGCAACTTCTGGTCCATTCAGCAGAACGCGGTCGACGTCTGGCGCGACGTTGGCAACGGCGTGGTCAAGAGCGCGGTGTTCGGCGTGATCTGCACGGCCGTCGCGCTGTATCAGGGCTATGAGACCGAGGCGACGCCCGAAGGGGTTGCCTATGCCACCACACGCACGGTGGTGATTTCGTCGCTGGCGGTGCTGGGGGCGGACTTCATTCTCACCGCATTGATGTTCTCGGCGCCGCGCTGAAGCTGCGGCGGCCCATTGAACGAGGGAACCCCTTTCCATGTCCAAACGCAATCTCGAAATACTGGTCGGCCTCTTTGTGGTGCTCGGCCTGGCCGCACTGGTTTTCGTCTCGTTGAAGGCGGCCAACCTGACGAGTTTCTCCAATGGCGCGACCTATGCGCTGACGGCGCGCTTTGACAACATCGGCGGCCTGAAGGCGCGCGCGCCGGTGCGCTCGGCCGGCGTGGTGGTCGGCCGCGTGACCTCGATCAGCCTGGATGCGAAGACCTTCCAGGGCGTGGTCAGCCTGGAGGTGCAGCGCAGCTACGAGTTCCCCAAGGACACCTCGGCCAAGATCCTGACCGCCGGCCTGCTGGGTGACCAGTACATCGGCCTGGAGCCGGGCGGCGACGAGAAGAACCTGGTCGCCGGTGATGTCATCACGCAGACCCAGTCGGCCGTGGTGCTGGAGAACCTCATCAGCCAGTTCCTGTTCAACAAGGCGGCCGATGCGGGCGGTACCGGTGGTGCGGGCGGTGCGGGCGGTGGCGAAGCCGCCAAGAAGCCGTGAGCCCGGTGGTCGGCCCCGCGGTCCCGGCCGCTGTGCCGGCAAGGCCATGGTGGCGCGTGGGCGGTGCCCTGGGGTTGGCTCTGATGCTGGGGGCCTGCGCCACGCCACAGCGGCCGGACCCGCTCGAACCCTGGAACCGCAAGGTCTACGCCTTCAACGATGCGGTCGATGTGGCCGTGCTCAAACCCGTGGCCACGGTCTACCGCGACCGGGTGCCGGAGCCGGTACGCACGGCCGCGACCAACTTCTTCTCCAACATCCAGGACGCCTGGTCGGCGGTCAACCTGGTGCTGCAGGGCCGGCCGGCCGACAGCCTGTCGGATGTGCTGCGCTTTGGCACCAACACGGTGTTCGGCGTGCTGGGGCTGTTCGATGTGGCCACACCGCTGGGCCTGGTGCGCCACGGCGAGGACTTCGGCCAGACGCTGGGCAAGTGGGGCGTCGGGCCCGGCGCCTACATCGTCTGGCCCATCCTCGGCCCGTCGTCGCTGCGTGACTCCATGGGGCTGCCACTGGAGATGCAGCTCACGCCGGAGACCTGGGTGTCCCCCGAGGCGCTGCGCTACTCGCTGACCGGGGTGAGGGTCGTCAACACGCGCGCCAACCTGCTGCAGGCGTCCCGGCTGCTGGGCGATGTGGCGCTGGATCCCTACGTGTCGGTGCGTGATTTCTACCTGCAGCGCCGGCGCAGCCTGGTCTACGACGGCAATCCGCCCGACGACGCGCAGCCCGAGGAGCGCTGGGACGAGCCCGAGGCGCCTGCGGAGCCGGCTTCCTCCCCGGCCCTTCCGGCTTCCGCTCCGGCACCTGCGGCCTCGGCAGCGTCGAAGTGAACCGAAGGCGCTGCGGCGGATCGTACGCAGCGTGGCAACGCGCTGTGCACCGTTGGGCGTGATGATGCGTTGTTGGAGCGCGGCCTGCCCTTCCCGGGCGGATCGCAGCGAGTCGCCGCAAGGCACACAAGAAAGGTTGTTCGAGATGTTGAGACGTTCCTGGATCCGCGTGATCGCCGCCACCCTGACCGCGGCCGCCACCCATTGGGCTGCGGCCGAGGCCATGGCGCCCGAGGCGCTGATCAAGAAGGTGTCTGGCGAGGTCATCGAGGCGGTCAAGGCCGACAAGGCCATCCAGTCGGGCAACGTGAAGCCCATCATGGTGCTGGTGGATGCCAAGATCCTGCCGCACGTGAATTTCCAGCGCATGACGGCCTCGGCCGTCGGCCGCTATTGGCGCCAGGCCACGCCCGAGCAGAAGACCCGCCTGCAGGATGAATTCAAGCTGCTGCTGGTGCGCACCTACTCCGGCGCGCTCACGCAGGTGAAGGACCAGGTCGTCGAGATGAAGCCGATGCGCTCCAAGCCCGAGGACACGGAAGTCATCGTGCGCAGCGAGGTCAAGGGCAAGGGCGAGCCGATCCAGCTCGACTACCGCATGGAAAAGGTCGGTGACACCTGGCGCATCTACGACGTCAACGTGCTCGGCGTCTGGCTGGTCGAGAACTACCGTGCCAGCTTCGCGCAGGAGATTGGCGCCACAGGCATCGACGGGCTGATCACCAAGCTCGCCGAGAAGAACAAGGGCGCCACCACCGCCTCTACCGCCACCAAGGGCTGAAGGCGCAGCCATGCTCTCCCTGCCTGAACGCCTGACCCACCGGGAGGCCGCGGCCACCCTGGCGCAGCTCCAGGCTGCGCTGGGCAGCCAGAGCGCAGGTGCGCCGCTGGTCATCGACGCCACGTCGATGCAGCAGTACGACTCCAGCGCCCTGGTGGTGCTGCTCGGCCTGCTGCGCCACGCGGCCAGCCTCGGCCGCGCCTGCCGCCTGAACGCGGTGCCGGCGCGGCTGCAGCAGCTGGCCAAGGTCTATGGCGTGCTGGAGCTGCTCGACCTGGACGCCGCGCCTGTGGCTGTCTGAGCCCTTTCGAAGCCGCACCGCACCCGGTCGGCAGCAAACGCAAAGGCCCGCTTCTGCGGGCCTTTGTCATGGTGCAGCGGCCTGTTCGATCACGTGGTGGTGACGTAGCGCTTGGCCTTCAGGTTCTTCTTGATTTCCTGCAGGCGCGGGCGCAGGTCCGGGCCCAGGCGCAGGGCCACTGCGGTGGTGAGGATGTCGATCATCACCAGGTGCAGGATGCGGCTGACCATCGGGCTGTAGCGGTCGTAGTCCTCGGGGTGATCCACCGCCAGCACGATCTGGCACTGCTGGGCCAGCGGGGTGCCGCCACTGGTGATCGCGATGGTGGTGGCGCCCTTGCGGTGGGCCACTTCGGCCGCGTCGATCAGGTCGCGGCTGCGCCCGGCGTTGGAGATGATCACCACGCAGTCGCCCGGACCGAGCATGGTGGCGGCCATCAGCTGCATGTGGCCGTCGCTGTACGCGACCGCGTGGGCGCCGAGCCGGAAGAACTTGTGCTGCGCGTCCTGTGCGACGATGCCCGAGTTGCCCACGCCGTAAAACTCGACGCGCCGGCCCTGTTGCACCGCGCCAGCCAGTGCGTCGATGGCCTGCTCGACCATGTGCCCGCCCGCGTTGTTGCGGTACTTGAGCAGGGCGCTGACGGCGTTGTCGATCACCTTGACGACCACGTCGGCTGGCTTGTCGTCCTCGTCCACCGCGCGGTGCACGAAGGGCACGCCCTCGTTGACCGTGCCGGCCAGCTTCAGCTTGAAATCGGCCAGGCCGTCGTAGCCGACGCTGCGGCAGAAGCGCACCACGGTGGGCTTGCTGACATGGGCGCGTTCCGACAGTTCGGCCACCGGCAGGCTGGCGAAGCTGCGCGGGTCGGCCAGCACCAGCCGGCCGACACGCTGTTCGGCCGGGGACAGGGCGGGCAGGGAGGCGCGGATGCGATCGAGCATGGACATTCCATCGGAGGCGGGCGCGCCCCGCTGCGGCTGCACGACGGACCGCCGCGCGGCAGGTCTTGAGCGTAGCCGATCGGGCAACCAACTCATCTGTCCCATTTCAACGCTCCCTGAGTGCCATGGACCCACGGCGCCGCCGCCCCAGTGGCAACCGCGGATCCGGCTTTGCTGGTCCGCTGGTTGCGCCCCCTTGAGGGGGCGCGGCGTCAGCCGCTACGGGGGTGGGCGATCTCACTGCTCCTCGCTCCAGGCATTGCCGTCGCGGGCCACCAGGGCGCTCGCGGCGGCCGGGCCCCAGGTGCCGGCGGCGTAGCCGCGCGGGCCCTCGCCGTGCTGCTCGCGCTCGCGTGACCAGGCGTCCAGGATCGGCTCCACCCAGCGCCAGGCCTGCTCCTGCTCGTCGCTGCGCACGAAGAGGTTGAGCCGCCCGGCGATCGCGTCCAGCAGCAGGCGTTCGTAGGCCCCCACGCGCTCCGAGGGGAAGGCACGGTCGAAGTCCAGGTCCAACGACACCGGCGCGAGCGACTCGCCCACCCCACTGCCCTTGGCGGCGAGCAGGCGCAGCTCCAGGCCGTCCTCCGGCTGCAGCTTGATCACCAGCTGATTGGCGCGGTGCGCACCCGGGAAGATCGGGTGCGGCACCGGGCGGAAGTTGACGACGATCTGTGCATCGCGCGCCGCCAGCCGCTTGCCGGTGCGCAGGTAGAAGGGCACGCCCGCCCAGCGCCAGTTCTGCACCTCGGTTCGCAGCGCGACGAAGGTCTCGCAGTGGCTGCCGGGGGGCACCTTCTGCTCGTCCAGGTAGCCCGGCACCGGCTGGCCGCCGATGTTGCCGGCGCGGTACTGGCCGCGCACCACGTCGCGCCCCACCGACTCGGGCGTGAAGGGCCTGAGCGACTTCAGCACCTTGAGCTTCTCGTCGCGGATCGCATCGGCGTCGCTGGTGGCGGGCGGCTCCATCGCGATCATCGTCAGGAGCTGCAGCGCGTGGTTCTGGATCATGTCGCGCAGCGCGCCGGTGCGGTCGTAGAAGTCACCGCGGGTGCCCACGCCCAGGCTCTCGGCCAGGGTGATCTGGATGTTGGCGATGCTCTCGCGCCGCCACAGTGGCTCGAACAGGGCGTTGGCAAAGCGCAGCGCCGACAGGTTCTGCACCGAGGGCTTGCCCAGGTAGTGGTCGATGCGCAGTGCCTGGTTCTCGGTGAAGACCGAGCGCACCACGCGGTTGATCTCCTGCGCGCTGGCCAGATCGTGGCCGAGCGGCTTTTCCAGCACCACGCGCACGTGCGGCGCGTTCAGCCCGGCGCGGCCGAGCTGCTCGCAGATCACCGGGAAGAGGTGCGGGCTGGTGGCCAGGTAGAGCACCACGGTGTCGGCGCCGCGCTCACGGAGACACTCGGCCAGGCCGGCGTAGTCGTCGGGCTGGGCCAGGTCCATGCGGCGGTAGTGCAGCAGCTCGGCGAAGCGGGCGAACTCCTCCGCGCTCGGCTGCTTGGAGCGGTCGACCTCGGCAAAGCGCTCGGCGATGAACTGGCGGTAGTCCGCGTCGCTGCGCTCTTCCCGCGCCACCGCGAGGATGCGCCCGCCCGCGGGCAGCTTGCCATGGCGGAAGGCCTGGAACAGCGCCGGCATGAGCTTGCGCCAGGTGAGGTCGCCGGTGCCGCCGAAGAAGACGAGGTCGAAGGACATGGGAGGGCCTGCAGTGGGGGTCGCTGTGGGCGTCGCGTGGGCCGGTGGGCGCAGCGACGATGTAACTTAGTTACTGACTTTATGATGATTCAGTTTCTTGTGCGCGTCAACCATTGGCAGGTGCGTCCATGCGCCGTGCAGCTGCCACGGGGGTGCCGCCCTTGTAATCCGCTTGACGCAAAAGCGCTGTCTGAACGGGTTCTAATCGGGGCACGGCCGACCTTCCTCCGGTTGGCCGGCAACCCTTCCTGCGCCCATCCGACCTGCAACATGAACCAGCTCGATCAGCTCAAGCAGTCCACCATCGTCGTGGCCGACACTGGCAACTTCAAGCAGCTCGCTGCCTTTGCGCCGCGGGATGCGACGACCAACCCCTCGCTGATCCTCAAGGCGGTGCAGCAGCCCGACTACGCGCCGCTGCTGGCCGAGACCGTCGCCGCGCACCGGGGTGAGCCGCTGGAGGCGATCGTCGACCAGGTGCTGGTGCGCTTCGGCCGAGAGATCCTCAAGGTGGTGCCCGGCCGCGTCTCGACCGAGGTGGATGCGCGCCTGAGCTTCGATACCGCTGCGACCATCGCCCGGGCACATCGCCTGATCGCGCTGTACGAGGCGCAGGGCGTGGCGCGCGAGCGCGTGCTGATCAAGATCGCCGCCACCTGGGAAGGCATCCAGGCCGCCCGGGCGCTGGAGCGCGAGGGCATCCACTGCAACCTGACGCTGCTGTTCGCCTTCTGCCAGGCGGTGGCCTGCGGCGAGGCCGGCGTGCGGCTGATCTCGCCCTTCGTCGGGCGCATCTACGACTGGTACAAGAAGAGCGCCGGCGCCGGCTGGGACGAGGCCGCCAACGCCGGTGACAACGACCCCGGCGTGAAGTCGGTCAGCCAGATCTACACCTATTACAAGAAGTTCGGCATCGACACCGAGGTGATGGGGGCGAGCTTCCGCAACGTCGGCCAGATCATCGCGCTGGCCGGCTGCGACCTGCTGACCATCAGCCCCGAGCTGCTGGCCCAGCTGCAGGCCAGCGAGGCGCCGGTGCCGCGCCGGCTTGACGCGGCGGCGGCCCAGGCCGCGCCGATCCATGCGGTGACCTACAACGAGGCGGCCTTCCGCTTCGCCCTCAACGAGGACGCCATGGCCACCGAGAAGCTGGCCGAGGGCATCCGCGCCTTCGCCGTGGACGCTGCCAAGCTCGACGCCATGATCCGCGCGCTCTGACCCCGCAGGGGTCCGCTTCTTGCTGGCCCCTTCGTTGCTGCCGTCTGCAGGAGAACCCCATGCATGCCCCCCGCTGTGACCAGACGCCCGCCTGGTCTGCCCTGGCCACCCACTTCGATGTCGCCGGTCGTCAGCTTGACCTGCGCCAGGCCTTTGCCCAGGATGCCGGCCGTGCTGCGGCGCTGAGCCTGGCGGCGCCGGAGGTCCACGCCGACCTGAGCAAGAACCACTGGGATGCCACCACGCGCAGCCTGCTGCTGCAACTGGCGCGCGAGTGCCAGCTGGAGGCCCGTCGCGATGCGATGCTGGCCGGCGAGCCGGTGAACCACACCGAGGGCCGCGCGGTGCTGCACACCGCGCTGCGCGCGCCGAAGGGGCAGGGGGCTTTCAGCGAGGAGGTGCACGAGGTGCTGGAGCGCATGCTCGCCTTCGTCGAGACGGTGCGCGCCAGCGCGGGCGAGCCTGGCGGCATCCGCCACATCGTCAACATCGGCATCGGCGGTTCGGACCTTGGCCCGCAGATGGTGGTGCCGGTGCTGGACGCCTGGGTGCACCCGCAGCTGCAGTGCCACTTTGTCTCCAACGTCGACGGCCACGACATCGTTCCCGTGCTGCGCCGGCTTGATCCGCGCCGCACCCTGTTCATCATTGCCTCCAAGACCTTCACCACCCAGGAGACCATGGCCAACGCCGAGGTGGCGCGCGCCTGGTTCCTGCAGGCCTACGGCGACGGGGCCGAAGCGGCCATCGGCCGGCACTTCGTGGCCACCACCACCAACATCGAGGCGGCAGCGCGCTTCGGCATCCACACCACCTTCGGGTTCTGGGACTGGGTGGGCGGGCGCTACTCGCTCTGGAGCGCGATCGGCCTGCCCATCGCCCTGGCCATTGGCGCCGACCACTTCCGCGCCCTGCTGGCCGGCGCCCACGCGATGGACCGCCACTTTGCCGAAACCCCGCTGGAGGGCAACCTGCCGATCCAGCTCGGCCTGCTGGACCTCTGGTACCGCAACTTCCACGGCTACACCAGCCGCTCGGTGGCGCCCTACCACCAGGGGCTGAAGCGCCTGCCAGCCTACCTGCAGCAGCTGGAGATGGAAAGCAACGGCAAGTACGTCGATGTCGACGGCGCGCCGCTGCCCTACGGCACCAGCCCGGTGGTCTGGGGCGAGGCTGGCACCAACGGCCAGCACGCCTACTTCCAGATGCTGCACCAGGGCACCGACGTGATTCCGGTGGAGTTCATCGCGGTCAAGACGCCCGAGTACGGCCCGGCGCCCTTGCCCGATGCGGTGCGCACCGGCCTGGCCGACCAGCACCGCAAGCTGCTGGCCAATTGCCTGGCGCAGAGCCAGGCGCTGATGCAGGGCAAGGCCACCGAGGAGGCGCTGGGCGAGAAGGCGCCCACGGCGTCCAAGTCGCTGGGGGCACTCACCGTCGCCCGCCACCGCACCTTCCCGGGCAACCGGCCGAGCACGACGCTCGTGCTGGAGCAGCTGACGCCGCGCTCGCTCGGGGCGCTGGTTGCGCTGTACGAGCACCGCGTCTGGGCCAGCGGGGCGCTCTGGGGCATCAACAGCTTCGATCAGTGGGGCGTGGAGCTGGGCAAGGCGCTGTGCAGCCAGCTGCTGCCGCGCCTGGCCAATGGAGACTTGTCCGGGCTGGACGGCTCCACCGCGGCGCTGCTACAAAGGCTGCGTGACTGAGACCATCCTGGACTCGACCCAGAGGAGACGCCGCCATGAAGCCCACCTACCTGATCTTCGACTTTGGCGGCGTGCTCTTCCACTGGAACCCGGTGCGCCTGCTGGCCCAGGTGCTGCCCGAGCGGGCCAACACGCCGGAGAACGCCACCCTGTGGAAGGACCGCTTCTTCCAGGGCTACACCGGCGACTGGGGGGCCTTTGACGCCGGGCTGATCGACGCGGCGGAAACGGTGCGGCGCATCTCGTCGCGCACCGGGCTGGCGCCGGCCGAGGTGCAGGCGGTGCTGGATGCGGTGCCCGGCGCGCTGTCGCCCATCCCCGAGACGGTGGCGCTGCTGCGGCGCTTGCGCGGGGCCGGTCACCGGCTGTTCTTCCTGTCCAACATGCCGGCGCCCTACGCGGCCCACCTGAGCCGCACGCACGACTTCCTGCGTGGCTTCGACGACGGCGTCTTCTCGTCCGAGGTGCGGCTGGCCAAGCCCGACCCGGCGATCTTCGCGCTGGCGCTGCAGCGCTTCGACATCCCCGCGCGCAGCGCCCTGTTCATCGATGACCACCTCGGCAACGTCGAGGCGGCCAACCGCTTCGGCCTGCCTGCGCTGCTGTTCACCGACGCGCAGCGGCTGGAGCGCGATCTCCTGGCGCGGGGCCTGCGGCTGGACTGAACGCCCGTCGGGTGTGACCTGTTGCGCAGTACGCAGCCGGTCTCGGCCGTCTCGCCAGGCCCGGGGCCTCAATGGCGAAGGGCTTCTGGTCGATAGGCCGGATGGGCGCAGCGAGCGTTGGGCGGCAGTCGCCCGGATCGATGCACTGCGCCGTCTCACCCTTTCGACGCCGTGCCCTGTCCGAGCCCTGTTTCGTCCTTCGCCCTGTGGCAGCCCGCGCGAGCGCCGCGGCGGCGCAGCCGTGGCCTGACGCTGGTCGAATGGCTGATGAGTCTGGCGCTGCTGGCCATCCTGGCCACGGCCGCTGCGCCGGGAATGAGCGCCTTCCTGCAGCGCGGCGGCACCGACGCGGCCGCGCGCAGCCTGGTGCGCAGCATTGCGCAGGCGCGCAACCTGGCCCTGCAGCAGGGCCGCGGCGTGACGCTGCGCCTCGCGCAGAGCGTGGCGCAGGGCTGCGGCAGCGGCAGCGGCAGCGGCAGCGTATCGGTGGCCTGGGCGCTGCAGGCCAGCAATGCCGCCGGCAGCACCGAGGCGCTGGAGTGCCTCAGCGCGGCCGACATGGCATCGCGCTGGGGCGTCAGCCTGTCGGTGGGCAGCGCCAGCACGCTGCGCTTCAATGCCACGGGCCTGGCCGACAACACGGCCACGCTCGACGTCACCTTCACCCGCGGCAGCCGCTCCGTGGTGGTGCGCATCTACCCCGGGGGAACGGCCCGTGTGCTCTGAGCCGGCCCTGCGCCTTCCCGCGCCTCGCCCGACGCCCCGAGCCGCTGCAGCGGGCTTCGCGCTGCTGGAGGCGCTGATCGCGCTGCTGCTGCTGTCGGTCGGTGCGCTGGGGCTGCTGCGCCTGTCGGTGAGCTCGCTGGCCGTGGCACGCGACAGCGATCACTACGTGGTCGCCTCGATCCGCGCCACCGAGCTGATGGACACCATCCGCGTCGTGCCGGGGCTGGACGACAGCTTCTGGACGATCACCCGGACCCAGTCGGCCAGCGATCTGCCCAGCGGCGAGAAGCGCAGCTGGCTGGGCAGCGTGGAGGCCACGCTGCCCAAGGGCAAGGCCGCGGTGAGCTGCAGCGCCGGCCTGTGCGGCATCACGCTGTACTGGACGCCGCTGGCGCAGGACAGCGAGATGTCGGCCCGCTTCACGATCGGCAAGCCATGATGCTGCGCCCCATGCCGCCCTCCCGGATCAGGCGTGGCCTGCTCGGCGCCGTGCGCCAGCGGGGCTTCACGCTGGTGGAGCTGCTGGTCGGCCTGGTCGTGGGCATGCTGGTGATCGCCTCGGCCATCGGGGTGTTCGTGGCGCAGCAGTCCAGCGCCCAGATCGCGCGCGGCCAGCAGGAGCTGCAGCAGCAGGCCCGTTTCGTCCTGGACGTGATGGCCCGCGACCTGCGCGCCGCCGGCGATTTCTCCTGCGTGCCGGGCATCACGCCGGTGAACGTGCTCGCCAGCGCCACCGCGGCGGGCTACCCCTTCGACCAGGGCGGCCTGCGCGGGGCGCACTGGAACGGCAGCACGCTGTCGAACCTGCCGGCCTGGCGCGGCGCCAGCGATGTCTCCCAGGCCCGCTCCGACGTGTTGGTGGCCTACGGGCTGCTGAGCGCCAGCGTGCTGCACGCCGCGATGGGCAGTTCGGGCGACCTGAGCCTGGACGTGCGCAAGCCCTTCTCGGGCTGGCAGGCCGGCGATGTGCTGCTGCTGTCGGACTGTCGGGCTGCCGCGGTGTTCCAGGCCTCGGCCGTGGCCGCCCATGCCACCGATGCCACCCGCATCACGGTCACGCGCGCTGCCGGCGCGGGCCTCGGCCAGGCTTTCGGCAAGGGCGCCGTCGTCGGCCGGCTGATGCACACCTGGTACTGGATCGCCCAGCCCGCCGACGGCAACCCGCGCGGGCTGTACCGGCGCCTGGCCGGCGCCAGCTCGGCGATGCTGCTGGGCGACCTGGTGCAGCAGATGCAGTTGCGCTACGACGTCGACAGCAATGCCGATGGGCTGGCCGACAGCACCGACCTGGAGGCCACCGCGGTGACGGACTGGACCCGTGTGATCCGGGTGCGCATCAAGCTGCTGATGCGTTCGCGCGAGGCGCTGCTGTCACAGGCGGCGGCCTACCGCTTCCCCTCCACCGCGGCCTCGACCACCACCGCGCCGGACCGCCACCTCTACCAGGTGGTCGAGCAGGCGGTGCGGCTGCGCAACCCGGTGTTCGGCCCATGAGCCGGCTCCATGCCTCTCACACGGCCCGCGTGGCTGGCGCAGCCTGCCAGCGCGGCGCGGCGCTGCTGGTGGTGATGATCTTCCTCGTCGTGGCTGCGCTGCTGGGCACCGCGACCACGCTGGGCAGCGTGGGCGGCTCGCGCGATGCGTCGCTCTGGTCGGACCGCCAGCGGGCGGTCTTCCTGGCTGACACCGTGGCCGCGCAGGTCGAGTCCGACATCCGCACCCTGGCACAGGAGACCAGCGGCGACCTGGCTGCCGCGATGCGCGTGCCCACCCAGGGCTACTACGTGCGTGCGGACGGCAACGCGCCGGACTGGATGAGCTGGCCTGCCGACAGCGCCACCGGCAGCCGCGCGGTGGGCAACTTCCCGGCAGCGCGCTACTTCGTCGTCTACGAGGGGGCCAGCCCCGGTGCCGCTGGTGGGCTGCTGTTCACGTTGGCGATCCGCTCGCGGGCCCAGGTGAATGGCACCGCTGCGGTGGTGCTGCACAGCTTCGAGCTGATCCCGAACTGATTTCGAAACGATCGCGAACCGCCCCTCTGCCATGTCACGCCGCCGCCTTGTCCAACTCTCCATGCTCGCGCTGGCCGCCGCGGCCGCCGGCCTGGCGACCTGGCAGATCGAGGCGCAGTCGGCCGCGTCGAGCAGCCTGTGCACCGTCGTGCCCGGCGGGGGCGGCACCGGCACCGGCTCGGCGCTGTCGACCTTCAGCGGCGGCACGATCCGGCTGGGCAACTGGAGTGACAGCGGCGGGCGCTGCGCGCTGGCCTTTGAGAACTTCACCGCGGTCAACACCACCAGCAGCCTGTTCGCGGCGCAGGGCTCGTCCAGCGCTTCGACCTACTGCAAGGACGGCAGCGGGCAGCGCATCGTCGCCTCGGGCAACCACGTCACGACGCAGAGCCTGCCGGCCTTCCAGAGCAGCGCCACCACCTTCGACGTCAAGCTGCTCAACAGCATCCAGGTCTCGGTGGGCAACAACGCCTGGATGCCGGTGGTGCGCACGCTGCTGACCGTTCCGGTGCTGGTCGACGGGCGCGTGCTGAACGTCGCGCCGATCGGCGCCGAGTTCGTCCTGCCCGGCGGCGATGCCTACCGCACCCTCAGCGTCGAGAACGGCAACAAGCTGACCCTGAGTGCGGCCAGCGGCAGCACCCCCACGCGCATCCAGAACCTCTCGCTGTCGGGCTGCAACAGCACCGGCGGCCTGACCGTGGCGCCGGGCGACTACTTCATCGAGAACCTGTCGATCGCCGCAGGCTGCCGCATCTCGGTGTCGGGCAGCAGCGGGCGGGTCAACTTCTACGTCAAGAACGGGCTGACGATCTACGGCGGCCCCACCTGCATCAACTTCCCGCTCGATGCCAGCTCGCGCTGCGACGCCACCTCCACCGCCGCGGCGCAGCCCGAGCGCTTCAGCCTGAGCGTCTACAGCGGCAACCTCGCGACCCAGGGCGATCTCTCGATCGCCGGGGCGCTGTACGTGCATGCCGGCAGCTTCAGTGCCGGCGACGGTGGCAAGTACCGCATCGTCGGCGAGGTGGTGGCGCAGAGCATCTCGATGCTGGGCAACGACGGCACCGTGCTGCGCTACCAGGACACCGGCGTGTTCCCCCAGCCGGCCAGCCTGCGCAACGGTGAGTACGCGCTGGCGGCCACCGCCGTGCCGCCCACCGCGGTGGCCGGCGATCTGGCCTATCTGCCCTCCCAGCGCGACTTTGCCGCCAGCGGCGGCACCGCCTACTCGGGCACCCTCTATGCCCACGCGATCGCCGCCGACGGCTCGATCGCCGCCACACCGACTTGGGACGCCACCGCGCTGATGAGCGTGTCCGACCGCAGCGCGAAGTTCTGGACCCAGTCCAGCGCCGCCACGCCGACCCTGGTGGCACTCAGTGCCGTCGACGATGCGGCCTTCGGCGCCTACAGCACCGTGGCCGCGGAGCTGCGCCAGGCCATTCCGGACCCGGCGGTGCTGGGCGGCAAGTACCTGGCCGGGCGCGACCCGGCGCGGCGGGTCGGCCGGTTGCACCGCACCGCGCCGGTGATCGCCGGGCCGGTGGTGGCCTTCGCGGCCGAGGATGGCGTGCTCTACGCGGTGGACAAGCTCACCGGCGCGCTGAAGTGGGGCTTCATCCCGCGCCAGGTGCTGCCGTCCACCGGCAACCCCGCGGCCATGGTCCGTGCGGCCGTCTGGGGGCAGCTGGGCTATGTCACGAGTGGCGGGTCGGGCTACATCACCGGCACGGTGCTGGGCGGGCGGGTTCACCTGGCGCTGAAGATCGATGTCGCCAGCGGTGCGCTGCAGTCGATCGCCTGGGTGGACGACGCCTCGCCGGCCACCTCGCCGGCCAGCCCCTACGGCGGCGAGGCGCCGCTGCCGGCGCTGACGGCCGAGAGCCCGGTGCAGGTCTACTACGTGGTGGGCAACCGGATCCGGCAGCGCCCGGTGGACGGCAGTGGCAGCGTCGCCACGCGGGACCTGGGCGCGCTGACGATCACCTCCGCGCCGGTGGTGCAGTCGGCGGCTGAAATCTACCTGGGCGCCTACGACGGCAAGGTGTACCGCACCGCGATGACGGCGACCACCGCGCCGACGACGGTCTACACGGTCGACAGCGGCGAAGCGGTGCTGACGCTGGGTGGCATGACCCACACCAGCCCGACCGGCAGCCAGCTGCTGCTGGCGGCCACCAGCAGCGACACCCTGGCGGTGCGCGCCGCGGCGGCGACCACGCCCGCCTGGAGCACGACGCTGGGCAGTTCCTCGGCCAGCGTGGTGCCGACCTTGCCGACGGGCGCGCGCCTGACTGCGCCAGCCACGCTGACGCCGGACGGCAAGCTGCTGCTGCCAGTCACGATCGGCTCGACCTGCTTCGAGCAGGCCTACGCGCTCGGCCCACTCGAGCTGAACGACGGCAGCCCGGTGGCCAGCGTGAAGCTGCGTCAGGTCGTGGTGAGCGCCGCGCTCAACCTGGTGGGCTACGGCGAGGCGCTGACGGCCCGCTACACACAGATCGGCAGCCGCCGCTTCGGCATTGCCTCGGCCGGCGGCGGCGACCCCAGCGGCAGCGCGGTGCACGACGGTCGCGGGCGCTGGGGCGAGCTCGAGTGGGGCCGCCGCAGCTATCGCATCCAGCAGCGCAACTGGAAGGAAGTGACCCGTGACCTGCCCTGATTCCCCCGCCCCGATGCCGCGCCGCGCCTGTCCCGGGCCCGGCCGCTGCGCGCGTGGCCTGACCCTGGTCGAGATCCTCATCGCGCTGTGCATCGCCGGCATCCTGGCGGCCGTGGCCTATCCGAGCTACCAGTCCCAGGTGCTGCGCACCCGCCAGGCCACCGCGCAGGAGGCACTGGGCCAGGCCGCCCTGCAGCTCGAGAAGCGCAGCCTGGCCGACGGTCGCTACCCGTCCGGCTTCACGGTCGGCCAGGCCACCGACCTGTTCAGCTACAGCTACAGCGCCGCCACCGACGGCAGCGACTACCTGCTCACCGCCACGGGCCGCACGGGCCGATCGGCCAGCGGGCTGTGGGCTGGCGTGAATTCCCGCAACACCCGCTGCACCTGCAAGGGCTGCAGCGCGCCCACCGGGCTGACAGCCACCAGCACCAGCTGCCCCAGCGGCAGCGTGGCGTACTAACGCCGGCCGGCCTCAGGCCCGGGCGCAACTCGGGCGCGACCGAGGTGCTGCTCAGGCGCTGCGCGCCAGCCAGCGCTCGGCCAGCTTCACCCAGAGCGCTCCGCCCAGGGGAATCAGCCGGTCGTTGAAGTCGTAGTTCGGGTTGTGCAGCGTGCAGGGGCCCAGGCCATGGCCGTGCTCGCGGTGGGTGCCGTCGCCATTGCCGATCACGAAGTAGGCGCCGGGCCGCTGCTGCAGGAAGAAGCTGAAGTCCTCCGCGCCCATCGTCGGCTCGAACTCCAGGGCGTTGTCCGCACCGACCAGCTCGGCCATCACCTCGCGCACGAACTCGGCCTCGGCACGGTGGTTGATGGTGGGGGGGTAGTTGCGATGGAACTCGAAGTTCACCTGCGCCCCAAAGGCCGCCGCGGTGTGCTGGGCGATCTCGCGCATGCGCTGCTCGATCAGGTCCAGCACCGGCAGCGTGAAGGTGCGCACCGTGCCCTGGATCTCGGCGAAGTCGGGCACCACGTTGGTGGCCTCGCCGGTGTGGATCATCGTCACCGAGATCACCGCCGCGTCGGTGGGCTTCTTGTTGCGCGTGACGATGGTCTGGAAGGCCTGCACCATCTGGCAGGCCACTGGCACGGGGTCGATGCCGTTGTGCGGCAGCGCCGCGTGGCTGCCCTTGCCGGTGATGGTGATCTTGAACTCGTTGCTCGACGCCATGGCCGGCCCGTTGCACACCGCGAACTGGCCCGCCGCCATGCCCGGCCAGTTGTGCATGCCGAAGATCGCCTCCATCGGGAAGCGCTCGAACAGCCCGTCGGCGATCATCTCGCGCGCGCCGCCGCCGCCTTCCTCGGCCGGCTGGAACACCAGGTAGACCGTGCCGTCGAAGTGCCGGTGCTGCGCCAGGTGCTGCGCGGCGGCCAGCAGCATCGCGGTGTGGCCGTCGTGGCCGCAGGCGTGCATGCGGCCCGGGTGCCGGCTCGCGTGAGGGAAGTGGTTGTGCTCGGTCATCGGCAGCGCATCCATGTCGGCGCGCAGGCCGATGGCGCGGCTGGACCGACCGTTTCGGATGACGCCGACCAAGCCCGTGCGGCCCAGGCCGCGGTGCACCTCGATGCCCCAGGCGCTGAGCTGCCGGGCCACCAGGTCCGAGGTGCGCACCTCCTCGAAGCACAGCTCCGGGTGGGCGTGGATGTCGCGGCGGATCGTGGTCAGCAGGTCGGTATCGACAGCGAGGGCGCTGGCAGAGGCGGGCAGCGTGGACATGGGGCGGGCAGCAGGCGCGTTGAAGGGAGACAGCGAAACCATCTTATCGCCGGGCCTGTGCGTGTGCAGCGGGAGCCCATGCCATCATCGCGGCATGAGTGCGAACCCTGCCCCCGCTCCTGCCCTCGACCCCAACCCCGATGCTGAGGCCGGCGTGTCCGTGGTGCACGCCGCCTGCCCGCACGACTGCCCCGACACCTGTGCGATCCGCGTCACGGTGCAGGGCGGACGGGTGGTCCGGCTGCAGGGCGACCCCGACCACCCGCCCACCCACGGCGCGCTGTGCACCAAGGTGTCCCGGTACATGGAACGCATCGAGCACCCGGACCGCGTGCTGACGCCGCTGCGGCGCATCGGGCCCAAGGGCCGTGGCGAGTTCGTGCCGGTGAGCTGGGACGAGGCGCTGGATGACATCGCCGCCCGGCTGCGTGCCATCGCCGCGCGCGACCCGCAGGCCATCCTGCCCTACAGCTATGCCGGCACGATGGGCTTGGTGCAGGGCGAGGGCATGGCGGCGCGGTTCTGGAACCGCCTCGGTGCGTCGCAGTTGCACCGCAGCATCTGCGCGGAGGCCGGCGCGACCGGGCTGGCGATGACCTACGGCTCCACCGTGGGCATGCACCTGGAGCACTTCGCCGAGAGCCGGTTGATCCTGATCTGGGGCAGCAACTCGATCACCTCCAACCTGCATTTCTGGACCTTCGCCCAGGCCGCCAAGCGCGCGGGCGCGAAGCTGATCGCCATCGATCCGCGCCGCACCGAGACCGCCGAGAAGTGCCACCAGCACATTGCGTTGCGCCCGGGCAGCGATGGCGCCCTGGCGCTCGGCCTGATGCACGAACTGATCGTCAACGACTGGCTGGACCACGACTACCTGGCCCGCCATGTCGAAGGCTGGCCCGAGCTGCGCGAGCGTGCGCTGCAGTGGCCGCCCGAGCGTGCCGCGCAGGTCTGCGGCCTCACTTCCGACGAGGTGCGGGGCCTGGCGCGCGACTACGGCACGACGGGCCCGGCCGCGATCCGCCTGAACTACGGCATGCAGCGGGTGCACGGTGGTGGCAGCGCGGTGCGGCTGATTGCGCTGCTGCCCTGCCTGGTGGGGGCGTGGCGGCACCGCGCTGGCGGGCTGCTGCTCTCGGCTTCGGGCTGGAACAAGCCGGTGCGCAACCCGGCCTTCCACCAGCCACAGCTGCTGGCGGGGCGCCGCCCGCGCACCATCAACATGGCCACCATCGGCGATGCGCTGCTCGCGCAGCCGGGCGATGCGGTGCTGGACGGCGGGCCGCGCATCGAGGCGCTGGTGGTCTACAACAGCAACCCGGTGGCGATCGCGCCCGAGTCGGCCCGGGTGGCCGCCGGCTTCGCCCGCGAGGACCTGTTCACCGTCGTGCTGGAGCACTTTCTGACCGACACCGCCGACCACGCTGACTACGTGCTGCCCGCCACGATGCAGCTGGAGCACGTGGACGTGCACGCCAGCTATGGCCACACCTGGCTGCTCGCCAACCAGCCGGCGCTGGCACCGCGCGGCGAGGCCCGGTCGAATGCCCAGGTGTTCCGGGAGCTGGCGGCGCGGCTGGGTTTCGACGAGCCCGGCTTTGCCGATGACGATGCGGCGCTGGCGCGCCAGGCCTTTGGCGATGTGGTGGACTTTGACCGCCTCTGGCATGACGGTTGGGTCCGCCTGCCGCTGCCCGAGGCGCCGTTTGCCGACGGTGGCTTCCCGACCCCCAGCGGCCGGGCGCGCGCCTGCGGGCCAGGCCTGCCGTTGCCCGACCACGTGCCCAACCACGAGTGCGCCGAGGCCGACCCGGCGTTGGCGGTGCGTTACCCGCTGGCGATGATCTCGCCGCCGGCGCGGCACTTCCTGAACTCCACCTTCGTCAACGTCGCCAGCCTGCAGGCCACCGAACGAGAGCCGATCCTGGAGATCTGTGCCGCCGATGCTGCAGCGCGTGGGCTCGCCGATGGCTGCGTGGTGCGGGTGTTCAACGACCGGGGCAGCTACCACTGCGTCGCACGAGTGAGCCCGCGCGCCCGCATCGGCGTGGTCAACGGGCTGGGAGTGTGGTGGCGCAAGCTGGGCCTGCGTGGCAGCAACGTCAACGAGCTGACCCACCAGCGCCTCACCGACCTGGGCCAGGCGCCCTGTTTCTACGACTGCCTGGTCGAGGTCGAGCGGGCCGGAGACGGTGGCGGGAGCGGGGCGAACGCGGCCACGTCGGCATGAAGCCGCGCACGCGCCTCGCTGCGCTGGCCCTGTTGCTCGGACTGGCGGCCGCCTGCGTCGGCCTGGGTGGCTGTGCGCACGTCAGCTACTACTGGCAGTCCGCCAGCGGCCACCTGGAGCTGCTCAACGCCGCGCGGCCGGTGGACGACTGGCTGGCCGACCCGGCCACGCCGCCCGAGCTGCGCGAGCGCCTGCAGCTCAGCCAGACGCTGCGCGACTACGCCTCGCGCGAGCTGGCGCTGCCCGACAACGCCAGCTACCGCCGCTATGCCGACCTGAAGCGGCCCGCCGCAGTGTGGAACGTGGTGGCCACGCGCGAGCTATCGCTGGAGCTGAAGGGCTGGTGCCACCCGGTGGTCGGCTGCGTTGGCTACCGCGGCTACTTCGAGCGCAGCGAGGCCGATGCGCTCGCCAGGCAGCTGCAGGCCGAGGGCTGGGAAACCTACGTCTATGCAGTGCCGGCCTACTCGACGCTGGGCAAGCTGCCGGGGCGCTGGTTTGCCGACCCGCTGCTCAACACCTTCATCCGCGGCTCCGATGTCGACTTGGCGCGGCTGATCTTCCACGAGCTGAGCCACCAGGTGGCCTATGCCGAGGACGACACGGTGTTCAACGAGTCGTATGCCACCGCGGTGGAGCGCATCGGCAGCGCGCAGTGGCTGCGCAGCAGCGCGCGCGAGGCCCTGGCCATGGAAGCCGACAAGCAGGATCGGCGGCGCGATGACTTCCGCACCCTCACGCTGCGCACCCGCGCCCAGCTGATGCAGCTGTACGGCAGTCCGGTGGCGGACGACGAGAAGCGCCGCGGCAAGGCGTCGATCCTGGCCGGGATGCGCGCCGCCCATGCCGAACTGAAGGCCGGACCCTGGGCCGGCTACGGTGGCTACGACCGCTGGTTCGACGCGGCCGGCAACCCGCAGCTCGCGATCCTGGGGGCCTACAACGAGCGGGTCGGTGAGTTCAAGCGGCTGTTCGAGCGCAGCGGGCGGGACTGGCCGCGCTTCCATTCGGAGGTGAAGCGGCTTGCCGAGCTGCCAAAGGCGACGCGCGACGCTGCGCTGGCGCTGCCTTGACCCTGTCTTGCCGCTCGCCGGGGGCTAGAACCCCAGGCTGGCCAGCAGGTCGTCGACCTCACCCTGGTCCTGCACCACGTCGGTGCGGCCGGTGGCGTCCACCACCGGGCCGTGCAGCACGGTGGGGTCAACCTTGTCGCGCTGCTCGGGCGGCACCACCTGCACGAGCAGCTTGACCAGGTTGGTCTCCAGCTCGTTGGCCAGGTTCACCACCTTGGATACCACCTGGCCGGTCAGGTCGTGGAAGTCCTGGGCCAGCATGATGTCGGTCAGGTGCTGGTCGATGCGCGCGGTGGCAGCCTCGATGTCGTGCACGAAATTCAGCACCGCACCGCTCGCCACCGCCTTGACGGGGTCGCGCACCAGCGCTTCGCCCATCGCACGGGTCTGCTGCGCGATGTTGTGGTGTTCGAACTTGGCCTGGTCCACCGAGTTCAGCACCTTGTCGGCGGCCTCGCTGGTCTTGCGTACGATGTAGTTCAGGCGGCTGCGGGCGTCCGGCAGGCCTTCGGTGGCGACCTTGAGCTGGGGCATCACGCCCAGTTGCTGCATGGTGTCGTGCAGCAGCCGGGTGATGGCACCGATTTGCAGGAAGACGGTTTCCGGTGTGCCGGGTTGTTCGGCGGAGACGGTGACGGTCGCGGTGGCAAGTGCTTCGGCGGTCATCGTGTTCTCCCTCAGGCGGTGGCGCCGAGCTTCTGCATGATCTTGGTGACCTTCTCCTCCAGCGTCGCCTTGGTGAAGGGCTTGACGATGTAGCCGGCCGCACCGCTCTGGGCGGCGAGCACGATGTCTTCCTTGCGTGCCTCGGCCGTGACCATCAACACCGGCAGGTGGCGCAGCGATTCGTCGGCCTTGATCGCCTTGAGCAGGTCAAAGCCGGTCATGTTGGGCATGTTGATGTCGCTGACGACGAAGTCGAAGCGGCCGCTGCGCAGCATGTTCAGCGCCACGGCGCCGTCTTCGGCTTCCTCGACGTTGTTGCAGCCCATTTCTTTGAGCAGGCCGCGCACGATGCGGCGCATGGTCGAGAAGTCGTCGACGACCAGGAACTTGAGGTCGGTAGAGGCGGTCATGTGCGCTCCTTGGGGGTCTGGATGCGGGCGGGTCGCGGGGCGGGTCGAAAACTGATCCCGTGTTTATCGGTTCGGCGGCGCAGAACTTGAAATTTCTGCGGGGGCACTGGCGGCGTCTTCCTCGGGCAGAGGGGCGTCGCCGGACTGGAAGAAGCGCTCCTCGGCATCGCGGGTCATCACGATGATGCTGATGCGCCGGTTGATGGGGTGCAGCGGGTCCTGGCGGTCAAAGGGCACGCTGGCGGCCAGCCCCTGCACGCGCAGGATGCGGGCGTCGTCCAGCCCGCCGGCCAACAGCTCGCGGCGCGAGCTGTTGGCGCGGTCGGACGACAGCTCCCAGTTGCTGTAGCCCAGGCCCGAGCCCATCGGCTTGGCGTCGGTGTGCCCCTCCAGCGTCAGGCGGTTGGGCACCTCGGTGAGCACCGAGCCGATGGCGCGCAGGATCTCGCGCATGTAGGGCTGCACCTCCGCCGAGCCGCTGTCGAACATCGGCCGCTTCTGGTCGTCCACGATCTGGATGCGCAGGCCCTCACGGGTCATGTCCAGGCGCACCTGCGACTTGAACTCGGCCAGCTTGGGCGAGTTGGCGATGACCTCGGCCATCTTCTCCTTCAGCTCGCTCAGGCGGGCCTGCTCGGCACGGCGTTGCTCGGCCTTCAGGGCCTTGAGGTTGTAGGTCTTGTGCTTGGCCTCGACGTCGCCCTTCTTCACCTGACCGCCCTGCCGGGTCAGGTCGGTGCCGCCGCCCTTGAGCAGCGAGGAGGCATCGCCGGCGCCGGAGCCGCCCCCCATCAGCGCGACCTTCAGGGGGGACTGGAAGTAGTCCGCGATGCCCTTCTTGTCGCCCTCGGTGGTCGAGCCCAGCAGCCACATCAGCAGGAAGAAGGCCATCATCGCCGTCACGAAGTCGGCGTAGGCGATTTTCCAGGCGCCACCGTGCGCCGCGTGGCCGCCCTTCTTGACCCGCTTGACGATGATCGGCTGCAGTTTCTTGGCGTCACCGGCCATGGTCAGCTCCCGAGCTCAGGGGGTTGGCTTGCGGGCTCATTTCTTCTTCAGGTGCGCTTCGAGTTCGGTGAAGTTCGGGCGATCGCCGGAGAACAGCACCTTGCGGCCGAATTCGATCGCGATCTGCGGGGCATAGCCCTGCATGCTGGCCAGCAGCGTGGTCTTGATGCACTGCAGTTCCTTGCCAGCGTCCTCGACCTTCTGCTCGAGCAGGCCGCCCAGCGGTTCGACGAAACCGTAGGCCAGCAAGATGCCCAGGAAAGTGCCCACCAGTGCCGAGGCGATCATGCCGCCCAGGATGGCCGGTGCCTGGCCCACCGAGCCCATGGTGTTCACCACGCCCAGCACCGCTGCGACGATGCCGAAGGCAGGCAGGCCGCCCGCCAGCCGGCCAATGGCCGCCACCGCGGCATGCTCCTCGGCATGGTGGGTGTCGATCTCGTTGTCCATCAGGCTCTCGATCTCGTGGGCGTTGAGGTTGCCCGACACCATCATGCGCAGATAGTCGGTGATGAACTCGGTGACATGGTGGTCATTGCCCACCGTCGGGTACTTCTGGAAGATGGCCGAGCTGTGCGGGTCCTCGACGTCCTTTTCGATGGACATCAGGCCCTCCTTGCGCACCTTCTGCAGCAGGTCGAACAGCAGCGCCAGCAACTCCATGTAGCGTGCCTTGCTGTACTTGCTGCCCTTGAAGCACTGGCCCAGGCCGGCCAGGGTCTTCTTGATCACCTTCATCTGGTTGTTGGCCAGGAAGGCGCCAAAAGCCGATCCGAAGATGGTCGCAAACTCCCAGGGCAGCGCCTTCAGGACCACCTGCATGTTGCCGCCGTGGATGATGTACACCCCGAAGATGCAGGCCATGGCGACGAGCCAACCGACGATGACGAACATGGGGTAGCTTTCTGGATCAGGGGGCTGCCGGCGTCACTGGAGGCCGGGTCAGCAGGTGGAGTCTGTTTTGCATATCGGAGGGCCGCCCCGATGACTTGAGATGGCGGAAAGTGAAAAATCTCTCGCCGTCTTTGCGAGGCTGCAGAGCCGGGTCAGCCGCGGCGCGGTGCCGGGCCGATCGCGTAGACCCACACCGGTCGTGCGTCCTCGCGCTGCAGCACGGCGTGCAGGCGCAGCCCGGGGGCCTTGAATTCCAGGCTCACCAGCCAGCTGCCTGGGCGCATCTCGTGGCGGGCCTTGGCGGCGGCATGCGCCATGCTTTCGGGGCGCTGGAACAGGTAGACCATGTCCTGGCCGCTCCAGCTCTGTGCCCACATGTCGCCGCGCCGGATGTGGGCCCAGCGGCAGCGCAGCGAGGCCAGCCAGCGCAGCGGCCAGCTCCACTCGACGCCTTGCAGCTGCGCGCTCGGGTAGACCCGGTGCAGGGCGTGCAAGCCGTGGCCCAGGCCGCAACCGGCATCGAGGATGCGTGCCCGATCGGGCAGCGAGGCGATGTCGGCCAGCCCTTCCAGGGCGTCGGCGGGGGTGGGAAAGAACGGTGCGTCGTGCCAGGCCCGCAGCGGGTAGGCCAGCAGGAGCAGCGCCAGTGGTACCAGCCAGGCCCAGGCGGGCAACTCGCCGAGCACGCCGCCTGCGGTGACTGTGCCCCCCAGCCCCGCCGCGGGCACGGCCAGGCCGTGCAGCAGGGCATGCAGCCCCCAAGAGAGTGGGAAGCCGAACGCGACGATCCAGCCCCGCCAGCGTGAATGACCTGCCAGGCCAGTGCCCAGCCCCGCCGCCCCACCCAGCAGCAGTGCGGCCGCCATCGAAGTGGCGGTTGCGACGCCCAGTTGTTGCAGGGTCGTGAAGAGGCCCCAGGCCGTGGCCCAGGCGAGCAGCGCCGGCAGTGGCCAACGCAGCCGCGCGCAGGCGCTGCGCAGGGGGCTGTCGTTGGCGGCCGCGGCCGTGGACTCTCCTGCCTGGGTCAGGCGGGCACCGGGGCGCAGGGGAGAGACCGTGGGAATGGGTTGGCGGGACATGGCGTTGGCCGCGGGGTCAGGGGGCAACGGGCCGGGACCGTTCAGAGCAGGGCGAGCAGCTGCTCGTGCTGCAGGCGAACCTTGATGCTGTCGACGGCGGCGACGCCGACAACGGCGCGCGCCGCGCTGGAGGTGTCGCGCAGCACCGGTTCACTGAGCGCCAGCCCGCGGGTGCCGACCAACACCGCCACGAGGGGCTCGTTGGCGCGTTGGCCACGCGACATCACCACGCCGACCTCGCCGTTGGCGAGCTGCACGTAGCTGCCCGGCGGGTACATGCCCAGGGCCTTGAGGATGGCGGCGCCCAGCTCATCGGGCTGGCCATCGGCGCCCACGCAGGCGCTGCGGGCGGCGGCCAGCGGTGACATGGGAATGCGCGAACTGCGGCGGCTGATCTTGGCAGTGAAGCGGTCGACGGTGCACAGCAGCCGGGCCAGCCGGCTGGCGGCGTCCATCGTTTTGAGCGGGCGTTCGAGCAGGCTGGCGTCGTGGTGCAGTCGCACGATCTTCAGCCAGCGCGCGTCCGTGACGCCGGCGCCAGCCAGCAGTGTCGAGCCCCGCAGGCCGTGCCCCACGATGCGCTCGCGCTGGTCGGGCGACAGCGGCAGGCGCTGCTTGGCCAGGTTGTCCTGCAGCACCGTCATCGCCACGTTCATCGTCAGGGCGGCGCCCACCAAGCTGTCGATCTCCTCGGCTGGCCAGCCGAGCACCGTGCCGACGCGCTCGCAGATCAGCGCGCACAGCATCGCGTGCTGGCTGCTGTATTGCTCGCAGGAATGCAGGGCGTGTTGCACCAGCAGGTACAGCGGTGCGTGCGGCGAGCGCTGCCCCAGCGCACGGGCCTGGGCCAGGCTGGCCTGCACCGTTTCCAGCCAGCCGCTCTGGGTGCCGGCCGTGCGCAGTGCGCCTGCCAGACTCTGCATCAGCATGTGCCAGGTGTCGGTGGTGCTGTCCTGGCGCTGGCGCGCCGGGTCTTCGCGATCGCGCCGCAGGTTGGCCACCGCGATATGCTGCAGCGAGGCATTGGTGCGGATCAGGCTGCCGACCGTGCTCTTGAAGCTCGATCGCCAGCGGAAGGACTCGTCCTCGTCGACGAACAGGTGCTTGGCCTGAAGCAGCGCGAGCTTGCTCTGGTCCTGGATCACGCCGCGCGCGGGCAGCAGCAGCATGCCGTTGGCGTCATAGACCCCGAACGGCAGGGGATCCCGCAAACGCAGGTGCTCCGGTGACAGGGGGATGTACGCCATGGTCGTCATTGCCAGCATGCGCGGGGTGCGCGCTTGAAGTCTGGAAGAACTATCGACCCTCTGCCGGTTTGCCTTGAGACGGAAAAGGGGGGAGAAAAGGCAGCAGCGGCAGGGTTGGCAGAAGCGGCAGAAAAAAAACGGGTCTGCCAGGCAGACCCGTTCAAAAGCACCTCAGGGGTGCCAGGAGGAAGCGTTCGAGCCAGTCACATCAATGCAGTTGGAGCGCACCGCTGGCCTTGCCCTTGCCGGCACGTGCCGGGGGATTGCACAGGCCGCACACGAAGTGCTTGGCGATCTCATGGGGGTGGGTCACGAAGTGGCCGCCACACTTGGAGCACTTGGTCATGGTCAGCATGCCGTTGTCCACGAACTTCACCAGGCGCCAGGCGCGCGTCACCGACAGCAGCGGCTCCAGGCCCTGGGCCTGCGTCTGCTCCAGGTAGAGCTGGTAGGCCTTGATGACGGTGTCGATCTCGTCCATCTCGGCGACCTTGTTCAGGTACTCGTGCGTGTTCAGGAACAGGCTGGCATGGATGTTGGGCTGCCAGGTCATGAACCAGTCGGTGGAGAAGGGCAGCTGGCCCTTGCTCGGCGACTTGCCGGCGACTTCCTTGTACAGGCGCAGCAGGCGCTCGTAGGACAGGTCGGTCTCCGATTCCAGCACCTGCAGGCGGGCACCCAGCTTGATGAGCGTGACGGCGCGGTCGATCTGCTTGGCTTCGGTCAGGATGCTCTTGGTGCGCATGGTGTGTTCCCCCGGGTGTCTGGTGTGCGGAGTGTTCGGTCGGCTGGGCGGTGCGGCGTGCGGGCCTGGATCAGGCGGCTTCGCGGTGGCGCCCGGCCATCAGGATGCTGGCGTGCAGGCGGGAGACGCTGTCGTTGGCGGCGCTCTTGCCGTGGTTGGTCAGCAGGTTCCACACCAGATCATCGTCACAGCGCATGCGGCACAGCAGCGTGTTTCCGGAGGCAATCTTCATCATCTGGGCGGGCGACAGCATTTCCAGGAGGGTGGCGGTCTCTTCCGAAATGCCCAGGCGGAACAGGGCCTGCTCGCGGTCGGAGCGGATCAGGCTCTGCGCCAGCATCATGTACGACAGGTTGGCTTCGCGGATTTCGGAGAGGATCTGTTCGGTGTTCATGACGGGCTCCTTGCTTGGGTGTCTGCCTCGTTGCCTTGGCAGTGGTTCGGTATCAACGTGAGATGAATTGTGAAGATACGAACTGGCTTGCAACATCAGCCCACTTCCACAGCTTGAGTACGACAAACGCCATCCAGCGTGTCAGGCAAATTCCTACACGCTGTCATCCGTTCGAGGAGGTGATTGGCCCCGGGGCGGGCGGCGCGGGCGCTTCGGCCGGCTGCCGGGCGTGATGCAGGTCACGCCGGGGCGTGCCCGGGTTGGCGCGGCGGAACCTGAGGTGCGGTTGGGGCACGCTGCAGGCACGGTCTTGTCATCCGGTGGCTGACATGGCCTCGCTCCTTGGCCGGGGCCGCCCGTGGCGAGCCGGGTGGACGTGGCGAGGTCGCGGCACGACAGCGGTGCAAGGGCCCGGCGCCCGGTGTCCGGTGTCCGGTGCCTGGCGGCGCCAGACGCCCGAAGGCGTTGCCGGCGCCGGGCAGAGAGCGAGGTCAGCTCAGCGCGTGCTCGCGCAGCCGCGCACCGATCTGGCCGATCCGATCCAGTTCGGGGATCCAGGCCGGTGCCGCAGCGGCCTCGCCCTGGGCGGGGAGGTCGAGCGCGGCGATGGCGCTCAGTCGCAGACCGGGGCCCGCGTTGCTCATCCGGCGCGTCGGTGCGCCGCGTCGCGGGGCATCGACGCTCGGATCTGGCCGGTGCAGCAGCGCGGGGATGGTGGAGCGGGCCAGCAGGGCGTCGATGGACGCCACCACCCGCGCCAGTGCCGGGCTGGCGGGCGCTTGCACCGGCGCCGGCCGCGGCAGGGGATCGAAGGCCACGAAGGGCAGGCCGAACAGGTGCAGCCAGCAGCGCTCCAGCATCAGCCGGTGGGTCAGGTCGCTGCGCAGCAGCAGCTCCAGCCTGTCCAGGGTGCCGCCGCCATCTCGCAGCAGGGCGAGCAGCCGATCATTGCGGACCGCGAACACGCCACCGGCTGCGCACAGGCCCAGGTCAGCCAGGGTGGCGCTGCTGGCCAGGTCATGCCGGCCGGCCAGGTCGAGGAAGTGCGCGAGCAGGTTGTGCCCTGCCGGCAGGGCGTGCCGGTGGCGGTACTGATCGGCCAGGAGCTCCGCCTCCCTGTCGATGTGCCCGACCGGCGCCAGGGTGTGCAGGCAGAAGCGCTCGACCCGCACGGGCTGTCCGCCCACCCACTCGCGGCGATCGTCGCGAGCCGGCGCGCGGGTGGTGGCGCGCTGGCCGAGCGCCTGCACGTCGCCCCAGTTCTGCGGCTGGGCCAGCAGCTCCATCAGGGCGGGCGCGTGCGCCAGGCCATCGCCAGGGGTGAAGATGGTCCAGCCGTTCGGGTCCAGGCGCGGTTGTTCGGCCGCGGCCAGCCGGTGCTGCAGCTGCTGGAGGTATTCGATGTGGCTGCCCGCGCAGCCCGCATCGGCCCGCACGCCCAGTATCTCGGTGCCCGGCAGGAGATCGGCGCTGCGCAGGCCCGGGCCAGCGTTGCAGACCTTCACCTCGCAATGGGCGGGCAGCCCATGCAGCCAGTCCAGGGCTTCATCGGTGCGTGCAATGACGAGGGTGATCATGATCGGGGCTCTCCTGGCGCGATGGCGTTGGAGGCAATATAGGCCGGCGCGGTGGCCGCCCATCCGTCGATCAGCAGGGAAAAAACGCCGCACGAACGCGGTGCGCCGAAGCGCCCTGGAGGCGCACTGCGGCCAGGGCGGGCGTTCGCCAGCGCCCGCCTGCCGCGCGGGCTCAGGCGCTGGTCAGCGCGTCGGGAGTCGTTTCGGGCTCGGTTGCCCAGATGTCGTCATCGGGCAGGCCACCGAAGTCGGCCCGCAGGGTGCGGGCACGGGTGCGTTCCTCAAGGGAGGTCTCGATCTTGCGGAGCCGCACGCGCATGAAGTGCGCCCCTTCCCGAGCGCAGGGCTTCAGCTGGGCGTCCAGGTAGCTGGACTCGTCGAGCTCGAAGCGGTGCTCGAACCAGCCGAGGTACCAGAACCAGTCGGTGTAGTAGATCCAGGAGTTTTCGTTGATCGCGCGGACGTGGGTGGGGTCCTGCCAGGCGGTCGGGGCGTGTTCGTAGGGGACCTCGATGTGCATCTCGCCCTGCAGCGTGAGCAGGTCAAGGCAGTTGCGCATCATCTGCGGCAGGTCGCCGACGTGTTCCAGGACGTTGCTGGCGTGGATCGTCTGGATGCTGCCGGCGTCCAGGCGCACTGGGCCGTGCGTGGGGCTGTCGATCTGCAGCGGCCACTGCACTGGCTGGGCGAGGTCGAGCAGCACGTCGGGCTCGGCCGCCGGGAGGATGTCGATGTTCAGCCACCCGGGGCGATAGTCCCTGCCGGATCCGATGTGGATGCGTCTTGGCTGCCAGGGCGAGGTGTCCAGCCGCGTCTGGTGCACCTGGCGGTAGCCCGCGCAGAAGGCCAGCAGGTCGGCGTAGCCGTCGATGAGGTCGTGCTGCTGGAAGGCGGCCAGCTGTGCCTCGGACCGGGCCTGGAACGACGGCTGGTCGAAGTTGCTTGCCAGCCACCCGGGCAGGTCATCCAGGGCGACCCAGTGCACGCTCTGTTCGAAATGCCCAGGTACCTCGGTGCCCGGGGCGCGCTCGGAGATCACGGGTGTGCCCAGCGACAGGCATTGGAAGGCGCGCGCCTGCTCGAAGCGGCAGGGGTGCTCCGCCGACGGCGCATAGAAGTGCAGGTTCAGCACTGCCTTGGCGTGCCGGACCAGGTCGTCCCGCTCAGGGCCGTACAGCGGCCGCTCCAGCAGGCTGACGCGCCGGCCGGCTCGCTCGATGCGCTCGATCAGCGCGCGGCGGCGCTCGTTCATCGAGCCGAAGAACAGCAAGTCGATGGGCCGCTGGTCCCACGGCAGCGGTGCGCGGTCGGCAAGATAGGGCGCATGGCCAAAGGCGATGAGGGGCACCTCGTCGGCAAGGCCCTGATAGGCGGCAAGGTTGGCAGGGTGATAGTCGATGGCGGCATGGCGCCGCAGCAGTTCCAGGTAGGCCGTGTTCACCGGGGCACCCCGGGTGCCCAGCTGTTCGAGGTTGACGAACAGGCAGGTGTGGCGCGCCGCCGCCTGCGCGTCGAAGCCGAGGTGGGCACCGAACACGATGTTGACGGCGTCATGACGCAGCCGGTTCTTGGCCAGCGTCACGATGGCGCCCATGCGCCTGAACTGGTAGCGGAAGTAACGCGCCTGGTCGAGGAAACCGAGCGAGTGCACGTAGCCGGCCGGCTGGACGATGCACAGGTGGATGGCGGGCAGGTTCATGGGGCCTTGGCGTCGGTCGGTTTTGGTCGGGGGCCGGCGGTGAGGCGTCAGGCGCCGTCGGCGGCCAGTGGTGCAGGGCGCAGACCGGCATCGTGGCGAGCCACCATGCGCAGCAGGAGCTGGCGCAGGTCGGCGGCGAAGCAGCGGCCGTCAAACAGCGGTGAGTCCCGTCGGGCCGCTTCCAGGCGGTGGCGCAGTTGCGTGCGTTCCTGGGCATCGCTGCCCAGCTGCAAGGCCCGCTGGACATAGCCTTCGATGTCGCACCGGACCAGCTCGTCGGCCAGGCCCAGGGTGTGCAGCAGGCTGGCTGCGACCCGGGAGGCCAGGGTGCGGCCCTGCAGCGTCAGCACCGGCACGCCCGCCCAGAGGGCGTCGCTGGCGGTGGTGTGGCCGTTGCAGGGGAAGGTATCGAGGAACAGGTCGACATTGGGCAGCCGCGATCGGTGCGACTCGATGCCGAGGAAGGGGGCGAACACCAGGCGGTCGGCGGCGATGCCGCGCAGGGCCGCCGCCTCGCGCAGGCGCTGCTGCGTGGTCGGCTCGGGGACGAGCAGCCAGAGCACCGAGCCTGGGCAGCCCGCGAGGATGCGGCACCAGGCGTCGAACACCTCGGGGCTGAACTTGTAGGCCTGGTTGAAGCTGGCGAACACGACGCCCTCTTCCGGCAGGCCGCAGCGGGCGCGGCTCCACGCGGCGGGGCGGGAGCGGCGGCTGTCGTTGGGCTGGTAGCAGTGCGGCAGCTGGGCGATCTGCTCGGTGAAGTCGCCCTGCGCTTCCAGCGGTGTGATGACACGGTCGCCGATCAGGTAGTCGACGTGCGGCGATCCACTCGTGCCCGGGTAGCCCAGCCAGCTCACCTGCAACGGGGCGGGGCGCGCAGCCAGCACCTGCAGGCGGGCGCCGCGGGTGTGGCCCTTGAGGTCGATGAGCACGGCGATCTCGTCGGCGCGGATCTGTTGCACCAGTTGCTCGTTGGCCCAGCTGGCGACCTCGTGCACCCGGGTGGCGGTGGCCAGCACCCGCTGGCGCAGCGGCGAACGGTCGTCCGGGCCCGCCGAGTAGAAGAACAGCTTGAACGGGTCACCCGCCAGGTGCTCCAGGACTTCTGCCAGCAGGATCGCGGTGGCGTGGTGGTGGAAATCCGAGGACAGCCAGCCGATCCGCAGCCGCCCGTTGGGGCGCGGGCAGGGCCGCGGCTCGTCGGTCGAGGCGACGCCACGCATCTGGTGATTACCCGCGTGGCTGGCCGCCCATCGTTGCAGGGCAGGGTCGTCCAGCAGCGCGAGCAGGCAGAACGGGGCCAGCTCATCCGATGGGATACCGGCCGCCGAGTTGCGCACGGCGTTCAGACAGGTCTGCAGCCTCGTCAGATCCTCCTGGAGTGCACTCCAGTCGCAGGCCCAGGCGGCGTAGTGGGCGGCATACAGGGCGCTGCCCAGCGCGAGCGGATCCAGGTCCAGCACCATGCGGTAGCACTGGGCGGCGGCGTGATGCAGCTTGAGGGCGGCCAGGCTGTGGCCCAGGTTCAGGGCGGCGTAGCGCATGCGCGGCAGGTCCTGGCCGGCATGGGTGAGCGCGTGGGTGAGGTCGGAGGTGGCCTCGTGGTGGCGCTCCAGCCCGGCCAGGGCCGTGCCGCGCAGGGCATGCCAGTGGGCGTCGCGAGCGGTGCCGGCATCGAGTTGGTCGAGGACGAGCAGCGCCTCGCTGTTGCGGTGCTGCTCGCGCAGCCGCTCGGCCAGGAAGTTGCAGTACAGCAGGCTGGCCGGATCGAGGTCCCGGGCCTGGCGGGCGGCCTCGACAGCGGCAAGCCCGCGTCCCAGCTTGTGTTCGGCCACGGCCAGGTTGAGCCAGTACAGCGCGTCGCCGGGCTCCAGGCTCACCGCCTGTTCGAAACACACCTGCGCCTTGGCATGCTCGCGCACCTTGGTGAAGTCGACACCCTGCTGCCAGAGGCGCCGGGCGGTGGCGCTGGGCTGGCGCGATGCCGCGCGCACGGGCGTGTGGGGGCCGAGTGGGGCGCTGCGCGGGATGCGCAGGGCTTGCAGGCGAGGGGGAGGCGGGGGCATCGCGGCAGCCGTTCTTTTTGCGTGGAAGCCGGCAGCGTGCACCGGCCGATCTGCCTGGCCGCAGGGCCATGCAGAGCAAGGCCCACTATAGGAATGGCAGACCCGGGGGCTTGGGTGGAGTAACGCGCCCTTGGCCCCGCATTTCGCCCTGTCGGCCTCAACTTGGCCGGGGCCCCGCCGATACACCTCTCGCGAGCTGTGGCGGATGCGATTCCGGGTGGCGGGTCAAAAAAAGAAGTGTCTTTGGCCCTCAAGTCAAGCGAGAACGCAACCGATAACAGCAGCAACGGGTCTTAATTCTCGATCCGTGGTCCGGTTAGCCGGCTGATGGTTCAAGTGGCAGCTGCCACGCGAGGCCTCCAGGCTGACTAGCGCCGGGCAAACCGGTGGGGGAGAGCCCTCATCTCTGTTCGACGGCGCTATTTGCCGGTTTCTTTGTCACCCAGGAGATTTCCATGGCCGCCACCATCAACACCAATCTGATTTCTCTCAACGCCCAGCGCAACCAGTCGGTGTCGCAGTCCTCGCTGGCGACGTCGATGCAGCGCCTGTCCTCGGGTCTGCGCGTCAACTCCGCCAAGGACGACGCGGCCGGCCTGGCCATTTCCGAGCGCATGAATGCCCAGGCCAAGGGCATGAACGTCGCGATCCGCAATGCCAACGACGGCATCTCGATGGCGCAGACCGCCGAAGGCGCGCTGTCCAAGACCGGCGACATCCTGCAGCGCATGCGTGAACTGGCCGTGCAGGCCGCCAACGGCAGCAACAACGGCGCCGACAAGGATTCGCTGAACAAGGAATTCGAGGAGTTGGGCAAGGAAATCACCCGGACGATCTCGTCGACCAGCTTCAATGACCAGAAGATCCTGGCCGGTGGCGTTGGCACCGCCGGTACGGTGACCTTCCAGGTGGGGGCGAACACGGAGACGGATGTCGACACCATCGACGTGACCTTCACCGACATGTCCACCGATGCCTCCCTGACCGCGGTGACGACCGGTGCCACCAACAAGATCGACAGCACCGTCACCGATGTCGGTGCCGTCATCGACGCCCTGGACGAGGCCCTTGACAAGGTCAACTCCGAGCGCGCCGTGCTGGGTGCGACGCAGAGCCGCTTTGACGCCGTGATCTCCAACCTGCAGGTGTCGTCGGAGAACCAGTCGGCCGCGCGTGGACGCATCGTGGATGCCGACTTCGCGGCGGAAACCGCCAACCTTTCGCGCTCGCAGGTGCTGCAGCAGGCCGGCAACGCGATGATTGCGCAGGCCAACCAGTTGCCGCAGCAGGTGCTGTCGCTGCTGCGCTGACCCTGGTTCGGACTCGACGCCGGCCGGCTGACGCCCGCCGACGGTCTGTGACTTGATCGTGGCCGGGACCACCCATTCGGGTGGTTTCGGCCTTTCTGGCGTTGCCATGCGCGTGCCGGATCTCACGTCAGGCGTTGGCCGCGGAGGCGAAACAGCGGGCCAACTCCGGCGCACATCGGCGGATTGGGATCGCGGTGCCTGCCGACAATTCGTCCACAGACCCCGACACGGGTTCTGTGGTCCGGAGATGTACCGGTGTGTTCGTGCCGATGCCCTGGCAGGCGGCGCATCCACCCTCGCCGGGCCATGTGGTGGGCTCCGATGCGTCGGGGCGCACTCACAAGGCCGGCTGATCCGCCGGGATTCGATGGCATGTTTGAGGAGTGCATGAAATGCCCCAGACGATCAACACGAACCTGATGTCGCTCAACGCTCAGCGCAACATGAACGGTTCGCAGGCGTCGCTGTCGACGTCGATGCAGCGCCTGTCCTCCGGCTTGCGCGTCAATTCCGCCAAGGACGATGCGGCCGGTTTGGCCATCGCCGAGCGCATGAACGCGCAGACGCGCGGCATGAACACCGCGATCCGCAACGCCAATGACGGCATCTCGATGTCCCAGGTGGCCGAGGGGGCGCTGAGCAAGCTGGGCGACACCCTGCAGCGCATGCGTGAACTGGCGGTGCAGGCGAGCAACGGCAGCAACAACGGTGCCGACAAGGACTCGCTCGACCAGGAGTTCGGTGAATTGGCCAAGGAGCTGACCCGCACCATCCAGGCCACCAGCTTCAACGACCAGAAGATCCTGGCCGGTGGCATCGGCACGGCCGGCGTGGTGACCTTCCAGGTCGGTGCGAACACCGAGACCGGGGTCGATACGATCGACATCACCTTCCCCGACATGTCGGCCGACCCGTCCATGGCGCTGGTGGTCGATGGCGGGACCAATGCGACCATCGACAGCTCGACGGCCATCGCCGACAACGCGGCGACCATCGATGCGATCGATGGTGCCCTGGAAGCGGTCAACTCGCAGCGCGCCATCCTGGGGGCCACGCAGAGCCGCTTCGATGCCGTGATCTCCAACCTGCAGGTGGCCTCCGAGAACCAGTCGGCCGCCCGCAGCCGGATCATGGATGCCGACTACGCCGCGGAGACGGCCAGCCTCTCGCGCGCCCAGGTGCTGCAACAGGCCGGCAACGCGATGATTGCGCAGGCCAACCAGCTGCCGCAGCAGGTCCTGTCGCTGCTCAAGGGCTGATCCGCGGACCGGCTTGAGCGGGCGCAAGGCTGGCCCTCAAGTTGGTGTGGCTGGCGTCGATACCCTGAACGTCCGGCGCCAAAAGCGGCCGGGCGTTTTGCCGTCCAGGCATATCGCAGGCGCACATCGCGCAGAAAGGTCCGTTCCATGACCACGATCAGTTCTGCCGGGTTGGGCAGCGGCCTTGATGTCGAAGGCATCGTCACGTCGTTGATGAACGTCGAGCGCCAGCCGCTCACGCAGATGAAGACCGAGGCGAGCAAGATCGACACCAAGATCTCCGCCTACGGAAAAATCCAGAGCTACGTCTCCGCCCTGCGCGACGCGGCCTCCGTCCTCACCAAGTCCACCACCTGGGGCGACACCACTGCCGCCTCGTCGGATGCGGCAGTGGTGTCGGCCACGGGCAGCAGCAGTGCCGCAGCGGGCTCCTACAGCGTGTCGGTGCAGCAGTTGGCCGCCGGCCAGTCGCTGGCCAGCTCGGCCTTTGTCGACAGCTCGGCCACCGTCGGCGCAGGCAGCCTCAGCATCGAGCTGGGCGGCTGGAGTGCCGACCAGAGCAGCTTCACGCCCAAGGCGGGCTCCTCCGCGGTGAGCGTGAGCATCAGTGCCACCGACACCCTGGCGCAGGTGCGCGACAAGATCAACAACGCGGGCGCGGGCGTCACTGCCAGCATCGTCACCGACAGCAGCGGGGCGCGCCTGGTGATGCGCTCGGGTGCCACGGGCGAGGCGAACGCCTTTCGCGTCATCGTGGCCGACACCGACGGCAATTCCGCCGACACGACCGGCCTGTCAGGCCTGGGGTATGACCCCTCGGCGGCCATCGCGTCCATGTCTCGCACGCAGACGGCGGTCGATGCCCGGGCCACCATCGACGGACTGGCCATCACCTCGGCGAGCAATACGCTGGCCGACGTGGTGCCGGGGGTCACCCTCAAGCTGGCCAAGGTCAGTGCGGACCCGGTGGACGTGAGCATCAGCTCCAACACCGAGACCATCAAGAAGGCGGTGACCGACTTTGCCACCGCCTACAACGACCTGGCCAAGTACCTCACCACCCAGACCAAGTACGACGCGGCCAGCAAGACGGCCGGCACGCTGCAGGGCGACGCCTCGGTGAACGCCCTGCGCGG
>Ga0073899_10000227_pt1 | contig 51510 bp, 44 predicted proteins | sample KloWWTmetaKNB5Ph_FD_88975 | JGI IMG/M metagenome (GOLD analysis project Ga0073899, IMG submission 88975) | Active sludge microbial communities from Klosterneuburg, Austria, studying microevolution and ecology of nitrifiers - Klosterneuburg... | ecosystem: Engineered > WWTP > Aerobic digester >... | reverse complement strand
GGTGCGCAAGCGACGCAAGCCAGCGCATGCCTCGCGGTTGACCGCATTGGGTCTCAGTGCCTTGACCACGATCGGTTTGGCTGCCCAGTTCGCCCACGACCAGCGCACCGAGAACTCCGCCGGATCGAGTGCGGCCGGCGCAGCAGGCGCAGCCTCCGTCGGGCTCACCCCGCCAGAATCGAGCGCCCCTTCGACCGTGACACCCACCGCGGCGGCTCCCACGACAGCGGCCCCCACGACCGCCGCCCCGACGACCGCGGCCCAGACGACGGCGCCCACGGCCGCAGCCTCCACGACCGCGGCCCCGACGACGGCGCCGGCGACAGGCGTCGCCAATGGCACCTACCGGGGTCAGGCATTCACGAACCGGTGGGGCACTGTGCAGGTCCAAGTGGTGTACACCGGCGGCAAGATCAGCGACGTCCAGATCCTGTCGTATCCCAACAGTGAGCAAAAGAGCGTGGCGATCAATCAGCGTGCCTTGCCAACCCTGATCAGTCGTTCGGTGAGCGCGCAGAGCGCCTCGATCAACTCCGTCTCGGGCGCTACCTACACCTCCACCAGTTACAAGCAAAGCCTCCAATCGGCGCTCGACAAGGCCAAGACAACAGTATGAAACGTCGCCACCATGTCGAAGCGGTGATGGGCACGGCGGTCAGCATCGAGCTGATCGGCGACCCCGACGCACCGCTCGATCGGTTGATCAGCGACTTGGTCGACTGGTTCCACCACGTCGACCAAACATTTAGCCCATACCGTGCCGACAGTCCGATCACGCGCATCGGCCGCGGCGAACCGATCGACGACCTGCCCTCGGCAACGACCGCGGAGATTGTCGAGGTGCTCCAACGTTGCCATGCGCTGTATGGCGCCACCGACGGTGTCTTTGACGTGTGGAACCTGCCCTCGCCAAACGGCACTCGGTTTGATCCGTGCGGCTATGTCAAGGGCTGGTCGGTGCAGCGCGCCGCGGCACTGCTCGAAGCCGCTGGTGTGATGCGGTATTGCATCAATGCCGGCGGAGACGTGTTGGTTGGCGGGTCGAATCCCGACGACGAGCCGTGGCAGATCGGAATCCGTCATCCGCATCACGCCGACCAGTTGGCGATGATCGTCAGTGGCTTTGGACCGATGGCCGTGGCAACCTCGGGGACCTACGAGCGCGGCGCGCACATCATCGATCCGCGCAGCGGAGACGCGGTCACCGACATCGCCAGTTTGACCGTGATCGGACGCGACCTGGCAGCGGTCGACGCCTACGCCACCGCGGCCTTCGCGATGGGTGCCAGCGGACTGACCTGGATCACCGAACAGACCGACTGCGAAGCCGTGCAGATCGGTCACGATCTGACGCTCGAAGCCACCGCGGGGATGTCCCACTACCTGGCCGGATCGTCAGCCTGACTCCGTTTGGCGGACCGCCCATGCACTGCGGAATAATCGTGCCAGCACCACTGGGAGGTCTCGATGAAGTCCTATCCGCCAAGCAAAGTTCGCACGGTCGCGCTGGTTGGTCACGGAGGGACAGGGAAGACCACCCTGGCCGAGGCTCTGTTACATCGTGCCGGCGCGATCAGTCGGCTGGGCCGTGTTGAGGACGGCTCGACCGTCAGCGATCACGAACCTGAAGAGCAGCGTCGACGACAATCGCTGTCACTGTCGGTCCTGCCCTTCGAGTGGAACGGCCACAAGGTCCAGCTGATCGACACACCCGGGTACGCCGACTTCGCTGCCGAAGCAGTCGCCGCGTTGGCGGTCGTCGACCTGGCCGTGTTTGTCGTCAGCGCGGTCGAAGGTGTCGAGGTGCAGACCGAGGTGCTGTGGCGCCACGCTTCCGATCTGGGCGTGCCGCGGATGGTGTTCATCAACAAGCTCGACCGCGAGCGGGCCGACTTTGAACGCACGCTCGATCAGCTGCGCGAGCGCCTGGGCAAAGGAATCGCCCCGCTGGAACTGCCGATCGGCAGCGAAGCGGACTTTCGGGGGATCGCCGATCTGCTGACCGACACCGCGCACATCTACGTCAACGGGGTGCCACACAGCGAACCGATCCCGGCGGAAATGGAAGCCCAGGAGCACGCCGTCCACGACGCGCTGGTCGAGGGTGCGGTGGTGGCCGACGACGAACTGCTCGAGCGCTATCTCAACGGCGACGTGCCCAGCCTGGAAGAACTCGAACACGCGCTGACGATCGGCATCGAACGCGCCGACGTGTTCCCCGTGGTCTGCGGATCGGCATTGAAAGAGGTCGGCATCGACCGACTCGCCGACCTGCTCGTCGAAATCGGCCCACCGCCCACCGACCGGCCCACCGCCGTGGCGGCCGGCGACCTCACCATCGATGTCCCTGCCGACCCCGCCGCGCCCGCCGTGGCCTTCGTGTTCAAGACGGTCGCCGATCCGTTCGTCGGCCAGGTGTCGATGCTGAAAGTGGTGTCCGGGACGATCCGCAACGACGATCGTCTGGTCAACGGCCGCACCGGCACCGACGAGCGGATGCATGGCCTGTTCGTCGTGCGCGGCAAGCAGCACGAGCCCGTCGATGCGCTGGTGGCTGGCGACATTGGAGGCGTCGCCAAGCTCGCCGCCACGGCCACCGGCGACACGCTGGCGGTCAAAGGTCAACCGGTGCGGGTCACACCAATCGAGCCCGCGCCGCCGACGCTGGCGATGGCGCTGGTGCCGAAGACTCAAGCCGACGACGACAAGCTCACCGGGGCGCTGCGTCGCCTCTGCGACGAGGACCCGTCGCTGACGATCGAACGCGACGACGAGACCCATCAGACGATCCTGCGCGGCGCCGGCGAGATGCACCTGGCGATTGCTCTGGAGCGCCTGGCGCGCAAGTTTTCGGTCGCGGTCGAGACCGAACCGGTGCGGATCCGGTACCGCGAAACGATCACCCAACCCGCCCAGGCCGAAGGCAAACACAAGAAGCAATCGGGCGGGCACGGCCAATTCGCCGTTGCATCGATTCGGATCGAACCGCTCGAGCGCGGTGCCGGGTTCGAGTTCGTCGACAAGATCGTCGGCGGCGCAATCGGCAAGAACTACATCCCCGCGGTGGCCAAAGGTGTCGAAGAGACGATGGCCCGCGGCGGCCTGCACGGCCACCCGGTCGTCGATGTGCGCTGCACGCTGCTCGATGGCAAGGAGCACAGCGTCGACAGTTCCGAGATGGCGTTTCGTGCCGCCGGGCGGCTGGCATTTCGCGAGGCGATGGCCAACGCCGCGCCGGTGGTGTTAGAGCCGATCGCTCATGTTCGCGTCGAGGTCCCCCCGTTGCTGCTCGGCGACGTGACTGGCGATCTCAATGCCCGCCGAGGTCGAGTGCAAGGCACCGATCAGATCGACGAAACCACTGCGGTCGTCACCGCCTTGGTGCCCGAACGGGAGCTCGCACGATACGGCATCGACCTGCGCTCGTTGACCGGTGGCCGCGGCACATTCACCAGCCGCCACGACCACTATGACGTGCTACCAACCAACCTCGTGCCATCCGTCCGCCGCGACGTTCACGAGGCCGACGATCACTGACCCGTTCGGAGCCGCGGTCGCCGGCCTAATAGATCTCGGTGCCATCGGGCCGGTAGGTGTGCCACTGCCCTGCCGGGTCGCGCCACACTCGGTAGCCGCGTGACTTAAACCGATTGTGTCGCCCGCACAGCGGTCCGCCGTTGGCGGGGCGCGTCGGGCCATGGTTGGCCCATTCATTGAGATGATCTGCTTGGCAGTTCCCGAGTGGTGTTCGGCACCCGGGATAGATACATCGGCTGGCTTGCAACATCACGGCTCGTCGGGCGGAGCCGGTGAACAACCGGCGCTTACGGCCCCATTCGATCACCTGTCCGGCACGATCGACCACCACTCGACGCACCGACCCGGCAATCGCCGCCTGCAACACAGTCAACGAATCGACCGGCACTCCGGTGTCGGTCTCGCAGAGCTTGGTAACCGGCCCGCGCGGCGGGTCGCGGCGCAGCATCCCATCGGCGATCAAACCGGCATCGATCAGCATCTCGTGGAAGGTGTCCAGATCGACCGTCAGGTTGACCACCGGTTCGGGTCGGTGGGCGTCTGCCGGTGTTGAGGCGGCCGCATTGAAGATCGCTGTCAACGCGTCGGCGCGGCGCTGGGCGTGGCCCGCGCCACATCGTCGTATTCGGCAGTGGTGCCCAACAGCAACAACGTGCCCAACACCTGATCGATCTGCTCGCTGCATCGCGGGTTGGCCGCAGCTCGGGAGATCGCCTCGGCTGCATCGACCGCCAGTCCACCCTCGAACAACAACTCGCCCACATCGGCGTAGACCGCGGCCAGTCGGGCGACGCGCATCCTGATGCGGCATTCGCCGCTCGACCAGTGCAGTGTCGAACGCAGTAACCCCCACATCGACGCATGCCCATCGGCGCGATACACCTTGCGCCGCTCGGCCTCGATCAACAGCGCGGCGCGTTCCGCCTCGAGCCGCCGTTCACGCTCTTCGGTTTCGCGCAACAGGTCGAGCAGCGAGGCATCATCGGCGGCCGCAACCCGCTCGACAAACAACGAGTACTCGCTGGTCAAGTCGGTGGCCGGGTTCATTCCTCCAGTATGACGAAGGGGCGTTGCAGGGTTTCCGAACCTGCCCGCCAGGGCTCAGCTGGCGGCCACGTAGCCGGGGTACGAGTCTTTGAACACGCCGGAATGGAGCAGCACGGTGGCGACCTGATCGGTGGTCGCCGCGTCGCGGACGACTGTCTCGGTCCAGTACGACTCGGTGCGCCGGCTCTGGCCGAGACCGACGATGGTGTGCTCGAGCAGGTAGTCGTGGTCGACCAGCACGGGCCCGTTGTCCAAGCGCACCTCGAGGTCGAGGAACAGACCGAGTGCCGGCTGGCGCACTGGCCACTGCGGTCCGCGCTGATAGGCCAACACGCTGACCATCTCGATCGGCAAGATCGCTGCACCCCATGGCGAGTTGGCCCCGCCATCGGCGGTGTACCACGGGTGCGGTTCGGTGATCCGCGCCAGCTTGGCCTCCAACGAGAAGGGATAGGCGGCACCGTTTGATTCGTTACGGGTGATCCGCACGGGCTGCTCGTTGCGGTACGTGGCACCGACGTGGAGTTGATCGATGATCTGCAGCCCGGTCGTGTCCGAGCCGCGGGCCAGTCGGCGGCGCAACTCGGTGGGGGCATCGGGCTCTACCGACATCGTCCCGATCAGTACCGGCGATCCGTCACGCTTGACCGCCCGAATCGTCACGCCATCTGCGCCGACAACTGCCTGCGCCTGGACGTCTTCACCCTCGACCACCATCGTCTGAAAGTGGGCGCTCAGGCATCCGCAGCGAAACCACCGATCGCCCCACAGAGCGACAGCCAATGGATCGAACTGGCTGAAATGTGTCGGACCCTCGATCGGCGCGCCCGCCAACCCGAGCGACGCGGCGGTGGCGTCATCGTGCACACTGGCATGTCCGCCGACCTCCTGGTCGGCCAGCATCTGCGCCGGCGAACGCCACGGCCCGGTCAGCGTGATCTCGGTGTCGAATCCCATCGTGTCGTTCTAGCCGTGTTCGGCGAGCAGCCACCAGCGCTGGTGTTCGACGGCGACTTCGATCAGCAGCCCATCGTCAAGCAGGAACTGGAAGCGGGCCAGACGGCGGGATCGGGCAGTGTCCCACCAGCGCTGTTCCACCGGCCACGGGCCGGCCCAGCGGGTCACCTGGCGGATGGCGTTTCCGATCCGAACCCGCTGCGGCGCTGCGCTGACCATGCCCCGACCGCTGACATCGATCACCGTGCCGGCGGCGTCGGTGACCTTGATCGGTTGCGGAGCGGGATGGACCACGGTGGGCGGTGGACCGCTGACCGAACCGGGCCATGGACCCGTGAACCCGGCGAGGCGACCGCTGGCGTCGAACAGATCGGCGGAGTATGCCGGCACCCATCCAAACGATTCTGCCGGCAGGCGCCCACCACGTTGTTCGGGCACCAACACCTGTTGCTCCCCAGCGATCGCCACCAGCCGGTTGATCGCCCGGGTTGCCCAATCGTCGGCCTGTGTGCGCCCACCCCACAGGCCTTGCTGCACCCCGTCGTCGGCGCGCACCTCGATCGGATCGAGGCGCAACAGGGTGATCCCAGCGGTCAGCGTCTGCTGGCTGGCCCAACCGTCAAGCTGCCAACGGACACGCTCGACCACCGCCGCCGAAGTAAGCCCAAGTGGCCGATGCCAGACCCGTTCGCAACGTTCGCCGTGTTCGGTCTCGACCACCACCTCCAGACGCGTGCAGACCTGTCCACCAGCAGCCAGGTCTCCGATCAACTGCTCGGCCACCTGGCGGGCGGTGAAGACCACCGCATCGCTGTGATGGACCGGCTCGAACTCGCGCTGCACGGCCAGCCCGACCGGTGGATCCTTGGCCGCTGGCGGCCGCGGATCGGCGCCGCCCGCCAAGCGATGAGCGAAGCGGCCCGGCAGCCCGAAGCGGGCCACGACATCGGCCTCGGCGACGGCGGCCAGATCCCCGAGGGACTTCAGCCCCATGCGATGCAACAGCCCGACCAGGTCGGCCGATACCCCTGCCACCACCTGCAACAGCGACACCGGCAATGGAGCCAGATACGTCGCCGAACCCGCTACCGAGACGACCTCCGGCACGCCGCTGCGGGCCGATCGACGGGCAGCGATACCCGCGGCGAAACGGCCATCGGCGACGCCGACGCCAAATCCTCCAGCAGCTGCGCTCGATACTCCACCAGCCTGGTTGACCAACTCCAACAGGCCCGTCGACATCGCCAGATCGCCACCGAAATAGCGCGCCGGACCGCGTGCTGCGAAGCAGATCTGCCCGGGTTCGCCAACCTCGAAGCGCGGCACCATCTGGGCAACGGCGCGGCCGATCTGTTCAAAGGCCCGACCGTCGCGGTCGGGGTCGTGATCGACCAGCCGGGCACCCGGCGCACACGACTGCGCTTGACGGCGGCGCATCCCGGCCGCGACGCCCAGCGCCGCGGCGGCACGCGACAGCGCCACCACCCGATTGGCGTGCAGTACCACCACCGCTTCGTCGTCACCCGCCCCGGCGACCACCACCGGCCAGTTTGGGCACCACAACACCCCGAACCGCGGCGGCATCAGGCGCTCTGCCCCAAGGCCACGTCGTGGTCGATCGCCACCGACCCACCGACCGGTCCGCCTGCCGACTGGACAACTGGCTGGACAACCGGCTGGACAACCGGCTCGGACGCATACGCCAGACGGACCACCGGCCACTGCACGGTCGTGCGCTGTGCTCGAGGCATCCGTCGGCCGCGCACTTCGATGTCCATCTGCCGAGTCAGCGCGACGCCGTGCCCATCACCCAGCCCGCTCCAGCGCACCGCCGCGCTGTCGATCTGCAGATCGGCACCGATCGATGCGTGCTGGCCAATCGTGATCAACACCGCACCGCGCGACTGGGCCCGGGCCTGGATCCGCCGAGCAGTGGTCGAGCGCAAGCTGCGCACTGCGCCACCCAGGATGATCACGTCGAACCCGTCGACCATCGCGGCCAATGATTCGCCCCAGCGTTGATCGGTGAACGATTCGCCGGGGACGGCAACCAGGCGAGCCAGATCCACACCGACATCTGCGGCAGCGTGGATCCCCAGTGTTGGTTGCCCGGCGACCACCGTCCACGATCCGGCTTGCGATGGTCCGGCGGCCAGGGCCAGGGCAACCCCCACCGCAGCCTGACCGGTGCACGCCACGGTGGAGCCCTGCTGGACGGCGGGCAGCACACCGGCCAGCAACGACACGACGGGCAAGGTACGGGCCGAGGCCAACGAGGCCGCACCGAGCACAGCGGCTGCTCCCGTCGACCTCGAATCGATCATTCACCTACATTACGAACACCTGTTCGTCTTGACAAGTAGGGGTCAAAACGACCGAAGGGCGGGTCCGCAGACCCGCCCTTCATGGATTATTGAGATGAATCAGTGGCCGTCGCCGTCGGAGTCGCCCGGGATCAGATCCTCGATCTTGTCCTTCACCTTGTCCAGGAACGACCCTTCCTTGGTGGCGTCTTCGAACTTGTCCTTGACCTTGTCGCCGACATCGTCGAGCTTGTCCTTGACCTTGTTACCAGCGTCCTTGGTGGCATCCCAAGCGTCGCCAGCCTTCTCTTTGATCTTGTCGTCCATATCGGCCATTGGGTGTTCTCCTTCGGAGGTAAATGTTGGACAGGCGTGTACCCATCCCGGTGTGGGACCAAACCGCACCACACCCAAAACGTAGGGTAGTCGCGTGCAGCCGACCGACGTACTCCGCCAGGTATTCGGCTACGACACCTTCCGCGGCCAACAGGCCCAGATCATCCAGCGCGTGATCGACGGCGGCGACGCGCTGGTGCTGATGCCCACCGGCGGTGGCAAATCGCTGTGCTACCAGATCCCGGCGATGGTCCGCCCCGGCACCGGTGTGGTCATCTCTCCGCTGATCGCGTTGATGCACGACCAGGTCACCGCGCTGACCGCGTTGGGGATCCGCGCCGGGTTTTTGAACTCCAGCCAGACCGCCGCCGAACGACGCGACGTGGAGCAACAGCTACTCGCCGGCCAACTCGACCTGGTGTACCTGGCGCCGGAACGCCTGAAGGTCGAATCGACGATCGCCCTGCTCGACCGCACCCCGATCGCCTTGTTTGCGATCGACGAAGCGCACTGCGTGGCGCAGTGGGGCCATGATTTCCGTCCCGATTATCTGGCGTTGTCGATGCTTCACGAGCGCTGGCCAGACGTGCCGCGCATCGCCCTGACGGCCACCGCCACCCCGGCCACACACGCCGAAATCAGCGAACGTCTGCAGTTGGGTGCGGCCGAACATTTCGTGTCCAGCTTTGACCGGCCGAACATCCAGTACCGGATCGCGCCGAAGGACAACCCCCGCCGCCAGCTACTGGACCTGTTGCGCCGTGAACACGCCGGCGACGCCGGCATCGTCTACTGCTTGTCGCGCAACTCGGTGGAACAGACCGCCCAGTTCCTGTGCGAGAACGGGATCCCCGCGCTGCCCTATCACGCTGGGCTCGATACCGCGACACGGTCGGCGAATCAGGCCGCGTTTCTGCGTGCCGAGGCTGGCCAGGCGATCGTGATGGTCGCCACGATCGCTTTCGGGATGGGTATCGACAAGCCCGACGTGCGCTTCGTCGCCCACCTGGACCTTCCGAAATCGATCGAGGGCTACTACCAGGAAACCGGACGAGCTGGGCGCGATGGGTTGCCGTCCACTGCCTGGTTGGCCTACGGGTTGGCCGACGTCGTCCAGCAGCGCTCGTTGATCGACAAGTCCGAGGGCGACGCCGCACATCGCCGCCGGCTGTCGCAGCATCTGGATGCGATGTTGGCATTGTGCGAATCGGTGCAGTGCCGACGTGTTGGGTTGCTGGCCTACTTCGGCGAAGCATCCGAACCGTGTGGCAACTGCGATACGTGTCTCGAACCGCCACAAACTTGGGACGGCACGGTCGCCGCGCAGAAGATGTTGTCCACGGTCAGCCGCCTGACACGCCAACACCAGCAGCGCTACGGCATCGGCCAGATCATCGACATCTTGCTCGGCAAGCGCACCGCCAGGGTCGTCGCCCAACAGCACGACCAGCTCAGCACATTCGGTATCGGTACCGACCTGGACGATCGCGACTGGCGCGGCGTGGCCCGCCAGTTGATCGCTCAGGATTTGCTGCGCGCCTCGGGCGACTACGGGACGATGTCGCTCACCGAGGCCAGCGTCGAGGTACTCAGCGGCTCGCGCCAGGTGATGATGCGCCGCGAAGTACCACTCGGTCGGCGCGCCAAACAGCCCGCCGCACCGAGCGGCCGTCGCCCAGCAGTAGCCGCGGCAACACCGATATCGGCGGCCGCCGAGCAGGCGTTCGAGCGGCTGCGCGGCTGGCGTGGCGACGTTGCCCGCCAGCAGGGCGTGCCTGCCTACGTGGTGTTCCACGACGCCACCCTGCGCCAGATCGCCAACGATCACCCGTCGACGCTGACCGAACTGAGCCGGGTCAGCGGGATCGGTCAAGCCAAATTGGATCGCTATGGCCAGGCCGTGCTCGACGTGTTGGCCGAACTACCGTCAGCCGAATGAGTATGCGTGAAGGCAGCGGGCCGATGGCCGGAGTCAAGGTCGTCGAGCTGGGCGTGTGGGTTGCCGGTCCAGCGACCGGCGGGGTGTTGGCCGACTGGGGCGCCGATGTGGTCAAGATCGAGCCGCCGGCCGGCGATCCGGCGCGCTCGTTTCAAAGCATGTTCGGGACGCCGATGCCGACCAACCCGGTGTTCGAGCTGGACAACCGCGGCAAGCGCAGCATCGTCATCGATCTGTCCAGCGACGAGGGCCGTCAGATCGGCTACGAGCTGATCGACCGGGCCGACGTGTTTGTCACCAATGTGCGCGCCGATGGCCTGGAACGGATCGGTTTCGGTGCCGCCACGCTGCTCCAACGTAATCCGCGGCTGATCTATGGACACCTCAGTGGTTACGGCCTCGAAGGCGACGACGCCAACCGCGCTGCCTACGACATCGCCGCCTTCTGGGCGCGCAGCGGCATCGCAGGCCTGCTGCAGGCGCCGGGCCATCCGCTGCCGTTCCAGCGTGGCGGGATGGGCGACCATTCGGTGGGCGTGCAGTTCGCCGGGGCGATCGCCGCAGCGCTGTATTCGCGTGAACGCAGCGGCGAGGGGCAGCTGGTGTCCACCTCGCTGTTCCGCCAAGGCGTGTACACGATCGGCTTCGACCTGAACATGATGCTTGGCTGGGGCATGGTCTCGAAGGTCGGGCTGCGCACGGAAATGGGCAACCCGGCGATCAACAACTACACCGCTGGCGATGGCAAACAGTTCTGGATCGTTGGCCTGGAGGGTGCCCGCCATTGGCCGCCGCTGGCTCGCGTCGTCGGCCATCCCGAATGGCTCGAGGAGGACGCTCCGTATGCCACGCCGATGGGCCGTGCGCAGAACGCCGCGCAGCTGATCGGCGAACTCGACCGGGTCTTTGCCACCAAGAGCCGCGACGAATGGGCGGCGATCTTTGCCACCGAGCCAGACATGTTCTGGGCTCCGGTCAACGAGCCCGACGAGGTGCTCAACGACCCGCAGTTGCGCGCCGCCGGCGGGCTGGTCGAGGTACCTGACGAGTTCGGCTCGACGACGATGATCGCCAGCCCGGCCGACTTCCACGGCACCCCGTGGGCACCGCGCTGGGTGGCCCCGGCGCTGGGCGAACACACCGAGGAGATCCTGGCCGAACTCGCCGACGAACGCTAATGACCCGGCACGTAGCGTTCGTCTAGTGGTTGGCCTTCCAGCGGGCCAGAGCGGCGGCGCTGCGCTCGCGTAGGGACTGGGGGACGAGTTGTTCGTACGCGGTCGGGCCGGCGCCGCCGGCGGTGTCGCCCGCCGCAGCTGCTGCCGGGGCCTCGTCTGCCGGGGCGTCGAAGCTGGGGATCTCCCGACCCGGCGTCCAGTACTGGTACATGTTGGCGATCAGCCCGTCGAGGCCAGTGTCGTCGTAGCCCTTGCGCACATCGACGTTGACGATGTTGTTGTAGATGTGCACGGCGTCGACCTTGCCGCTGTCGAGCAGCAGGCGAGCCATCACATCGACCGGGCGGTTGCCGGTGGCGTCGCCCAACGACGAGAACGACTCGTGGCCCATCCCAGTGAAGTTGCGGTTGGTCTCGAAGCGGACCACTCCCGGACGACTGGGAAGACGTGTGACGGCGACCTGTTGACCCATAGCTCAGGAATCGTAGTTTGCGAAGGCGTCGATCATCGCTTTCGTGTCGCCCAGCGGATACAGGATCGGGCAGGTGCAGCCGTGATCGATGTAGTCCTGCACTCGGGCACGGGCCTCGGCGGGCGTGCCTGACGCAGTCAACATCTGGACGATCTCGTCGGGGACCAGCTTGCTGGCGGCGACGACCTGCTCGTGGGTGGCTGGCCAGGTGAGCACCTCGCCCACCGCGTCCAACAGGCTTTGCGGCACGCCGGAGGCCTTCATGATGTGCGGCTGCTGGCCGAGGTATTGGGTGACCATCAGCCGGGCCATGTCCAGCGCCGTGTCGTGGTCTTCGTGCACCGAACAGACGACCAACTGCGGACGATCGATGTCGTCGATGCTCCGCCCAGCGCGATCGGCGCCGGTCTGCAGCGCCTCCATCGCCCGCGCGTTGTAGTCCGGCGAGACCAAGTAGTTGAGCACCACACCATCGGCGATCTCGCCGGTCAGTTCCATCATCTTCATCCCTGTCGCACCGATGTAGATCGGGACGTCCTTGGGACGACGCTCCTGATACACGTAGTCCAACTCGACGCCATCGAGGTGCACATACGAGCCGTTCATCGTCACGTTTTCGTTGTTCAGCAAGGCGCGCACGGCGGTGACGATCTCGCGCATCGCCGTTAGCGGGCGGGCACGGCTGATCCCCACCTTTTCAGCCAGCGGGTCCCACCACGCCCCGATACCCAAAATGATCCGGCCAGGGGCGAGATCGTCGAGCGTCGAAAACGTCGCTGCCAGACGAGCCGGGTTGCGCGACCAGCAGTCGACCACACCAGAGCCGATCTTGATTCGCTCCGTCGCGCTGGCGAAGGCGGCCATCGGCACCGTGGCTTCGCGCACCAAACGGCTTTCGGCCTGCCACACGGAATGAAAGCCCTGCTGCTCCGCGTAGCGGACGATCTCGACATCCTCGCGGATCGGGTGGGCGTCTTGGACATAGACGGCCATCGGGGTGGAGAGCGCTCGATCTGCCATGGGCACACGCTAGTTGTTGAACGTTTCGTAAAGCGGCGACGCCGGCGTCACCCAACGCTGGTCACGACTGGGTGAGCTCGTTGCGGTACGGCGGGATCCACTGGAACCCTTCGGGACGCACGGAGACTTCCAGCCCATGGCGACGGAGACGGTCGGCCACCTGGTCGGCAGACAACGCGCCACGGTCGGCCAGCTCGGACGCCAAGTCGGTCAGTACCTGACGATGCGATGCCAGCAGCTGCAGGGTTTCGGCCACCAGGCGGGTCATCATCTTTTCGATATCGGGTTCGGGCACCGAGCGATCCATCGCGTAGACCATGTCCAACATGTAATTGGCCTGGAACTCGCGGTCGAACCCGTATCGGCGGACGAAATCGATGACCAGCTCGGTCGCTCGTTCGCGGTCGGCAACACGGCCGATCGAGGCCTCGCCGTGGGCAAAGATCAACTCCTCGGCCAGCCCGCCGGCAAGGAACACCTTGACCCGGTCGAGCATCGATGCCGAGGTCTCGTAGATCTGATGGGGAAAGGTAAATCCGCTGGCGTAGCTCGAGGCCACTCGCGCCGTCAGTTGCAACGGCGCCAGGCCAAACAGGACGCCGTAGGCCACCGCGTGGCCAGCCTCATGGACGGCAACGTTGGCCACCTTGTCCAGCGCGGTCAGGTCACGGATCTTGTCCAGCCGTCCGCTGTAGGGGATACGCATCTCGCTGGCCGCGGCACCATCGGCACCTTCGGCACCATCGGCACCTTCCCCGCTGATCGTGCCGATCAGGCAGCGCGCCGCGGGGTCATAGTCGACGGCGATGTGCGTCTGGTTGTCCACGACGGCACGAAACAGCAGTTTGACCAGATTCGTTTCGAGGATGTCGATCACCGTCGAAAACACGGGCCGAACGCCTTGGACAGGAAAGACTCCGTTGCGGTAGATCAGCGCGTTGACCCGTTGGCTCACCGTCAGGGTGATCCCGAAGGACTCCTCGGTTCGTCGTTGGATGCGGCTGACCTCGCGTTGGATCAGCTCCTCGAAGTCGGCCCGACGGAGGCTGGAGTAGATCAGATGGATGTTGCCGAAGCGGGCCACCTGCTCGGGCTTGAATCGCTGCTCCAACGCTCGCTTGATATCGACTACCGTGATTTTTTCGGTGAACGCGGCGAAGATGTCGGCGTCGACATCGGCATCGGCCCCTTCGGACGCCATCGTGAAGGCCTCGTCAAGGTTGCCGCTGATGATCACCAGACACTTCGAGCAGTCGATCGGCTCGTAGATCCGCTTCGAACGCTGGGCTCCCATCGCCAAGTCCACCGTGTCGGCATAGGACATCGAGGTCAGGTCCTGGATCGACAGCGGGAGCCCGAAGTCGCGGCGCAGTTGTTCCGCCTCCCAGCTATTGACTCGGTCCTCGGCGACCTCCTCGCCGCGGGCACGCATCCGCTCGATACTGCGCTGCTGCTGCATCATCGAGGCCATCAGCAGATCAAAGTTCGGCCGTTCGCGGCGGGATAGGCGGCCGTCGCTGAGCAGTTCCCAGAAGTCGCTGAACTTCGTGTTCTCGACCGGCTTGCCGTCGCGATCACGCGTATTGAAACGCTGAATCTCGTCAAACAGCAGCACGGTCGGCTCGCCGGTAAGTGCCCCGGATTCCGCCAACCGCGAGGCCACCGAGCTGTGGTAGGTGGTTTGATCGCTGTTCGACATCTCGATCTCGACGAAATGGTCGAACAGATCCAGCGAACGAACCAGGCGGCGGATCAGGTCGGTCTTCCCCACGCCGGTCATTCCCCACAGGTTGACGATCACCGGACGGTTGAGCAGTTCGGGCATCAGATACCACACGGCGATCGCATCACAGAGTTCGTCGATCACCCGGTCGATGCCGACGAAGAAGCCCTTCAGTTCCGCCCGCGCCGCGTCGAGACGCTGCTGGCGTTGGGCGATCAGGTCACGGTCAACACGCATAGCCGTCGGACGTTAGCGCTCAGACCTCGGTGGCGAGTCTGCGAAAGAGGCGCTCTGCTTGCTCGCCTGCTTTGGCGCGCACTTCGTCCTCGTCGACCCGGGTCGGCGTGCCGTTGCGCAGCACCTGTTCGCCGGTATCCACGGTGACGTCGATCGCCCGGATCCCCGGTGTGAACGCCACGTGCCAGGCGCTGTCGGCGTGGTCGTAGGACCATGTCACCCGGTCGTGGCGCGCTTCGGGGAACAACGAATAGCCGTTGTCCAGCCAGGTCCACACGGTGTCCGGCGACGCCGTGATGTCGTCTTCACGCAAGCGCACGTAGGCCAGGCGAGCCTCTTCCAGCATGTCGGCGCCGATCCCGTCGGTGCCCAGCACAATCGGATTGTCCCACTGCGCCGGGCGGGCGTAGCCGACCGAGTTGTTCATGTTGCTGCGCGGGTTGTGAGCGATCGTGCCCGGCAGACGACGGTCGAGGTGCACACAGTGGACCAGCCACCAGTCGTCGTCAGCCAGATTCGCCAGCCGACGGCCGGCCTCGGCATCGTCGGGCCCCTCGGCCACGTGGATGTGCACGCCCACGCCGTGATCGGCGGCCAGACCTGCGGCCGCTGCCAGGGTGTCGTCGCTGCAGGTGAACGCGGCATGCACGCCAACCATGCCCCGGCCAGCCTCGGCGAGGAACCGCTCGTTTTCGGCCAGACCGCGGCGGGCGCCATCGGCACCGTGCCGATCGGTGACCCCATAGGCCAGGTTGGTGCGCACGCCAACCTCTGCGCAGGCGTCGGCGATGATCGACAGGCTGCCCTCGATCGCGCTCGGCGATTCGTGGTGGTCGACGATGCACGTCGTCCCCGCCTGCAGCGCTTCCATCGCTCCGAGCATCGCCGACCAGCGAATCATCTCCTCATCGAGCGCCACGTCAAGCCGCCACCAGATCTGTTCCAGCACGCTGCGAAAGTCGGTCGGCTGTTTCGGCGGCGCAGGCATCCCCCGAGCCAGCGCCGAATACAGGTGGTGATGGGCACACACCATCCCCGCCGTCACGCCGCTCATCGCCATCCCCTCCGACCGACCCCGCATGGGCGCGCAGAATGCGTGGGTGCGTCTTCAGCGCGCCCATGCGACTCTGGCCAGCTTGCTTGGGCGCGGAGAATGCAACTGGGGGTCTTCTGCGCGCCCAAGGTGGGGTGGGTCATGGGGTCGGGGTGGGAGTGGCGGTAGCGGCGGGGGTGGCGGGGGGCATCGGCAGGGTGGCCCGCCACTGGCCGTCGACTTGGCGGAGGGCTTCGGCGACGGCGCCGGCGGTGGGGACCAGGCCGATCTCGCCGACGCCCTTGACGCCGTAGGCCGATCGTGGTTGGGGCACCTCGACCATCTCCACGTCGATCCGCGGGACGTCTTTCGGACGCAGGATGCCCAGCGAACGCAGGGTCATGTTCGTCGGGAAGCCACGCTCGTCGGACGGGAAATCCTCGGTCAGCGCATAGCCCAAGCCCATGTGCACGGCACCCTCGATCTGGCCTTCGCACAGCCGCGGGTTGACCGCTCGGCCGACGTCGTGAATCGCCACCACCCGTTCGATCTGCCCGGTCTGGCGGTCGGCGATGGCGACCTGCACGGCGTAGCCAAACGCAGCATGGATCGTCGGATTCGGATGCGCCGGATCACCCAGCTTCTGGGTCCAGTCGACGACGTGTTCGGCGTAATAGTCGATGTCGTTCTGGCAGCCGTCGGCCAGCGCCTGCTGGCATGCGGCCTGGACGCTGCCGGCGACCATCAGCGTGCCCCGGCTACCCGTGGTCTGGCCGAACCCGAGCTGACGGGTGGTGTCGACAATCACGTCGATGCGGGCTGGATCGATGCCCAGTTCCTCGACGGCCACCTGCAACGCCACGGTGTGCACACCCTGACCCATCTCGGTGAACCCGTGGCGAACCTCGACCCGACCGTCGTCGCTGCGGAAGCGGACGACCGCGGCGCACACCTCGCGCAGCCCGTTACCAAGCCCGGAGTTCTTCAGCCCCAGGCCGATCCCCACCGCCTTACCCGCCGCCAGCGCAGCGTCGATGTGCGGCTTGGCCCGGTCCAGACACTCCTCGGCACCGCGGCAGCCATCGTCCATGATCTGACCCGGGCCCCACACCTGTCCGGGACGAATCACGTTGCGTTTGCGGATCGCCCACCCGCTGATCCCCACCTGCTCGGCTAGGCGATCCATCACGCCTTCCATGGCGAACTGTGCCTGGTTGGCACCGAAGCCGCGGAACGCCCCACAGACCGGGTTGTTGGTGCGCACGGCAATCGCCTCGACGTCGATGTTGTCCAGTCGATACGGGCCGCTGGCGTGCCCGGCAGCGCGTTCCAAGACCTTCATCCCGACGCTGGCATAGGCGCCGGAGTCGCCGATGCCGCGGACCTTCAGCGCCGTCAGATGCCCAGCGGCGTCGCACCCCGCCCAGTATTCAAGGCGGATCGGGTGGCGCTTGGCATGGATCAGGAAGCTTTCCTCGCGGCTGAGCGTGCACTTCACCGGACGCTGCAGCAGCCAGGCGGCCAGCGCCGTCTGACCCTGGTTGGCCATGTCTTCCTTGCCGCCGAACGCTCCCCCGTTGGACACCAGTTCCACCGTCACCCGGTCGATCGGCAGGTCCAACAGGGCGGCGATCTGGTCGCGGTCGTCCCACACCCCTTGGCCGCCGGAATAGACGTACAGGTTCCCGACCCCGTCGTCTGTTGGGCGGATCGTCGCCAGCGTCGACTCCGGTTCCAGGAAGGCGTGCTCGATGCGCTGGGTCTGGAACACCTCGTGCACGGTGTGCGCACTGGCGGCGAGCGCGGCATCGACATCGCCGCGGGCGTAGACGCTGCGCGACAACACATTGGAATCCGTGCCGAACACGGCGATCTCTGGGTCGTCGATCGCTGCGACCGGATCCGTGATCGGGCGCAGCACGTCGTAGTCCACCTCGATCAGCTGCGCCGCACGACGAGCCTGCTGCTTGGTCTCGGCGACAACGATCGCCAGCACGTCACCGGCATAACTGGTGCGCTGGCCCTCGCCGATGAACACGGGCCAGTCTTTGTAGATGATCCCGACGTACTGCGCGCCAGGGATATCGGCAGCAGTGAACACACCAACGACACCGGGCGCAGCGGCCGCCCTCGAGGTATCGATCCGGCGGATCTCGGCACGGGCGTGGTCAGTGAGTTTCAGCGCTCCGTGCAACATGCCATCGACGTGCATATCGTCGATGTAGCCACGATCACCCATCGCCAACTGCGCCGCTTCGTACTTCGCCCCGCTGGTGCCGATGCCTTGGGGCATCGACGCGTCGACATCGGCCTTGGTGGCCACGGCTTCGATCGCGTCCAGGATCTTGACGTACCCGGTGCAGCGACACAGGTGGGCGCCCAGATGGCGGGCCATGTCGTCGCGCTCCAGCGCCGTGCCCTTCTTATCGATCTGGCTCTTGGCGCGCATCACGATGCCGGGGATGCAGAACCCGCACTGCAGTCCCCCATGGGCGGCGAACGCATCGGCAAAGCGATCACGCTCGCCCTGGTCGACACCTTCCAGGGTGACGACCTCGCGCCCGGCCACCTTGTCCAGCGCGTAGGTGCAGGAGATCTGGACCTTGCCATCGATCATCACCGAGCAGCAGCCGCACTGACCCTGTGGCGAACAGCCATCCTTGGCCGAGGTGACGTGCAGCTCTTCGCGCAGCGCCGAAAGCAGGTGCGGGTGGTCGTCGCTCACCGACACGGGCAGGCCATTGAGGGTGAAGTCGACAGTCACGTTTTACATTTTGTCAAAGATCGGCGACCAGCGCTACCGATTCAGTTTCCGAGTTCGTAGGTCAGCGTCACCACGGCGCCACGGCCGGTTAGTTCATGAGCGCGAGGGTAGACCCGAGACGCCTACTCCTTGGTCGACAAAGTGAACTCGGATTGTTCGGCCGCTGCGTTCGAGGTAGTAACTGCCGTCCCACTTCAGTTCAGCGAGCGTAGGTGCGGTGATTCCGCATCCAGTTCGACACCAGACGCTCAGCGCGGCGGCAACCTCGGGGATGGAATAGTTAGCGACATTGAGTTCGCGGAGATCGGTGCGCTCCTCGGCGGGCTGCGATCCGTTGAGGAGCATCTCGGCGGCGGCGGTCCACTTCAGGTCAGCAATGAGGCCGAAGTATGTGCTGATGCTGCTGAGTGCCGTGGTTGCTGATTCAGCCGGCGGGCTGAAATCAACGGAGTGCAGTCGTATCCCGCCGTCGATCGTGACGAACGACCAGATTTCGGAGACGTCGATCCGCTCCTCGCCACGGATGTAGGTGATCGGCAGGAGGAATGTGTAGCCGCCTTCGCCAGTATTGGGATTGTACGTCTCGACAATTTCGACGGCGGTCTCAGCGACGCCTTGTACATATCCGCCACAGGATTGCCAACAGGCGGGAGCTGACTCTGTGAACGCTAGAGGCACTCCGGCCAGACAATCCTGAACACTCGAGAACTTGCCATCGCGGCGGGCTCCCTGTAGCGATTGAGCAAAGATGCGGAGCGAGTCGGAAACCACGGTCCCCACTGCACAAACTGGCTGTTCCTCAGCCCTAAGACCCCGTTGCGGGATGGGCTCGCTGATCGGAGCCGACTCTTCCGAGGGTCTCGCTGACGAGTCAGGCAGGGAGTGCCCGGCCACTGTCGACCCTGGCAGATCGGAGTTCGTCGACGGAACGGTCGTCTGAGTTGGGGTGCTGGTGGCCGGCGACGTAGCGGGTGTGATCCGATGGACGGTGTCGTCTCGCGTCACGAGAACGACCCCAACTAGGAGGGCGACACCGGCCAAGGCTGGCGCCATCCACCGGATCCAGGACCCGCTCGTCGCAGGACGAATTGGTCGAGGGCGGATCGGCACAGTTGAGTTGCGAAGTCGGGCTCCCGCGTCGATAAGGGTCCGGTCCAGATCATCATCGTTCATCGCTGTTCCACCTCCCGTGGGGCATCCAGAACTGTTGCCAACGTTTGGCGTGCTCGAAATAGGTGCGTCTTGACCGTGCCCTCGCTGCAACCCAATACAGCGGCAATTCCGGTCAGCGAGAGGTCCTCCACGTAACGCAACGCGATCGCGCTGCGTTGCTTCTCAGGAAGAGCCCGCACGGCCGCCCAGAGTCGAGCATCAGGTAGCGCGTCCTCGTTGAGCACCTCGCCGTGCCTGTGTCGGCGCATCCAGCGCCACTCGTGGCGGCGTTTGCGATGGAGATTCTTCGCCGAGTTCAGGGCAACACGGCGAACCCACGCCCCGGGTGAATCCATCCGAGCGACACGAACCCACTCTTTGAAGCGGCGGTCATCGATTCTTGAGCTACGTCTTCCGCCGAGGAGATATCGCCGGTCAAGCTGCGCAACATTGCAACCAGCCTCGGATACTCGGAATCGAAGAAGTCCTCAAATGTCATTCGGTTCTCACCACCATCGCGCTCGGCACGCTCTATACACACCCCACCGACGTGTTCGGTTGACATGAATCCGCAACGCCTGCATTTCTGCGCGCAGCTGGAATCTCGGTCACGACCGAACCGCTGATTCCGACTTGCTAGTCCGACATCCGAGTCAGTGCTCGGTAATGGCCCCGTACATCTCGGGGCGGCGGTAGCGCTTGAAGTCGAACAGGGTGTTCTTGTAGCGGTAGCACCAGTCGAGGTCACAGCGCGCCGTGATCACCTCGTCATCACAACTCAGCGTTTGGGCGACGATCTGGCCACTGGGGGCGACGATCATCGACTGACCCAACGAGTCGACACCCTCCTCCACCCCAGCCTTGGCCACGCCGACGACCCAGGTCCCGTTCTGGTACGCCCCGGACTGCATCACCAGCGCGTTGTGGAAACCCTGGAGGATGTCCTGGCTCGGGTCGGGCACGTAGTGGATCGGGGTGTTGTATCCGCACAGGATCAGCTCGACCCCGGCCAGGCCCATCACCCGGTAGCTCTCCGGCCAGCGGCGGTCGTTGCAGATCATCATCCCGACCTTGGCGCCGAACGCATCCCACACCCCAAACCCATCGGGCGACGGTTCGAAGTAGTACCGCTCGGCGTGCTGGAAGGGGCGGCCTGGTTCGTGGTGCTCGTGGCCAGGGATGTGCGTCTTCTTATAGGTCGCCACGATCGAGCCGTCGCGCCCGACCAATGTCTGCACGTTCCACCGCTTGCCGTCCTCGCCAAGCAGGGCGTATCCCAGACAGAACCCGATCCCCAGGCGGCAGGCCTCGTCGAACAGCGGTTGGGTGGCCTCGTTCGGCATCGACCGCTCGTACCAGTGGTCGGCTTCGCTGATGTCGTCGACGAACCACCGAGGGAAGAACGTGGTCAACGCCAGCTCGGGAAACACCACCAGCTCGGCACCGCGGGCAGCGGCTTCGTGCAACAGGGCGATCTGGCGGGCGACGACACCGGCGCGGTCGTCGTCACGCTGGATCGGGCCCATCTGGGCGGCGGCGACGTTCAGGTAACGGGGCACCGCCACATGATGCCACCGACCATGCTGGTCATCGCGGGACGGGCGATTACCGTTCGGTATATGGCCGATACCAACCTGGACGACTTCACCGCTGCCGCACACACTTTTCTCGATGCGATCGCCACCCCGAAGGAGCCGGAGAAGCCCTTCGTATGGGGCGAGGGCGAGGACCGCGTCGGGATGTTCGAGGAGTCGAAGAAGGAGGACGAACTCGCCGCCGTGGCCGCGGCGAAGACCTACCGGGCACAGAAGTTCGATGCCGGATTCGGCTGGATCACAGGACCCAAGGAATACGGCGGCAGCGGTCTGACCAGCGCCCACGAGCGGGCCTTTGGGGCGATCGAGTCCGAGTACGAAGTGCCCGGCGAAAGCGTGTTCATGATCTCGCTCGGGATGGTCGCCCCGACGATCCTGGCCCACGGCACCGATCTGGCCAAGGACCGGTACATCAAGGCCCTGTGGCGCGGCGACATCATCGCCTGCCAGCTGTTTAGCGAACCCGGCGCCGGCAGCGACCTGGCCGGGCTGCAGACCAAGGCCGAGCGCGACGGCGACGAATGGATCCTGAACGGTCAGAAGGTGTGGACGACATTTGCCCAGCACGCTCAGATCGGCGAGGTCATCGCCCGCACCGACCCGAACCTGCCCAAGCACGCCGGGCTGACCGGATTCATCGTCGACATGCACGCCCCCGGGGTGGAGGTTCGGCCCCTGCGCCAGATGACCGGCGGGGCGAGCTTCAACGAGGTGTTTTTCACCGACGTACGCGTCCCTGACGACCATCGTCTGTCCGACGTGAACAATGGGTGGAACGTGGCGCTCACCACGCTGATGAACGAGCGCGCCGCGATCGGTGCAGCCGCGCCCAGCGGGGTCACCACGTGGGACCGGCTGCGCGAGATGGCCCGCCACTACGACTTGATGGCCGACCCCGTGCTGCGCGATGAGTTGATGCAGGTGTACATGCATTCGAAGGTCGCTCGGCTGACCAACCAGCGGGCGATGGACAAGATCAAGTCCGGCCAACTCCCCGGCCCGGAGATGAGCATCGCCAAGCTCGCTGGCACACAGAACATGGAGCGCGTGTCCGACTTCCTCAGCCATGCCCTGGGCGCCAAGTTGATCGCCGACAACGGCGAGTGGGGTACCTACGCGTGGAGCCAAATGGTGTTGGGCGGGCCCGGCGGGCGGATCGCCGGGGGCACCGACGAGGTGATGCGCAACATCGTCGGCGAGCGAGTCCTCGGTCTGCCGAAGGATCCGGGGATCGACTCCAAGTCGCCGTTCAAGGACCTGCGCACCAACTAATTGCCGGACTGGGGTCTTTCGGCCCTAGCCAAGCGCTGCCCGTAGGTGGTTGATTAATCAAAGCGATTAATCAACCACCCCAGGGGGCAACTGTGGAGTTTGGCGTCTTTCTCAACGGCTATCTACCGGGTCCGGCCGCGCACGACACCGACTGCGAACACAACGAACTGTTCGAGCAGTGCAAGTACGCGGTCTTCGCCGACAAGCACAACTGGAAGTACGCCTGGTTCGGCGAACACCACGCGCTGACCGAGTACAGCCACATGTCGGCGCCCGAGGTGTGCATGGGTTGGGTGGCCGCGCAGACCGACTACATCCATCTCGGTTCGGCAATCGTCAGTCTCCCGGCGCTGAAGGAGCACCCGGTGCGCGTCGCCGAGCGCACCGCGACGCTGGACCATATGACCAACCAGCGTTACGAGTTCGGCACGGGCCGCGGCGCGGGCAGCCACGAGATGGCGACGTTCAACATCACCGATCCGCCCGAGACCAAGCTGATGTGGGACGAGATCGTGCGCGAGATCCCGCGGATGTGGGAGCAGAAGGACTACGACTTCGACGGCAAGTACTTCAAGGTGCCCACCCCGCACAACGTGTTGCCCAAGCCATACGGCAAGGGTCACCCGCCGATCTGGGTGGCGTGTGGTAACCCGCCGACTTTTCAGAAGGCGGGCGAGCTCGGCATCGGGGCGATCGCCTTCAACTTCGAGCCGATCTACGCCCTGCAAGGCCGGATCGACGCCTACAAGGAAGCGATCCAGTCACCGATCGAGCAGATCGGCCAATACAAGAATGACAACATCATGATGACCAACTCGGTGATCTGTATGGAGGACCGCGACCATGCCCGCGAGATCGCCAAGCGAGCCGGGCTGGGCTATCTGGTGACGATGGTCAACCTGTACCACGACACGATGCCGAAGTCGCCCGACGCCCGCGTCTGGCCCGCTCCCCCACCGACCAACGACTTCGAGATCACCGACGAGATCTTGGACGAACTGATCAAGGGAGGGCTGATCCTGTGCGGCAATGCCGAGGAGGTCAACGAGCAGGTCGCCCTGTACTCGAAGGTCGGCTGTGACCAGCTGGTGTTCGGCCTCCCGGTCGAGCAGATGCAGGTCGACGAGGTCTACGAAATGCTCGAGGTGTTCGGCGACAAGGTGATCCCCAACCACGACCCCGACCGCGAGCACTCGACCACCAAGTACCGGCGCAACGCCAAGCCGAGCTTCCCGACGTTCCAGTACGACGTCAAAGAGTTCGACATCGCCGTCCTCCCCCCAATCGCCCAGATCCCGCTCGACAAGTAGCAGCCGCTCGACCTGCGGCTGGCGTGTTCACCCGCCGATTTCGGTCCACGTCAGTCCGTCATCGCTGCTGATCAGACCCTGGCCCGGCTGCGGACCGCTGACCAGCAGCGAGCCAGTCGGAATGTGCGCGATGGTCGGCTGTCCATCGGCACGTGGTCGGCGATGGACCACCTTCCAAGTCGCCCCGGCGTCGGACGAGGCAGCAATCAATTCTTCGCCCAGTGCGGTGGTGTAGCCGACCAGGCGCGTGCCTCCGTCGGTCGCCGCTACCCAGCCGAGCTGTGCACTCTGCCCATCCGCCGTCGGCTGTCCGTCGGGAAGAGCGACGTAACGAGCACGTCCTGTCGATAGATCGGCGGCCAGCAAGGGAGCGGCATCGCCCCAACCGGAGGCACCACATGCAATCGTCAACGATGCACCGGATGGGCTGAGCGCCGCGTCAATCAACGGAGTCTGCCGCGGGCAACCAGGCTCCCAGCGTTGCCAATTGCCTGAGGCATCGATTTCGGCTGCGTCGACAAACGCGCGGTTTGTCACCACCGCCAAGCCATGAACGCGGCCGAGACTGAGCGCTACCGTCGGTGCCGGGCCGGCACCGACGGGCATCGCGACGTCGGTAGCGGTGAAGTGCTGGCGTTCGACGGGCGACGAGAACAGCGTGACGTTGCCGTTCTCCGTCACTGCTGCGACAACCACCGCGTCCCCGTTCGTTGCTGCCGACAGCACCTCATTGTTCGCAGTACCGGGCAGGGCGACAGTGGCCCAGCTGGCACCACCGTCGCTCGTCGCCATCAACTGATCGCCGAGTATCCAACCGACGTTGGTGCTGGCAAAGACAACCCGGCGAAGATCAGTGACTGTTTTGGGCACGGCCACGCTGCGCCAGGTGCGGCCTCCGTCGACGGTCGCTTTCAGCATCGGAGGCTCACTTGGTTCAGCTGCGCTGCCGATGACCCAGCCGTCGGTCGGCGAGGTCCACGACATCGATTGGATTGTGAGATCGGCGGGTAGGCCGACGACCTGCGGAGTGGATGGTGGACGTTCGTCCCTGGGCGGAGCGGTTGTCGACGAGCGCGTTGTGGGCGACGAGTGCGTTGTCGGCGACGCTGCTGTCGTTGGTGACGATGTGTTCGGCACAGTCGTGACTGGCACGTCCGACGTAGCGGGCAAGGAGCCTGGGACACCACTGATCTGGCGCTGATGTTCGCCGCCACCAAGCACAACGACGAGGGTGATCGCTGCTGCAGCTAAGGATGCGGCGGCGGCTCCGGCAATACCCACGCGATGCCGACGACCCCAAAGTCCAACGCGCTCACGCACGACTCGTACCGCATGTACGGGTACAGCATCGCTCAGGGCAAGCTGGACGGATTCACGCACCGACTGCCGGATGGCGTCGGGCAGCGTCTCGGTTGTGTGACGCAACTGGTCGCAAACCTGCTGATCGTCCATCACTGTGCTCCTTCGCCATAGGCCGTGCGCAGCGAGTCGCGGCCGCGGGAGAGCAACGACTCTGTAGCGCGCACGCTTCTCTTCATCTCCCGCGCCACTTGGGCGACGGTCAGGTCGTCCACGTAGCGCAGTATCAGGGCAGTGCGCTGGTTATCTGGAACCTGGGCAAGCGCGTCGAAGGCCCCGGAGTTGGCCGAGGAAGGTTGCGGGCGTTGCTCGACTCGGCGAAGCGCTCGTCCTTCAACTTCAGCACGACGAAGCTGATCAATGAATCGGCTCCGACACGTGGCGATCGCCCAGCCAATGTCAACCGCATCAACGCGTCCTGCCCGAACCTGACGAACGAGGGTCAGGAATGTCTCCTGAACGAGGTCCTGCGCCCGGGCCCGATCGCCGGCGGTGAGCCGAATCGCGTAGCGGTACACCGGGTCGACGGCCCGGTCGTAGAACTCGAGGAGCGCTTCGTCGCTCAGCACAACCGTTCCATCGCGTACCTTCACACCCTTTCGACGGACGTCGAAGGCAAAACCCGTCGCTCTTCGTTCTTCGCAGCAGATTACGCACCTCGACTGAGCCAAACCTGGGGCCCGACGCGAAGATGACCGACCGACGAGAGGGGTTGGCATGACTGACAGGGCACGGCCGTTGGACGGCAAGGTGGCGATCATTACGGGAGCGGCGCGTGGGCAAGGGTTGGCCGAGGCGACCCTGTTCGCCGAATGCGGGGCCCGGGTGGTGATGACGGATGTGAACGACGACGTCATCGCTCAGGCGACGGCGATCGGCGATGCGGCTCGCGGCGTTGTCCACGATGTGACCGATGCGGCCGACTGGGCGAAGGTCGCCGACCTTGCTGTCCAGGCCTTCGGTGGGGTCGACATCCTGATCAACAACGCCGGGGTGTATCTGACCAAGCCATTCCTCGACAACGACGAGGCGTTCATGCGCAAGGTCCTGGACATCAACCTGGTTGGGTCGTGGCTGGGTATCCAGGCAATCGCGCCGCTGCTTCGCCAACGTGGCGGTGGGGCGATCGTCAACATCTCGTCGCTGGCCGGGATCATGGCCGTACCCGAGGCGTCGGCATACGTGATGTCAAAATTCGGCGTCCGTGGCTTGACCAAGGTGACCGCCGCAGAGCTCGGCCCCTACGGGATCCGCGTCAACGCCATCCTGCCGGGGATCATCCGCACGGCGATGATCAGCGACCGCCTGCTGGACCACGAAGATGAAGTGGCGGCGCGGCTGCCAGTTGGCCGATTGGGTGAACCGAGTGACGTCGCCGAACTGGCGCTGTTCTTGGCCAGTGACGCATCCGCTTTCATCACCGGCGCCGACCACGTAATCGACGGCGGCTCGACCGCCTAGCGGTCCCTGCCTGGCGCGGCCAGGGCAACCGCCCCACCGTGGCTGTGCGCCCACGTGGCAACGTTGCGACCCTCCAGGGCGGCGGCGAAGAGCTCGGGAAAGGCATCCGGCGTGCAGGCCAACGTTGGGATGCCAAGGTCCGCCAGCGTCTGCGCTTGCCCACGGTCGAAGACCGGGGCACCTTCGTCGCTGAGCGCCGCCAAGGCCACCACCGTCACCCCGCTGCGCACCAACGAGGCAGCGCGAGCATTGAGCACGTCGACGTTGGCACCTTCATACAGATCGCTGATCAGCACCACCAGCGATTCGCTGGGCCGGGTGATGCACGACTGGGCGTAGGCCAGCGCCTGACCGATGTCGGTCCCCCCACCGAGCTGTACACCGAAAAGCACATCGACCGGGTCAGCGGCGAGCTCGGTCAGGTCGGTGACTTCGCTATCGAAGGCGATGATCGTTGTGCGCAGCGCAGGCATCGACGCCAACACCGCACCGAAGACTGCGGCATAGACCACGCTGGCCGCCATGCTGGCGCTTTGGTCGATCGCAATCACAACCTCGCGGCCCAGGGCGCGCTGGTGACGGCCGTGGCCGATCAGCCGGTCGGGGATCACCGTGCGGTACTGCGGCTGATAGTGGCGCAGGTTGGCCAGCACGGTGGATGGCCAGTCGATATCGGCCGAGCGCGGTCGACGGGTACGTGCCGATCGAGCCAATGCCCCATTGACCGCCTGGCGGGAACGGTCGGCCAGTCGGCGCTCGAGCTCAGCGACGATGCCGCGCACCACCTGGCGGGCCGTGGACCGGGTTTCGTCCGGGAGCAGCGCGTTCAGCTCGACCAGCAGCGCGGCCAGATGCACGTCGGGCTCCACCGACGCCAGCACCTCGGGTTCGAACAGCAACTGGCGAAGACCCAACCGGTCGATGGCATCGCGCTGCAGGACGTGGACGACCGGGGTGGTGAAGTAGCGGCGGATGTCGCCCAGCCAGCGAACGACGCCAGGCGACGACTTGCCCAGGCCGCCGCGGCGCCCGCCCGACGTGCCGCTCGGACGCTCGTCGTACACCGCAGCCAAGGCGGCGTCGATCCGCTGATCGTTGCCGGTCAGCGAGGGGACGGTGTGCCCCGTACCGGAGCCGTCGTCGTCGTTCATCGCTTCGCCCAGCACCAGACGCCAGCGGCGGAGCCGTTCGTGATCGCTGATCATTGGCCCACCAGCGAACGCAACGTGTCCAACACCAGGGCGACGCGGTTGGGATCCAACTCGTCATCGGCGACAACATCCGGGCGCGACACATCGGCGACGAGAAGCCCCAACTGGCGACGTTCGGCCGGATCGAAGGCACCAAAGGTGCGCCGCAGCAGGGCCACTGCCGAATCGAAGCCATCGGGGTGCAGGGCGCAGAGCCAATCGTCGATCACCCCCAGCAACGTTCGGTCGTGGACCAATACGGTGCCGCTACCGGCGACGAAACCCTCGACAAACGCAGCCCCGCTCTGCGGTTCCGTGCCAACCGATAACGCCCGCGACAGGTGGCCACGAACCTGATCGGGCGCCCACTGACGGCCGTCGTGCAGCAGCCGCGTCGCCCGGCCACGGATCAGGCCGTGAATGTCGTTGCGCGCGGCCAGCGCGGCCAACGCCCGCGGCCAGCCATCGTCGCGCTGCGGGTGGTCGACCACCGCCAACGCGCCCTGTACCGCCTGCAACCGTTCGACCATCGCCGCCGCGGCATCATTGTCCAACGCTCGACACGCTTCGACTACCCCGACGATGACGCGCACAACCATCGCGTCGAACGTCGTCCGCAGCGACTGCTGGCTGGTCCCACGCACGTCGCCGTAGCGCAGGGTGCGCGCCAAGGCGGGCAACGAGTCGATCAACGCCACGGTGTCGCCATGGACGGCGGTCAGCCGGTCAAGCACGTCGACTGCCTGATCGATGACATCGGGCAGGTCGCCCGCCAGCGCGCTGTTCAGCACGGCGATGATGTCGGCCGGACTCTGTGCCTCGCTGGCCCGTTCGCCCAGCCGGGCGGTGGCTGCGGCGTACAAGGTGGTCCCGTAGGCGCTGGCCTCGACGATCTGCACAGCTGTTTCGGGATCCCACCTGAGCTCCCACGTCTCGCGGAAGGTACCGCTGGAGCCACGGCCGTCGACCACCCGACCCCACGGCACGCCGAGCGCATCCAAACGGTGAAGCAGGCGCGACCGCCCGGCCGCCGTGGGCTGGCGTAGATCGATCTCGATCGTCGTGCGCCCGACCGATGGCTTGAGTCGCCACCGACGTTGTTCGGCGGCGACGTCGGCGGCCAGGGGAACCTGCGGCGCATCGCTCGGCACCGAGCCAACCCGGTCGCCAATCACCAACTGATCGACGATCAAGTCGAGACCTGCCTGGCCGGCCAGCACCGCCTCGGCAGCGTCGACCACTTCGGCCAAGCCGACGATCGGCCTGCCGCGCAACGCTGCCAGCGCCGTGGCGGCTCGGCTGGCGCCAATCAGGTGATCGGGTGAGGTGTCGGCGCCGCGGCTGCGCAGCATCCGCGCCGCGTCGACGAACCACCGATCGACCCCCGCCTGACCCGGGTGCTGAAACACGTGGGCGTACCACCCCGGGCTGGCCACGCCGGACCGATAGCCGCTGGCGGCCGCCAGTCGATGGTGCGTCCACGGCACCCAGCTGATCGACACCTTGCGCTTCGGCTGACCGCGCAACAGCCGAGCATCGGCCGCCGCCGTGGGCCACGGCTCGGCCAACGCCGGCACGTGCCACGCCCCGCACACCACCGCCACCCGCGCGACGTTTGGTGCCTGGCACCAAACGTCGGGGGTCAGCAGGGCGCGGAGGTGTTGGCGCATGGTGGCTTCGCGGCGGGCCTCGGGGGCAGAGCTCGCGGTTCCGGAGCGCAGCGCGGTCATCGCCTCGGCGACGGCGGCGAATGCGGGCAGGCCTTCGCCACGGTGTTCGACGACGTCGTCCCACCAACGTTCGGGGTCATCGTCGCCGGCCAGGGCGGCCATGGTGCGGATTGGGTCGATGGTCGGGCCCGACGCGTCAGCGTCGGCGTCGGCCGATCCAGCCAAGGTGACAGCCAGCGACAGGTCGATCGCCCGGACGGGCACGCCGCGGCGCAAGGCCCAACGGATCGCTTGCCATTCGGGGCTGAACTCGGCGAACGGTAGGAATACGGCCCGCCCAGGATCATCGGTGGCCACACCCAGCAGGGCGACCGGTGGGATCAGATCGGCTGCGCCGATCCACGACAGCACCGATTGGGTGTCGTTTGGAAGCTCGACGGCCAACGCGTCCGGTTGCAGTTCGTTGAGCGCGGCGATGACCGACCGGGCCGAGCCCGGGCCGTGGTGGCGGATACCCAGCAGATGAATCTGGGTCGGTGCGTCGACCAAGGTCAATCCTGCTGGCGGACGGCGTCGTACAGATCGGCCCAGCCGGGCCGGTGGCGAACCACCGCTTCCAGGTACTCTCGCCAGGCAGCGCCGTCGTGTACCGGGTCTTTGACGACGGCACCGGTAATCCCTGCAGCTAGCTCGTGGTCGGTCAGCGCACCGCTGCCGAAATGAGCCGCTAACGCAACACCACTGGTGACCACCGAGATGGCCTCGGCCGTGCTGAGCGTCCCCGTGGGAACCTTCAACGCCGTCTGCCCGTCTTCGGTGCGCCCAGCGCGCAGCTCACGAAAGATGGTCACCACCCGGCGGATCTCCGCTGCCCCGTCGGGCACTGCCGGCAAGTCCAGGGCCTGGCCCATTTCGGCCACTCTGCGGGTGACGATGGCGACCTCTTCATCGGCATCGTCGGGCAGCGGCAGGATCACGGTGTTGAACCGTCGGCGCAACGCCGCGGACAGCTCGTTGACGCCGCGATCACGATCGTTGGCGGTGGCGATCAGGTTGAAGCCGTGCACCGCCTGAACCTCGCTGTTCAGTTCGGGAATCGGCAACGCCTTTTCACTGATCACTGTGACCAGCGCGTCTTGCACGTCGCTGGGCAGACGGGTCAGTTCCTCGATCCGCACGATCGCACCGCGGCGCATGGCGCGCATCACCGGGCTCTCGACAAGCGCCGCCGCGGACGGCCCTTCGGCCAGCAAACGGGCGTAGTTCCACCCGTAGCGCAGCGAATCTTCAGTGGTTCCGGCGGTGCCTTGAACCATCAACGTCGAGTCGCCGCTGATCGCCGCGGCGAGGTGTTCGCTGAGCCACGTCTTCGCCGTGCCAGGGACACCCAGCAGCAGCAGGGCACGGTCGGTCAACAGTGTCGCCACCGCCATTTCCACCAGCCGACGCTTACCGACGTACTTCGGGGTGATCACCGTGCCGTCGGCCAGCGTGGTGCCGAGGACATAGTTGACCACCGCCCACGGCGACAGCTTCCAGTTGACCGGTCGCGACCGGTCGTCGAAGGCGGCCAACGCAGCCAACTCTTCGGCGAACTGATCTTCGGCGTGAGGACGAAGGACGGCGTTCATGGGTGCTCCGGGATGGCGTGTAGTTCGGTCAGTGCCTGGTGGCGCAGCCGGGCCAGTTCGGCCAGGGCGAAGGCCAGGCCGATGCTCGGCAGCGTTCGGTCGGTGTCGTCCAGCGCCGCGGCGAGCGGCAGCAGCGTCGCCGGGTTGACGGTAGCAACGGCGTGCTCGAGGACAGCGCGGTGGGTGGGGTTGTATCGCAAGCGGTGCAGACCGTCGACGAGTTCATCGATGAACGGGCTGGGCGGTCCAGCCAGCAGCGTGCGCAACGCCTGGACGGTGATGAGCTCCGGCGGATCGGCGGCGGCCGGCTTGCGGCGCGGCGCCAAATCGGGGAATTCGCTGAACAGCACGTCGATGATCGGCCCACAGACCACCGCGACCATCGTCATCCGTCGGACATTGCCGCGATGGCGCAGCACCAACGGCAGCGTCAGCTCGGGACCGGCCAGCCACCCGGTTTCGACCATCGTCGCCAGCCATTCGTCCTCGAGCAGCGGCCAGTCGGACACGATCTGCCGCCAGGTTGCGGCGATGGCCTGGGTCGCTACGGGGCGGGACGCTGCCAACGTGGTAGGGCTGATCGTCGGCGCGACGGGTGGATGCGGTTGCCAGCCCGCACGCCGCGCCGCGGTGACCGCGGCGATTCGCTGCAGCGGGGTCTGGTGCGTTCCGTCCACCCCGATATCGGCGTCGAACTGGGCCAACGGACCGGAGGGTGGGTCGGGCGCAGGGGTGCGGTCGGTGCCCAGCAACAGCGTGGTCACCAGACCGTTGACGTAGTCGGCTAGCTCGCTCATCAGGCGGCAGCAAAACTTGGGTCGGCCCGCGGGCCGATGTCGATCGCCCGGTCGGGCAGGTGAACGGTCAGTGGGATCACCCCATGCGGTGTCCATTCGACGGTGAGCGCGGCGGGCTGACCGCCCGTGGCAGCCACCAGTTGCAGGGCGTCGGCCTGACCGACGAGCGGGATCGAGCCGAACTCGTCGGACAGCACCCAGCCGTTGGACGAGCGCGTCACTGCGGCGAGCACCGTGACCGGCACGTGTTCCAGCCATGGCTCGGCGGCGATCAGCGAGCCGACGGCAGCACACCCATCGACAACGGAAAGCGCCGGGGCGATGCTGGGATAATCGCTTGGCCCGTGATGCAGCCCGACGATCGCCCGCAACCCGATGCGGCCAGGATAGCGAAACAGGTCGGCGTGAAGGACGGAGCCGACGGCCAGTGATCCGTCGAGCGACTGTCGATAGGCAGCGAACGACAGAACCATCGCCCAGCGCCGTGTGGCCAGTCCGTACAGCCAGACACGACGCACTTCGATCCGATCTTCGCGGGTGTCGCTGCGCCCGGCCACCAGCCAGCGATCGGTTTCGGGCGCGCCGTCCAGCACCGTGGCGGTGCGCACCTGCCAGCCCAGAGCCATGGCGACCGAATCAGCCAGGTCGGTGGGCAGGGTGGACAGGTTCAGCCCGCCGTTGGCCAGCACCCACAACATGCCCAGTTCTTCGGCGACGCGACGGTGCCAGTCGTGACCAACACCGACGAGCCCTGCCAGCCGTCGAACCCGATTGGCCAGACCGCCGACCTGGGCGTCGACCAGCCGGGCCGCCAGGTCGTCCCATGTGGCGTAGCGCGCCAAGGACGGGTCGCTCAGCCCGAACCGGGCCCGATCATCGAGCCAGCGCAGCAGATCACGCAGCCCGGCATGCATCCGCGCGACGCGCTCGTCGCGACCGCTGTTGGGCGGCGTGCCGGCCAAATCCGGCGAGATGGTCAGTTGTCCACCCTGGCCAGGGACGGTGCGATCCGACTCGGTGATCGGGGGCACCGCCGCCGATGGGGGCGCGACATCCTTCGGCAGGCGGACTGCCAGCGCGGCGATGCTCGGCGGCAACTGGGCGGCCGGCACGTGGCCACGCACCCACAGCAGCAGCAAGGCGATGGCGTGCTTACACGGCACCGCCCGGCTCGGACACGAACAGAAATACGCCGGGCGGGTGTGGTCGATCACCACGTCGTACGGTTCGGCGCGCGACCCGGCGCAGCGACCCCACACCAACCGGTCGTCGGCGCCGACCGTCGCCCAGCGACCGGGGACGGCCAACGGTTGGGCCCCGGCGAAGATCGCCGGGCGCGGCGCGGCGGCCACCACCTGTTCGATCTGCCAGCGCTGCATCTCCTCGACGCTACCGAAGGGGTGTCGTGGGGATACCCACCCCGGCAGAACCAATCGCAGCGCCCACTACTGTCAGCCCATGGGGAAGAACTTCTACTTGCACTACGACTTCCGCGCGCCCAGTTTCGGGCCACCTGCGGAAACCCTGTACGGCGCCGCGCTTGAGCAATGCGCCTGGGGTGAAACCGTCGGCTTCAACGAGGTCGTGATCTCGTCTCACCACGGTTGCGACGACAATTACGGACCGTCCACGTTGGTGTCAGCGGCAGCGATCGCGGCGCGCACGTCGAAGCTTGGCATCGTCCCTGTCGTCGTCCCCACGCTTGGCGATCCGATCCGCCTCGCCGAGGACATCGCCACTGCCGATCTGATCAGCGGCGGGCGTCTGGAGGTCGCCGTGGGGGCCGGGTACCGCCAGGCCGAGTTCGACATGTTCGGCGTCGACATCAGCGAACGCGGACGGTTGATGGACGAGGCACTGATCGCGATGCGTAGTGCCTGGACCGGGGAACCGTTCGAGTTTCGTGGGCGAACCGTAATGGTCCGTCCACGTCCCGCTCAGCCCGGTGGGCCAAAGATCGCCGTGTGCGGCTTCTCGAAGGCGGCGGCCAGGCGCGCCGCCCGACTGGGCGACGGATACATGCCGATGGCAGGAACCGATCCGATCGACACATACACGGCCGAATGCGCCAAGCTCGGCAAACAACCGAACGTCCAGCGGGTCGTCGATTGGATGTTCCTGTATGTCACCGAGGATCCCGAGCGCGCCTGGCAGCAGCTCGCCCCGCACCTGCTGCACGTGTCGAACAGTTACGCCAAGTGGATGGCCGACGCCAACGCGACCATGGTCTATCAACCGGCCAGCGACGTCAGCGCGCTGCAAGGTATCGGCACGTTCGAAGTGGTCACCCCCGCCGAGGCCATCGAGCTGGCCAAGGGCAGCCACAACATCATCGTCGACCCGCTGTTCGGCGGCTGCCCGCCCGAGCTGGCCGAGCCGAGCCTGGAGTTGATCGCCACCAAGGTCATCCCCGCCTTCCGCGGCGCGCTGTAGGTCCGGTCAGGGCAACAGCTGCTCGAGCAACGGGCTGGTGTAGATCCGGTGCGGATCGAGCGCGTTCAGCGTGGCGCGGGCGTCAGCAAATTGCTGGCCGGCGGGTTGTCCGATGGTCAGCGATGCGGGGACGGAGCCAGAGATCACCGCTGGATCTGACCACGCCGCGTTGTCGGTGTAGCCCCAGCCCTTCGACCATTCGACGCGAACCGACGCGTAGTTGCCGGTGTAGTTGGCCAGGCACCACTGTTCCAGCTCGCGGTAGAACTGCTCGGCGTAGGGTGTGCCGGGCAAGGTCAGCACGTCCAGCCACACGGCACAGTCCCATTCGGGATGATCAGCCCGCGGTCGGGTAGCTGACAGCTGTGGAGCGCGAGCTCCGGCAACGCCGATGTCACTGGGCTGATCGAGTCCGGTGACGCGGATCTCCAACGGTCCGTTCATCGGATACTTGCCCTGCAAGCGGTAGGCGGTGACCATCGAGTTGAACCTGTTCCAAAACTCGTGGAGCACGCGCTGCACATCGGCCCGCTTACACAACACGGCATACCCGTTGGCGGTGACGCGCAGCGTGGTCGGCTTGACGTACAGGCTGGTGTTCTTCGACCAGCCCCACAGATCCCAGCTGTTGGTCGTGGTCAGTCCGGCGTTGACGATGCTCCACTGCAGGCTGCCCAGCGTCGGTGCCAGCCACGGTGCGCCCGTCTGGATTTGGCTGATCGTGTTGGTCAGCTCGGGTGACAGCGAATCGGAGAACGGGTAGTTGTACGGCTGATCGACCTGGCGGGCGAACCACGGCTTGGACGACGTTGGTGTCCACACCTTGAGCCACGGCAGCGACGTGAACGGGAACAGGATCACTTCGATCCGTCCGCTGCGCTTCAGGTACGAGTCCGCGGTGCGCAGCCACGACCCCGGCGCGGCGAACAGTTCCCAGGTCGGCACATCCATGTACGACTGGCAACGAACTCGCTTGTTCGCACCAACCCGCAAGGTCACCTCCGTCAGCAGGGCGCGACCGACATGGGCAGCCAGCACTGCTGCCTCGGGCTGATTGCGCTGGCAGGTACGCAGCACGTACTGCCCAGTCGCCGCATCCCACACCACCGCGGTCAGCGAGACGATCAGGTTGGACAGCGATCCGTAGGTGTGGCCGGCCGTTCGGGTTTCGCCGTTCGCCGGGATTGCCGTGCCATGGCCATCGATCGCTAGCACGCCGCCAACGGTCAAGTCGCCCGGTGCTGGGTTGTGGGTGAAGCCGTAGCCGGACTGCTCCATGCGCAACAGCAGATCGTCCATGCTCGCTCCGGTCCCGACCGTGACCGAGGCGGGCGAGCCACCGTTGACCGTGATCGCCTTCAGATTCGGCTTCAGATCGATCAGCAGGACCTGATCGTCGACCGTCGTCGCCTGGTCGACGGTCAGCGGCGACCAGTTGTGCGAGAAGCCCTTCGGCCGCAGGCGCCATCCGTTGGCCTGGGCCCAGTTGGCCAGCGCAACAACATCGCTTGGCGAGGTGGGGTCACACGTCCACAACGCGTCGATGCGGATCTCGCCCGACCAGTTCTCGTAGCGCTGTTTGTAGGCGACCAGGCCGTTGGGCAGGCCGGCTGGCGTGGATGTCGTGCTTTGGGCCTCGACCGACAGAATCCGCCCAAGCGGGCTCCATCCGCTTGCCGTGGTGGTGACGGCAGCTGCCGATCCAACCAGAAATGAGCGACGCGACAGACCCATGTGGTAACCCCCACTTTCTCCCGGTACCGCCCCCAGCGGTGCCTGAAGGCAAGCTAGTCGTTTCGCGGTGGGGGTGGATGAGGTCCCCGGCACCAGCGACGGACGGAAGGAAGCTTGGATGACGACGATTCCGACAGCGGACTGGTTGATCTCGGTTGATGATCACGTCATCGAGCCGCCGAACGTGTGGCTCGATCGGCTGCCCAAGCGATACCACGATCAAGCCCCACGGATGGCCGCCGGCGATCGCGGCGCGGTGTGGCAATACGAGGACAAGCGCGTCGCCACCGCCGGGCTGTCTGTCGCCGTCGGCAAGGACAAAGCCGACTTCTCCCTCGATCCGGTTTCGTTCGACGAGATGCGACCCGGCGCGTACGACCCAATCGCCCGGATTGCTGACATGAACCAGGCCGGGATTCTGGCGTCGCTCGGCTTCCCGTCGTTCCCTCGGTTCTGCGGTCAGATCTTCTGGGAGGCCAAGGACAAAGAGCTGGCGATGCTGTGCGTCAAGGCCTACAACGACTGGATGATCGAGGAATGGTGCGCTGCGGCGCCAGGTCGGTACATCCCGCTGACGCTGATACCTCTGTGGGACCCGCGTGCCGCCGCCGAGGAGATCGAACGCTGCGCGGCGATCGGGGCGCGGGCCTTTGCCTTCTCAGAAAATCCTGAACCGTTGGGGTTGCCGACGATCCATGACCGCGACCGCTATTGGGATCCGGTGATGGCCGCCGCCCAGGACACGGAGATGGTCGTGTGCATGCACGTCGGTTCGTCATCGACGATGCCGTCGATCTCGTCCGACGCACCTGCCCTGGCCAACCTGACGTTCGGCGCGGTGCGCGCCGCCGGCACGATGTTGGCCTGGATCTTCAGCGACTACTTCGAGCGGATGCCCGGTCTCAAGATCGCCCTGTCCGAAGGCAACATCGGCTGGATGCCGTATTTCATCGAGCGCGCCGAGCAAGTGATCGACAAGCAGCGGTATTGGGCGAGCAAGACGAACGTCAAGATCTACGGCGGCGACAGTGGGTCCGCCAACATCGCTCCCGTGCCGCAGGCCGACCTGTTCAAGCTCGACGTTCGCCAGGTGATGCGCGACCACATCTTCGGCTGCTTCATCGAGGAGACCTCGGGGCTGCGCTGCCTTGACATCATCGGCGAGGACAACGTGATGGTCGAGGTCGACTATCCGCACTCCGACACCACGTGGCCAGACTCGATCGAGGTCGTTCATCGGCTGACCAAAGACCTGACGCCGGAAGTTCGCCGCAAGATCCTGCGCGGCAACGCCGAGCGCTTGTTCCGGTTCACGCCGATCGAGCCGCAGTTGGACGTCACAGGATCGCGCCCGACAGCTTGAGGGCGACGATCTGGTCCCAGTCGTAGCCCAACGCCAGCAACACCTCGTCGGTGTCCGCGCCGAGCGCCGGGGCAGAACGCATCTGCGGCGTCTGCTCATCAAACTGGACGACGCCGGCGGGCAGCGGAAACGACTCACCGGTCGACCGCGTCACCGAGCCCACGTAACCGTTGGCCTCCACTTGCGGGTCGTCGAGCAGTTCGTCGATCCGCTGAAACGGCGCCCAGGGGATGTCGGCGTCGTTCAGCGGCGGTCCCCATTCGGTCAGTGGGCGTCGAGCGAATTCGGCTGCGAGTTCGGCTTCCAGATCGATGGCATGTGTCGCCCGCAAGGCGGTGGTGGCGAAACGCGCATCCTGTTCCAGGTCGGGCCGTTGGACGATCGCGCAGATCTTCGACCAGTACTTGTCCGGCTGGAGGCACACCAACGACAGCCAACGGTCGTCGGCGCATCGATAGTTCGCCGCCAGCGGATTCGGCAGGGCCCGTCGCGACCCAAGCGGCGCGGATGGGCGAAACGTGCCCTGCATCGCCGCCAGCAGGTCGGAGCCCATCATCCACATCGCCGTGGACAGCAACGAGACATCGACCACCGAGCCAACACCGTCCTGCGACCGACGGAAGAGTGCGGCAGCGATACCAAAGGCAAGATGCGTGGCCGCATATCGGTCGCCGACTGCGCCGCGTTGCGGCAACGGATGGGGCAGTCCTTCCGGCGCGAGGGTTTCCTCGACGGCACCACGAGCCCAGAACGCCGTGGCGTCGTAACCGGGGCGATCGGCATCGGGTCCGCGCACGCCGTAGCCATGACCGCGTGCGTAGATCAACCGCGGATTGATGGCCCGCAATGCTTCGACCGTCAGACCCAGGCGCTCGAGGACCGACGGCAGGTAGTTGGTAAGGAACACATCAGTGTCAGCGATCAGGCACAGCAATACGTCGCGGCCCTCCGGAGTCTTCAGGTCGATCGCCACACTGCGCTTGCTGTGGTTGGCCATCTCCATCGCGTAGTTGACGTCTCCGCCGCCCGCCCCAGGAACCACCAGGCCGCGGTAGCCGTCACCGCCTTGCGGATGCTCGATCTTCAGCACCTCGGCGCCCCAATCAGCAAGCAACGCCCCGGCCACCGGCACAAACACCCACTGAGCCAGCTCAACCACCTTGACCCCTGCAAACATCGCTGGCGGGCCCGTCACGGTTCGCTCATCGGCGCCATCCGTCGAGTCCACCCAGCCCCTCCTTGATCCTCGCTGTTACGAACGCTCTCACAGAAGCGTACGGAGTTCGCCGGTGACCGACGAGACGGGTCGTCACGTACCGTCGTACAGCTGCCGACCAATGCGGTACGGGGCGATCTGACCGACCGCGATGGTGATCGCCAGCACCACCACCAGGACGCGCGACAGCATCATCTGCGTGCTCAGCTCGTCCAGGCTGGCGGCGGTCATCGACCGGGCGTCCTCGGCATCGTCGCGGTACTTGGTGATGACCGTCTTACTCTCCTTGATCGAATCGGCCAGGTCGCTGATGTCAGCCTGCAGCTGGGTGACGTGATCGTTCAATTCGGTGCTGGACGTGCTCAACCCGCGAATCGACGTGACCGAGTCGCGCAACGACGTGGAGATCGGCTTCAAGGTGTCTCGAACATCATCGATCGACCCGGAAAGGTCGGTATCGAACGACGGGAGCACCGGAAGATCCCCGATTCGGCCGACCGCGTCATCGACCACGCTGGCGGCTTCGCTGAAGTTGCCCAACGCCGTGTCGACGTTGTCCAGGCTCGGGGGGATCGTCTCGGTCAGTTCGGCCACGGCGTCCAAGGTCGTCGACGCGTCGTCGACGCTCTTGCCCACCGCGGCCAGCGTCGCCTGCATCGTGACAAACGAGGTGTCCACGGTGTCCAACACATCGGCGGCGATGCCGATGCTGTCTTGCACATTCACCAGTGTGCGATCGAGCAGACGTAGGGTGCCCACCGAACGAGCGCGCAGCGAACCGACCAACTGCCAGGCGATCACTGCGCCAACCAGGGCCGTCACCGCGGCGATCGCCGAGGCGATCATTACCGCCCTGCCAGCGGAACGACGCGAAAAGACCCGCTGACGCCACGCCTTTCCCCGAGGGGTGCGTTCGTCGACGTCGCTCACGCCTTAGCCAGCTTCCTTCCCAGCAGCAGCACGGCAAGCACGCCGTAGATCGCCAACAGGGCGCACAGACCGACGATGTCACCGGTCTTCGGGGCCATGCCGCGCAGCATCACGTCTTGGATCATCGAGATGCCATACGTCACCGGGATCGCGTACGCGAGGTACCGAACCGGATAGGCCAGCAAGTCGATGCTGAGCATGAACCCCGAGAAGAACATCGCCGCCAGCAACGAGAGCATCGCGTATTGCACGGCCTGAATCTCGGTGCGCGAGATCATCGAGATCACCATGCCCAGCGCAAGGGCGCTGAGCAGCACCAGGGCGATCGTCAACGCAACCCAGCCGACGTGACCGACGAACGGCACGGCCAGGAGGAACTTCGCTGCGGCGATCAGCGCAGCCGCGGCGCCGAAGCCGATCACCAGGTAGGCGATCGTCTTGCCGATCAGGATCTCGACGGAACTGAGTGGGCCGACGCGCAGTAACTCGAACAACCCAAGTTGGCGGTCACGGACCAACGACAGGGCAGCGAAGGTCAGGGCCAGGTGCTGCAACAGCAGGATCACCGCGCCCGGCGTGAAGTAGGCCGCCGGGGTGATGTCGACCGCAGAGGTGTTGTAGGTCTGTGCCTCGAAGGGGCGCACGACGATGTCCGGGTCGAGCTGTTTCAGCTGGGGGAGGCGCTGCTGCAGGGCTGACAGTGTGTCGTTCAGCGCCTTCGCGTCGTCGACGACGCGCTTGCCGTCGGCATCGGCGATCGCTCCGGTCTGCCGGCGAGCCGCAGTCAGCTCGTCACGGATCGCTCGATAGGCGGTTCCACCCTGCTCGTCGCCGAGCTGGGTGAAGATTCGCTCCGACGACGTCAACATCGGCTCGGCGTTGAACAACACTTGATCGAGCTGTTGCGCAACGCTGGCCACCTGGTCGGGATCGTCGCTGTCCACTGCAGCGGTGAGTTGCTTCGAATAGTCGACAATGTCGTCGCTGAAAGTGGACACCGAGCCGAGCGCCTTTTGCGCCTCGCCGACCGCGGCGCTGTTTACCGAGGCGTTGATCTCCTGCACGGCCACCCTGGCGGCGATGCTCACGGCCGCCTGCTGGAATGGATCGAGCTTGTTGTGCAGAATCGTCACTTTCGCTCGTTGCCCACCGACGATCTGCTCGAGGGCGTCGGCCGGGAAGACGACCACCGCGTCGATCTCGCCACGATCGAGACGCGCTCGGGCCGCCGTCTCGTCGTCGGTGAACCCGGCCGGGGTGATGTAGTCGCTGAGCTGGTCGGCGTATTGCTCGACTCCCTGTTCAAAGATCGAGCCGCGCTGGCCGACGAATTGGGTGCGCAGATCAACGGTGGTGTTGCGGTATCCGAGGCCGAAAAGGATCAGCAACAAGAATGGCCCGAGGACCAACAGGGCGAGCAGCTTTGGCTGGCGGAGGATCTCCACCAGTTCCTTGCGCACGAACGCAGACGCCCGCACCACCCATGCCCAGCTCGCCGACGCCTTGATGTTGCTGGCCCTGGTGAGCCGTTCCTGTTTCGCCAATCGGGCGCTTTCACGCCGGGCCCGGCGAGCTTCGCGGCTCATCCCGCTCCCTCCTGTCCAACATCGACGAGTTCCTCGGCGTCGGTGCGGCGGTGGCGTTGGATGACGCGGACGAACGCTTCGTCGTAGTCGACGAAGTGCTCATCGATACCGGTCACCTGCTGGCCCAGCTCACGAAGCCGAGCATCGACTCGGCCGGTGACCTCGTCGGCGTTATCGACGACAACGCGCAGCGTTCGTCCATCGACCGTCTCGGGCCTGCCGATCACACCGTCGATTCCGGCGACGTGGTCGAGCAGTTCGTCATCTGGTTCGGATGCCAGACCAACATCCAGCACCTCACCGTCGAACGCTGCCCGCCGAAGGTTGTCCGGCGTGTCGACCATCAGCAACTCGCCATCGGACATCAGCCCGACGTAGTCGCAGTAGGCAGCCTCGCCAACGTATTGGGTGGTCACTAAGAGGGTCCGGCCTTCGGCGGACATTTCCCCGAAGTGATCCCAGAACTTGCTGCGCAGGATCGGATCGATCCCGGCGGTGGGCTCGTCCAGAAACACCAACGTCGGATCGTGGACAAACGCCGCGGCCAGTGCCAACCGACGTTGCATGCCGCCGGACACCTCGCGCACCTTCTTCTTGCGGTCGTCGACCAGCTCGACCCAGTCCAGCACGTGACGAAGCCGATGTTTGCGGCGCAATCGCAGGCCGTACATCGACGCGTGGAAGCTGAGGTTCTCCCACAACGACAAGTCGGGAAACAGCGCCGGGGTCTGCGGCAAGTAGCCGATTCGTTGGCGCTGCGCTGACGACAGCAGATCAGCGCGGCGCCCGAAAACGGAGGCCGTGCCTTCGGTGGGCACCAGCAATCCAGCAAGCATCTTCACGGTCGTCGTCTTGCCGCACCCGCTCGGCCCGATCAGCCCGATGATCTGACCTTCGGTGATCGTCAGATCGATGCCGCGGATCACCTCCTGGCCGTCGAACGACTTGCGCAGACCGGCAGCCTCGACCAACACCTTGGCGGCGCGGGCGCTCGGTTCAGATGGTGTGTTCACTGCAGCGGGTGCTGGGGGCGGAGGTGGCATGGACACCACCCGTCTCTACCCGTCGCTGCGCACCAGCAAACGCGTGGCTCGCCGTTCAGCGCAGGGTGACGACCGCCACGGCGAGGAGTTGATCGTTGTGGCCGGCGTCGACGGCTTCGATGCGGCACACGGCGTGGTCTGCTGCCTGACGCACCGGCTGCAGGCGGGTGCGAACTGGGCCGGTCTTCGCCTGCGACAGGTAATGGGTCTGGATGTCGACGGCCCGCCGACCTGGGTGAGCAGCCTCGGCTGCGCCCTGGAAGACCATGCCGAGCACTCCCCCATTGACCGCCCCGAAGCTGTTGCCGACATACGGCGTGCGCGGCAGCTCGACCGCACCCGCGGCAGCGTCGACGATCTGCAGACCGATTCGTTCGAGCAGCGGACGCGGCTCGGGTTGGCCTGGAGCGGTCGGGCTGACGATACCGACGCGCTCGCCCGGCTTCAGTCTGGTGCCCACCGCCGAGGCGCTGGCCGGAATTCTGGCAAAGCTAACCAGCCCGGTCGCACACAGGTCCAGGTCAGCGGATGGCACGTCCACGTCGGCCAACGCTTCGATGTCCCGGCGGTCCCCGACGTCGTAGCTGTCGACACGCACGACGATGATGTTCGAGCCCGCACGCACCAAGCGGGCATCGACCAGCATCGTCGACCCTGTCACCGGGGCGACCTCGTGTAGCGACAGATCGACGGTGGCGATCCAATCGGGTTCGGCGGCGATCAGGGCGACCATCGCCGCTTGGGTATCGGCAACGATCGAGGTCAAACCAAGCGCAGCGGCGCGGTTGCCCGGCGGGCCGGTGTGCAGCGCATCGGTAATCGGAATGACGCCGATCGAGCGTGTGCGCGAGACGACCAAGGTGGTGATATCGAGGTCGCGCATCACGTGTTTGGCTGGCGGATACGTCTCGGGTGCGGTGCCCATCGGCGCCGATGATGGCACGCGACTACCCTCGACACATGGCCCGAGGCAACGACGCAGCGGATTCCCGCCTGCACGGAACAGAGATCGCCGAGAGCGTCATCGACACGATCGGCGAAACCCCACTGGTGCGCTTGAAGCGAATCAGCGAGATTCACGACCTGCCCTGCGTGCTGACGATGAAGATGGAGACCGCCAACCCAGGCGGTTCATCGAAGGACCGTCCGGCGTTGGAGATGATCCTCGCCGCCGAGCGCGACGGCGTGCTGCGGCCGGGCGGGACGATCGTCGAACCAACCAGCGGCAACACCGGCGTCGGGCTGGCGATCGTCGCCGCCCAGCGCGGATACCACTGCGTGTTCGTGATGACCGACAAGGTCGCCCCCGAAAAGGTCTCGCTGTTGCGCGCCTACGGCGCCGAGGTCGTCGTCTGCCCGGTGGCCGTCGCCCCCGAGGACCCGACCAGCTACTACAAGGTCGCCGAACGGCTGACCCATGAACGCAACGCCTTTCGCCCCAATCAATATGCCAATCCGAACAATCCGCTGGCTCACCAGAAGACCACCGGGCCGGAGCTGTGGCGGCAAACGGGCGGACGGATCACCCACTTCGTCGCCGGCGCAGGGACGTGCGGGACGATCACCGGGACGGCCCGCTACCTGAAGTCGCAGAACCCAGCCGTGAAGGTGATCGCCGCCGACCCCGACGCATCGGTGTTCTCCGGTGGTGCCGGGCGGCCGTATCTGGTCGAAGGTGTCGGTGAGGACTTTTTCCCCGCAGCATGGGACCCATCGGTCTATGACGAAGTGATCCCGATCAGCGACGAGGAGAGCTTCTTGACCGCCCGCCAGGTCAGCCGGGACGAAGGCATCTTGATCGGCGGCTCCGGCGGGTTGGCCATGGCCGCGGCGATCCGCGTCGCCAAAACGTGCAACCCCGACGACATCGTCGTCGTGCTGAACCCCGACTCCGGACGCGGCTATCTGTCGAGGGTCTTCGACGACGGGTGGATGGCCAACTACGGGTTTCTGCGCGAATGCGACGAGTGCGTCGGCGCAGTGCTCGAAACGCGCGGTTCAACCCCGTCGCTGCTGTACGTCAACCCGCAGCAGCCGGTCAGCGCGGCGATCGATGTGATGCGCGCCAACCAGATCAGCCAGCTTCCGGTGTGCAAGAACAAGCCGCCGTTCGCCGCCGCGGAGGTGGCCGGATCCGTGGACGAACTGGACCTGATGGCGGCGATCGCCAGGGACCCGGCCACGCTGAACGCCCCGGTCGAGGACGTGATGGGGCCACATCTGCCGACGATTGGCGTTGGCCAGGCCGTGAGTCGGGCGATCGAACTGCTCGCCGCCAATCCGGCGCTCCTCGTCCTCAGCGGCGGACGCCCGCTCAGCGTGCTGACACGCAGCGACCTGCTGACCTACTTCGAGAGGCGGAGCAAACATGGGTGAGTTTGAAGAACAGTCGTCGTGGGCCTTCGAGACGATGGCGATCCACGTTGGCCAAGATGCCGACCCAACCACCGGGGCGGTGGTGCCACCGATCTCGTTGAGCACCACGTTCCGCCAACGCGCCGTGGGCGAACATCAGGGCTACGAATATTCACGCAGCGGCAACCCCAACCGTCGCGCCCTCGAGACCTGTGTCGCCGCGCTGGAAGCCGCCCGCCACGGGCTGTCGTTTGCCAGTGGGCTGGCCGCCGAAGACAACGTGTTGCGCCTGTTGCAGCCGGGCCAGCGGGTGCTGCTGGGCAACGACGCCTACGGCGGCACGTTCCGGCTGATCGACAAGGTGCACACGCATCTGCAGTGGACCGCAGTCGATCTGCTGAACATCGACGCGCTTGCTGCCGACTGGCCGAATGACACGGCACTGGTCTGGCTGGAGACGCCGACCAACCCACTGCTGCGCTGTTTCGATATCGAGGCACTCTGTCAGTTGGCCCACAGCCGTGGTGCGCTTGTCTGCGTCGACAACACCTTCGCCACCCCGGCGCTGCAACGACCGCTGGTCTATGGCGCCGACATCGTCGTTCATTCGGCCACCAAATATCTGGGTGGGCACAGTGACGTCGTCGGCGGCTTCCTGGCGATCAACGACGACAACATCACCGACCGGTTGACCTTCACGCAGAACGCCGCGGGTGCCGTCCCCGCGCCGTTCGACTGCTACATGACGCTGCGCGGCGTGAAAACACTGGCGTTGCGCATGGAACGACACTGCACCAACGCACGTGCCGTGGTCGATCTCCTCGTCGGGCACCCGGCCGTGGAGCGCGTCTACTACCCGCAGCTCCCCGACCACCCCGGCCATCGCGCCGCCGCGAAGCAGATGAACGACTTCGGCGGGATGGTCAGCTTCACCACCAAGGCCGGGCGCGACGCGGCGTTGCGCGTCGTCGAGCTCACCGAATTGTTCACCCTCGCCGAATCGTTGGGTGCCGTGGAAAGCCTGATCGAACATCCGGCGAAGATGACCCACGCCTCGGCGGCCGGCTCACCCTTGGAGGTGCCGGACAACTTGGTACGCCTGTCGGTCGGTCTCGAACATCACAGCGACCTCGTCGCCGACCTCGCCCAAGCCCTCGACTCGATCCACTGACCGTACGTTTGGTGCCGGGTTCCCGATGTAACGCCGACGGCGTTACATCGGGAACCCGGCACCAAACGTAACGGCACCAGAAGTAACTAGAAGAGGGATTGCTGGTTGGCCGGCGGGCGACGATTGACACCCGCCCACGGCACGTAGTGATCCATGAACACCCACGTCTGGCGGTGGATCGCTGACGGACCATAGGCCATCAGCGCGGCACGATGGGTGGCGCACGGGTACCCCTTGTTGCCGTCGAAGCTCCACAGCGGGTAGTGCTCGGCCATCTGGCGCATCCACCGATCGCGGCTAACCTTGGCCAGGATGCTGGCAGCCGCCACAGGCAGACAGACGCGGTCCGCCTTGACGCGCATCACCACGTGATCCACCGCATCGCCAACGAAGTTCCACGTTCCGTCGACCACCGCCGCGTCGGGCCGCACACCGAGCGCGGCAATCGCCCGACGGGCGGCAACACGCTGAGCCTCGGCCATCCCCCACCGGTCGCATTCCTCTTGCGACGCCTCACCAACCGACCAGGTCGTACACCACTGGGCAATCCGGTCAAACAGGTGCTCACGCCCGGCCTCGGTGAGCAGCTTCGAATCGCGCACCCCGTTGACCCGCTTGTCGATCGGCAACACCGCCGCGCCAACCACCAATGGGCCCGCCCATGCACCCCGACCGACCTCGTCGATGCCAACGATGAGCTCGTGGCCGGCGGCGCGCAGCTCCCGTTCGAGCGAACGATTCGGCGGGCGCGGTGGCATCGAAACCAGTCTGGATTAGTCGAGCACGATCGCCGCGTCGCCCGCTTCGACGACACCAATCCGCTGCCAGGTGTCGTCGAAGTCGGCGGATGCAGCAGGATCGACCACAGCCAGCAGACCGCCGGACGTCTGCGGATCGAAGCACAGCGCCTCGTCGGCGGGCGCTGCCAGCGACACCAGGTGGTCGGCCACGTAGTCACGGTTGCGTGGGTCGCCGCCGGTGCGCACGCCGCGCTCGGCGGCTTGACGAACGCCGTCGTAGGCAACCAGCGACGAGCAATCGATCAGCAGACGAATGTCGCTGCGCTGAGCGACTTCCCAGCCGTGGCCGGCCAGGCCATAACCGGTGACATCGGTCACCGCGTGGACCGCATCGCCCAACGTGCGCAGGAGTTCGCACGCGGCACGATTCAACTGGCGCATTCCGGCGGTGGCCGACGCCGCGCTGGCGGGGTCGCCGCTGGCCAACGCCAGACCGGTACCCAACGGCTTGCTCAGCAGCACCACATCGCCAGGGCGTGCCCCGCCCTTGCGGAAGATGCGATCCGGGTGGACCACCCCCTGCACAGCGAGACCGAAGATTGGTTCGGGGTTGCGGATCGTGTGCCCACCGGCGATCGTTCCGCCGGCCTCGGCGACGGTGGCCGCCGCGGCGGCGAAGATCGCCGCCATCGCGTCTCGCGGAAAGTGTTCGGGGAAGGCAGCGACGCTGACGGCGATGGCCACCGAACCGCCCATGGCAAACACATCGCTGCATGCGTTCGCCGCGGCGATGGCCCCGAAGTCGGCCGGGGCGTCGACCAGCGGCGGGAAAAAGTCGGTGGTCGACACCAGGGCGACCTCGTCGCTGACCCGGTACACGGCAGCATCATCGAATGGAGCGAGCCCAACCAGCAGGCTGGGGTCGGTGCCCGCGGGGAGTTCGGCGACCATCTGCGACAGCACCGAAGCGCCCCACTTCGCGGCACACCCGCCGCACGAGGTCCATTCGGTCAGCCGGATCGGTTCGCTGAAGGTGCTCACGAGGTGGTCTCGATCACATATTCCGGCCACAGCGCTTCGCCGGCGGGCTCGGCCGTCGCCCAATCGGGCGCCAGCGTTGGCGAGCTGAGGGCAGCGCTGCCGGTCGTTTCCCACAGCACCGCCGGACGGGCCCCATGCCAGCGGATTGCGTACGACACCGAGCCAAGCCCGGTCGGGGTATCGATCGGCAGTCCGTGGACGTCGAAGTTGACCCCAGCCCAGTTGCGCGCCAAGCCGCCAGGGAGCAGCGCGCCGTGGCGGTCGGCGAGCATCTGCTCCACCATCGGCACCACCGAGATGTCCCCGAGCGCCGCCGGGGTCTGATCGCCGCGGGCCGACGGCTTCCAGCGCGCCTCGGCGCGATCCAGGTCGCCGATCGCCCGCTGCTCGCCGGCGATGCTCAGGATCTGCCGAGCCGCGCCGACCGCCGCGTGGTCAACCCATGAACCGGAACCCTTGCGGAATACTCGCTCGGTTGCTGCGGCGACGTCGGCCAGCCAGGGGTCGGTCGGCTCCCCCATCCGTACCAACTGGGCCAAGGTCACCAGGAACATGGCCGGTTCCTCGTCAGGCGACGGCAGCGGTTCGAGCAGCGCAGCGCAGCGCGCCGCGGTCACCGATTCGACCAGGCTTTGGTCGGGCAGCGTCAGGCGCGAGGCCCGCTCGCAGGTCGACAACCAGCCATGGACAACCTGCTCGGCCGTTGGCAGATCGGCAGGCAGCAATCCGCCAGCAGGACGATGGTGGGCAATCGCCCATGTGGCGGTGGCCGCGTGGCCGATCGGGAACGTTACGGAGCCGACGGGAAGGTCGATTCCCTGGATCGGCACATCGGCCGGAGGCCGCGCCGACAACAGATCGGCTCGAGTGAACGCCACGGCGATCGGCAGCGACGACTCATTGGTCACCTGAATCACGGTCATCCCACCGCGGTGCGTGGTGGCGTAGATCCGCTGCACCGCGTCGCCACCGGGGATGCGCACACGGGTCTCGACGACCGGCGTCCCATCGATCAGCCGTTGGCGGGTACTCGGCTCGTTCGCTGGCGTGTGCCAGCGGTCGTCGGCGGCCACATGCCAGCGCAACGCCGCGGTTCCATCCCACGGCTCGATATCCCCGCCGGATGTGACGGTGGCCCGCCACGGGCTGCCGACGCAACCGATCGTGCTCAAGCCAGCTCGCTCTTCGAGCGACGGTGCATCAATTCTTCAAGGGCATCGCCAACCGAGCGACCCTCGTGACAGACGGCGACAACCTGTTCGGTGAGCGGCATCTCAACACCGTACCGGCGACCAAGGGCCAGCACGCTGGGTGACGATTTGACCCCTTCGGCGACCATGTTCATCGACCCCAAGACCTCGTCGATCGAGCGGCCCTGACCGAGCTGGACGCCAACCTGGTTGTTGCGGCTTTGCGGCGACGAGCACGTGGCAATCAGGTCGCCCATCCCGGCCAGACCAGCAAACGTTTCCGGACGCCCGCCCATCGCCACGCCCAGGCGGGTCATCTCGGCAAGTCCACGGGTGATCAGCGTGGCCCGGGTGTTGGCCCCGAAACCCAGTCCTTCGATGATCCCACTGGCGATGGCGATGACGTTCTTCAACACACCGCTCAGCTCACAGCCGATCACATCGGGGTTGGTGTAGACCCGCAGGTTCGATGCGCTGAACCGGCGTTGCAACACGGTGGCGATCGGGTCGTCGATGGCGACCACGCTGGCCGCTGGTTGGCCACCGAGGATTTCCTTGGCCAGATTCGGCCCGGTCAACATCGCCACCGGGTTGTTGGCCATCTCCTCGGTGGTCACCTGGCTCATTCGTAGTCCCGTGCCGGGCTCCAGTCCCTTGGTCAGGCTGACGATCGGAACACCGGCGCCGACATGCGCGGCGACCTCTGCGCAGACCGCGCGATAGCCATGGGATGGCACCGCCATCACCACGATCTGGGCATCGCCGACGGCCTCGGCCAGATCAGCGGTGGCCCGAACGTTCGCCGGGAGCTCGAAACCATCGAGATAGTTGGCATTGATATGGCGTTCATTGATCTGCTCGGCCAATTCGGCCCGGCGCGACCACAACATGGTCGGCGCCTGCTCGGCCAGCAACGCGGCCATCGTGGTCCCCCACGAACCTGCACCGACAACAGCAACCGACGAGGGCAACAGCATGCACGCCAGCGTAGGTGCCTACGATGCCGGGCGTGAACGGTATGCGGGCGTGAGGCGGATCGACATCCGCGACGAGGTCGCGCTGGTGGTTCCGGTCAAGTCGTTTGCCGCCGCCAAAGCTCGACTTGCGCCCGTCTTGACCGCCGATCAACGCGCCCGACTGGCGCGCTGGAGTGGGGCTCGTGTGCTGGCCGCAGCAGACCACGCTGGTGGGCGATTCGTGGTGTGCGACGACCGCGACGTCGCTGCCTGGGCCGAAGCTGAGGGGGCCACGGTGATCTGGCAGCCTGGCCGCGGCCTGAACCCTGCCGTCGATGGAGCGGTGGCCCAGGTTGCTGCTGCCGGCTTCGCTCACGTCGTCATCGCCCACGCCGACCTGGCTTGTCCGCGACGCCTGATGGACATTGCCGTGCCGGAGACCGTCATCCTGGTGCCGGATCGGGTGCTGGACGGAACCAATGTGATGTCCTTTCCTTTGGCCAGCCCGATTGCTGCCGCCTACGGCACCTCGAGTTTTCGACAGCATCTGCACACCGCGCTGGAGGTCGCCGATCGGGTCGCCGTGCGCCGGGATTCGCTGCTGGCCATCGACCTTGACCGCCCGGGTGACCTGCTCCACCCTCTCGTGGTAGAAGTGCTGCCGACATGGGCGCAAACGAACCTGGACAACCGCGAATCCCGATGAACGCCGCTGACATAGACGCGGTGACCAGCGGGTTGACGGTTCCAGCGTGCGCCCTGGCGGTGGGAGCACACCCCGACGACATCGAGTTCGGTGCCGGCGCCACGCTGGCGCGCTGGGCGGCGATGGGGTGCCGGGTGCATCACGCCGTGTTGACCGATGGATCGAAAGGCACGTGGGACGCCACCGCCGATACGGCGGCCTTAGCGCGGCGGCGCCAGCAGGAGCAACGCGACGCCGCAGCGATCTTGGCAGCGCCCGGCCAGGTGACCTTCTTCGAACAGGTCGATGGTGCCCTGGCGCATTCAGCCGAACTGGTCGGCCGGCTCGCCGCGCTGATCCGCACCGTGCGCCCAACGGTGGTCCTGGGACATGATCCGTGGAAGCGCTACCGGCTGCACCCCGACCACCGGGCGGCCGGTCAGTTGCTGTGCGACGCGATCGTCGCGGCGCGCGACCCGCACTTCTATCCCGAGCAAGGACTGGCCGCGCATCGCCCCGAGGCATTGCTGCTGTGGGAGGCCGATCAGGTCAACCACCTCGAAGAGGTCACCGAGGCGGCGCTCAGCATCAAACTGGCGGCGTTGGAAGCGCACACCAGTCAGTTCGAAAGCACGATGAAGGCAACCAATCCCCAGCAGCTGGCCGAGTTCCGCCGGCGGATCACCGACAGGCTCAGCGCCAACGGTGCGACGTTTGGTTTTGGTTCGGTGGAGGCGTTCCACCTGATGACCGACCTGTAGCCGGACCGCTGAATCGGAAAACGGCAAACGGGCGGGACCAGCCCGCCCGTTCGACCCGTTTGGTGCGCTGAGCGCGATTAGCGCTTGGCGGCCTTCTTCGCCGGAGCGGCCTTCTTCGCCGGAGCGGCCTTCTTCGCCGGAGCGGCCTTCTTCGCCGGAGCGGCCTTCTTCGCCGGAGCGGCCTTCTTCGCCGGTGCAGCCTTCTTCGCCGGTGCAGCCTTCTTCGCCGGAGCGGCCTTCTTCGCCGGAGCGGCCTTCTTCGCCGGAGCGGCCTTCTTCGCCGGAGCGGCCTTCTTCGCCGGTGCAGCCTTCTTCGCCGGAGC
>Ga0073899_10000226_pt1 | contig 51791 bp, 42 predicted proteins | sample KloWWTmetaKNB5Ph_FD_88975 | JGI IMG/M metagenome (GOLD analysis project Ga0073899, IMG submission 88975) | Active sludge microbial communities from Klosterneuburg, Austria, studying microevolution and ecology of nitrifiers - Klosterneuburg... | ecosystem: Engineered > WWTP > Aerobic digester >... | reverse complement strand
CTTCGGCGCCGTGGCGCAGGCGATGACGGCCTGTGCGAGGTTGATGCGCGCCTCGGGCATGCCGATGAGCTGCACGGCCTGGGCCGCTGCCACGCAGGTCTGCAGCACCGAGGGCGCCGCCATACCGACGTCCTCGGACGCGAGGATCACCAGCCTGCGCGCGATGAACCGGGGATCCTCCCCCGCTTCGAGCATGCGTGCCAGATAGTGCAGGGACGCGTCGACGTCGGACCCGCGCATGGACTTGATGAAGGCGCTGGTCACGTCGTAGTGCTGGTCGCCGTCGGGGTTGTAGCGCACCGCCGCGCGGTCGACCGCCCGTTCGACCTCCTCGACCCCGATCGTCTGCGTGTCGACCGCCGTCGCGCCGGCGGCCGCCTCCTCGAGGTAGGTCAGCACCCGGCGGGCGTCCCCGCCGGCGAGCCTCAGGATCGTGGCGCGCGCGGCGTCGTCGAGCTCGTAGCGCTCCCCGTCGGGGGTGCGCAGGCCACGGCCGTCCGAGAGGGCACGGTCGACGAGCGAGGAGAGGTCGGCGTCCGACAGCGGGTTGAGGGTGAGCAGCAGGGAACGGGACAGCAGAGGGGCGATCACCGAGAACGACGGGTTCTCGGTGGTGGCGGCGACGAGGGTGACCAGCCGGTTCTCCACCGCCGGCAACAGGACGTCCTGCTGGGCCTTGCTGAAGCGGTGCACCTCGTCGACGAACAGGACCGTGCTCCGGCCACGTGCCAGTTCGGCCCGGGCTGTCTCGAGCTCGGCCCGTACCTCGCGGACTCCTGCCGTCACCGCGCTCAGTTCGACGAACCGGGCTCCGGACGACCGCGACACCACGGCGGCGATGGAGGTCTTGCCGACTCCCGGGGGCCCCCAGAGGAACACGCTCATCGGCTGCCCGTCGGCGAGCCGACGCAAGGGCGAACCCGGACCCAGCAGGTGACGCTGCCCCACGAGCTCGTCGATGGTGCGCGGGCGAAGGCGCACGGCGAGCGGCGCGCTGTCGTGGGCAGCGCCGAGCGAGCCGCCGCGCTGGGTCTGGGCGTCGGCGGTCAGGTTTCCGAACAGGTCCTCGGACATCGAGGCCAGCCTAGGCCCGGTCGCGCGGCCCCGGCCGCGCCGGTCGCCCCGACGCCAGGCCGCCTGCCGGACCCTGCCCCGACCTCCGAAGCGCGGCGATGGAATGCCGGGGCACGCCGGTAGGTTGAGCGGTCGTGACCACCAAGCGCCTGCTGCTCGTCCATGCCCACCCCGACGACGAGTCGTCGCAGTCCGCAGCCACCATGGCGAGGTACGTCTCGGAGGGGGCGCAGGTCACGCTCGTCACGTGCACCCTGGGCGAGTACGGAGACGTCGTCCACCCCGAACTCGAACACGTCAAGGGCGCCGAGAATCTCGGCAGCCATCGGCTCGCCGAGCTGACCGAGGCGATGGCTGCGCTCGGCGTCACCGACTTCGTCCGGCTCGGTGGCGACGGCACCTACCACGACTCCGGCATGGTCGAGCCCGAGCCCTTCCGGATCCTGCCCGAGCCGGACCGTGCCGCCAACGCCTTCTGGGACGCCGACCTGCTCGAGGCGTCCCTTCACCTGGTGGCCCTCCTGCGCGACCGCCGCCCCCACGTGCTGATCAGCTACACGCCCTTCGGAGGGTACGGGCACCCCGACCACATCCAGGCCCATCGGGTCGCGACCTACGCCGCCGTGCTGGCGGGCGTGGAGCACTACCGCACCGATCTCGGACCCGCCTGGCACGTACCGCGGGTGCTCTGGAGCACCTCGTGCGCCGAGGACTGGGCGCTCCTGATCGACGCGGCCAAGGCGGCGGGCATCGACGTCGGCTGGGAGATCCCGGCCGACGGCGAGGGTCCTCTCCCTCCGATGCTCTCCCGCCGTCGCGACGTCAGCGCCCACGTTCCGAGCGGTCCCTGGCGGGCCCAGCAGACCGCGGCCCTGCGAGCGCACAAGTCCCAGGTCGATCTCTCCAGTCCGATGTGGGCGATGATGACCGGCGAGTCGCACCCGGACGCGCTCGGGGAGTCCTACCTGCTGGCCTCGGGGACTCCCTTCCCGGCCGGTCTGACCCAGGACCTCTTCGCGGGCCTCCCTCTCGAGTGAGCGCTCCGGCGCCGCGTCTCTCTGCGAACGCAGCGGGTGTCGTGGTGGATTTGCTTCGATAGCACTAACGTACTATCGTTATCTACGTCGGTACGGGAAGCCTCCTGACGAGGACGGCTCCCGGGGGTCTCGGCCATGGCCCGACCGGCACACCCACACACATCAGTTCGAGAGGAACACCCACCATGCACGACTTCTACACCCATGACAGCAGACCGGACCGCGGCCGTCGCCGCGGCCCCGACGACGGCGGCGGACGCCGAGGCCGGGGGCCCATGAACGGCGCCCCCTTCGGTCCCCCGCAGCCCCCCTTCGGCGCCGACGGACCCTTCGGTCCGGCAGGCCCCTTCGGACCTCGCGGCTCGTTCGGTCCTCGCGGCCCCTTCGGTCACGGGGGTCCGTTCGGCCCCGGCGGCCCCTTCGGTCCCCGTGGCCGAGCTCGCCGCGGCGACGTCCGAACCGCCATCCTGCAGCTCCTCGCCGAGGAGCCCATGAACGGCTACCAGGTCATCGCGACGCTCACCGAGCGCACCGACGGTGCCTGGAAGCCCAGCCCGGGTGCCGTGTACCCGGCGCTCAACCAACTCGAGGACGAAGGCCTCGTCGAGGCCTTCGACAACGAGGGCACCAAGGCCTATCGCCTCACCCAGGCCGGAACGGCAGCGCCCGAGGTCCAGTCCGACACCCCACGACCCTGGGAGCAGATGCGCGAGGCGCACCGGCCCTCCCACCCGCACGACGCGGGGCAGGTCTGGGCACGCTACGCCGAACTCGCCCACGCGCTGCACGCCCTCACCAGGTCGGGCTCCCAGGCCCAGCACGAGGCGGCCGCCGTGGCGCTGGCAGACCTGCAGCGCCGCATCTACGGCATCCTGGCCGAGTCCCCCGCCCCGGCGGAGACGACCGCGACGCAGACCGGCGACGCCGAGTCCTGACCGTCCTGGCCGTCCTACGGTCCCGACGCACACGAGCCGCACAGGGCGCCCCGCTCGGGGCGCCCTGTGCGCGTCTCACCGTCGGCCCGGCAGAGCCGCGGCCGGTCGGGCCCGTCGCCCGTCGAGTGCCCGGAGAACGGCCTTGAGAGCCTCGTCAGCCCACAGCACCACCGACGCGAGGCCCGTCGCCTGGGCCCAGTGCAGCCAGCCCAGCGACACCGTGCCGAACGCGGCTTGGAGCAACGGGACCTCCACGACGGCGACCTGCAGCACCACAGCCAGCACGATCGACCCCCACAGCCAGCGGTTGCGGAACGGGCGGCGGAACGCCGAGGCCCGATCCGAGCGTGCGTTGAGGGCGTTGAACAGCTGGGCCAGCACCAAGGTGGTGAAGCCGACGGTTCGCGCCACGTCGAGCGAGTCGTCGCCGGGCAGCAGACCGCCGGGCAGGTGCAGATCGATCGCCATCAGTGTCACCGCTCCCATGACGAAACCACCGAAGACCACGCGCCCCCACATGGCGCGGTCGAGGATGCGCGCGTCGAGCGGCCGCGGGGGCCTCGCCATGACGTCGCCGTCCTCGGGGTCGACCCCCATCGCCAGCGCCGGCCCCGAGTCGGTCACGAGGTTGATCCACAGGATCTGGGTCGCCAGCAGCGGCAGCACCACGGTCGTCCCTTCGGTGGTCAGCCCGATGGCACCCGTGAGCACCACGCCGAAGAAGACGGTCACCACCTCTCCCAGGTTCGACGAGAGGAGATAGCGCAGGAACTTCCTGATGTTGTCGTAGATGCCCCGGCCCTGACGCACCGCGGCCACGATCGTGGCGTAGTTGTCGTCGGCGAGGATCAACGTGGCGGCCTGCTTCGTGACCTCGGTGCCCGTGATCCCCATCGCCACGCCGATGTCGGACGACTTCAGCGCCGGGGCGTCGTTCACCCCGTCACCGGTCATGGCCACCACGTGCCGGTCGGCCTGGAGCGCGTCGACGATCCGCAGCTTGTGCCGCGGCGACACGCGCGCATAGACCGCGGCTTCGCGTGAGCTCCGACGCAGCTCCGCATCGGACAGAGCGTCCAGGTCCGTGCCGGTGACCACCGCGGCCGGGTCGTGGACCGGGCCGAGGATGCCCAGGTCGGTCGCGATGCGCCTCGCGGTGGCCGGGTGGTCGCCGGTGATCATGACGGTCCGAATGCCCGCTCGATGGGCCTCGGCCACCGCGGCGGCGGCCTCCGGACGCGGTGGGTCGATGATGCCCACCACCCCGAGCAGCACCAGGTCGGATTCTGCCGAGCCGTCGAGGTCGCCGAGAGCCGACGCGTCCGAGTCGATGGTGCGGTAGGCCACCCCGAGGGTACGGAAGCCCTGCTCGGCCAGCTCGGCGATCGTCCGGGCCACCGCCGCGCGACCGTCCTCGTCGAGCGGTTCGACGTCGTCGCCGAGCCGCCGGAAGGAACACCGCTCGAGCAGCACGTCGGGCGCTCCCTTCGTGAAGAGCCGGTGCCCGCCGCGTGCGAGATCCCGGCTCAGCACCGACATCAGCTTGCGCTCCGACGTGAAGGGCACCTCCCCGCACCGTTCGAAGGAGTCGACGCGCTCGGTCGCACCGCGGACCTTGCGCAGGGCCACGAGGAAGGCGGCGTCGGTCGGGTCGCCGTGGATCTCCCACGCCCCGGCCTCGTCGCCCCCCTGCAGCCGGGCGTCGTTGGCCACGCTGCCACCCACCAGCACGAGACCGACCTCGAGCAGCGCGTCGGCGCTCGGCTCGCCGAGCACGCCGCCCTCGGGACGGTAGCCCGTGCCGGTCAGCGACACCGTCCCCGACGCGGTCGCCACCCGCACCAGCGTCATCTCGTTGCGCGTGAGGGTCCCGGTCTTGTCGGAACAGATCACCGTGGCGGCACCGAGCGTCTCAACCGAGTGCAGGTCCTTCATGACCGCCTGGCGCTTCGCGAGCGCCTGCACCCCCACCGCGAGCACCAGCGACAGGATGGCCGGCAGGCCTTCCGGCACCGCGGCCACGGCGAGCGAGACTCCGAGCAACGCCACCGGGACGAGGTCGTCCAGGGTTCGGACGTCGTTCAGCACGACCAGCGTCACCATCACCACGAGGGCGATCACGACCACCAGGATCCCCAGCAGCCGCCCGACCTCGGCGATCTCCTTCCGGAGCGGAGAGCGTTCGGTCTCGGTGGCCTCGAGCATCGCGGCGATGGCGCCCACCTGGGTGTCCATGCCCGTCGCGATCACCACGGCGCGGCCGACCCCCTGCACGACTCCGGTCCCCCGGAACACGAGGTTCACGCGGTCGCCCAGCGCCGCCGGAGCCGCGAGGGTGGCCGGGTCCTTGACGACCGCGGCGGACTCGCCGGTCAGGGACGCCTCCTGCACCCTCAGCCCGACCGCCTCCAGCACTCGGGCATCGGCACCCACGGCGTCGCCCTCGGTGAGGACGAGCACGTCGCCGACCACCAGGTCCCGTGACGTCACGGTGGTCAGCCGGCCGTCCCGCAGCACCGTCGAGCTCGCCGTGGTGAGGTCGGCGAGGGCGGCGACCGCGTCCTCGACGCGGCGCTCCTGGAGCAGCCCCACCACGGCGTTGATCACCACGATCGCGGCGATGACCAACGCGTCCACGGGCAGGCCCGGGGCGCCCTCGGCCCACCAGGCCACCAGCGAGACCACGATCGCGACGAGCAGCAGCACCACCAGCGGATCGGTGAACTGACGCACCAGCTTGCGCCACCAGGGCTCTCCCGGCTGCTGGTCCAGATCGTTCGGACCGGCGGCGATCAGGCGCCGGTGGGCCTCCTGGCTGCTCAGTCCGACCGCGGGCTCCACGCCGAGCTCGCGCGCGACGGTGAGGGGGTCGACCAGTTCGGCATCGCCGGAGAGTCCCTGCGCTGTCGTCGTCGCTCGCGGTAGGGCCGTCTGACTCACCTCGACCTGCCCCGGGGGTAGCTGCGGTGCGCCCGGGGTACGGCACGTCGGGCACCGGCCGACCCTTGGTTCACCCTACCGAGGCCGCTGCAGCCCCGGCGCCGCGCACCAGCGAACCGAAGCGAATCCGCGACGAGCAGACTCGGGGCCACGGCTCTCCCCGTCCGACGCCCCCCGGACCCGGCGACCGGCGTCAGTGTGCCGGCTTCTTCTCCCCCACCCGCGCGTCGACGCCCGCCTCGCGGCGCTGCTGCGCCGTGATCGGGGCCGGGGCTCCGGTCAGCGGGTCGAACCCACCCCCCGACTTCGGGAACGCGATGACCTCGCGGATCGACTCGTAGCCGCCGAGCAGGGCGACGATGCGATCCCACCCGAAGGCGATGCCGCCGTGGGGCGGCGCCCCGTACTGGAAGGCGTCGAGCAGGAAGCCGAACTTCTCCTGCGCCTCGTCCGACGACAGGCCCATCACCTTGAAGACCCGCTCCTGCACCGATCGCTGATGGATTTGGATCGAGCCGCCGCCGATCTCGTTGCCGTTGTAGACGATGTCGTAGGCGTAGGCCAGCGCCGACCCGGGGTCGGTGTCGAACGTGTCGAGGCACTCTGGCTTGGGGGAGGTGAAGGCGTGGTGGACGGCCGTCCACGCACCACCTCCGACCGCCACGTCGCCCTCGGCCACGGCCTCGGCGACCGGCTTGAACAGCGGGGCGTCCACGACCCACACGAAGGAGTGGGCGTCGGGGTCGAGCAGGTCGAGCCGCCGGGCGATCTCGAGCCGCGCAGCACCCAGCAGCGACTGGGACGACCCCTTCGCACCCGCCCCGAAGAAGACGCAGTCGCCCGGACGAGCGCCCACCCGGGCGGCCAGGCCGTCGCGCTCGGTGTCGGCCAGGTTCTTGGCCACGGGCCCGCCGAGCTCGCCCTGCTCGTCGATCGTCACGTAGGCCAGTCCCTTGGCCCCGCGCTGCTTGGCCCACTCCTGCCACGCGTCGAACGTGCGGCGCGACTGCGACGCGCCACCGGCCATCACCACGGCGCCCACGTAGGGCGCCTGGAACACCTTGAACGGCGTTTCGGCGAAGAAGTCCGTCACGTCGGTGATCTCGAGCGCGGATCGCAGGTCGGGCTTGTCGGAGCCGTAGCGGTCCATGGCTTCGGCGTAGGAGATCCGCCGGAAGGGAGCACCCACGTCGACGCCCTTGAGGCGCCAGATCTCGGTGATGATCGCCTCGGCGAGCTCGATCACGTCGTCCTGGTCGACGAAGCTCATCTCGATGTCGAGCTGGGTGAACTCCGGCTGCCGGTCGGCACGGAAGTCCTCGTCGCGATAGCAGCGCGCGATCTGGTAGTACCGCTCCATGCCGGCGACCATCAGGAGCTGCTTGAACAGCTGGGGCGACTGCGGCAGCGCATACCACGATCCCGGCGCCAGCCGCGCCGGCACGACGAAGTCGCGGGCCCCTTCGGGGGTCGAACGCGTGAGCGTGGGGGTCTCGATCTCCACGAAGCGGCGTCCGGCGAGCACCCGGCGCGCGGCGGCACTGACGTCGGACCGCAACCGCAGGGCCGCCGCCGGATCGGGCCGGCGCAGGTCGAGGTAGCGGTAGCGCAGGCGCGCCTCCTCACCCACCGAGACCCGCTCGTCGACCTGGAAGGGCAGGGGCGCCGCCGTGTTCAGCACCTCGAGGGTGAGAGCCCCCACCTCGATCTCTCCCGTGGCCAGGCCGTGGTTCACGGTGCCCTCGGGGCGAACCTCCACCACCCCGTCGACCTTGACGCAGTACTCGTTGCGAAGCGCGTGGGCACCGCCCGCCGCCAGCACCTCGTCGCGCACGACCACCTGGACGATGCCGCTGGCATCGCGCAGGTCGAGGAAGGCGACCCCGCCCAGATCGCGGCGCTTGGCGACCCAGCCGGCCAGCGTGACGCGCTCTCCGGCCTGTTCGGTGCGGAGACTCCCGGCTTCGTGCGTACGGATCACTGCTTCCCTCTCGTCGGACGGTCCCGACGATCCTAGTGCCGCGCCGGCGGTCCGGGTCGACGGGTTTTCCACCGCAGGCACCCCGGACGGTGGATCCTGGGGGCTGGCTCGGACGTCGCCCACGCCGGCGGCGGCCGACACCGCACGGCGCCAGGACGCCTGATCGAGGAGCCGCATGACCATCCATCCGGGCGACCCGTTCGCTCCCCCGCCGCACGAGCGGGACGCGGCCCGGCGCTTCCGCGCCCGCATCGGCGGCGGCGTCACCCTCTGGACGGCCGGCCACGGCGACGGTCCCCGCGACCGGTCGGGGCTCACGGTGTCGTCGCTGATGACAGCCCTCGGGGAGCCGCCCCACGTGCTCGCCCTGCTCGATCCCGACGCGGAGCTGACGGACGCCCTGGTGGCCGGGGGCACCGCGGTGGTCAACCTGCTGTCGTGGCGCGACCGGCACCTGGCGGAGGTGTTCGCGGGTCTCGCGCCCGCGCCCGGCGGTCGCTTCGTGCCCGACACGTGGCGCGACTCGTCCTGGGGTCCGGTGCTGGCAGCGGCACGCGCCTGGGCAGGGGTTCGGCTCGTGGGTCAGCCGACCCCCGTGGGATGGTCTCTCCTGGTCGACACGATGGTGGAGCACGTCGCCTTCGGCACAGACGAGCTCGCGCTCCTCCACGTGCGCGGCCGCTACGCCGCGGGACCCGAGCCGCGGGCGTGACCGCTGCCGCTCCTCCTGCAGCGGCCGCTCCCCTGCCGCGGCGGCGGCCGGATCAGCGGCCCGGCGCGGTCACTGCCACTGACCGGTGACGCCCACCGTCAGGTCGGCGGCCGGAGGCGACCAGTCGGCGGCGGAGGCGGGCACCTGGTCGCCGCTGCGGATGTCCTTCACCTCGCCGTCGGCCCCGCCGAACCAGACGAACGGGATGCCGCGCCGGTCGGCGTGACGGATCTGCTTGCCGAACCTGTCGGCGCCCGGCGACACCTCGGTCGGGATTCCCCGCGACCGCAGTTGCGCCGCCACCTCGACGGCGGCGGGCCGGGTCTCCTCGTCGGTGACCGCCACCAGCACGGCCGTCGGGACCGAGCGGGACGCGACCAGCCGCCCCTTCCCCAGCAGCGGCACCAGCAGCCGGGTCAGCCCGAGCGAGAGGCCCACTCCGGGGAAGGAGACCTTTCCGTCGGAGGCGAGGGAGTCGTAGCGGCCGCCCGACGAGATCGACCCCATCGACTCGTAGCCCACGAGGGCGGTCTCGTACACCGTCCCGGTGTAGTAGTCGAGGCCCCGGGCGATCGAGAGGTCGGCCACGAGGCGTCCCGGCACGTAGCGCCGCGCGGTCGACACCACGTCCGACAGCAGCGCCAGCCCGGCGTCGAGGGCGGGCGAGGTGACACCCAGGTCACGCACCCGGTCGGCGAACGAGTCGTCGGCGGACCGGATCCCGGCCAGCTTCACGACCGCGTCGGACTGGCCGGCGTCGAGGCCGCACTCGTCCGTCAGCAGCCGGCGGACGGCGTCGGGTCCGATCTTGTCGAGCTTGTCGACGCGCTGCAGCACGGCGGCGGGGTCGGCGATCCCCAGCCCCTCGTAGAAGCCTTGCGAGAGCTGCCGGTTGTTCACGCGCATGAGGGCGGGGGGCAGCCCGAGGTCGACGTGGAGGCGTTCCAGCGCTTCGAGCATCACCAGCGGGATCTCGACGTCGTGGTGAGCGGCGAGGCGGTCCTGCCCCACGATGTCGATGTCGGCCTGGGTGAACTCCCGGTAGCGCCCCTCCTGAGGCCGTTCACCCCGCCACACCCGCTGGATCTGGTAGCGCCGGAACGGGAACACGAGGTGACCGGCGTTCTCCAGCACGTAGCGGGCGAAGGGCACCGTGAGGTCGAAATGGAGGCCCAGCTCGTCGCCGGCGGCCTCGCCCTCCGGTGCGTGCAGCCGCCGGACGACGTAGACCTCCTTGTCGATCTCACCCTTGCGCGCCAACTGGGCGAGCGGCTCCAGCGCCCTCGTCTCGACGCTGGCGTAACCGTGCAGCTCGAACGTGCGACGCAGCACGTCCAGCACATGGAGCTCGACGGCACGCTGCGCGGGCAGCAGCTCGGGGAACCCCGAGATGGGCTTGGGTCGGCTCACAGGTACTGCTCCCAGAAGTCGGGACGCAGGTAGGGGTTGGACACCCGCTCCTGCGCCATGGTCGTCGCCGGGCCGTGACCCGGCAACAGCGTCGTACTGTCCGGCAGCGACGACACGACGTCGCGCAGCGTGCGGGCCATCGTGGGCATGTGGCCGCCCGGGAGATCGGTGCGACCGATCGAGCCGGCGAACACCACGTCCCCGGTGAACGCCACCGGACCGGACTCATCCTCGCACGTGAGCAGCACACAGCCCGGACGGTGTCCGGGGGCATGGACGACCCGCAGCTCCAGTCCGGCGAGCGGGATCACCTGCCCGTCGACGAGGTCGAGGACCACCGCCGGCTCCTCCCAGACACGCCCGGGATAGTAGGCCTCGAGGACCGAGCGCCCCATCGGGCCGAGCCCCGCGGCGGGGTCCGACAGCAGCACGCGATCGTCCGGATGGACGTAGAGCGGCACGCCGTAGGTGTCGCACACCTCCTTGGCCGACGCCACGTGGTCGAGATGCCCGTGCGAGGCCACCACCGCGACCGGGCGCAGCGCGTAGTCGGCCACCGCCGCGCTCAGGTCGTCCAGGGCCGCCATGCCGGGATCGACCACCACGCAGTCGGCCGGGAGACCGTCGACCGGACCCCGTTTGGTTGCGGCCAGGTAACAGTTCGCCTGCCAGGGCCCTGCTGGGAAGGACGCGAGGAACACGATCCGCACACTATCGGGCAAGATAGGGCGCATGACTGAACCAGCAGGTCCTGCCGCGTTCGGCCGGGTCGACGACGACGGCACGGTGTTCGTCCGCACGGCCGAGGGCGAGCGCAGTGTGGGTCAGATTCCCGATGCGACGCCCGACGAGGCCATGGCCTTCTTCGTCCGCCGCTTCGAAGCCCTCGCGGTGGAGGTCGGACTGCTGGAGGAGCGGCTCAGGCGGGGGGCACTCTCGCCCGACGAGGCGCGCCGGACGGTCGAGGCGGTCCGCCGCAACATCACCGGAGCCAACGCGGTGGGCGACCTGGATTCGCTGGTGAGCAGGCTGGACGCGCTGGCGCCGGTGCTGGCCGAGGCGCAGGAAGCGCGCAAGGCCGAGCGCGCCAAGGCCAACGAGGCGGCCCGGGAGGCCAAGGAGGCGATGGTCGCCGAGGCCGAGAAGCTTGCCGCCGGCACCGACTGGCGCGGCGGGGTGAACCGGTTCCGGTCCCTGCTCGACGAGTGGAAGGCCCTCCCCCGCATCGACCGTGCCACCGACGACGAGCTCTGGCACCGCTTCTCGGCGGCCCGCACCACCTACACCCGCCGGCGCAAGACCCAGATGGCCGAACTGGGCGAGCGTCGCGACTCCGCGCGCAAGGTCAAGGAGTCGATCGTCGCCGACGCCCGCACACTCGCGGCGTCGTCCGAGTGGGGCGAGGCCGCAGGCGGCTTCCGCGACCTGATGACGCGCTGGAAGGCGGCCGGCGTCGCCCCCCGCGAGGTCGACGACGCCCTGTGGGCCGAGTTCCGAGCGATCCAGGACGACTTCTTCGCCCGCCGAACGCAGGCGTTCTCCGAGCAGGACACGGAGTTCCAGGGCAATCTCGACGCCAAGGTCCAGCTGCTCGACGAGGCCGAACGGACGATCCTTCCGGTCAAGGATCCGAAGCAGGCCCGCGGCCAGCTTCGCACCTTCCTCCAGCGCTACAACGAGCTGGGCAGGGTGCCGCGCGAGCAGATCCGGCCGCTCGAGAACCGCGTCCGGGCGCTGGAAGAGGCGGTTCGCGCCGCCGAGGACGCCGAGTGGAAGCGCACCGATCCCGAGACCCTGGAGCGGGCGTCCGGCACCGTGAACCTCCTGTCGGACCAGATCGCGAAGCTCCAGGACCAGCTGGCCCGAGCGCAGGCGAAGGGCGACCGCAAGGCCGTCGCCCAGGCGCAGGCCTCCATCGCCACCTACCAGTCGTGGCTCGACCAGGCCAACACCACGATCAAGGACTTCACCCGGTGACTGCTCGCCGGGCGTGGGCCGAGGGGCGCTGGACCCATCCTCCGGTCTCGTCGGCAGCCGACGGCGACGACCTGGTCGTGGAGGCGGTCGCGCAGTCCGATGCCTGGCGCATCACCTCCTACGGGTTCGTGCACGACACCGAACATGCGCTCGTGGCCGAGCTCGGTGCCTCCGAAGCCGTCGAGGTGGTGTTCGGCTGCGACTTCACGGCGCAGTTCGACCAGGCCGGAGTGTTCGTGAGAGTCGACGACGAGACCTGGGTCAAGGCCGGCGTCGAGTTCGCCGACGGCGTGCCCCAGGTCGGCGCCGTGGTCACCCTCGGTGTGTCGGACTGGTCGGTCGCCCCCGTCCCCGAGTGGCAGGGGCAGCGGGTACGCGTCCGCGTGTCCCGGCACGGTGACGCCCTCACGGTCCGGGCAGGTGTCGACGGCGACGTGCTCCGGCTGGTGCGCGTGGCGCCGTTCCCGGCCGGTGTCACGGCGGAAGCCGGACCGTTCCTCTGTGCGCCTTCGCGCCCCGGGCTCTCGGTGCGGTTCCACGAGTGGTCGACCGGGCCCGCCGACGCGTCCCTGCACTGACCCGATCGGCGACTGGCCGGTGCGGCCTGCCGGGACGAGGTCGCGTCTCCGGCGCCGAACCGGCCTGAGGCGCGCAGCGGCCCGGCTCAGGCGCTGACCCGGCGCACCTCGTAGAGGGCCGGGATCGACAGCAGCCGCGAGATCACATGGTTGAGGTGCGTGGGGTCGACGGTCTCGAACGTCAGGTTGCCGCGGAAGATCCGGTCCTTGGACGTCTTGATGGACGCCGACTGGATGCTGATCTTCTCCTCGGCCAGGAGTTGGGTGACGTCGGCGAGGATGCCGGCCCGATCGATGCCCTCGACGTAGAGGCCCACCAGGAAGGACGTCCCGGCGCCGGCCGACCAGCCGACGTCGACGATGCGCTCGGGGGTGGCCAGCAGCCCGTCGGCGTTGGTGCAGTCGCGCCGGTGCACCGAGACGCCCTGTCCGCGCGTGACGAACCCGATGATGTCGTCGCCCGGCAGGGGTGTGCAGCAGCGGGCCAGCTTGACCCACATGCTGGGGTCTCCCGCCACCTCGATGCCGGTGGCGTTCGAGCCGCGGTTGCGGGCTCGGGGCTGGGTGATCACGCGCTCGTCGAGCTGGTCCTCGATGGGATGGGCCGTCGACTGCCGTGCCACGAGATGCTCGACCACGCTCTGGGCCGACAGGTGTCCCTCGCCGATCGCGACGTAGAGGGACTGCACGTCGTTGACCTTCATCTCGGCGGCGACCTCGGCCATGCGCTCCGGCGTGACGAGTCGCTGCAGCGGCTGCCCTGCCTTCCTCAGTTGCTTGGCCAACAGGTCCTTGCCCTGCTCCATGGACGCGTCGCGACGCTCGCGGGTGAAGTACTGACGGATCTTCTGCCGGGCCCGCGGCGAGGTGACGAAGTTCAGCCAGTCGCGGGACGGGCCGGCGTCCGGCGACTTCGAGGTGAGCACGTCGATCACGTCGCCGGTCTCGAGGTGCGTCTCGAGGCTGACCAGGCGTCCGTTCACCCGCGCGCCCACGCACCGGTGCCCGACCTCGGTGTGCACGGCGTAGGCGAAGTCGACCGGTGTGGCGCCCTGGGTGAGCGCCACGATGTCGCCCTTGGGGGTGAAGACGTACACCTCGGTGCTGTTGATCTCGAACATCAGCGAGTCGAGGAACTCGTTGGGGTCGGACGTCTCGGCCTGGAAGCTGTCGAGCTGGTTGACCCAATGGAGGTCCTGCCCGTCGGACTTGATGGCCCGCGACTGGTTGGGACGCTCCTTGTACTTCCAGTGAGCCGCGACGCCGTACTCGGCCCGGCGGTGCATCTCCTGGGTGCGGATCTGGAACTCCACCGGCCGGCCGCCCGGCCCCAGTACCGTCGTGTGCAGGGACTGGTACATATTGAACTTGGGAAGCGCGATGTAGTCCTTGAACCGGCCCTGGATCGGGAGCCACCGCACGTGGATCAGACCCAGCGCCTCGTAGCACTCCCGCTGGGTGTCGACGATGATGCGCAGACCGAGCAGGTCGTGGATGTCGGCGAAGTCGCGGCCGCGGACGACCATCTTCTGGTAGATGGACCAGTAGTGCTTGGGCCGGCCGTAGACGTTGGCGGTGATCTTGGCATCGGCGAGGTCGCGGCTCACCTGCGCGATGATCTCGTCGAGGAAGCGTTCGCGCCGCGGCTGGCTGTCGGCGACCAGATGCACGATCTCGTCGTAGACCTTGGGGTGGATGGTGGAGAACGCGAGGTCCTCGAGCTCCCACTTGATCGCGTTCATGCCCAGCCGGTTCGCCAGGGGCGCGTAGATCTCGAGTGTCTCCTTGGCGATGCGGTTCTGCTTGTCGGGCCGCAGGAAGCCGAGCGTGCGCATGTTGTGGAGCCGGTCGGCCAGCTTGATGACGAGCACGCGGATGTCGCGGCTCATCGCGATCACCATCTTGCGGATCGACTCCGCCTTCGCGTGGTCGCCGAAGTGCACCTTCTCCAGCTTGGTGACGCCGTCGACCAGGTCGGCGACCTCGGCGCCGAAGTCGGCGCGCAGCTGGGCGAGGGTGTAGGACGTGTCCTCGACGGTGTCGTGCAGCAGCGCCGCGACCAGAGTGGGCTCGGTCATGCCGAGTTCGGCGAGGATCGTGGTGACCGCGAGCGGGTGCGTGATGTAGGCGTCGCCCGACTTGCGGGTCTGGCCGGCGTGGTAATGCTCCGCGGTGCGATAGGCCCGTTCGATGACGCCGAGGTCGGCCTTGGGGTGGTTCTGCCGGACGACGTTGAACAGGGGTTCCAGCACCGCCGACTGGGGAGCGCTGGGAGTCGCCCAGCGGGCGATGCGGTCACGGAGCCGGAGACGAGGTTGCTCGGGTCCGGACGCCGTGCGGGGAAGCACCTGGAAGGCCGTCGGCGGTGGCGCCGCCGGCGGCCGGGCCGGAGACGGGGGTGACCCGGTCGTGGGCGCCGGGATCGGGTCGACGGGACGGCCGGGCGCGGGGGGCGCGGTCGCGGGCGTGTGGGCCTGCCCGACCTGTGTCACGCGCCGCACCTCCGTCCGTGGTGCCCCAGTGTAAGCCCGGACCGCGACAAGTCAGACAGTGATCAGGGCCGAGACCGTGTCGATGCCCAGCGAGGCCAGCTTGTCGCGGCCGTGAAGGAAGCCCAGCTCCATGACGACCGAGACCGCGACCAGGTCGGCGCCGAGCTGATGAACCAGCTTGGCGGTCGCTCCCACGGTGCCGCCGGTGGCGAGCACGTCGTCGATCACGAGCACCCGGGCATGGGCCGGGATGGCGTCCTGGTGCACGGTCAGCGTGTCGATGCCGTACTCCAGCGCGAACGACTCGGTGTAGACGTCGCGCGGCAGCTTGCCGGGCTTGCGCACCGGGACGAAGCCGGCGCCGAGCGCGAGGGCCACCGGACCGGCGAAGAAGAAGCCGCGGGCCTCCATGCCCACCACCACGTCGATGCCGTGGGGGGCGGCCTCGACGAGGGCATCGATCGACGCCTGGTAGCCCGTGTGATCACCCAGCAACGGCGTGATGTCCTTGTAGACGATGCCCGGCTTGGGGTAGTCGGGCACGTCGCGGATCAGCGACGCCACGAGCGCGACGCGCTCGGCCTGGGAGGTGGGTGCCATGCGCCTCACCCTATCGCCGGTCACTTCCGTCGGCTGCGGGGCGGCCGGGTCGGCTGGGTGCGGGTGGCCGCGGGCCGCACGGCGCCCTCGGCCGTGTCGTTGCGGTCGGCGGCGGCGGCCGGTTCGGGGAGGGCGACGGCGCGGGCGATGCGGACACCGGGAGCCTCGTCCGGGGCAGCCTCACCCGGATTCGACACGGCCACCACGGCCGGAGCCGGCACCGGGGCACCGGCGGACCGGCGGGTCGGGGCACCCGCCTTGTCGGCGGCCCGGCTGCGCCGGCGTTCGAGCCGGCGGCGGTGCTCGGCCATCGCCGGCTCTCGCTCCTTGAGCTGGGCCAGGAGCGGCGTCGCGATGAAGATCGACGAGTAGGCCCCTGCCACCATGCCCACGAAGAGGGCCAGCCCCAGGTCCTCGAGCGGACCGCTGCCGAGCACGAAGACTCCCGCGAAGAGCAGCGCCGCCACGGGCAGCACACCGATGATCGTCGTGTTCAGCGACCGGATCAGCACCTGGTTGACCGCGTTGTTGGCCGCCTCGGAGTAGGACACGCGACGCGTCTCGAGTTCGGCGACGTTCTCTCGCACCTTGTCGAAAACGACCACGGTGTCGTACAGCGAGTAGCCGAGGATCGTCAGGATGCCGATCATCGTGGCCGGGGTCACGGTGAAGCCGACCAGGGCGTAGATGCCCACCGTCAGCACCAGATCGTGGAGCAGCGCGACGAGAGCGGCGACCGACATCTTCCAGTCGCGGAAGTAGAGCCAGATCAGCAGCCCCACCAGCACCAGGAACACGACCAGGGCGATGGCCGCCTGTTGCGTGATCTGACGCCCCCATGACGCGCCGATCAGCTGGTAGGCCACCTGATCGGGCGCGGTACCGGCTTCCTTGGCGATGGCTCCGCGCACCAGGGTCTGTTCCGCCACGGTCAGCGACCGCACCTGCACCCGGACCTTGTCGCTGCCCACCGTGGTGACGACCGGGGTGAGGTTTGGCACGCCGGTGGCCTGCACGGCCTGGCGGAAGTCGCCGACCGTCGACTCGGTGACGGCCACCTTGGTCTGGAAGTCGGACCCGCCGCGGAACTCGATCCCGAGGTCGAGCCGGAAGAACAGCAGGGCGGCCAGGGAGATGGTGAGGAGCACGGCCGAGACCACGTACCAGCGGGTGCGATGGCCGATGAAGTCGTAGGAGATCTCGCCGGTGTAGAGCCGGTGGGCGATGCCTGCCTTCTTCGTGGTGGCGGGGGCCGGGGGTGCCTGCGTGTCGGTCATGTCAGGCCTCCTTCGGGCTGCTCGTGCCGGCGAGGGGTCGGCGCCCGAACGTGCGTAGCTGTTGGACCCCCATGTGCTCGGCCTCGAATCCCGACCAGCGTCGTCCCTGACCGAAGAAGGTGGTGTGCGTGAGCAGCGACATGAGCGGCTTGGTGAAGAAGAAGACGATGGCGATGTCGATCAGCGTCGTGAGACCGAGGGTGAACGCGAAGCCCTTGACCGCGCCCAGGGCGAGGATGAAGAGGACCACGGCGCTCAGCAGGGAGACCGCGTCGGCCACCAGGATGGTGCGCCGGGCCTTGAGCCAGCCGGTCTCGACAGCGGTGCGGATGCTGCGCCCGTCGCGAGCTTCGTCCCTGATGCGTTCGAAGTAGATGACGAACGAGTCGGCCGTGACGCCGATGGCGACGATGGCTCCGGCGATTCCCGGAAGCGACAACGCGAAGCCCATCGACGAGCCCAGCATCACCATCATCGCGTAGGTCAACGCTGCCGCCACGGCGAGCGAGGCCACGACCACGATCCCCAAGCCGCGGTAGTAGAGGAAGCTGTAGAGGATCACCAGGGCGAGACCGACGGCTCCCGCGATCAGGCCCGCCCGCAGCTGATCGGCGCCCAGGGTGGCGGAGACGTTGTCGACCGACGACACCTCGAACGCCAGCGGCAGGGCGCCGTACTTGAGCACGTTGGCGAGGTCGGTGGCCGTTCGCTGCGTGAACGATCCGGAGATCTCGGCGCTGCCACCGGGAATCGGATTGCTCACGTAGGGGCTCGAGATGACCTTGCCGTCGAGCACGATCGCGAACTGGTTCAGGGGCGCGGTCTGCGTCGAGAGATAGGTGGTGGCCTCGGTGAACAGGTCGGCGCCGAGGGAGTTGAAGCTGAGCGTGACCACCCAGTTCAGCTGGTTGGTCGGCACGCCCGCCTGGGCTTGGGTGACGAGGCTGCCCTCGAGCAACACCGGACCCAACAGGTACTTGGTGTTGCCCCCCGTCGCGAGGTCCGGACGCAGGCAGGTGACCAGGGCCTGATCGGCCACGGAGTTGGTCGCGTCGCCGCACTGGAACGCCGTGAAGTCCTCCTGGTCGAGCTCACCGGGAGTCCAGGCGAGCTGCTGCTTGAGAAGGTTCTCTCTCGCTGTGTTGTCGGTGGGCAGGGCGGAGGCCGGAGCCGAGGGACGGGGCGACGACGAGGCGGGCAGCTGCGGGAGTCCGGTCGCCTGATCGGGCGGGAGCGCCGCGCCGGCCGATTCCGAGGCGTACACGGCACGGAACTCGAGCTGGGCCGTCTGGCCGACCAGAGCCACCAGTTCGTCACGCTGCACGTTGGGAACGCTGACCTGCACCTGGTTGTTGCCCGACGTGGTCACCTCGGCCTCACCGACGCCGATCCCGTCGACGCGCTGCTGGATGATCGTGCGCGCCAACTCCAGACTGGTCGGGTCGACGGCCCCGCTCCCGGTGGTGTTCCGGGCGGTGAGGGTGATCGTCGTGCCTCCCCGGAGGTCGAGACCCAGCCTCGGCGACCACGACTGCGACCACGCCATGAGGCCGTAGAGGGCCGCGATGACGAGGAAGAACGCGATCAGGGTGCGGCCGGGGCGGCCGTGCCGGGTGGTGGTGCGTGCCACGTGGTGCTCCCCTGCTCAGCGCCGGTCGGCGCCCTGGTCGGGATCGGCGGGAGAGTCGTCGGTCGCCACGGGGCGGGACTGATCGTCGCCCGGGCCACGCTGCCAGGCGACGCCGTCGTCGACCGGGGACTCGTCGGTGACGTCACCGACGTCGAGGCCGTCGAGGTCGTCGGGGACGGCGTCGCTGTCGGAGTACTCGAACTCCTCCTCGTCGGCGGGAACCGTCCGGACGATGGCCTGGCGAAGGATGGTGAGCTCAACGCCCGGGGAGACCTCGACCACCGCCTGCTTGGTACCGAGGTGACGCACGGTGGCGAAGACACCGCTGGTCAGCATGACCCGGCTGCCCTCGGCGAGCCGGGCGATCATGTCCTGCTGCTCCTTGGCCCGCTTCTGCTGGGGCCGGATCATCAGGAAGTAGCCGCCGACGATCAACGCGCCGAACATCAGCACGGTGGTGAGGGTCTGGTCCATTCGTCTTCCTCAAGGTTGAGATGCGTGAGCCCGAGCCGCGGGCCCCCGTAAGCCTAGCGGCCGCGTCGGACGCGGCCGAATCCCGTCCGGGCGGGCCTCACCACGTGCGGCTCCTCTCGGTCACCCGGTGAACAGGTCGGGCGCCGAGCCGAGCGCACCACTCGGGTTGGGGGCCTCGAGGCCGAGGTGGGTCCAGGCCCGGCCGGTCGCCACCCGGCCCCGTGGGGTGCGCATCAGGAAGCCCAGTCGCACGAGGAAGGGCTCCGCGACCTCTTCGACGGTCTCCGTCTCCTCGCCCACCGCGATCGCCAGCGTGCCGAGTCCGACAGGACCACCGCCGAACTTGTGGCAGACCGCCTCCAGCACGGCGCGGTCGAGCCGGTCGAGACCGAGCACGTCGACCTCGTACAGTTCGAGCGCCCGCTCCGCCAGCGCCGTGGTCACCCTGCCGTCGCCGTGCACCTGGGCGAAGTCGCGCACGCGCCGCAGCAACCGGTTGGCGATGCGCGGGGTACCGCGGGAGCGTGAGGCGATGAGCTCGGCGACACCGTCGGTCAAGGGCGTGCCCATCACCGCCGCGGACCGGCGGACGATGCGACCGAGGGAGGACGCCTCGTAGAAGTCCAGCACGGCCGTGAAACCGAACCGGTCGCGCAGGGGCCCGGGGAGCAGACCCGCCCGAGTGGTGGCTCCGACGAGGGTGAAGGGCGGGATCTCGAGCGGGATCGCCGTGGCACCCGGCCCCTTCCCGACCACCACGTCGACCCGGAAGTCCTCCATGGCCAGGTAGAGCATCTCCTCGGCCGGACGGGACATGCGGTGGATCTCGTCGAGGAACAGCACTTCGCCGTCGCTCAGTCCCGACAGGATGGCGGCCAGGTCGCCGGCGTGTTGGATCGCCGGCCCGGAGCTGACCCGAAGCGGCGAGCCGAGTTCGGCGGCGATGATCAGCGCCAGGGTGGTCTTGCCCAGGCCGGGTGGCCCCGAGAGCAGCACGTGATCGGGCACCGTGCCTCGGTGCTTGGCAGCCTGGAGCACGAGGCCGAGCTGGTCCGACACCCGGCGCTGCCCCTCGAACTCGGCGAGCGTCGCCGGGCGCAGCGCAGCCTCGGCCGTGCGCTCGTCGGGCTCGGCGTGCGGGTCGACCGGAGAGTGGTAGCCGGGGTCCATCGGAGCCGCCGTCACTTCGCGAGCGTCCGGAGGGCGGCCCGCATCAGCGTGGCCACGGACGGAGTGGGCGTCTCGTCGGCCAGCGCCGAGACCCGCTCACAGGCCGCCTCGGCGTCACGCGACGACCACCCGAGACCCTCCAGCCCGAGTCGCACCTGCTCACGCCAGAGCGGTTCGGCAGGAACGGTCCGGGCGGTCGCGGACGCGGCCGCCAGCACGCCGACCTTGTCCTTCAACTCGATGACGAGTCGCTGCGCACCCCGGCGGCCGATGCCGGGGACCTTGCACAGCAGGGCCAGGTTCTCGGCCGCGATCGCGGCGCGCAGCTCGTCGGGGCTGAGCACCGACACGATGGCCTGGGCGAGCTTGGGGCCCACTCCCGTCGCGGTCTGCACGAGCTCGAAGCAGTCGCGCTCGTCGCTGTCGGCGAAGCCGAACAGGGTCAGCGAGTCCTGCCGCACCACCAGCGACGTGTACAGCGAGGCGTCGCTGCCCACTCGCAACGTGGCGGCCGTGGCCGGGGTGCACAGCAGCCGCAGTCCCACGCCGCCGACCACGACGACGGCCCACGTGCCGCCGACGGCGCCGACCTCTCCTCGCACCGACGCGATCATCCGGCCGCCTCGCCTCGGGCGCGGCCGGCCGCCACGGCTGCCCACGTGCGCGGCCGTGGTGCGGCGCCTGCGGCCGCGAGCGCAGCGGCGATGCGTGCCGCCCCGCTGCCGCGCCAGGCATGACAGATGGCGAGCGCCACCGCGTCGGCGGCATCGGCAGGGGTGGGCGCGGCGGGCAGCTGCAGGATGCGCGCCACCATGAGACCCACCTGGGCCTTGTCGGCCCGGCCCGAACCCGTGATCGCCGCCTTCACCTCGGACGGGGTGTGGAGCGCCACCGGCAGCCCGTGGCGGGCAGCCACCAGCATGGCGATCCCGGCCGCCTGCGCCGTGCCCATGACGGTGGTCACGTTGTGCTGGGCGAAGACGCGCTCGACGGCGATCGCCTCGGGCCGGTGGGTCACCACCCACTCCTCCAGCCCCGTCTCGATCTGCAGCAACCGGCGCGACAGGTCGAGATCGGGTTCGGTGCGGACCACACCCACCGCCACCAGCCGAGCCCGGCCGGGGGTCCCCTCGACCACGCCGACCCCACACCGGGTCAGGCCGGGGTCGATCCCCATCACGAGCATCGGCACTCCTTTGCGTACACCTGTTCGAGACCCTAGTGGATCCCCCCGGAGCCGCCGGGCCGACTCGCCGGACCCGGACCCGCGTGGGCGGCTGGGCCCGCGGTCACGACCTCACTCGTCGTCGAGCTGCTCCGACACCGAGTCAGGCACGTCGTCGTTGGAATAGACGTTCTGCACGTCGTCGAGGTCCTCGAGGGCGTCGAGCAGCTTGAAGAGCTTGCGCGCCTGCTCGACCTCGGGGACTTCCTGCTCGAACGAGGGGACGAACTCCACCTCGGCCGACTCGTAGTCGTAGCCGGCCGCCTCCACGGCCTTGCGGATGCCGACCACGTTCGCCGGGTCGGACAGGATCCGGAAGCCCTCCCCGTTGTCGATGACGTCCTCGGGCTCCGCTTCGAGCGTGGCCTCCAGCAGCGTGTCCTCGTCGAGCTGGCTCTTGCCCTGCTTCTTCAGGAGCTCCACCACGCCCTTGCGCGAGAAGAGGCGCTGCACCGATCCGGGGTCGGCGATCGTGCCGCCGTTCCGGGTGATGGCGACCCGCACGTCCGACGCCGAACGGTTCCGGTTGTCGGTGAGGCACTCGATCAGGATGGCCACGCCGGCGGGTCCGTAGGCCTCGTACATGATCGTGTCGTAGGCGGCGCCGCCGCCCTCGGCGCCGGATCCCCGCTTGACCGCGCGATCGATGTTGTCGAGCGGCACCGACGTCTTGCGAGCCTTCTGGATCGCGTCGTACAGGGTCGGGTTGCCGCCGGGATCACCGCCGCCGGTGCGTGCCGCGACCTCGATGTTCTTGATGAGCTTGGCGAAGAGTTTGCCGCGCTTGGCATCGATGACGGCCTTCTTGTGCTTGGTCGTCGCCCACTTGGAATGTCCACTCATCGTCGCCTCTTTCGTCCGAAACCTCCCCAACTGTACGGGGGACCCCGCGGGGGACGCGAACGTGACCGGCCCTGGGCGGGCTACTCGGTGAGAGTGTGGGCGACCACCGCGTCGACGAGGTCGTAACCGAGGGCCGAGTAGAGGGATTCGCCGAGGTCCGGATCGGCGGTGTCGAAACCAACCCCCGCCCCCACGTAGCCGGCCTCGAGAAAGGTCCTCGCCGACCGCTGCAGCAGCGCGGTCGCGACGCCCTGACCACGCCAGGCCGGGATCACGCCCAGACGCTCGGTCCAGCCCGCGGTCTGCCCGTCCGCGATCGGGGCGGCGGAGTTGATGGCGTAGCCGACCACCCTGCGCCCGAACGTGGCCACCCACGAAAGCGCCCGGCACCCGGCACCGCGCTTGATGGACGCGTCCCACTCGGCCGGCCCGATCTGGTGCGCCCCCGAGCCCGCTTAGACCTCGTTGTGGGCGACGCGCACGGCCTCGCCGTCGACCTCCAGGTAGGGGTGCACGTCCACTCCCTCGGGGAGCGAAGGAACCTCGGGTGGCGCGGCGGGGTCGAGAGTCCGGAACAGGTCGAGGTAGTAGGTCTCCTTCGTGAGGCCGTGGGACCGGAACAGCTCGCGCGCCCCGTCGAGCTTGGCCTCGATGGTGGCCGTCAGCTGGAGCGGACCGAAGTAGGGGCGGCGCGTCGCGGCGTCCCAGTCGCGAGCCGCCTCGACCTGCCACGCGACCAGCGCCGTACCGACGTCCTTGTCACGCCAGGCGGGGTGGACGCCGCCCATCAAACGGACGGTTCGGGGGCTCACGTCACCCGGGCGCGTGACGTCCCACGCCCACGCCACCACGTTGCCGTGACGGTCGCGGCCGACCACGGCCATGGGCAGCCCGCCGGCGCCGTCCCACAGCTGCTGCAGATAGGCGAGATCGTGCCGCTCGATCGAGTTGTCGACGTGCTCGATGGCGCTGACCAGTCCCGCCACCGAGGGCAGTTCCGAGAACGTGAGGACGGACCACTGCAGCCCCGGGGCATGGTCCCGCAGGTGTTCCAGCGCGTCGGACACGCCACCTCCTGGGTTCGCAGGGCATCGTCGACCCCGGCTCTCGACAGCCTAACGGTTGGTCACGGCATCCCCGACGGGGGGCCTCAGGGCGCCGGCGCGGTCCGGCCGGGACGGACCTCACGGGCGTGGGGCCGAGGTGGGTCGGGTCAGCGCCAGATGGGCTTGCGCTGGCGTCCCCCCGCCATGGACGGCGCGGTGCGGTTCCAGACCCGGCGCCACGGCGCCATGGGCTCCGCGAGGGGGGAGGCGGCCTGCCCGCGCAGGACGTCCCACCAGGTGGCGTCGTCCTCCGCCAGGAGTCGCGAGATCGCCGTGCGTGCCGTGCGCGCCGCCCCCGCGGCGTGGCCATCACGGATCGGGTCGGCGAACCTCACGTGGACGTCGTCGACGAGCCGCGGCCGGGGTCCCCGGGCGGTCGGCCCGGGAGCGTCGTCGGCGGGTGCCGGACGCAACCGCCGCACGACCACCGGAAGCAGCTCCCGCTGGAACCGGGCTGCCAGCGTGGCCGCCTCCGCCGCGACCTCGGCGCTGTCGGGCGTGGCGATGTCGGTGACGAAGAGGACCGACCGCCCCGACGCCAGCGCCCGGGGCACCCGTGCGGTGACGATGCGCCACGCGGCGGGCAGTGCGTCCATCAACACCGCGAGGTCGGCCGGGGACTCGACGTGGGCCAGCACGACCCGCGAGTCGGAGCCACCGGACTCGAGCCCGGTGACCCGGAACCGGCCCGCGACGGCGGCAAGCGCCCGGCGAGGCGTACGGCGTTCCACCGCACGACCGCGAGCGGAGGCGGGCAGCGACAGCGGGACGGCCGGGCGCCGGCCCCAACGCCACCCTGTGGCGACCTGACGGACGTCACGCAGGAAGCCCGCCAGCGGGTTCGAGAGCCGCGCCGACCGCGCCCGCGGCGTCGCCGAGGGGTCGGCCCACGATGCGAACTCGCGCGTGCTCATGACACCTGCACCTGGACCTGGCCGGCGGCCCTGACGTAGGTGACCTTCGGCCGGCGGCCGAGCCGCGTGGAGCAGATCTCCAGGGCGTCGGCATAGGTCGTGGCGGCCCGGAAGCCCATCACCTCGGCGGTCCTCCGGTCGGCGCCGACCCACACGATGTCGGGGCAGGCCCGGATGGCGGGCTGCATCGCGTACCAGAGGTGGAAGGGGTGGAGGGGGTGGAACGCGTTGCGGTGGCGATAGAGCTCGAGGTACCACGGGTCGGCGGCGAATCGCGGCTGGTAGACCTCGGCGATCTGCGCCGGATCGGTGGTCTGCGGCAGCACCTCGGCCACGAAGTCGGCGGCGGCGCTGTGGTGTCGCGACGAGAACCGCTCCCCCAACTTCGAGAAGCCGATCACGGCGCCGCCCTCGCGGACCATGGGCGTGGAACCGCTCATGCCGTAGACGTGGGAGAGCACGTGCCACGCGGGTGCGAGCGGCGTGCCGTCGGCGTCGGGGGCCTGCGACACGGGGTTGGGCACTCCCGAGACGAGGATGTCGGCCTGTCCCTTGACGGTCACGGTCTGGGCATCGGCGAGGGTACGCCGGGCGGCCGCCTGCACCTTGTCGACCGGTCCGCTGACGACGGCCAGCACGGGGTAGGTCTCGGTGCGGGACCCGTACAGGGCGCGGGAGGTCTCGACCGGGGCAGCCGCCAGCGCGCGGCGCACGCCCAGGTAGGCGACCTGCTCCTTGATCCCCCATTCCCATTCGCGGGCGGCCAGGAAGCGCAGGGCGCCGCTGCTCGACGGCTGGCCGAGCACCGCGGTGACCGCCACCACGTCCACCGCGCCCGCCAGCACCTCGGCGACCGCTCCCCCGCGTTGCCGAAGCCCCGCAACAAGGTCGATGGTGTCGGCCGACCCCAGTCCGGTCGCGATCTCGCCCCAGCCACCGTGATCGCGTTCGGAGACCACACCCACGTGGACCACGAGGTCGGACTCGACGACCCGGCGGTTGAGCGACACCGTGACCCCGTCGACGTCGCCGACGGCGGTCAGGGCCGCGGCATCCTCGGCGTCGTGGCTCTGCAGGCGATCGTCGCCCGCGAAGCTGCGGCAGACCCGCTCTCCCAACAGGGCCTGCTGGTCCCTGGCCGTGAGCCGGCGCCGCAGGCCGTTGGCGGCGATCAGCACCACGTCGTCCACGCCCGCGGTGGCCGCCGCCTGCAGCACCCGCTCGACCAGGACCCGGCGGACGTCGTCCCTGGCCCAGGGCGTGGGCACGGTGACATCGGAGAACGTCACCGTGAGCCGCATCCCCGGACGCAGCCGATCGGCCAGCGGAGGACCCGACAACGGCGCGGCGAGCGCACCGGCGGCGAGCGCCGGCGCGTCGCCCCACGCCTCGGAGTCGGGGGCGTACACCACCTGAGTGCCCAGCGAGAACCGTTCCAGCCGGACGGCCGAGCCGGACCGGACCAGCAGTGGTGGCGTGCGCTCGTCCACCTCCAGGGCGAAACCCGGACGCGACATGTGGTCTCCTTCTCGTGCGTTCGTCAGGTGGACGGCATCGTCCAGCGCGGCATCGGCGACATGGCCTTCCAGTCGACGACCGACCAGCCACCAGCCTTGGCCGCACGCTGGAGCCCGAGGTCGGGACTCACGGCGACCGGGTAGCCGACGGCCTGCAGCATCGGCAGGTCGACGTGGCTGTCGGCGTAGGCGTAGCTGAGCGACAGGTCCACGTCGTGGAGCGAAGCGAAGTGCTTGAGCCACGCCGACCTCGACTCGCCGACCATGGGCGGCCCGGTGAGGAAGCCCGTGCAGCGGCCCGAATCGTCGGTGGCGAGCTTGGCCGCCACGATCACGTCGAACAGCGGCTCGAGCGGTTTCGTCAGCGGCCGGATGACACCGGTGATCAGGATGGTGGTGTGCCCGGCGGCCCGATGCTCCCGGACCCTGCGGATGGCGTCGGGCGACATGCGGTCGAGCACGTGCGGCGCCATCTCCGTGTCGACGAACTCCTCGAGCGCCGCCAGGTCGGCGCCCCGGTAGCGCCGGTACATCGTGCGCAGGAACGTGCCACGGTCGCGGCGCTCGGCGGTGAGGTAGGCGGGCAGCGCGCCGAGCACCCCGGCGACCTCCCGGACCTTGCCCAGCGCCGACAGCTCGGGGAGGCGCGACCAGAGGTAGGTCTCCACCACGTTCGTGCTCATCACCGTGCCGTCGAGGTCGAACGCCGCCAGAACGGGGGGTCGCTCGGCGCCCTCGGCCAGGGGGGCGAGGTCGCGGTAGGTGGAGGCGCGATCCCCCCGGCGGCGTCTGGCGTTCTCGAGCCTCCGGACGGGGTCGGTGATCGAGGGCACGTGGATCTTCTGCATGTAGGTGTCCCAGTCGAACGCGGCCGTGTCGAAGGCGAACGCGTCGACGTCGTCGGGATGCAGGGAGTTGCTGAGGGCCAGCGCCCGATCGTCGACGAAGTGGAGCTCCGACTGCAGGTACTCCGAGTAGAGCGAGAGGTACCGCCGCAGGAACGTGAGCTGGCCTCCGCCCTTGTCGAGCTGAGCCGCGAGCTTGCGGGTCAGGTCTCCCCGCGGCGCGAAGGACAGGGCGCGCTCGGCCACCTTGTGCACCAACTCGGAGGTCGCGAGCAGCCGCTCCACCGGGGCGGCCCCGGGGAAGTCCCACTCGGCCAGCTTGGTGGCACCTCTGCCGGTGGCGTAGGGGTGCTCGGAGAAGTAGCTGTGGACCTGTTCGAAGATGCCTCGGAAGGTCAGCGGGTTCCGGGCCCCCGATGACGAGTGGTAGAACTCCGGGCGGCCGACCTCGGGCACGGTGGCACAGACGGCGATGATGCAGTTCACCACGTGGTCGCACGGCACGATGTCGATGACGGCGTCGGGCGAGGCAGGGAACTCGGGCAGGTTGCCCTTGCCGTAGGCCAGGATGATCGGCTCCGCCATCTTGAAGCCCTCGATCCACCCCGGGTAGGGGTGCTTGAGAGACGACTCGACGATCGCCGGACGCACGATCGAGACGCGGATGTCGCGCCCCACGTCGGCGACCACCCGCTCCCCCATCGCCTTGGCGAAGGTGTAGACGTCGGTCCAGCCGAGCGACCGCGCCCGCTCGGTGCCCGCGGCGACCAACTGGTCGGTGACCCATTCCTGACGACGGCGCTCGGTGTCGGCCGCGGTGGTGAGGTAGCCGGCCTGCCGATGCAGCCGCTCGGCCTGCTTGCGGAGCTTGGTGAGGGTGTGGGCCGTGCGGGACTCCGCCTCGATCAGGTCCTTCATCGCCAGGGCGGCCTTGGTCTCGGCCTGGTAGTCGACGTCGTGCGGATGGGCTGCTTCGGGGATCGCCCCACGTCGGCGGCCGGCCGTGAAGGCCGTGGAGACGTGGACGTAGTGAGGGATGCGCGCGAGGCTGCCGTCCGGGGCGGTCACCGCGGCGAGCAGCTTGTCGAGCAGCGCCTTGGTGCCCACGACGTTGGTCAGGAACGCCTGGTCGATGGGCGGGTCGAACGACACGTCGCCGGCGCAGTGAAGGAGCACGTCGATGTCGGCCGGCAGGTCCGGGACGTTGGGCAGGTCGCCCTCGATCACCTCTATGCGCTGGTCGACGAGGGCGTCGGCCGAACCGGCCGCCTTCCTGAGGTCGGCGAAGATCTTCTTGCCCACCAGCGACCGCATGCGCTCCCGCGCGGTCACCGATCCCTTGCGCCGGACCAGGACCCCCACCGTGGTGTCGGGGCACTCCGTGAGCACCTTCCAGAGGATCTGTTCCCCGATGAAGCCGGTGACGCCCGTCATCACGATCTTCTTGCCGGCGAGCAGGTCGGCGATGCGGCCGGTGAGCAGGGGCGGTCCCTGGGTGGACGGGGCGGTGGCGTCGCCGAACCTGGTGGCGGGCGCGGCGGTCACGCGTCGACCCTCGCACGCGGGTCGCGGGCGACCGCCAGAGCGTCAGGCAGGGTGAAGTTGCCCACGTAGAGCGCGGTGCCGATGATGGCACCCTCGACCCCGATCGGCACCAGGCCGCACAGGGTCCGGATGTCGTCGAGGGAGCTGATGCCGCCCGACGCCACCACCTTGCCGTCGGTTCGCGCGCACACGGCCCCGAGCAGCTCCAGGTTGGGACCGCTGAGCATCCCGTCGCTCGCGACGTCGGTCACGACGAACCTCGGACATCCGGCCTCGCCGAGCCGCGTGAGGGTCTCGAACACGTCGCCCCCCTCCCGGGTCCAACCGCGAGCCGCCAGCCGCGAGCCCTTGACGTCGAGCCCGATGGCGATGCGGTCACCGTGCCGGTCGATCACCCTCTCGCACCACTCCGGGTTCTCCAGGGCCGCCGTCCCGATGTTGACCCGGCGGCAGCCGGTGGCCAGGGCCCGCTCGAGGGAATCGTCGTCACGGATGCCGCCCGACAGTTCCACGCTGATGTCGAGGTCGCCCACGATGCCGGCGACGATCTCGGCGTTGGAGCCCCGCCCGAACGCGGCGTCGAGGTCGACCAGGTGGATCCACTCCGCCCCGTCCTCCTGCCAGCGCCGGGCAGCCTGCAGGGGGTCGCCGAAGACCTTCTCTGACCCTGCGACGCCCTGCACGAGCTGAACGGCGCGGCCGTTCTGCACGTCGACGGCGGGGAGGAGAACCAGTGAATCCACGGGGCGACCCTACTAGACCGGGAAGGGGCCGGCGCCATGGCTGCGGACCACCGGTCAGAGGGTCCGGACCCAGTTCGCGAGCAGGCGGGCCCCCGCCGCCCCGGACTTCTCCGGGTGGAACTGCGTGGACGAGACCGCTCCCCACTCGACCGCGGCGACGATGTCGGCGCCCTCGTGAGTGGTCCAGGCGATCCCGGCCCCCGGCGGCAGATCCGAGGCGGACAACGCGGCATAGGAGTGGACGAAGTAGAACCGCTGGTCGCCCACCCCGTCGAACAGCACGCTGCCCAGCGGTGCTCGAACCTCGTTCCAGCCCATGTGGGGCAACCGGAGGGCAGGCACCAGCGCCACGGTGCCCGGGAACACCCCGCACCCGCGGGTGGTCACCCCGTGTTCGTCACCGGCGCCGAAGAGCACCTGATGACCCACGCAGATGCCCAGCAGCGGACGACCCGCGGCGACGCGTTCGGCGACGATGCGGTCGCCGCCGACCGCCCGCAGCTGGTCCATGCAGGCGCCGAAGGCCCCCACTCCGGGGACGACGAGGCCGTCGGCCTCCGCCGCGACTGCAGGGTCGGCGGTGAGGACCACGTCGGCGCCCGTCTGGGCCAGCGCGCGCGTGGCCGAGTGCAGGTTGCCGGAGCCGTAGTCGAGCACCACCACGCTCGGCGCGGCCTGGGTCACAGGGCGCCCTTCGTGGACGGTACACCGGTGACGCGGGGGTCCGGCTCGACGGCGGCACGCAGCGCCCGGGCGAGCGCCTTGTACTGCGCCTCGCAGATGTGGTGGGGGTCGCGGCCCGAGAGCAGGGTGAGGTGGACGCACAGACCCGCGTTGAGGGCGAGCGCCTCGACCACGTGGTACGTCATCGAGCCGGCGTAGGGCACCCCCGACCCGCCGATCCGGGCGTAGACCTGGGCCTCGGGCTCACCCTGACACACGACGTAGGGCCGTCCCGCGACGTCGACGACGCACGTCGCGAGGGCTTCGTCGAGCGGGACCGTGGCGTTGCCGAAGCGTCGGATGCCGGACTTGTCGCCCAGGGCCTGCCGGATCGCCTGGCCGAGCGCGATGGCCGTGTCCTCGACGCTGTGGTGACCGTCGATGTGCAGATCGCCGGTCGTGGCGATGCGCATGTCGATCAGCGAATGGCGCGACAGCGCCGTGAGCATGTGGTCGTAGAACCCGACGCCCGTCGAGATCTCGGACTCGCCCGAGCCGTCGAGGTCGATCTCGACGACGACGGTCGACTCGGAGGTCGTCCGTTCGACCCGTGCCGTTCGTGCCATGTCACTCCTCCATCCGCGGGGCGCCCTCGGTGAGCACCTCGGCGAGAGCCGCATAGAACCGCTCCATCTCGTGCGGTGTGCCGGCCGAGACCCGGAGAAACCCGGCGGGGCCGGTCTCCCGGACGAGCACACCACGCTCGAGCAGCCGTCCCCACACATCATGCCGGTCGGCGAAGCGCCCGAAGAGCACGAAGTTCGCGTCGGACGGCACCACCTCGACCCCCGACTCCGGGAGCCGGGTCAGCGCCTCGTCGCGCACCCGGCGGAGCACGTCGACCTGGCCCAGCATCTCGTCGGCGTTGGCGAGCGCCACGGCGGCGAGCGCCTGGGTCGGGCCCGACAGGTGATAGGGCAGCCGCACGATGCGCATCGCGTCGACGACGGCAGGGTTGGCCGCCAGGTAACCGAGCCGGCCGCCCGCGAACGCGAAGGCCTTGCTCATGGTGCGCGACACCACGAGATTGCCGTGATCGGCCAGCAGGGTCAGGGCCGTCGCCTGCGGATCGCGCGCGAACTCCAGGTAGGCCTCGTCGACCACCACGATCGCGTCGGTGCCGCCGAGCACCTGCCGCACGACCTCGACGGGCGTGGTGGTGCCGGTCGGGTTGTTCGGGGTGGTGATGATGACGACCGCGGGGTCGACGCGGTGGACGGCGTCGAGCACCAGGGTCACGTCGAGAGTGTGGTCGGGGTGACGCGGCACGGTCACGAAGGCGGAGTGGGTGTTGCGGGCGTACTCGGGATACATCGAGTAGGTCGGACTGAAGGTCAGCACGGTCCGCCCGGGTCCGGCGAAGGCGCCCAGCACATGGGTCATCACCTCGTTGGAGCCGTTCGCGGCCCAGACCTGCTCGGGGACGATGCCGTGACCCAGGTAGCCCGCCAGCGCCGTGCGCAGCGCCCACGCTTCGCGGTCCGGGTAGCGGTTCACCTCGGACGCGGCGGCGAGGACGGCCTCGGTCATCTGCCGGGCCACCCGGGGCGACGGCGGGTAGGGGTTCTCGTTCACGTTCAGCCGCACGGGAACGTCGAGCTGGGGGGCGCCGTAGGGCTGCTCCCCCACGAGTTCCGGACGCAGCGGCAGGTCGGCCAGGGTGACGTCGGGCCTCATCGCGCGCCCGTGGGCCGGCGCACCGTGACAGCGTTGGCGTGACCCGGCAGGTCTTCGGCCAGAGCGAAGAGCTCCACGCCGTCGGCGATGGCCAGCAGCGCCTCGCGGCTGTAGTCGATGACGTGGACGACCCTCCGGAACGCGTGCACCGTCAGCCCGGACGAGTGGGCAGCGGCGCCCGCGGTGGGCAGCACGTGGGTCGACCCGGCGGAATAGTCCCCGAGCGAGACCGGGGCGAAGGCCCCCACGAACACCGCGCCCGCGTTGCGCACCCGGGCCGCCACGGCCGCGGCGTCGCGAGTCTGGATCTCGAGATGCTCGGCCGCGTAGGCGTCGACGACCGCCAGGCCCTGCTCCACGTCGCGAACCAGCACCACCGCGGACTGAGGGCCGGTCAGAGCCGTGCACACACGATCGGCGTGTCGCGTCTCCTCGACCATGGGGGTCAGCTCGGCGAGCACACTCGACGCGAACGGCTCGGAGTCGGTGACGAGCACCGCCGCGGCCATGGGGTCGTGCTCGGCCTGGCTCAGCAGGTCGGCGGCCACGTGACGTGGATCGGCGGAGTCGTCCGCGAGCACGGCGATCTCGGTGGGGCCGGCTTCGGAGTCGATGCCGACGCGTCCGCGGAGGAGGCGCTTGGCCGCCACCACGTAGATGTTGCCCGGACCGGTGACCAGGTCGACCTTCGGGCAGAGCCCGGCCACGCCGTAGGCGAACATGGCCACGGCCTGCGCTCCGCCGACCGCGTACACCTCGTCGACCCCCAGCAGGTGGCACAGGGCGAGGATGTTGGGGTGCGGCAGTCCGCCGAAGGCGCGCTGCGGGGGTGACGCGACGGCGACCGACGTGACGCCGGCCGCCTGCGCGGGCACCACGTTCATGATCACGCTGGAGGCCAGCGGGGCGAGCCCGCCCGGGACGTAGAGCCCGACGCGACCGACGGGCACCAGGCGCTGGGTCACGGTGGCCCCCGGCGCCAGGGCGACGACCGGCTCGGGCGACGCGGCCTCCGCCGCGCAGACGGCACGACGACGCCTGATCGACTCGGCGAAGGCCGCGGCGAGCTCGGGATCGAGGTCGGCGGCACAGCGCTCGAGCACCTCGGCCGGCACCCGGAGCGACTCGGGCACCACCTGGTCGAACTGCAGGGAGAAGCGGCGCAACGCGGCTTCGCCCTCGGCCTGCACCGCGGCGCAGATCGGCGCGACGGCGGCCACGGCATGCTCGACGTCGAACTCGGCGCGTGGCAGCGACGCGGTGTAGTCGGTGTCGTCGGGCGCCTGACGCAGATCGAGGAAGCGGAGCACGCGACGAGTCTAGGGATCCCCGTCCGGCCGGGCCCACCCGATTCCGTCGGCCGGGCAGAGCGCGGTCCGGGAACCGTGGGGGCGGACCCTGGCCGTCCTCCGGCTCGGGCCCGGGGGCGGTGCGCGTCGACTTGATCGCCGACCCGACGCCACTAAGGTCAGAGCCGTGACGCAGAACATCCCGCTGGGCGTCCTGCTCGTGATCCTGGGTTCGTTCTGCTTCGCATCCTCGGCGCACCTGCAGCACCACGCCGTCGGCGACCAGCTCGACGGCAACGTCGACAAGGAGCGGATGTCGCTGCGGTCGCTGCTGGCGGCCGTCCGGCGGCCCCGGTGGGTCCTGGGTCTCCTGCTCATGGGGGTCTCGGCGGCCCTGCAGATCACGGCTCTCACCATGGCGCCCGTGTCGGTCGTGCAGCCCGTCGGCCTGCTGGCCTTCCCCTGGTCGGTGCTGCTCGCCGCTCGTGCCACCAGGACCCCGGTGCCGGCGTCGATGCAGGCGGCGGTGGCGGTGACCGTGGTGTCGACCCTCGCGTTCAGCCTGGTCACGGGGCTGTCCGCCGCACCCGACACGACCCTGGAACTCGACCGGGTGGTCATCGGGGCCGTGGTGGTCTATGCGTGTGCCGCGGCGTTCGCCACCCTCGGAGGCCGGGGACCACAGCAGTGGCGCTGTCTCTTCTGGTCGTCGGGCGGTGCCCTCTTCTACGGGCTCGAGGCCGCGCTCGTGAAGTCTCTGCTGGAGTTCGCCCGCACCCACGACTGGATCGCGTCGGTGGGCTTCTGGGGCATCGGCGTGGCTCTGGTCGTCGGCGCGGTCACGGCGGGGTGGCTGGTGCAGCAGGGCTACGCCACCGGCCCCTCAGAGATCGTCGTCGGCTCCATGACGGTCACCAGCCCCGTCGTCGCCGTCGCCTACGGCATCGCCGTGCTGGGGGAAGGCACCAACACCACCCCTGGCGCGGCCTTGCTGATGGGCGTGCTGGGCGCGTTGGCGGTCGGGGGCGTGGTGTCGCTGACCCGCTTCCATCCGGACCATCGCCGCGTGTGACGCCGTCCCGCGCCAGACGGGACCGCGGCGCCGCTCCGGCGAGGACCCGAATCAGCTGAAGCTGTAGAGCCGCTGGCCGATGCGGTACATCCCCACCGACGCCCGGCGGCCGACCGCGGTCGGCAGGTTGGTGCCGAGGACGAGCACGTTGTGCAGTCCAAGCCGGCCCTTGAGCTCCCGGTCGATGGAGTCGATGTGCTCCCACATCTCACGCCGCAGCCGGAGCCCCCGTTCGGTGCCCTCCAGGAGGCAGAACGTGGACGAGGCTGCGACGATGAGGCCCAGATGGCCCGCCATGTAGGCGGCCAGCTTGCGATCGGGCAGGTCGGACAGGCGATGGGCCTCGACCATGATCCGGGTGATCCGCAGCTGCTGGTCGAGTCTCGAGAGCTGTACCTTCTCGTTGACCGACTGGTCCTCCCGGCCGATGAAGTACCGGTAGAGGTTGACCGGCAGGTAGTAGAGCGTCTGGACGTGCGGCAACGGGACGTAGACGAAGATGTTGTCGACGTAGAAGGTGTGGTCCGGCAGTTCCAGCCCGCTGTCACGCAACACCTGGGTGCGGTAGGTGGCGGCGTGCATCATGATGTTCTGCTCCCACTTGAAGAAGCCGATCTCATGCCAGGTGAAGATGCGGTTCTGGGGCAGGGCCCCCGAGTAGCGGATGACCTTCTGCGACCCCGCGTAGGCGTTCTCGTAGACGTAGTTCGAGATCACGAGATCGACGGGGCTGCCCGATGCGATGAAGTGCCGCAGCTTGGTCAGCATCAGGTTGAGCGCGTCGGGGTCGAGCCAGTCGTCGCTGTCGACGACCTTGAAGTAGACGCCGGTCGCGGCGTTCAGACCCGCCATCACCGCGCCCCCGTGGCCTCGGTTCTCCTGATGGATGACCGAGACGATCCCCGGAAAGCGAGCGGCCCAGGAGTCGGCCTTGGCCGCGGTGCCGTCGCGGCTGCCGTCGTTGACGATGATGATCTCGACGTCGCCCTGCGCCCGGAGGATCGAGTCGATGCAGTGGTCCATGTAGTCGGCCGAGTTGTAGCACGGCACCACGAAGGTGATCTCCTTCTGGGCGTGGTACGGGCTCGCTGCCGCGGGGACTCCACTGCGGTCTGTCATGGGCTCCTCCAGATCGGGTTCGGGTGTGAGCCTAGCCGCCGGCCGGCGGCGGAGGCGCCACGGGTGTGCGCGGGTGCCCGCCGCCCAGCCTGCGGCGGCTTCTCGGTACGCTCCCCACCGCAGCCTTCGCTCCCCCGACGCGATGTCCCGCTGGGTGTCGAGGACGGGCCGAGGTCGGCCGGGGATGGTTCGATGGTCCACGTGACTCCCCTGTTCATCGGCGTCGGCACCGTCGTCAACGTGGCGACGGTCGTGGTCGGCTCCCTGCTGGGACTCGCCGTGGGCAACCGGCTGCCCGAGCGAACCCGCACGACGGTGACCGATCTCCTCGGGCTGATGACGCTGGTGATCGGCGGCATGAACGTCACGTCGCTCTCGTCCCCCGCGATCTCCGCCGCTCTGGGTGGGGGCGTGGCCCTCATGGTCGTGCTGGGATCCCTGCTGGTCGGCGCCATCGTCGGGTCCACGCTGCGGCTGGAGGATCGCTTCGAGGTATTCGCCGGCTGGCTCCGGGACCGCCTCGGCGGGGCAGGCGGCGAACGTCACCGGTTCGTCAACGGCTTCGTGACCGCCACCCTGGTCTTCTGCATCGGGCCGTTGACGATCCTGGGCTCCCTGTCCGACGGTCTCGGACGAGGCTCGGACCAGTTGATCGTGAAGGCCATCCTCGACGGCTTCGCGAGCATCGCGTTCGCCTCCACCCTCGGGGTGGGCGTGCTGGCGTCGGCGGCGGCGGTCGGCGTGATCCAGGGCTCCCTCACGCTGCTCGGCTTCCTCGCCGGGGACGTGCTCCCGGCGGCGCACGTCGACGTGCTGACCGTGACGGGCGGCATCATCCTGATGGGGTTGAGCCTCCGGCTGCTGAACCTCAAGCAGGTGCGCGTGGCCGACATGCTCCCCGCCCTGGTGCTCGCTCCCCTCGTGGCCCAGCTCGTCATCGTGTTCGGCTAGAACGGCGGGCGCGGCGATGGCGAGGCGGCAGGCGTCGGGAACCCCGGCGATCGACGCCCTCGTCCGCGCGGGAGTGCGCTACACCCTCCACGACTACGAGCACGACCCCGCCCAGCGCGCCTTCGGCGACGAGACTGTCGCCGCGCTCGGCGTGGCGCCCGAGCGGGTGTTCAAGACCCTGGTCGCCGAGGTGTCGGGCAGCGCCGGGACCCGACTGGTGGTGGGGCTGGTGCCGGTGTCGGGTCAGCTGAACCTGAAGGCGCTGGCGGCGGCGGTGGGAGCCAAGCGGGCCGTCATGGCCGAGCCCGCCAAGGCCGAGCGATCGAGCGGGTTCGTCGTGGGCGGGATCTCGCCCCTGGGGCAGAAGACCGGTCTGCCGACCGTGGCCGACGAGTCCGTCACCGGTTTCGACACCGTGTTCGTGTCGGCCGGCAGGCGGGGGCAGCAGATCGAGCTGTCACCGCACGACCTCCTCCGGCTCACCGGAGCGTCCCTGGCACCGATCGGGCGATGATCGGCGGCTCGCGGACCTCACCCTCGTTCAAGGTCACGAGCTGAAGCCGTCCGATTGAAGTAGGATACCTTCATCGGAGGTGATGAAGGGTGAAGGCTGGATTCGTCGTGATGGCCGACCAGGAAGGGAGCCGACGCCACGGCGATCGGGTGCCTGCCGCGTTGGCGCGACTCCACCGCACCACCCCCGCCCGGCTGGCGTTCGAGCGCACGGCGGGAGACGAGCTCCAGGGCTTGGTCGACTCGCCACGCGCGGTCGTCGACGCCGTCGTCGCGCTCACGCGTGAAGGGGGCTGGCGGGTCGGGCTCGGCATCGGTGACGTGGAGGAGCCGCTGCCCGATTCCACCAGGGCCGCCCGGGGCACGGCCTATCTCGCCGCCCGGGAGGCACTCGCCGCGGCTCGGTCCAGTGCCACGGCTCTGGCGCTGCGTACTGTCGGTACCGACGACTACCGTGCCGACGAGGTGGCCGACGCGGAGGCGGCGCTCCGGCTCGTGAGAGCGGTGCTCGCGCGTCGGACCGGGGAGGGGTGGCAGATCGTGGACCTGTACGACGAGGGGCTGACCGGCGCTCAAGCGGCCCGGCGGCTCGGCATCAGCCCGTCGGCGGTGAGCCAACGGCTTCGCCGCGCGGCCCACGACGAGGTGGGCGCCGGTGAACGGCTGGCTCGGCGGCTTCTCGCGCGGGCGGCCGGGGCGACGCCATGACCGTCGCGGTGACGGCCGTCGTCGTGCTGCTCGTCGGCATGCTGCAGACGCTCCTGGGCGGGCTGCTCGTGCAGCGGGTGTTCCAGGTCGTCGACCGGCGGGACCCCGTGCGCCCGGGCGCCGACGATCCCGGTCTGCTCCAGGGGGCGGCCTCCCAGCTGCGAGGTGGCGCCTGGATCGGCGGACTCGAGCGGCTCGCGATCTACACCGCGATCCTCGCCGGCTATCCCGAGGGCATCGCCATCACCCTGGCCGTGAAGGGCCTGGCGCGCTATCCCGAGCTGGCCGCCACGACGTCCGGAGCCGCGGAGCGCTTCATCATCGGCACGTTCACCAGCGTGCTGGTGGCCGTGGCTGCCGCCGGCGTGGCGCACGCACTGATCGGCCTGCTCTGAGGGCTCGCGCCACGGCTATCTCGGCATCGGGTCGATGTCGCGTCCCAGCACCTCGCCCGACTCGGCCGGAGCCGGCTCGGCAGCCTTCGTGCGGGGGTTCCGGGTCCAGCGAGCCTCTCTCGGCGACGGACGGGGAGGATCCTCGCTGTCGGGTCCGAGGGTCGACCACAGCAGCACCGGCACCAGCGCGCCGAACGTCCAGGTGGAGAGCGCCACCCACTTCGACCGCAACAGGAACTGGATCGGCACCACGTCGCCCGGGTTGGCGCCCGCCAGGCGGATGTCGAAGGGGCCCGGTCCGAGCCGCTCCCCGAGCCCCCAGCACACGAGCCCTGCCAGCAGGGCTCCGCCGGCGGCGAGCACCGCCACGGGCCAGCCGAGCTCCGAGAACCACTTCCAGGCGATGAGCCCCAGCCCGACCCCGATCAGCAGACCGATCCCGACGAACCAGGCATCGGTGGCGAAGTACTCGGTCAGCCCCCGCTCGGTGGTGCGCGCGCTGAAGTCGTCGCGAACCGTGTAGGTCGGCAGCTCCACCACCTGAACCCAGAAGACCGCGCACAACGCGCCGATCAGAGCTGAGAGGGCCAGGAACGCCGCCACCCAGCCGCCCGTCGTGCGGAGGGGCGCGCTGGCCCACCAGGCGGGCCGGTGCCGCTGCTCGGCGAGCGTGGGGTCGGACGACATGTGCCTAGTCTCCCTCACCGGTCAGGCCACGCACGACGGCCCCAGGAGCGCCTTCAGGTCGGCCATCAGAGCACCCGACGACGCCACTTTCAGATGCTGGTCGAGGCGATAGGTCTTGGTCTGGTCGGCGTTCAGGAGCCGGAGCCGGACCTCGTTGCTGCCCGGGTGGCTGCCGAGCACCTCCTTGAGGCGCTCGACCAGCACCGGGGTCACCCGAGCCACCGGCACCGAGATCGTGAGCGGACCGTTCGCCGTGGCCTGCACGTTCAGCACCTGCACCTCCTGGCCGCGGATCTCGACGCTCTCGTCCTTCGCGGCCGCCCGGCCCTTGATCTTCACCACGGTGTCGGTCGCCAGCGACATCGCCACCGACTGGTAGACGCGCGGAAACAGCAGCACCTCCACCGAGGCATCGAGGTCCTCGAGCGTCACCACGGCCCACGTGTCGCCGGCCTTGGTCTGCTTCCGCACGACCGACGTGATCATGCCGGCGACGGTGAGGGTGAGGTCCTTGGGCGGGTCGTTGACCAGCGCGGCCAGCGAGACGTCCCGGTTGGCCGCGACGATGTGCTCGATGCCGTTGAGCGGGTGGTCGCTGACGTAGAGCCCGAGCATCTCGCGCTCGAACGCGAGCTTGGTGCGCTTGTCCCAGTCCGGAATGTCGGGCACCGTGCCCGTCCGACGCGCCGGGGGCTCGTCGCCGGCCGCCGCGCCCAGATCGCCGAACAGGTCGTCCTGGCCGATGGCCTCGTTGCGCTTCAGGTCGAGCACCTGGTCGATCGCCGTCTCGTACACCTCGAGGAGTGCCCGTCGGGAGTGACCCATCGAGTCGAACGCGCCGGCCTTGATGAGCGAGTCCACCATGCGCTTGTTGCAGACCACCAGGGGCGCGTGATCGAGGAACTCGTGGAAATCGGCGGCCTTGCCCCACTCCGCCCGGGCCGACACGATGCCTTCCACCACCGCGGACCCGACGTTACGAATGCCGCCCAGCCCGAACCGCACGTCGTTGCCGACGGGGGTGAACATGGCCTCCGACTCGTTCACGTCGGGCGGCAGCACCCGGATGCCCATGCGCCGGCACTCGGCCAGGTAGATCGCCGACTTGTCCTTGTCGTCCTTGACCGACTGCAGCAGGGCCGCCATGTACTCGGCCGGGTAGTTGGCCTTCAGGTACGCCGTCCAGTAGGAGACCAGCCCGTACCCCGCCGTGTGCGACTTGTTGAAGGCGTAGCCCGAGAACGGCAGCATCACGTCCCACAGGGCCTGGATCGCGCCGCCGGAGTAACCGTTGGCCTTCATCCCGGCCTGGAAGTTGGTGAACTCCTTGGCCAGGATCTCGGGCTTCTTCTTGCCCATCGCGCGGCGCAGCAGATCGGCGCCGCCGAGGGTGTAGCCCGCGAGGCTGCGGGCCACCGCCATGATCTGCTCCTGATAGACCATCAGGTGGTAGGTGGTGCCGAGGATCGGCTCGAGCGCCGCTTCCAGTTCGGGATGGATCGGCTGGATCGGCTGGCGCCCGTTCTTCCGCTCCGCGTAGTGGAGATGGGCGTTGGCCGCCATCGGACCGGGCCGGTAGAGCGCCAGGACGGCCGCGATGTCCTCGAACCGCGTGGGCGCCATCAGCCGCAGCAGCGAGCGCATCGGACCGCCGTCGAGCTGGAACACCCCGAGGGTGTAGCCGCTCGCCAGCAGGTCGTAGGTGGGCTGGTCGTCGAGCGGCAGGGTGAGGGTGTCGATGTCGACGCCCCGGTTGGCGCGGATCACCTGGATGGCGTGATGGATGATGCCGAGGTTGCGCAGCCCCAGCATGTCCATCTTCATCAGGCCGAGCTCTTCGCACTGGGGGTAGGAGAAGCCGGTGATCTTCACCCCGTCCTCCCGCATGTGCAGGGGGATCAGGTCGAGCAGCGGCGCCGACGACAGGATCACCGCGGCCGCGTGCACGCCCGTACCTCGGATCAGGCCCTCCAGGCCACGGCCGGTGTCGACCACCTTCTTCACGTCGGGGTCCTGCTCGATGAGCGTGCGGAGCTCCTGGCCCTCGGCGTAGCGGTCGTGGCTCGGGTTGTGGAGATCCGACAGGGCCACGCCCTTGCCCATGACGTCCGGCGGCATCGCCTTGGTGATCCGGTCACCCATCGAGAACGGGTAGCCGAGGATCCGCGCCGCGTCCTTCACCGCCGCCTTCGCCTTGATGGTGTTGAACGTGTTCACCTGGGCCGTGAAGTCCTCGCCGTACTTCGCCGAGACGTAGCGCACCATCTTGTCGCGCTGGCGGTCGTCGAAGTCGAGGTCGACGTCGGGGGGATTGATGCGCTCGGGGTTCAGGAAGCGTTCGAAGAGCAGCCCGTGCTCGATCGGGTCGAGCTCGGTGATCCTGGTCAGGTAGGCGACCATCGACCCGGTCGCCGACCCGCGGCCCGGCCCGACGGGAATGTCGTTCTCGCGGGCGTAGCGGCAGATGTCGGCCACGATGAGGAAGTAGGACGCGAAGCCGAGCGGCTCGATGACCGCCAGCTCGGTCTCGACTCGGTCGAGGACCGGCTGGGGCGGGCGCGGCCCGTACCTCAGCGAGAGTCCGGTGGCGAGTTCCTTGCGCAGCCAGCTCTCCTGGGTCTCGCCCGGGGGCACCACGAACTGAGGCATCCGGTTGACCGGAGTGAAGACGTCGGAGTAGTCCTCGATGCGCTCCGCGACCAGCAGGGTGTTGTCGCACGCCTCGGGCAGGTCGCGGAACAGCATGCGCATCTCGGAGGCGCTGCGGAGGTAGTAGCCGGACCCCTTGAACCGGATGCGCTTCTCGTCGTCCTTGTTGCGGCCCACCCCGACGCACAGCAGGTTGTCGTGATCGTCGGCCTGGTCCTCGGTCACGTAGTGCGAGTCGTTGGTCGCCAGCAGCGGCAGCTTGAGGTGTCGCGCGAGGCGCAACAGATCGGCGCGCACCGCCCGCTCCACGTCGACGCCGTGCTCCATGATCTCGACGAAGTAGTTGTCGGCCCCGAAGATGTCGCGGTAGGCGGCCGCGGCCTTGACGGCCTCGTCGAACTGCCCGAGGCGAAGCCTCGTCTGCACCTCGCCGCCGGGGCACCCCGTGCTCGCGATGATGCCCTCGGAGTGCCGGCTGATGAGCTCCCGGTCCATGCGGGGTTTCATGTAGAAGCCCTCGAACGACGCGAGGCTCGAGAGCCGGAACAGGTTCCGCAGCCCCGCGGCATTGCGCGCCAGCATCGTCATGTGGGTGTAGCGGCCACCGCCCGACACGTCCTTGCCGGCCTCGGTGTCGAGGTCGGCGGCTTCGCGCTTGCCCTGCGCCCAGAACTCCGGGACGCGGCTGAACCGGCTCGACGGGGCGACGTAGGCCTCGACGCCGATGATCGGAGAGACGGCATGCTGCTTCGAGGCCTGGTAGAACTCGTAGGCGCCGAACATGTTGCCGTGGTCGGTCATGGCGATCGCCGGCATCTCGAGGCGCGCCGCCTCCTTGAACAGCAGGCCGTTCTTCGCCGCGCCGTCCAGCATCGAGTACTCGGTGTGGCAATGCAGATGGACGAAGTCCGACGCCGTCACTTCCCACTCCTCCTCGTCCACACTCCACCGTCGCCGCCACGGTGCCCGGCGACGATCCGCCGGCGCCGCGGGAAGGTCGACGACTGCCGCGGGAGGCTCGGCTACCGGTGGTACGGACGCCTCGACCCGCAGGGCACCACCCTAGTGCGCCCGCCGAACAGTACCCGGCCCGTGCCACGGCGCGTTCGGCCCAGGTCCGGTCCGCCGCGGGCCCCTGGTCAGACCCGCAGCACGGAGAGGACAGGCACCAGCGGGGTGACCAGGCCGATGCTCATCCAGAACATGCCGAACACCATCGCGGCCTCCGACAGGGCGGCGAGCCTGTCGGTCACGCCGCCCACCGGGCGCGCCTCGTGGCAGCCTCCCGCGTCCATCACGGGCTGGAGCGAGGCTCCCACCGGCCGCACGGCCCGCGCGAGGGCGATCACGGTGGCGGTCAGCAGGTAGATCATGAACGGTACCCCGATGCCCGCCACGACCATGGCGACGGGAGTCAGGCCCGCCTCCACCATCCGGTCCGGGTTGTGCTTGCCCGTGCCGGGCGTCATCCCCGCCGCCGCCGCGCGCACCATCATGCCGCCGAGGTGCCACACCATCGCGAGGAACATCAGCGAATGCGCTGCGAAGTGCCGCGCTTCGCCGGGGTTCCCCCGATGCCGGACGCCCTGGACCACGAACCACGCGCTCGCCACGAAGAACAGCGCCACCCACACCGGCAGCGGCACGGCCAGCACGAGTGGACGCCACGTGAGCGGCGACACCATCAGCAGCATCACCACGCTCATGAGCAGATGGAGCCCGTTCGAGACCCGGTGCGCCGTGGACTGCGGCACCGCCGTCTCGCGGACGGACCAGCCCGTACACCAGCCGAAGAGGACGAGCAGACCGACGACCATGACGGGGGTGGTGGCGAAGTCGAACACGCCGTCACACTATCGGTGATACCCCGCTGGGTATTCGGCGGCCCCCCGACACCGACCGGCGGCTACCGCAGGAAGTCCTCGGGCACGTCGGGGTAGCCCGTGGGGTTGGCCGCCTGCCACCGCCAGCTGTCGGCGCACATGTCGGCCACCGTCCGCGACGCCCGCCACCCCAGCTCACGTTCGGCCTTGGCAGGATCGGCGAACGACGAGGCGATGTCGCCGGGGCGCCGCGGCCCGATCTCGTAGGGCAGCTCACGTCCGACGGCGGCCGAGAACGCCGCCAGCATCTCGAGGACGGACGTGGGCCGGCCGGTGCCCAGGTTCCACGTGTCGACCGATCGCTCCATCGCGTCGAGCCGCGCCAGCGCCGACACGTGACCTGCCGCGAGGTCGAGCACATGGATGTAGTCGCGCTCCGCTGTGCCGTCGGGGGTCGGGTAGTCGTCCCCGTGCACGATGAGACGGTCGCGCCGTCCGACCGCCACCTGGGCGATGTAGGGCACCAGGTTGTTCGGGATGCCCTGGGGGTCCTCCCCGAGCGTTCCGGACGGATGGGCACCGACGGGGTTGAAGTACCGCAGCAGACCGATCCGCCACGTCGGGTCGGCCACCGCGACGTCGCGCAGGATCTGCTCCTGCATGACCTTCGTCCAGCCGTAGGGATTCGTCGCCGAGGTGGGTGAGTCCTCGGAGATGGGCACCACCGGCTCGGCCCCGTAGACCGTGGCCGACGACGAGAACACCAGCTTGCGTACACCGTGACGTTGCATCGCGGCGACCAGCGAGAAGGTGGAGCCGAGGTTGTTGGCGTAGTACCTCAGGGGTTCCGCGACGCTCTCACCCACCGCCTTGAGGCCGGCGAAGTGGATCACCGCGTCGACGGCGACCGACGCGAAGAGGTCGTCGGTGCGATCGGCGTCGACGAGATCGAACGCGTGCACCTCGAGCGGCCGGCCGGTGACGGCTTCGATGCGCGGCACCACGGTGGGCTTCGAGTTCACGTAGGAGTCGACGACCACGACCTCGTGGCCGGCTTCGACGAGGCGGATGACGGTATGGGAACCGATGTAGCCGGTCCCGCCGGTTACGAGCACACGCATGACACCAACCTATCGGGTGGCATCCCGTCCGCCGACCGCGACCGCACACCGGCGACGCGGCGCGGTCACGACCGGCGGCAGGTCACGCCATCAAGGGCCGCACCGTGGGGAGAATCGGCTTGGGCAGCTTGGACTCCCCCGTCAGGAACGCGTCGACGCCGTTCGCGCACGACCGTCCCTCGGCGATCGCCCAGACGATCAACGACTGCCCGCGCCCGGCGTCGCCGCAGACGAACACGCCTGGCACGTTGGTCTGGTAATCGGCGCCCCGCGCGATGTTGCCGCGCGGATCGAGATCGAGCCCGAGCTGCTCGACCGCCGTGCGCTCCGGGCCCGTGAAGCCCATCGCGAGCAGCACCAGCTGAGCCGGGATCTCACGCTCCGAACCCGCCACGGGCTCGAACCGGCCGTTCTCCAGCCGGACCTCGACCAACCGCAGGGCCCGCACGTGGCCGTCGTCGTCACCCAGGAACTCCTGGGTGTTGACCGAGTACAACCGCTCGCCGCCCTCCTCGTGGGCCGAGGAGACCCGGTAGACCATCGGGTACGTCGGCCAGGGCTGCCCGGCGGGCCGGTCGCCCGGAGGAGTGGGCATGATCTCGAGCTGGGTGACCGTGCGGGCGCCCTGGCGGATGGACGTGCCGAGGCAGTCCGCTCCGGTGTCGCCCCCGCCGATGATCACGACGTCCTTGTCGGTGGCGACGATCTGATCGGCGACCGCGATGCCACGCGCGACCCGATTGGCCTGGGGCAGGAACTCCATCGCCTGGTGGATCCCCCCCAGTTCCCTGCCGGGCACCGGCAGGTCACGCCCGACCGTGGAGCCGATGGCCAGCACCACCACGTCGAACCGCTGCCGCAGGTCGGCGAACGTGACGTCGGTGCCGACGTCGACCCCCGGCTTGAACACGGTGCCCTCGAGCCGCATCTGCTTCAGCCGGCGGTCGAGGACGTCCTTCTCCATCTTGAACTCGGGGATGCCGAACCGCAGCAGTCCGCCGATGTCGTCGGCGCGCTCGTAGACCACGATGGTGTGGCCGACCCGGGTGAGCTGTTGCGCGACGGCCAGGCCGGCAGGGCCGGACCCCACCACCGCCACGGTCTTGAGCGTGTGCCAGGCCGGCTGCTCGGGCACGACGCGGCGATCGTCCCAGGCCTTGTCGATGATCGCGACCTCGACGTTCTTGATGGTCACCGGGTCGCGGGAGATTCCCACCACGCACGCCGTCTCGCACGGCGCCGGGCACAGCCGCCCCGTGAACTCGGGGAAGTTGTTGGTGGCGTGCAGGCGGTCGAGCGCGCCACGCCAGTCGTCGCGCCAGATCAGGTCGTTCCACTCGGGGATCAGGTTGCCCAGGGGGCAGCCCGTGTGACAGAAGGGGATGCCGCAGTCCATGCAGCGGCCCGCCTGGGTCTGGATGATGGGCAGCACGGCCCGGCCCGGCGACTCGGGATAGACCTCGTGCCAGTCGTGCACCCGCTCCTCCACCGGGCGACGCGCGGCGACCGCCCGGGGCGACTTCATGAAACCGCGGGGATCAGCCATGAGAGGCCTCCATCATCTTTCTCGTGATCTCCGACTCCGGCAGGCCCTCGGCCAGCGCCGCCGCCCGCGCCTTCATGACCTTGGCGTAGTCACGCGGCACGATCATGGTGAAGCGCCGCCGCAGGTCGGCGTCCGGCTGCCGCAACAGCTCGTGCGCCACGCTCGATCCCGTCTCGGACGCGTGACGGGCCAGCAGCTCCTTCACCCGCTCGAGGGCATCGTCGTCGAGGTCGACCGGGTCGACGAGCTCGGTGTTGAGCCTGGCGCGGTTGAGGTCGAGCACATACGCACGTCCGCCGGACATGCCCGCCGCGACGTTGCGCCCGGTCGGCCCGATGACGAGGGCCTCGCCCCCGGTCATGTATTCGCAGGCGTGGTCGCCCACTCCCTCGACCACGGCGACCGCGCCCGAGTTCCGCACGCAGAACCGCTCGCCCACCGTGCCCCGCAGGAGGATCTCTCCCGAGGTCGCGCCGTAGCCGATCACGTTCCCGGCGATGATCTGCGACTGGGCGTCGAAGGTGACGTCGTCGGCCGGACGGACGACGAGGCGCCCCCCGGACAAGCCCTTGCCGAGGTAGTCGTTGGCATCGCCCACCAGCCGCAGGGTGATGCCGCGCGGCACGAACGCCCCGAAGCTCTGGCCGGCGGTGCCCGTGAAGGTCAGGTCGATCGAGTCGTCCGGCAGGCCTTCGCCGCGGGTGGCCTTGGTCAGCTCGTGACCCAGCAGCGTGCCGACGGTGCGATCGACGTTACGGATCGTCAGGTCGGCGCTCACCGGCGTGCGGTGCAGCAACGCCGGCTGAGCCAGCTCGATGAGCCGGGTGTCGAGTTTGTCGGTGAGTCCGTGGTCCTGCGCCGTGACGCAGTGCAACGGACCCTCGACGTCGACCCGATGCAGGATCGGGGCCAGGTCGAGCCCGGCCGCCTTCCAGTGGTCGACCGCCTGCCGCGAATCGAGCCGCTCCACGTGCCCGATCGCCTCGGCAAGGGTGCGGAACCCGAGCAGCGACAGGTACTCGCGGACCTCCTCGGCGATGAACTCGAAGAAGTTGACGACGAACTCGGCCTTGCCGTCGAACTTCGCCCGGAGCTCCGGGTTCTGGGTGGCCACGCCCACGGGACAGGTGTCGAGGTGGCAGACGCGCATCATGACGCACCCCGCCACCACCAGCGGAGCCGTGGCGAAGCCGTACTCCTCGGCGCCCAGCAGCGCGGCGATGATCACGTCGCGTCCCGTCTTCAACTGCCCGTCGGTCTGCACGACGATGCGGTCGCGCAGGCCGTTCAGGAGCAGCGTCTGCTGGGTCTCGGCCAGCCCGAGCTCCCACGGTCCGCCGGCGTGCTTGAGCGACGTGAGGGGCGCGGCGCCCGTACCGCCGTCGTGGCCGGAGATCAGCACGACGTCGGCCTTCGCCTTCGAGACGCCGGCCGCCACGGTACCCACGCCGACCTCCGCCACCAGCTTCACGTGGACGCGCGCCGAGGGGTTGGCGCACTTGAGGTCGTGGATCAGCTGTTTCAGGTCCTCGATGGAGTAGATGTCGTGGTGCGGCGGCGGCGAGATGAGGCCGACCCCGGGAGTCGAGTGGCGCGTCTTCGCCACCCACGGGTAGACCTTCGCCCCCGGGAGCTGACCCCCCTCGCCGGGCTTGGCGCCCTGCGCCATCTTGATCTGGATGTCGGTGGCGTTGGTGAGGTAGTCGCTCGTGACGCCGAAGCGCCCCGACGCCACCTGCTTGATCGCCGACCGGCGCTCCGGGTCGTAGAGGCGCTCCGTGTCCTCGCCGCCCTCACCGGTGTTGGACTTCGCCCCGAGCCGGTTCATCGCGATGGCGAGCGTCTCGTGGGCTTCCTGCGAGATCGACCCGTACGACATGGCGCCCGTGGAGAACCGCTTCACGATCGACTCCATCGGCTCCACCTCCTCGAGCGGCACGGGTCGCTCCGCCGGCTTGAGCTCGAGGAGTGCCCGCAGCGTCATCAGCCGCTTCGAGGTGTCGTTCACCAACGACGAGTACTGCTTGAAGATGTCGTAGCGGCCGGTGCGGGTGGCGTGCTGCAGGCGGAACACCGTGTCGGGGTCGAACAGGTGCTCCTCGCCCTCGCGGCGCCACTGGTACTCGCCACCGATGGGCAGGGTGCGGTGCGCCAGGGGGATGCCGTCGGCCGGGTAGCCGCGCAGGTGGCGCCGTTCGATGCCTTCGTGGATCTGCGCCAGTCCCATGCCGCCCAAGCGGCTGGTGGTGCCCTCGAAGTACGTGTCGACCAGGTCCTGCGACAGTCCGGTCGCCTCGAAGATCTGTGCTCCGGTGTAGGAGGCGATGGTGGAGACGCCCATCTTGCTCATCACCTTGAGCACGCCCTTGCCCAGCGCCTTGCGGACGTTGGCGATGGCCTTCTCGGGCTCGACGGTGACGAAGAGCTCGTTGCGGGCGAGGTCCTTGGCCGACTCGAACAACAGATAGGGGTTGACGGCCGCCGCGCCGTACCCGATCAGCAGCGCCGCGTGGTGCACCTCCCGCACGTCGCCGGCCTCGACGATCAAGCCCACCTGGGTACGGGTCTTGCGTCGCACCAGGTGATGGTGAACGGCGGAGGTGAGCAGCAGCGACGGGATCGGCGCCAGCTCGGCGGTCGAGTGGCGGTCGGACAGCAGGATGAACCGCGCGCCGTTCTCGATGGCGCGGTCGACCTCGGCGAAGATCTCGTCGATGCGCGCCTCCAGTCCGGCCGGCCCGCCCTCGAGATCGTAGAGCCCGCGCACGATCTCGGTGGCGAACCCCGCCACTCCGGAGCCGTCGCGGTTGATCTTGACGATGCGCGCCAACTGGTCGGAGTCGAGGATCGGGAAGGGGATGACGATCTGACGGCAGCTCTCGGGTCCCGGATCGAGCAGGTTGCGCTCCGGGCCGATCGTGGACGAGAGCGAGGTGACCAGCTCCTCGCGGATGGCGTCGAGCGGCGGGTTGGTGACCTGGGCGAACAGCTGCGTGAAGAAGTCGAAGAAGGGTCGCGGGTTGTTCGACAGCACCGCGAGCGGCGTGTCGGAGCCCATCGAGCCGATCGGCTCGGCTCCGGTGTTGGCCATGGGGGCCACGATCAGGCGAAGCTCCTCGTGGGTGTAGCCGAAGATCTGCTGACGTCTCACCACCGAGGCGTGGCTGTGCACGATGTGCTGACGCTCGGGCAGGTCGTCGAGGTTGATGTGCCCGTTGGCCACCCACTCGGCGTAGGGCTGCTCCGCGGCCAGCTCCCGCTTCACTTCCTCGTCGTCGATCACCCGGTGCTGCGCGAGGTCGACCAGGAAGACGCGCCCCGGCCGGAGTCGTCCCTTGGTCGCGATGTCGGCCTGCGGGATGTCGAGCACGCCCGCCTCGGACGCGAACACGACGAGACCGTCCTTGGTCACCCAGTAGCGCGCCGGACGCAGCCCGTTGCGGTCGAGGGTGGCACCGATGACCGTGCCGTCGGTGAAGGTGACGGCGGCGGGACCGTCCCAGGGCTCCATCAGCGAGCCGTGGAACTGGTAGAACGCCTTGCGGTCGGCGTCCATCTCGGCGTTGCCCTGATAGGCCTCGGGAATCATCATCAGCACCGCGTGCGGCAGGCTGCGGCCGCCGAGGTGCAGCAGCTCCAGCACCTCGTCGAACGACGCCGAGTCGGAGCCGCCGGGGGTGCAGATGGGGAAGAGCCTGTCGAGGTCGCCCTTGATCTTGTCGGAGGCGAGCAGTGCCTCGCGGGCGCGCATCCAGTTGCGGTTGCCCTTGACCGTGTTGATCTCGCCGTTGTGGGCGATCAGCCGGTAGGGGTGGGCCAGTTCCCACGCGGGGAAGGTGTTGGTGGAGAACCGGGAGTGGACCAGCGCGAGCGCCGAGGTCAGGTCCGGGTCGTGGAGTTCGGGGAAGACCTTCTCCAGCTGGTCGGTCGTGAGCATGCCCTTGTAGACGAGGGTGCGCGACGAGAGCGACGCCAGGTAGACCGACGCCTCGTTCTGAGCCCTCCGGCGCAGCACGTAGGCCAGGCGGTCGAGTTCGATGCCCTCCTCGTCCTCGTAGGACGCCACCAGCAGCATCTCCATGCGCGGCATCACCGCCAGCGAGATGGGCGACAGCGACGACGCGTCGACGGGGACCTCACGCCACGCGAGCACCTTGAGGCCCTCCTGCGCCGCGATGTGGGCGATGCCCGCCTTCGCGGTCTCGCGGGCGCGGTCGCCCTGCGGGAGGAAGGCCATGCCGACCGCGTAGGAGCCGGCGGCAGGCAGCGGGGCGGGAACGACCTTGCGCAGGAAGGCGTCGGGCACCTGGATCAGGATGCCGGCGCCGTCGCCGGCAGCCGTGTCGGCCCCGGTGGCGCCGCGGTGGTCGAGGTTGCGCAGCACCTCGAGAGCCTGAGCCACGATCTCGTGCGTGGCCACGGCGTCGAGGCGCGCGACGAAGCCGACGCCACAGGCGTCGTGCTCGTTGGCCGGGTCGTACAGTCCCTGTGCTCCGGGCCGGACGCTGGCTTCGAGGCCCATCAGGTCTCCTCTCTGCGGGCACGCCTCAGTGCGGCGTGCGCCGTTGACAGGGAGAACCTACTCGACCGGGACGACACCACAGGGCACTGACCAGAGTCAGGGACAGTCTGCGGCGGACGGGCAGCGACGGACGCCCGGCGGCTGCGTCGGACACGCCTCACCACGGGCTCCGGCCCCGGAGCCGGCGCCGGATCGGACGGTGGATCAGGCGTCGTCGCCCCGTGTCGCGGCGGGGCCGGACGAGGCAGCGCCGCGGGCCGAGGCCTCCCCGGGCGCCGGAGCGGACTCGCCGGCAGGCAGCGGCCGCTCGACCGGGTCGTCGCGCCCCGGCCGGTTGCGCACCAGCCAGGCGACGAGCGCCAGCCCGCCCACGAAGACGACGGCCGAGGTGTAGTTGTTGAGCCGGAACCCGCCGATGCGGTTGACGGCGTCGATGCGCAGCGCCTCCACCCAGAACCGGCCCAGCGTGTAGAACACGATGTAGAGGGCGAACACCTTCCCCCGGCCGAGCGACCAGCGGCGCTCGGCCCACAGTAGCACGGCGCACGCGGCGAGGTTCCACAGCAGTTCGTAGAGGAAGGTGGGGTGGTAGGTCGCGACGTTCTCGTAGCCGACCAGCCGGTGAGCCGCGTCGATCTCCAGGCCCCACGGCAGGTCGGTCGGACGGCCGTACAGTTCCTGGTTGAACCAGTTGCCCAGCCGCCCGATGGCCTGCGCGACGAGCAGTCCCGGCGCCCCCGCGTCGGCGACGGCGGAGAAACTGACCCCGTGCTGACGGGCCTGCCACCAGGCCGCGAGGGCACCCAGGGCGACAGCCCCCCAGATGCCGAGCCCGCCCTCCCAGATGAAGAACATGCGCCACCAGTCACGGCCCGGCCCGAAGTACAGCTGGTAGTCGGTGACCACGTGATAGAGCCGCGCCCCCACGATGCCGGCCAGGACCGCCCAGGTGAGGATGCCCTCGAGCGTCTCGGTGCGGCCGCCACGGGCGACCCAGCGTTTCGAGGTCAGCCACCACGCGACCACGATGCCGAGCAGGATGCACAGGGCGTAGGCGCGGATGGGCAGCGGACCGAGGTACCACGTGCCCTGCGGCGGGCTGGGAATCGAGAGCAGGTTCACTTCAACATGCCTTCCAACTGCTGGGGCGTCCGGTCGAGCGGGAACAGGACGCCGTTGACGTAGACGGTGGGAGTGCCGTTCTTGGCGGGGCCCGCGAAGGCCGCCTTGGTGATGTCGAGCGACCAGCCGGTGTGGCTGCCGGTCGTGACGCAGGTGTCGAACGAGGCCGGGGCGTCGGGTCGCAACGAGCGGCCGAGGGTGACGAACTTGGCGTTGTCCCAGGTCGTGCCGTAGTTGGCGAAGACCGCGTCGTGGAACTCGCGGCCGAAGGCCGGCTCGATCTCGGCCGCGCACCCGAACGCGCTGGACGCCAGCGGGGACTGCTGGTTGATGAAGGCCAGCGGCCAGTACTCGACGGCCACCTTCCCCGAGTCCTGCAACCGGGTGAGCGTGGGCGCGAACTGGGCCTCGAAGTCGCGGCAGTGGCTGCACTGGAAGTCGAGGTAGACGGTGACGGTGTTGGGAGCGTCGGCGGCTCCGATCCGGATCGGCTGGGAGGCTGTCACCGCGACGGGAGCGAAGGCCACCCGCGAGGCCCCCGCGACGGGAGTGGCCGTGGGGCTGCGGTGGCTGAGCCACCAGCCGTAGGTGCCGAGAGCGGCTCCGACCACCACGACCACGAGCACGATCGCGGCGCCGATGGTCCTGCGACGACGCCGCTCCCGCAGCATGCGCGTCTGACGTTCGGCCACCATCCGCGCCCTGCTGCCGCCCGGCCGCACGGGTCGCGGAGCACGAGCACGGCCGCTCACGGCCGCCGCCGCACCCCGGCGACGAGCGCGTCCGCGACAGCTCCGAGCGCCGCGAAGTCGCCCGGCATGCCGGACTCGTCGGCGGCCAGCAGCGTCT